>Ga0335070_10006092_pt1 | contig 14193 bp, 12 predicted proteins | sample Lox_Sample_13_FD_206722 | JGI IMG/M metagenome (GOLD analysis project Ga0335070, IMG submission 206722) | Soil microbial communities from Loxahatchee National Wildlife Refuge, Florida, United States - Lox_Sample_1.3 | ecosystem: Environmental > Terrestrial > Soil > Wetlands | place: USA... | reverse complement strand
TTGACGCCGTTATTGCTCTGCGAACCGCTGTTCGTCGCACCGCCGTTCGTGGCACCGCTCGTCCCGGCACCACCGGCACCGCCCGCCGAGGTCGAGGCCCCGCCCGTACCGATTCCGAACGTGCCCGACTGCGTGTTGCTGGCCGCACCACCAACTCCACCAACTCCGCCAGCACCGCCAGTCCCGCTTGCTCCGCCGGCACCACCAGCTCCGCCGACGGCACCCGCGGCACCGACTGCACCCGCACCACCGGCCGCGCCGGTAGCCGAGCCGCCGTTACCGCCCTGGGCCGCACCCGTGTTGCCGATCGTGCTCGCCGCCGCGGCCCCACCAGCGCCGCTGGTCTGCGTCGTCCCGATCGGCGCCGCCAGGCTCGCCGCCGCCGCCACGGTGATGTTACCGCTCGTGCCGCTCACCGTCTTGTTCGACGAGTTGGCGATGTTTGGACTGCAACCTCCCGCCGCGTCCACCACAGGGGGGGTCGCAACGCCTGCGACCCACATCGCTATGGTGAGCAATGCCATCCATCTTTTCATGCCGTTGTCCTTTGTCGTTGGTCGGTTGAGGGTTTCGCTGTGTCGACGCGCTCACGCTTGAACCGCTGGGGGCAGTCGGTGAGCCGGGACGCCGATCCACTATCCCAGTAGCGCGCCAACACCCGTCGGGGGCGCGCGTCCGCGCACGACACGCGGGTCAGCCGCGGCCGGCGCTGCACAACGAATCCAGGTGAACCCCGTCTTCGCCATTAGGGAAGTGGTTCGAGAAGGCGAAGATCGCCTTCAGTCGCCACGCAGGCCGCCTCAGCAGCAAGGCTCGCGCCATCGATCAAATTGCTTTTTTCTCGACGGCTTCCGATGCGCCGCAAGAGGCGCAAATGGGTAACTGTAAGATTTTCCGAAGCGACAGGGCTTTGGCGATCACCGTTCATGGAGATCTGACACGGCGGAGCGATTCAACGCGGCGCTCGTGCAGCACTTCGTCTTTTTTCCTCGGCGGTTGCGAGCAGTATGCTAATTCTGCGTCCTTTCAAACTGCATGGCGATGCCGACACCGAGGGAAAATATTTTCTCGCCACGCTGGAAGTGCAGGATCGGAGAGAAGATTCCGGAATGCGCGACGGCCGGCCGACGGTCGCTCGGGCCGCGATTCGATCGAGTGGCCCGGTGCCCGCTTCGGCGTGGGAACGACACAGCGTTTGTTGACCACCGACCGAGGGCTGTGGCCTACTGGACTGGCCGCGCACGCCCGCCGGAACGTCATGAGCTGGGCGCTAAGCGACGCGGATACCCAGACACCATGCCGAGCACGAAAACCTCATCGAAGAAGCGGGGCCCGCGGCTCCGCCGGCGGACCAGGCGCCGCCTGACCTGGGCGGCGGCCACGGCGGCCGGTCTCATCGTCTTCCTGGCCTTCTACCTGTGGGCGAGCGGCCGGCCGGGGCAGTTCGTCAAGAGCCTCGGCAACGAGCATCTCCAGTCCGAGGACCAGAAGCACGTGCCGTACAACTCCGTCCCGCCCACCTCGGGTCCGCACCTGCCGGTGATCGCCCGCTGGGGCGTGCACTCCGAGCCCATCGTCAACGAGCTCCAGGTGCACAACCTCGAGGAAGGCGGGGTCCTCGTGCAGTACAACTGCCCGCAGGGCTGCCCGGAATTGGTGGACAAGCTCCGGGCGATCGTCCTGCGCTACGACACCCAGATCATCCTGGCACCGTACCCCGGCATGGATACCCGGATCGCCCTCACCGCATGGTCCCGCATCGACAAGTTCGACGACTTCGACGAGAAGCGGATCGTGCGGTTCATCAATGCCTACCGCGGGATCGACCACCATCCCCGCGGAGGCATTCTCCAGTAGCCCAAAAAGAGAACCGCTCGAGGAGGCCGTTCCCCCGGCCGGCTCGAGCGGTCTCGAGGCTAGCGCGTCGCGGTCCTACTGGCTCTGGTCGAGGATCGCCCGGATCGCCCGCATCACCGGATTGTCGTCGGCCGGCGCGGCCGGGGCGGCGGTGGTGGTCGTGGGAAGGCCCAGGTACTTCTTGACGCAGCTGTATTGCTCCCAGCCCTTGAGCTGATAGTTCAGGTCGACCTGCTTCCACTTCGGGTGCCCGTTCGCCACCAGCCAGTCCATCCGCCGCGCCATGATCTGGGCGAAGCGGCCCACGTTGTCGCAGTCCCGGAAGCGATAGTCGAAGGAGATGAGCACGGCCTTGGCCGCCACCGTGTTGACCTTGGCGGGCTGCCAGGGATACGTGTTCGGCGGGATCTCCGCCACCGGATAGAGCTCGAGGATGCTCTTGCTGGTGATGGGCACGAGCGCGAGCTGATCCGCCTCGGTGACGCCTTCCTTGAAGAGCTTCACGGGATAGCCCGCCACGTAGAACATGGCATCGATGCGGCCGGCCTTGAGCTCGGCCAGCGCCTCGTCGGTGTCGATCGGCACCATCGCGCTCGGCTTCACGTCCGAGAGCTGCAAGAGCACGCGCGCGGTGAGGAACGTGCCGCTGCCGTCGCGGCCGACGGCCACGCGCTTGCCGGTCAGATCCTCGAAGTCCGCGAGCCCGCGACGGCCGAGCACGTGGATCTCCTCGTTGTAGAGCGGGAACACCATGCGGGTCTTCTTGGCGATCTTGATCAGGTTCTGGTCCGTCTGCAGGCGGGAGATGAAGGCCAGCACGTCGGACTGCACGATGCCGAGCTGGACGCCCGGCCGCTGATACACGGCGAACACGTTCTCGATGGAGCCCTTCGAGTTGTAGACGTTGAGCGGAATCTCGGACAGCCGCATCAGCTTCTGCAGATCGAGCCCGAACTGGTAGTACGTGCCCTTCTCGCCGCCGGTGATGATCCCCATCTTGTTGTCCGGCTTCGGCGGGTCGGCGGCCGCCGCGACACCCGTCAGGCCAAGTACCAGCAACAGCGCCAACGAAACCCCACGCATCTTCTCCACGGCTTTCACGGCTTTCTCCTCCTCATGTCGAGACCTCGGGGTCTCGTATCGATCGTTTCGAAAAGGTCTAGATCGTGGCACAGCTGTCCACGGGTGTCAATTGCGGCTCCGGCCCGAGCCATACGGCGGACCCGGAATCGGAGCCGGGAGCGCGACTTGACAGGCATGCGGGCGCACGGTATGTGGGGCCATGGCCCGTGGCTCAGGCATCCGTCGACCCGCCGGGCCTCCACGCTGACTCGCCTGCTGCGCTCGCAGCTCCGCCGCTTCGCCGCGAGCGGCGTGGTCAACACGCTCGCCGACTACCTGGCCTTCATGGCGCTGACGAAGAGCTTCTCCGTGCCCCTCGACCGGGTGTGGATCGCCAAGCTGGCGTCGGGCGGTCTCGCCATGGCCGTGAGCTTCCTGCTGAACCGCGGCTGGGTGTTCGCCTCCCGGGACGCCCGGTCCGCCGGCCAGGTGGGCCGCTTCCTCATCACGACCGTCTCGGCCTCCTGGGGGATCCAGCTCGGTCTCACGCAATTCTTCTCCAGCGTCTGGCCGCTACCCGGCCTGATCGGGTTTGCTGCGCTGCGGCGGATGGGGCTGGCGACGATGGCGCCGGGCATCTTCACGGAGGCAGCGGCCATCAAGACGGCCGCCTTTGGGCTTGCCACGATGGCAAGCATGGGGTGGAATTTCATCCTGTACCGTACGTGGGTCTTCCGGACCGCGCGTTCCTGAGGAGGGACTTCTGACATGGACTCGATCCCGAATCCCCATCTGCTCGAGCGGCTCGAGCGGCTCGAGCGGAGCAACCGCAGGCTCAAGATCGGTGGCCTGGTCGCGCTGCTGGGCCTGGCCGGCGTCTTCGTCATGGGACAGGCCCGGCCCCCGCTCCAGACCGTCGAGGCCCAGGAGTTCGTGGTCAAGGACGCGAGCGGCGTCGTCCGAGCCCGCCTGGGTGCTTCCCAGTCCGCCGCGAGCCTGACCCTCGCGCACGAGGGCGGGCGGGTCAATCTCGTCGCCTCCGGCGCTCGTGGGCAAGGCGCGCACCTGGCGCTCGTCGACAGCGCCGGGAAGGTCAAGGGACTCCTGCTTTCCGGTCCGGAGACCATTGGCCTCTACCTCTCGCCGGTCGATGCCACCGGGCCGCCCCGGTCGCCTCGCGTGGTTTTCGAGGTCCTGAATCAGGGCACGGGAGGGTTCGCGTTCTACGACAAGGGCGGGCAGACTCGGGCCCTCGTCGGGGCGGTGTCGGACGACGGCAGCTCGCTCGTCATCGTGCAGGATGCGGCGGGCAAGCCGGTCTGGAAGGCCCCCTGAGTTTGTCGCGGCCCACGAATTCCTGAAGGAGCCTCTGTCGGATAAGTTGACGATCCCGAAAGAGGGTCTCGAGAGCCCTTTCGTAAGAGCCCGTCACTGAACGAATCAGAGAAGTGGCCCCCTCCTTGCTGTTAGGTCGCCGAATCGTCGGGGGTTGTAAACGTTTCGTTCGGTACTTGAGGAGGCGCATGTTGATCAAGGCTCTTGCCCGAGTGGCGCTGGCGGTGCTCACGGTGTCCCTGCTGACCGTGTCCGGGGCGGAGGCCTGGGTGATCGCTTACACCATCCCGAGCGGTGCCACGGACGCTTCGGGCCACGACATCGCCGCCACCGCGACCTTCTCCAGCACGACCACGGGCCTGCTCGAGGTGAGGATCGAGAACCTCCAGGGCAACCCCTCGCGCTCCTCGGGCAATCCCATCGTGGAAGCCGGGCAGATCATCACGGACCTCGCGTTCACGCTCAGCAGCGGGCAGACGCAAGGGTCGATCGGCACACAGGCCTGGGAGATCAACAAGGCCACGGTCGGACGTCAGATTGCCGCGAACGGGACTCACGTCGATACGCTCGACGTTGCGACGGGATGGTACCTCCAGAGCAACGTCGCGGGCGGGTTGAGACTCTGTGCACTGTGTAACTCACCGAACGGGCCCGGCATCATTGGCCCGCCGGATGCTACCGACCACTATGCTTCGGGTGCGCCGTTCGAACCCGGATTCTTCCTGAGCGGTGTGGCGATCTTCACCCTGGAGATCCCGGGGGTGAACTCGGACACCAAGGTCACGAGCGCAACGTTTTCCTTCGGGAGCTTGGAGCTGACCCAGTCCGAATGCACACTGAGCTGCGTGGCGGGGCGGGTACCCGAGCCGTCGAGCCTGCTCCTCCTCGGGGCGGGCCTGATCGGCCTGGCGGGGCTCAGCTGGAGGGGTCGCCGGCCCACAAGGTAGGGCCGTACCTAGACATTCCACGGGGTGGCCAAATGGTCGCCCCGTTTGTTTTTTCTACGGTAGGATCTTCGAGGAGGTACAACACATGGACATCACCCGACGGGGTTTGATGAAGGGCGCGGCGGCCCTGGGGGTCGCCGGCGCGTTGCCGCAGGTCGCTCCACAGGTCGCCCACGCTCAGGCCACGCAGAAAAAAGAGCTGGTCGTCGCGCAGGGCGGCGACATCTCGAAGTTCGATCCGCACTTCAGCACGTCGTCCAACGACATCCGCTGGAGCTTCAACATCTTCGACAACCTCACGGCTCGGCATGCCGACGGCATGCTGTACCCGGGCCTCGCCGCCGAGGTGAAGCTCCAGGGCCAGACCACCTGGCTGTTCAAGCTCCGCCAGGGCGTCAAGTTCCACAACGGGGATGCGTTCACGGCCGCCGATGCCAAGTTCAGCATCGAGCGCACCTACGATCCCAATGCCAAGACCATGGTGGCGACGATCTTCACCACCATCGACAAGATCGAGACGCCCGACCAGTTCACCCTGGTCATCCACACCAAGAAGCCCGATCCCCTCCTGGCGGCCCGGCTCGCGTTCTACGGCGGACAGATCGTGCCGAAGAAGTATCTCGAGTCCGTGGGCAACGACGGGTTCAACGCGAAGCCCGTCGGCACGGGACCGATCCGCTTCGTGTCGTGGGTCAAGGACGACAAGCTGACGGTGGAGGCGAACCCGGATTACTGGGGCGGGCGGCCGGACTTCGACAGGATGTTCGTGCGCTCCATCCCCGAGACGGCCCCGCGCATCGCCTCGCTCCTCAAGGGCGAGACCGACGTGATCACGCAGCTGCCCCCCGATCAGGCGGGCCGGGTGACCGCGAACGCGCCCACGAAGGTGGCGGGCGCCCTCTATGCGGGCCTCTACGTGCTGTGCGTCAACAGCAAGCGGCCCCCCCTCGACAATCCGCTCGTCAAGCAGGCGCTGTCGCTGGCCATCGACCGGGAGCTCATCGTCAAGGAGCTCTGGAAAGGCCGGGGCATCGTCCCCAACGGCCCCATTGCCAAGGGGGACAATCACTTCGATGCGCGCCTGCCCGGCCTGCCCTACAACCCCGGGGAGGCCAAGGAGCGCCTGAAGAAGGCCGGCTACAAGGGCGAGGAAGTCTTCATCGAGACGACCGTGGGCTACGTCGCGCAGGACAAGCCCATGTCCGAGGCCATCGCCGCCATGTGGAAGGACGTCGGCGTGAACGCCAAGGTCGAGGTGATCGAGTTCTCCGTGCGCGCCCAGAAGAACCGCGAGAAGAGCTTCAAGGGCGTGTTCTGGTCCGATCCGACCTCCACCCTCGGCGACCCGGACGGCATGATGTGGCGCCTCCTCGGGCCCGGCGGGCCGCAGGACTACTGGCGCGATGCCAAGTTCGACGAGCTCGGCAATGCCGCGCGCTTCTCGGTCGACGAGAAGTTCCGCGGGGACGCCTACAGCCAGATGACGCGAATCTTCCTCGAGCACTTCCCATGGCTGCCGGTCATCCAGCCTTACGAGGACTACGGGCTGCAGAAATACGTGGAGTGGACGCCGAATCCGAACCAGCAGTTCGAGGTCCGCCGCTTCAACTTCAAGTTCCGCCGGGCGTAGCCGTGGCGTCGCGGCCAGCCGAACGACAAGCGCTGGAGTCCGCCTCCCCGGCGAGGAAGGGGACTCGTGCGGGACCACCTGCGGGAGGCGCGGAGCCCCGGGCCGCGGCCGGCGACCGGCAAGCGGTGTCCCCTCTCGAGCGTGTCCTCCTGGCGCTGGTGTACGCGGGTCTGTTCGTCTACCTGATCTACCCCTACTCCGACTTCGACTGGGGCTGGCACTACCGGTACGGCGAGTACTTCTTCACGCACGGCCGGGTCCTGCGGCACGACCCCTTCTCGTGGACGATGCCGGGATACGAGTGGGTGAACCACTCCTGGCTCTACGATCTCGTCCTCTACGTCCTCTACACGCGCACCGGGTTCATCGGCCTCTCGGTGGCCGGCGCGCTCGCCGGGCTCCTGACCTTCCACCTCGCGATCCGGCGCGCCCGCCTCGCGTACTGGCAGGTGGCGATCGTCGCGGTGTTCTTTGCCGAGCTCACCAAGGACATCATGCTCCAGGGCATCCGGACGCAGGTCGTCGGGCTCCTCCTGCTGGCCGTGCTCGGGGAGCTGCTGATTCGCCAGCGTGAAGGTCAGAACTGGGTGTACTGGGTCCTGCCGGGCCTCTTCTGCCTCTGGGCCAACCTCCACGGTTCCTTCCTGCTCGGGCTGGTGATCACCGGCACCTTCCTGGGCTGGGATCTCGTGGTGGCCCAGATCGAAGGTGTCCCGCTTCCCCGTCGATGGTTCCTCTTCGCCGGCTCCCTGCTCGTGTCGGTCGTGGCCACCCTGGTGAACCCGTTCACCTACGGCATCTACCTGGAGGCGCGCAAGCACTTCGCGAACCCGCACCTGACCTACGTGGTCGAGTGGATGCCGCCCAACTTCTCCGAGCTGGTCGGCATGCTCTTCCTGACCTACACGCTCGTGGTCGCCTTCGGCTTCGTGTCGCGGCGGAAGCTGGCCGACGTCCCGTACCTGGTGGTGGCCGTGGCCACGTTCTACATGGCCGCGACAGCGCGCCGGCACGTGGCGGTGTTCGTGGTGCTCACGCTTCCCATCATCGCAGCGGTCGTGAAAGAGCTTCGCTTCAAGGCCCGCAGCGTCGCGCGGACCAGCGTCCTCGCGGCCGCGACCGTGGCCCTCGTCGTCCTGGTGGGCTACGTGAAGCGCGACGAGGTGCGGGACTTCACCCGGAGCTCCATGTACACCTACTGCGCGTATGGGCCCAACTGCTCCGAGCCCCTGACCCAGAAGCTCCTCCGCGAGCCGCCGGTCGGCAGGGGCTTCAATTTCTACGACTGGGGAGGATTCCTGATCGGCCGGGGGGTGAAGACGCAGCTCTTCATCGATGGCCGCATGCACCTCTGGGAGCGCAGCGACTACCAGCCGATGGCCGACTACCGGGCGATCTACGTCGACAACGACATGGCGGCATTCAAGAGGCACAACTTCGACTGGTTCCTGGTGCCACGGACCTCGCCCTTCCTCAAGGACCTGATCGCCGACGAGAAGCTTCCTCCTGGCGAGGTCGGCTCACGCATCTGGATCGTCGCCTACCAGGATGACAAGGCGCTCTACGCGGTCAGGAAGAAGCCCAACTGACAAAGCCTGTCGGTCGATCTTACAGATCGGCATGCCCCGTTCGCTAAGTAGTTGAAGATAGGTTCCACGGAATCAAGGCCACGTTCTTGCACCCTCGCAATGCCTGGAATGATGCGCGTTCGCTCGGGCGGGAAGGGGACAGGAGCGTAATGGCCCGGTTCAGAGTCGCAGCGCTGTGGGCGCTTGCCTGGGCCCTTTTCGTCCCCTCGGTCGGCTCGGCCGCGCCGCTTCCGTATTTCGCCGTCTGGCTGGACGGCCAGACGACGAATGAAACGCCGACCGGGGCTCAGAACGGCATCCCGTTCGCTCTCACGGAAGCTTTTGGCGCGTCGTCGTTCGTGCTCGTCACCAGTGCCCAGCTGGATACCCCGGGGTTCCTCAAGGCCAATGGCTTCGATACCGTGATCATCAGCCGGGCCGGGAACGGGTTCGGCACCGCCCTCAGCACGGCCTCCGTGAACAACATCAAGGACTACGTCGGGAGCGGCCCGAACCAGGGCGGTGTCGCCACGTTTACCAATGACGCGGCCGACAGCCTCTGCAACCCGGCCCTCTTCACGTGCCCGACCAGCTCGGACCCCTTCGATCCGAACCTCTACCAGCTGTTCATCAACGCGGCGTCGCTGGCGGCCTCCACGCATCACGGATACATCGGCGAGCTCAACGGCGCGATCATGGCGTTCACCTCGAACGACTCCGGGTTCCTCCCCGCCATCGGCCTCCTGCCGGGCGCGTCGACCGGCGTGGAGGCCGTGCAGCAAACGGATCCGAACAACCCCGTGGGCTTCATCTACGAAGAGGGCCCGATCGGCACGGGGCATCCCATCGACGCGGGCATCACGTTCCCGTTCACGACCAAGGAGGTCACGCTCTTCCTCGGGTACGTGACGGGCTTCAACAAAGGCAACGTGGTGGACCAGTACGGCGACAACGGCCTCGACGAGCTGGCCGGGGTGCCCGCCATCGTGGCGAACGAGGCAGCCATCAACGGTGCGCAGCCGCCGCCGTCAGTTCCCCTGCCCCCGACGTTCCTGCTGCTCGGTCTCGGGGTGACGGGGCTGGCGGCGCTCCGGCGCGGTCGCCGGCGCCCGCGCGGATGACGAAGGGGAAGCGCTAGCCAAGGAGCACAGGGACGGGGCGGTTGCTCGTGCCACAGGCGCCGGGGCTTCCCTTGGCGCTTGTGGCGTCTTGCGGGAGATCGGACGGGGTCATCGTGTCGGAGCGGCGAATGAAAGCATATCCAGAGTCGGAGAGCGTCCCGTCGGTGCGGGGCCGCATGCTCTCGCTCTCGCCCGACGAGGCCCTCCCGTGACCGCCCAGGATCCTCACGCTCGGCCCGGCATCCCTCCCGGCGAGGTGCTGGACGAGGAGACGTTCCGGCGGCTCCTGACCCTCGAAGCGAACCGCGCGACCCGCTACCGTGACTTCTTCGCGCTCTGCCTCGTGCAGCCCGACCAGGCCGGGCCGAGGGACGAGACGGGCGAGATGCTGGGACGCCGGGTGGCGAGCAAGATCGCCGAGTTCGTGCGCTCGTCCGACGTGGTCGGGCGGCTCGGCGACGGCATCGGCGTCCTCCTGCTGCAGACGGCGAGCAGCGATGCGCTCCGGGTGACGGAGCGGCTGCGCAGCGAGATCGGCAATGTCCGCTTTCAGGGCGAAGCCGCGGGCGCGGCCCGGAAGATCACGCTGAGCGTGGGCGAGGTCTCCTTTCCGGTGGACGGTCACAGCGAGATCTCGCTCCTCTCCCGGGCCCGCGCGCGGCTCCAGGAAGCGGTTCGTTCCGGCGGCAATCGCATCGTGCAGACGGATCACGGCTAGCCCTCCTCGCCTCTCGGACAATCCTCGGCTGCCGAAAGACAGTTTTTGCCCTCTCCGCCGGACACCAGTCGACGTAACCGGCTGATTTGATGCGTCATCCGTACGTGGCTCGCCTCTTGCTCAGGCTCAGTGATCAGGATGACGAGGGAACTCCGGTGCGACGACGTCTTCTCGGGCTGCCCGCACGTGGAACAAGGCCCGGACATTCGCACGCTCATCGGCCATTTCATGCTGCATGTCCGTGAGACCCACCACATCACGAGCCCCACGCCCGAGCTGCGCATCCAGGTCATGACCGCCGTGAGAGAGGTACCGGCGGAAGTCAGGTAGTCGCGCAGTCGCCTCCTGCAGAACTGAGGGCAGCGGAGCGGGAAGGCTTTACAGGGCAGATCGTTCCCGTCGGTCCCTGCCACGCGGCGCGCGCGCCAAGATTTCGCATACTTCTCGGAAGGCACGAGATATGCGACTTCATCGCGCCATGAAACTCCATGCGATGCGCCGACTTCTTTCGATGGCTGTGCTCCTTGCCGCCTTCTGCCATGCGCCCGTCGCGGCGGCTGCCACATCGAGTGCGAAGACGGAATCAGACCATTCCCTCACTCCCGAGCGGGTCATCGGCTCCCTCAATCAGACCTTGGCGTGGTATCGGGAGACCCGCGTGACCACGCGGGCTGTGGGCACGATCTTCGCCCGCGAGGATGAGCCGACAGCGCTCGCCGTGCTCCGTCGCGCGTTCGAGACGGCACGAGCCGAAGCTGCCTTCCTCGCTTTGGGTGATGGCTCGGCTCCTGCGCCGACGCGAGCGGAGGCACGGCCGCTGGCCACGAAGCGGCTCGAAGTGCAGGCGGCGATTCAGGCCGACGAGCAGAAGATCGCAGGGCTCCGGCGGCAGCTCCGCGTCGCACCGCGCTTGCGGCGTCCCGCCCTCCAGGACGATCTTGCTGCCGCGAAGAATCGGCTGGAGCTTGATCGAGTGCGCCTCGAATTCCTGGCCAGGCTGGAGGAGGCCGATATCGGCTCATCGAGCACCGAGGCGGACCTCGCGCGGCAGATCCAGACGCTCGAGGCGTCCCTGCCGGAGCTGCGGTCGGAAAGCAGTGGACCAGCCGCGGTCGCGACGTCTCCGGAGGAGGGGGTGTCGGGAAACCGCTGGGGTCTCGTACAGCGGCTGATCACGATCCATCGCGCGCGGAGCAATCTCGTCGAGCTCGCCCAGCGCACCGGAGCGCTCGAGCAGGATATCGGGACGGACCTCCGGGCCACCCAGGCAAGCCTGCGTCCGATCATCACTCAACTTCGCGCGCTGACCGCAGACCCTTCCCCCAACGGATCGCTCGCCGACGGCCAGAAGGCTTTTCGCCACCTGCTCCAGCAACACAAGCAGCTTGCAACGGTGCTGCTGTCCCTTCGCGAGGAGTCGGCCCTCGTGCATCGCTTCGCGGGAGATCTCGAAGGGTGGCAGAGCTCCGTCGACCGCGAGCGCTGGCAGATCCTGCAAAGCCTCGGGATCGGCCTCATCGGTGTCGTCATCGCCCTCGCGGCAATTCTCGTGGGCGGTGCGCTCTGGCGCGTGGCGGCCATGCGCTATGTGCAGGATGCCTACCGCCGCCGGCTCCTCCTCGCCGCCCGCAACGTGGTCGTGGTGACGGCCATGGCCTTCGTCCTCGTCTTTCATTTCGCGAGCGAGCTGACGGCCCTGGTGACGGGACTCGGATTTGCCGCGGCCGGTATCGCCTTCGCTCTCCAGAACGTGATCCTGGCCCTCGCCGGATACTTCTCCATGGCTGCGCCTAACGGCATCCGGGTGGGCGACCGGGTGAGCCTGCAGGGACCGTTCGGCTATGTGCAGGGTGAGGTGCTCGACATCGGCCTCGTGCGGATCCGTCTCCGCGAGCTGGCTGGCGATCCCCTCCACCCCACGGGACGCATCGTGGTGTTCCCCAACTCCGTGGCGTTCACGGGCAGCTTCTTCAAGCATCCACCGCAGGAAACAAGGGAGGAGAGTGCATTCGCGAGGGGGCGGAACGCGGCGGCCTGACCGTGAATCGGGAGATTCGCCGATGAGCCCGGCCGCCGCCCGCACCGTACGGGCGGCGGCCGAGCAACGCTACGCGCAGCGCTTGTTGCCGGTCTCCCTCGGGGCAATGGTGATCTCGTCCTTGGGCAGGAGGATGGCCTTGCCGAGGAACGGGAACTCGTTGCCGAAGTAGCGCAGGTCGGCGGGGATCTTGTCGGGCTCCATCACCTCGGCCACGTAGCCCTGGGTCAGCATCTGGTGGTCGCAGGCGCGCATCTCGACCTCCGCACCCCATACCGTCTTGAACTTGCTCCCCTCCCACGCCTTGATCATCTTCTCCGTGTCCAGGCCGCCCGCGCGCTTGATGACGTCGCCCACCCACATGGTGGCGTTGGTGACACGGGCGCAGGTGAGCGTCGGATACTTGTACGAGATGGGCGCGTCCGGGTAGCGCGCGCGCCACGCTTTGACGAAGTCGCGGTTCTCCTTGGTGTCCACGGTGGAGAGATAGGCGTCGGCGGTAACTTGGCCCAGGGCCGCCTTGGACACCGTCTGCATCACGAGGGGATCGTCGAGGAAGTAGTTCCCCACCTTGACCTTCCAGCCGAGGGCCGCGCCCTGTTGGAGGAAGAGCTTGAGGTCCTGTCCCCAGTCGCCCGTCATGACCACCTCGGCCCCCGAGGCCATGATCTTGGTGATGTAGGGGGCGAAGTCCTGCACCTTCTGCAAGGGGTGATACTCGTCGCCCACGATGGTCTGGTTGGCCGCCTTGATCTTGTTGAACTTCTTCTTGAAGCCCTCGGCGGCCGCGCGCCCGAAGTTGTAGTCCTGGTTGAGGAGGTAGAACTTCGTGTATTTCTGCGGCGCCATCCTGGCGAAGTAGATGGCGATCTCCGCGGAGTGCATGTCCGTGTTGAGGCAGCAGCGGAAGGTGGTGTCGAAGAACTCCTCGCCCGTCAGCTCGGAGGCTTCCGTGCCCGTGGAGTAGAAGATCTTCTTGGCCTGGTTGGCCACCTGGGACACGGCCTTGGCGATGTTGGAGCCCGTGTTCACGGCGAGGATGTCCACCTTCTCGCTCAGGAGCAGGTCGTTGGCTCGCCGGGTCGCCACGTCGGGCTTCAGCTCGCTGTCGGCGGCCACGATCTCCAGCTTGCGCCCGAGCACGCCGCCCGCCGCGTTCACCCGCTCCGCGCCGAAGCGAAAGCCCGCGAGGTTGCCTTCGCCGATGTAGGCGACGGGGCCGCTGGTCGGCTCCAGCACGCCGATCTTGATGGGACCGGTCTGCGACCAGCCCGGTCGCGTGATGACGAACGGCCCCGTGGCCACCGCACCCGCCGCCGCCATCCCCTTGAGAAAGTGCCTGCGCTGCATCGTCGGGTTCATGGACGACTCCTTTCGCTCAGACCTCGAGGTACTGCTTGCGCACCGTGTCGCTCGCCTGGAGCTCCTGCACGCTGCCCTGGAAGACGATCTGGCCCTTCGACATCACGTAGACCCGCTCGGCGAGGGCGAGCGCCGTCTCCATCGACTGCTCGACGAGGAGGACCGGCGTGCCGCCCGTGTGGATGGCGCGGAGGATGCGCTCGACCTGCTCCACGATCATGGGCGCCAGCCCCTCCGTGGGCTCGTCCACGAGGAGGAGATCGGGATTGCCCATGAGGGTGCGCCCCATGGTCAGCATCTGCTGCTCGCCTCCCGAGAGCGTGCCCGCCCGCTGGCGCTCCCTCTCCCGGAGCCTCGGGAAGAACTCGTAGACGCGCTCGAGCGTCCACCCGTCCCGCCGCGCGCCGTTCCTCGCCTGCCTCCTCTTGATGCCCATGAGGAGGTTCTCGCGGACGGTGATGGTGGGAAAGATGCGGCGCTCTTCGGGAACGTAGCCGAGCCCCAGCCGCGCGATCCGGTACGGGGGAAGGCCTTCGATGGAGCTGCTCCTGAAGA
>Ga0335070_10006090_pt1 | contig 14196 bp, 9 predicted proteins | sample Lox_Sample_13_FD_206722 | JGI IMG/M metagenome (GOLD analysis project Ga0335070, IMG submission 206722) | Soil microbial communities from Loxahatchee National Wildlife Refuge, Florida, United States - Lox_Sample_1.3 | ecosystem: Environmental > Terrestrial > Soil > Wetlands | place: USA: Florida... | reverse complement strand
CGGCCTGCCGCTGATCATCCGGCCGTCCTACACGCTCGCCGGCACCGGCGGCGGCGTCGCCTACAATCGCGACGAGTTCGAGAGCATCGTGCGCACCGGGCTCAAGGCCTCGCCGGTCGGCGAGGTGCTGGTCGAGGAGTCGGTCCTCGGCTGGAAGGAATTCGAGATGGAAGTTGTCCGCGACCGCAACGACAACTGCATCATCGTCTGCTCGATCGAGAACATCGACCCGATGGGCATCCACACCGGCGACTCGATGACCGTCGCGCCCGCTCTGACCCTGACCGACAAGGAATACCAGATCATGCGCGACGCCTCGATCGCGTGCCTGCGCGAGATCGGCGTCGATACCGGCGGCTCCAACGTCCAGTTCGCGGTCGATCCCACCACAGGCCGCCAGGTCGTCATCGAGATGAACCCGCGCGTCTCGCGCTCCTCGGCGCTGGCATCGAAGGCGACCGGCTTTCCCATCGCCAAGATCGCGGCCAAGCTCGCCGCCGGCTACACGCTCGACGAGCTCGACAACGACATCACGCGCGTCACGCCGGCCTCGTTCGAGCCGTCGATCGACTATGTCGTGACCAAGATGCCGCGCTTCACCTTCGAGAAGTTCCCCGGCACCTCCCCGCTGCTCACGACGTCGATGAAATCTGTCGGCGAGGCGATGTCGATCGGCCGCAGCTTCGCCGAGAGCCTGCAGAAGGCGTTCCGCTCGATGGAGACCGGCCTGCAGGGGCTCGACGAGGTGGGCGTGCCCGGCATGGCCGGCACCGAGCCGACGCGCGACGAGCTGCGCCGCGCGCTCGGCCAGCCGACGCCGGACCGCCTCCTGATCGTCGCCCAGGCGCTCCGCGCCGGCATGGGCATCGAGGAGATCCACGCCGCCTGCCGCATCGATCCCTGGTTCCTCGCCCAAGTGAAGCACCTGGTCGAGACCGAGAGCGCGATAAGGCGCGACGGCCTGCCCGAGGACGCGACCGGGTTCCTGCGCCTCAAGCGGCTCGGCTTTTCCGACGCGCGCCTGGCGCGTCTCGCCGATCTCAGCGAGCACGAGGTCGCCGGCCGGCGCGCCAAGCTCGGCGTCAAGCCGGTCTACAAGCGCATCGACACCTGCGCCGGCGAGTTCCCCTCGGCCACGCCCTACATGTATTCGTGCTACGAGACCGGCGCGATGCAGCTCGCCGACGGCGGCCTCGCCGCGTGCGACGCCGAGTGCGAGGCCGAGCCGACGGCGCGCGACAAGGTCATCATCCTCGGCGGCGGTCCCAACCGCATCGGCCAGGGCATCGAGTTCGACTATTGCTGCGTCCATGCCGTCTACGGCCTGCGCGAGGCGGGCTACGAGACGATCATGGTCAACTGCAATCCCGAGACCGTGTCGACCGACTACGACACCGCCGACCGGCTCTATTTCGAGCCGCTCACCGCCGAGGACGTCATCGAGCTGGCGCGCGTCGAGCAGCGCGCGGGGCGCCTGCTCGGCGTCATCGTGCAATATGGCGGCCAGACGCCGCTCAAGCTCAGCCACGCGCTCGCTGCCGCGGGCATCCCGATCCTCGGCACCTCGCCCGACGCCATCGACCTTGCCGAGGACCGCGAGCGTTTCCAGCGGCTCATCGCCAAGCTCGGCCTGCGCCAACCGGAAAGCGGGATCGCCCATTCCGTCGAAGAAGCGGTCGCGGTGAGCGCCGCGGTCAGCGCCAATTCGACACATCCGGTGCTGCTGCGCCCGTCCTATGTGCTGGGCGGCCGCGCCATGCAGATCGTCCACGACGAGGCCTCGGTCATCCGCTACGTCACCGAGGCGGTGAAGGTTTCGGGCGACAACCCGATCCTGATCGACCGCTATCTGCAGAACGCCATCGAAGTCGACGTCGACGCCATCCACGACGGCGCGACCGTCTACGTCGCCGGCATCATGGAGCACATCGAGGAGGCCGGCATCCATTCCGGCGATTCCGCGTGCGCCCTGCCGCCCCATTCGCTCGCCGCCGACGTGATCGCCGAGATCAAGGAGCAGACCGCGGTGCTGGCCAAGGCGCTCGGCGTCATCGGCCTGATGAACGTGCAGTTCGCCGTGCAGGGCCGCGCGGTCTACGTGCTCGAGGTCAACCCGCGCGCCAGCCGCACCGTACCCTTCGTCGCCAAGGCGACCGGCGTGCCGATCGCCAAGATCGCGGCGCGCGTCATGGCCGGCGAGCGCCTGGCCGATTTCGGCCTCGACCGGCCGGCCGCCGCCAATGGCGGCGCGCGGCACATAGCGGTGAAGGAGGCTGTCTTCCCCTTCACGCGTTTCCCCGGGGTCGACGTCATCCTCGGCCCCGAGATGAAATCGACCGGCGAGGTCATGGGCCTCGACGGCGATTTCGGCCGCGCTTTTGCCAAGTCGCAGCTCGCCGCCGGCGTGCGCCTGCCGCAGGCCGGCACTGTCTTCGTCTCGGTGCGCGACCACGACAAATCGCTGATCGTCGACGCCGTGCGCCGGCTGATCGGCTTCAACTTCAAGGTCATCGCGACGCGCGGCACCGCCGCCTATCTGCAGTCCGCGGGCCTGGCGGTCGAGGTCGTCAACAAGGTGCTGGAGGGCCGGCCGCACATCGTCGACGCCATGAAGAGCGGCCAGGTCGACCTGGTGTTCAACACCACCGAGGGCGCCCAGGCCATCGCCGACAGCTTCGAGCTGCGCCACACGGCGCTGACCAACGAGATCCCCTATTACACCACCGTGGCCGGGGCCAACGCCGCGGTGCAGGCGATCCAGGCCCTCAAAACGGGGACTCTTGCAGTCGCCCCCCTCCAATCGTACTTTAAAAGCGTGTTCTAGTCGGATTAGGCTTCGAGGCGGCGGCGCGCCTGGCGGCACGCCGGCGGATTAGGCTGTCTCGCAGGTAGGTAGAAGCGATGGAACGGGTTCCGATCACGGCGCAGGGCTTTGCCGCCATGCAGGACGAGCTGAGGACGCTCAAGACCGTCGAGCGGCCGGCGGTGATTCGCGCCCTCGAGGAAGCGCGTGCCCATGGCGACCTCTCGGAGAACGCCGAGTACGAGGCCGCGCGCGAGCGGCAGAGCTTCATCGAGGGCCGCGTCGCCGAGCTCGAGGATACGATCCGGCGCGCCGAGGTGATCGACGTCTCGCGCCTCAAGGGCAAGGAGATCAAGTTCGGCGCCACCGTCGAGCTGGCGGACGAGGACACCGACGAGCAGGTCAAGTACCAGATCGTCGGCCAGTACGAAGCCGACATCGGGCGCGGCCTGTTGTCGCTCAATTCGCCGCTCGGTCGGGCGCTCATCGGCAAGACCGTCGGCGATTCGGTCGAGGTCGAGACGCCGCGCGGCACCAAGGCCTACGAGATCATCAAGGTCCGCTACAAATAACGGCCGCGGCTTCTTTCCAAGAAAATTCACAGGAGACGGGGAGACGGGGAGAAAAGGTGATGCGCGCTCCGCGCGCGTCCTTTTTTCTCCCCGCCTCCCGGTCTCCTATTAAATCCTTACGACGCCTCGATCGGCACGCCGGCGCGGTTCTTGGACGTGCGGATGACCTGGATGGTCTGCACCGTCGAGACATGGCGCGCCGAGGTCAGCTTCGTCGTCATGGCGTTCTCGTGGGCGGTGTTCTTGGCCACCACCTTCAGGATGAAGTCGCCGGCGCCGCGCACCATGTGGCACTCGCGGACCTCGGGCCAGTCGGCGACCAGCGTCTCGAAGCCCTTGAGCACCTCCTCGTTCTGGCTGTCGAGGCCGACCAGGGCATAGAAGGTGACCTCGAAGCCGAGCGCCTCGGCGTCGACCTCGGCATGGTAGCCCTTGATATAGCCGGCTTCCTCGAGCGCCCGGACCCGGCGCAGGCAGGGCGGCGCCGAGATGCCGGCGCGGCGGGCGAGCTCGACATTGGTCATGCGGCCGTTGTCCTGCAGGTCCCGCAGGATTCGGTTGTCGATCTGGTCCAGTCTCACGCGCCGCATCGTCCTTGCCCCTTTCGGCCTAAGGCCGAAGATGCACCATATTGCGCAACTATATTGCACGAGGAAATTTTATTTCAAGACCGTCAAGGACGACCTTGGCCCGCCGCGCCCCGCCCTGCCATAGTGCGCCGCCAATTGGGGGGAGGATGGCCGAGCTGCGCTGTTGGGTCTTGACCGAGGGCCATGTCGGCATGGTCAACCAGGCGATCGGCCTGGCCGAGGCCATGGGCCTCACGCCCGAGGTCAAACGCCTCGAGATCCGCGAGCCCTGGCGCCATCTGCCGCCTCTCTTGTGGGTCGGCACGCTGAGGGCGCCGGGGCCCGGCGGCGACCGGCTCGCCCCGCCCTGGCCCGATATCGTCATCAGCTGCGGCAAGCGCAGCGCCGTCCCGGCCCTCGCCGTCAAGCGGGCGAGCGGCGGCCGCACCTTCGCCGTCCATATCCAGACCCCGCCGGTCCCGGCCGGCCGCTTCGACCTGGTGGTGGCGCCCGCCCATGACGGCCTCGCCGGCCCGAACGTCTTCGTCACGCGCGCCGCCGTGCACCGGGTGACGCCGGAGAGGCTCGCTGAGGCGGCCGCCCGCTTCGCCCCCGGCCTTGCCCATCTGCCGCGGCCGCTGGTCGCCGTGCTGATCGGCGGCTCGAACGGCCGGCACCGACTGACCCCGGACATCATGGCGCGCGTCGCCGACCAGCTCGCCGCGCTCGCCCGCGACCGCGGCGTCGGCCTCGCGGTCACGCCGTCGCGGCGCACCGGCGGCGAGAACGAGGCGATCCTGCGCGACCGGCTGCGCGGCCTGAATGCGGTGATCTGGGATGGCCAGGGCGAGAACCCCTATTTCGGCTATCTTGGCCTCGCCGACGCCGTGGTGGTCACCGCCGATTCCGTGTCGATGGTCTCTGAAGCAGTCTCGACCGGCAAGCCGGTCTATGTCGTCGAGTTGCCCGGCGCGTCGCGCCGCATCGACCGCTTCCACGCCATGCTGCGCGAGGCCGGCATGACGCGCCGCTTCGAGGGCCGCATCGAGACTTGGCAGTACGCACCGCCCGATGACACGGCGCGCGCCGCGGCCGAGGTCTGGCGCCGCCTGCGCGCGCGCCAAGGGGCCGTCTGAGCCGCGACAAATTGCTTGCCGGCCGGCTCGACCGATCCGCTATAACCAAGCCGGACGAAGCGCGCCCCGTAAAGCAGAGCTCCCATGGCCCTGAACATCGAGACCTTCAGCAACGTCCGCGGCGGCAACAGCTTCTTCAAGGCGCTGGGCCATCCGCTCGCCGTCGCGCCGGCGCGCGCGCTGCTCGCGCGGCTCGGCACGGCCGGGCCGGTCGCCGTCTACGATCCGCTCGGCCTGTTCGCGAGCTGCGCCGAGCTCTATCCCTTCGCGACGCTCGCTCTCGCCGGCGTCTATGTGCAGAACGTCGGCGATCTCGGCCGCACGGTGCTCGGGCGGACGACGCAGCCGGTCACGGACCTGAAGGACGCGCGCGCCAAATCCGTCCTCGTCATTGCCTTCGATGCGCAGCGCCTGATCGCGCACATCCGCCATCTGGTGCCGGCGGGCGCGGAGATCGTCAGCCTCGACGCGCTGCGCCTGCCCGAGGCGATGCTGACCAACCGCGAGCGCTATCTAGATCCGCTCAACTTCGCGACCAACTTCGCGTACTTCCGTGATCGCGACGGCCATCACAGCCGCATCGTCACCGCCAATTACTGGTCGGGCTATGGCGCGAAGGCCGTCACGCTCTGGCTCCGCCTGTTCGGCGACGACGGCGCCGTGCTCGCCGAGTGGACCGAGGCGCTGTCCGACGCCGTCGGCAGCGTCGTCATCGACAGCCGCGCCGTGCGCGAGCGCTTCGGCCTCGGCGATTTCACCGGCCAGCTGTTCATCCACGCGATCGGCGTCCGGGGCCACGACGTGGTCAAATACGCGCTCGACACCTATGGCGATGCGCCGCACGTGCTGTCCTGCACCCACGACGCCAATGCCTGGCCGTCGGACCTTTATGCCGGCCTGCCGGCGCCGCGCGCGGGCGAGCGCGTCGTGCTCTGGGTGCAGAACAGCCATCCCTGCCCGATTCCGCGCAACGGCGTCGGGCTCAACCTGATGGGCCGACCCGAGATCGCCTGGCTCGACGAAGAGATCGCGCCCTTCGCGAGCCGCGCGGTCGACGTCGCCACGCTCCTGCCCGCCGCCGCCTGGCCGCAACAGATCGAGGTGCAGGCCGGCAAGCATTTCGTGCGGCCGCGCTACGAGGTGATCGACGCCAAGGGGCGCCAGCGCATCGCCCACGCCAATGTCGAGCGCGTCGACCTCAAGCCCGATCCGCACATTCCCGAGCTCGCCAACCTGATGGGCAAAGGCTATCTGCTGCCGGCGCCGATCCTGCCGCTGGAGCGCTTCCGCAGCGCGGTGCTGCCGACGCCGATGGCGACGACGCAAACCGACCTGCCGATCGCCGTGCTGGTGCACGACGCGAGCGGCCGCGAGATGGCGCGCCACCGCTTCGGGCGCCTGGCGCGCGCCGACAGCGTGGCGCTCGCCGTCGACGAGCTCGCCGCGCAGGCGGGACTGCCGAGCGGCTACGGCCACATGGAGCTGGTCTACGATTTCGCCGACGGCGGCGGCGCCGACGGCTGGCTGCACGGCCTGTTCCGCTACGAGGACCGCAAGAGCGGCCATGTCGCCGAAACCAGCTTCGGCGCGCACATCTTCAACACGGTGCTGACCTATCGGAACGAGCCGCAGTCCTATGCCGGCGCGGCGCCGGGCCTGAGCACGCGCCTGTTCCTGCGTCTCGGCCACAAGGGTCACGACACGCTCTGCCACTTGATCTATCCGGCATCGACGCCCTGGCACGGCGTATCGGAGACCGACCTCGTGCTGCACGACGGCGACGGCCGCGAGGTGGCGCGGCGCCATGTCCGCATCCCATGCAGCGGCTCGCGGCTGTGGCGCTATGGCGAGACCTTCGACGCCGCCGAGCGGCGCGCCGCCGGCGACCGGCCCTATGTCGTGGTGCGCGACGTGACCTGCCGCCTGTTCGGCTATCACGGCCTTTTGAACGACGGCCAGGCCTTCAGCTTCGACCACATGTTCGGCTTCTGAGGCGCCGGCGCGGCCGCCGCGCCGGGCCGGCCTAGCCATGCGCTGCGCGCGTGGCTTGCGCGCTTGGGACGCGCGACCTATGTTCTAGCGGTCTTTGTGCCAACCCGCCGGAATGCTCGCATGTCCCAGCGCCATCACAGCAAGGTCCTCATCATCGGCTCCGGTCCGGCGGGCTATACGGCCGCGATCTATGCCGCGCGCGCCAATCTCAAGCCGATGCTGGTCATGGGCATGGAGCCGGGCGGCCAGCTCGGCATCACGACCGATGTCGAGAACTATCCGGGCTTCGCCGAGGTCATCCAGGGCCCCTGGCTCATGGAGCAGATGAAGGCCCAGGCCGAGCATGTCGGGACGAGGCTGATCCAGGACCTGATCGTCGACGTCGACCTGACCCAGCGGCCGTTCGTGTGCAAGGGCGACGGCGGCGACCTCTATGTCGGCGACGCGCTGATCATCTGCACCGGCGCGCAGGCGCGCTGGCTCGGCCTGCCGTCCGAGCAGAAGTTCCAGGGCTTCGGCGTCTCGGCCTGCGCCACCTGCGACGGCTTTTTCTTCCGCGGCAAGGAAGTCGCGGTCGTCGGCGGCGGCAACACCGCGGTCGAGGAGGCGCTCTACCTGACCAATCACGCGACCAAGGTCATGCTGATCCATCGCCGCGACACGCTGCGCGCCGAGAAGATCCTGCAGGACCGCCTGTTCCGCAATCCGAAGGTCCAGGTGATCTGGGACAGCGCCGTCGACGAGATTCTCGGCACGGAGAATCCTTCCGGCGTCACCGGCGTGCGCCTGCGCCACGCCAAGACCGGCGCGCTCACCGACGTCAGGGTCGACGGCGTGTTCATCGCCATCGGCCACGACCCGGCGACCAAGCTGTTCCGCGGCAAGCTGCGCATGGATGCCGAGGGCTACATCATCACCGCGCCCGACAGCACGCGCACCGACATTCCGGGCGTGTTCGCCGCCGGCGACGTCAAGGACAAGGTATTCCGCCAGGCCGTGACCGCCGCGGGGCTCGGCTGCATGGCGGCGCTCGAGGCGCAGCGCTTCCTCGCCGAGCACGAAGACGAGACCAAGGCTGCCGCCGAATAGCCTCACCTAACGCATTGGCCCCTGGTCCCGGCGGACGCGGGCCGGGACGGATCCCCTCGGATGCACATGGACTGGGACAAGTTGCGGGTGTTTCACGCGGTGGCCGAAGCTGGCAGCTTCACGCATGCCGGCGAGAAGCTGCGCTTGAGCCAGTCGGCGATCAGCCGGCAGATCAGCGCGCTCGAGAAGAGCCTCGACTCGCCGCTGTTCCACCGCCATGCGCGCGGCCTGGTGCTCACCGAACAGGGCGAAGTCCTCTATCGCACCGTGCGCGACATCTTCGCCAAGCTCTCCGAGACCCAGGCGCTGATCGCCGAGAGCAAGGACCGGCCCGAGGGCCCGCTGCGCGTCACCGCCACGGTCGGCCTCGGCTCGATCTGGCTGACGCCGCGCATCCGCGATTTCATCGAGGCCTATCCCGACATCTCGGTGACGCTCGTCGTCACCGATCAGGAGCTCGATCTGTCGAAGCGCGAGGCCGACGTCGCGATCCGCGTCGTGCCGCCGCGCCAGCCCGACCTGATCCAGCGCCATCTGATGACGGTGAACTTTCACATCTACGGCTCGGCCGACTATCTCAAGCGCTTCGGCATCCCGAAGTCGCTCGAGGAGCTCGACCGCCATCGCCTGGTCAGCAATCTCGAGAACCCGCCGGCGTTCTTCCGCAATTCGAACTGGCTGCTCGAGGCCGGCGCGCCGCCGGGCAAGCCGCGCAAGCCGATCTTCCGCGTCAACAGCATCTACGGAATTTTGCAGGCCGTCCAAAGCGGGCTCGGCCTCGGCTCGCTGCCCGACTACATGATTCCGAAGGACAGCAATGTCGTGCGCGTGCTGCCCGATCTCGGCGGTCCGGGGCTCGACACCTTCTTCGTCTATCCGGAAGCGCATAGAAATTCGGCGCGCGTCGCGGCGTTCCGCGATTTCCTCATCCGCCAGATTGCAGAGACGGAATTCTAGCAGAGGACATAGGCAAGGCCATGCATCGAAAGCATGGCTCACCTGCAAATTACCGCCTAGCTTTCGTGCTTTCGGGACAATATATCCCAGCGTGTTGATTGTGCGTCGCAGCAACAATCGACATGGACCTCCCAACGGTCCACGCCCACAGGGTCGCGAGACCCGCTACGTACTGTAGTTAAACCTCCCTGTTCCCTGCGCCGGGCCCCCCAAGGGCCCGGCTCTTTTTTTCTGCGCACGGCAGGCGCGATGCGCGCGATCGCTCGATCGGCACGCGCCTTCGCGTTCGATTCGCTGGCACATGGCCTGGACTCAATCGTCATGGTCGCGCTTGTCGCGACCATCCACGACTTCCTTTTCAGCGCGGAAGCGAACCGTGGGAAAAAAGACGTGGATGGTCGGCCTAGAGCCGACCATGACGACCTTGTTTAGCATCAGTCTCGATGCCAACCCGCCGGCATCGAGCCCGCCCCTGCATGGCGATCGACGCGGCGCTCCGCGGCGCGCACCGGCCTACATGAACAGCTTCTCGCCCTGCAGGTCCTTGTACAGGTCGGCGACATATTCGCCGTAGCCGTTGTAGAGCTGCGTCGGCACCCGCTCGCCGGTGCCGAGCACTTCCTCGGTCGCCTGGCTCCAGCGCGGATGCGGCACCTTGGGATTGACGTTGGCCCAGAAACCGTACTCGCTGGCCTGCAGCGCCTCCCAGAAGCCCTTCGGGCGCTGGTCGGTGAAGGTAAAGCGCACGATCGACTTGATCGACTTGAAGCCGTATTTCCACGGCGTGTGCAGGCGGAGCGGCGCGCCGTCCTGACGCGGCACCGGCTTGCCGTACATGCCGGTCACCATGAACGTCAGCTCGTTGGTCGCTTCGGCCATGGTCAGGCCCTCGATATAGGGCCAGGGATACCAAAATTCCTTCTGGCCGGTCGCGACGTCGGGATTCTTGAATGTCGTCATCTTGACGTATTTCGCGCCCGAGGTCGGCTTGGCGAAGTCGACCAGCGCCTTCATCGGGAAGCCGCTCCACGGCACGACCATCGACCAGGCCTCGACGCAGCGATGGCGGTAGACGCGCTCCTCGAGCGGCATCTTGCGGATCAGCGTGTCGATGTCGACGGTCTGCTCCTTCTCGACCATGCCGTCGAAGGTGACGGTCCACGGCCGCAGCGGCAGCGCTTGCGCGCGCTCCCAGATCTCTTTTTGCGAGCCGAACTCGTAGAAATTGTTGTAGGTCGTCGCCAGCTTCTCGTCGGTGATCGCGCGGTCGACGCGATAGCGCAGATTGCGCTGGACCGGATAGAGATTGGCGGTCGGATCGGGCGGCGGCGGCGCGTCCTTGGCCTGCGCCTTGCCCGACTCGTCGCAGGCGACGAGGCCGAGCAGCGATGCGCCCGACAGGAGCAGGGGACCGGCGGCCATGCTCTTGAGCAGCCGGCGCCGATCGCGGAACACCGACTCGGGGGTCGCGGCGCCGTCGGGCAGCTCCCAGCCGCGCTTGCGTTTGATCAGCATGGATGCCTCATCGTGCTTCAGGCCCGGCAACGGCACGAGGCGTCGGACGCCCCGGCCGATCTGACGATCAACCTAGGCGCGGCCTCGGGCGCCGGGCAAATCACTCCCGGTCACAAAGCCGCGAGAGCCGCGGATTTCCGCCGCGTCTCAGGCGGCGGCCGGCTGGCTCAGCCGTGCCACTGGGCGGTCGGCGATCGGCCAATGCAGCGCCGCCGCCAGCACGCCCAGGATGATCGCACTATACCACACCTCGGCGTAGGAGCCTGCCAGGTCGTACATCAGCCCGCCCAACCAGACGCCGAGGAAGGCGCCGATCTGGTGGCTGAAGAACACGATGCCGAAGAGCGTCGTCATGTAGCGCACGCCAAAGATCTGCGCGACCAGGCTCGAGGTGAGCGGCACGGTGCCGAGCCACAAAAGGCCCATCAGCGAGGCGAAGCCGATGACGCTGTATTGCGAGATCGGCAGCGCCAGGAACAGCGCGATCAGCGCGGCGCGCCCGAGATACATCGTGCTCAGCACGTATTTCTTGCGATAGCGGTCGCCGAGCCGGCCGCTGCCATAGGTGCCGATGATGTTGAAGAAGCCGATCAGCGCCAGCGACGCTGCGCCGAGCCAGCCGGGCATGGCGCGGTCGGCGATATAGGCGGGCAGGTGCGTCATGATGAACGTGACCTGGAAGCCGCACACGAAGAAGCCGGCGGTGAGATAGAGATAGCCGCGATGGCGCAGCGCCTCGCCGAGCGCCGAGGACAGCGTCTGCGGCCGCTCGGCGCCGTGCGTCGCCTTGCCGCGCAGCGTGTAGAACAGGCCGGCCATGAACAGGCCGAAGCACACGGCGATCAGGAGCGGCAGCGACCAGCCATAGGCCTCGAGCAGCTCCTGGTTGACCAGCACCATGACGAACTGGCCGGCCGAGCCGCCGGCGCTGGCGATGCCGAGGGCGGCGCCGCGCTTCTCGGCCGGCACCGCGCGGCCGACCGCGCCGAGCACGAGCGCGAAGCTGACGGCGCTCAGACTGAAGCCAAGCAGCAGGCCCGAGCCGATATAGAGATCCAGCGGGGTCGCCGGCGTCGCCATCAGATAGAGTCCGGCGGCGAACAGGAGGCCGCCAACCGCGCCGGTGCGCCCCGTGCCGTATTTGTCGGCGAGCATCCCGACGAAGGGCTGCGACACGCCCCACACGATGTTCTGGATCGCGATGGCCAGCGAGAACACCTCGCGGCCCCAGCCGAGGTCGTGGCTCATCGGCGCGAGATAGAGGCCGAAGCTCTGGCGCGTGCCGAGCGCCAGAAACAGGATCGCGCCCGCGCCGAACAGCAGGGCGTAGGGGGTCTTGGACATGGACGCGTCGCTCACGGCTTTTATCATTGCCGACAGTCTAGCGCGCCGAGAGGCGGCTTGGCACCAGCCGTCACCGGTGTGCCCCACCCTCACCCCGACCCTCTCCCGCAAGCGGGAGAGGGGGATCATTCGAGCGAGTCGCCGATTGGCGTCCCCTCTCCCACGGGAGTGGGAGAGGGTCAGGGTGAGGGTGAGGGTGAATCGTTGACCTAGATCGGCTCGCCCTTGAGCTTCTTCTGCAGCTCGTCGACCCGCTCGCGCACGGCCGGCAGATGCGGGTTGATCTCGAGCGTCTTGCGGAAGGCGCGCAGGGCAGCCCGGTCCTTGCCGAGGTTCATGTAGATGAGGCCGAGCCCCGAGAGCGCGCCGAAATGGCGCGGCTCCAGCTTGAGGGTGTGCTCGATGTCGCCGACCGAGGCGTCGAAATTGCCCATCAGGTAGTAGACGGTGGCGCGCTTGTTCCAGCCTTCGGCGAAATTGGGCGCGCGCGCCACGATCTGGTCGAAGCGGTCGAGCGCCTTGGGCAGGTCGCCGAGATTGAGCGAGCGCGTGCCCTCGGTCATCAGCTGGTCGATGTCGCGCCGGCCCGATTCGACCCAGATGCGCCAGATCTGGTCGGTCAGCGGCTCGGTATCGACGTTGTCGGGGGCGGCCTTGAGCTCGGCGAACAAGCGGTCGAGCCGCGGATCGTCCTGAGCGGCGACAGCGGGTGCGAGCGGCGCCACGGCGAGCGCCGCGGCCAGGGCCATCTTGGCAAGCGGGCCGCGCATCGGCCAATTATGACGGCGGCTCCCGCCGATTGCCAGTCACGAATTCGGGCGGGTCGGCGCGGCATTTCGTGCGTCGAGACGCGCCTTTCAGGCGCTCCTCGGCACGAAGAGATTCTACTGAATTGCAATACTCATCCTCGTCCTGAGGAGCAGGCGGAGCCTGCGTCTCGAAGGACGGGCCGCAAGTCTCAGCCGCACCGGCTTTGCCCCTTGTCGAGCGCGGCCGGCCTGGGCCCGCCGGTCGCCCAGTCGAGCAGCGCGACCGTATGGACCACCGGGATGTCCGTGCCCGCGGCGAGCTGGGCCATGCAGCCGATATTGCCGGCGGCGATGGCATTGGGCTCGAGGCTCGCGATATTGGCGAGCTTGCGATCGCGCAGCGCCGTCGCGAGCTTGGGCTGGAGCAGATTGTAGGTGCCGGCCGAGCCGCAGCAGAGATGGCCCTCGGGCACGTCGCGCACGGCGAAGCCGGCGGCGGCGAGCAGCGCCTTGGGCTCGGCGCGCACCCGCTGGCCGTGCTGCAGCGAGCACGCCGAGTGGTAGGCGACGGTGAGGCCCGGCTTTATCGCGGGCGGCTTGAGGCCGAGCTCTGTCATCAGCTCGCTGACGTCGCGCGTAAGCGCCGAGATGCGCGCCGCCTTCGCGGCATAGGCCGGGTCGGTGCGCAGCATGAAGCCGTAATCCTTCACCGTCGTGCCGCAGCCCGAGGCGTTGATGACGATGGCGTCGAGGCCGCTGGCCTCGATCTCGCGCGTCCAGGCGTCGATGTTGGCGCGCGCTGCCGCGTGCGAGTCGCGGGTGCGGCCCATGTGATGGACGAGCGCGCCGCAGCAGCCGGCGCCCTGCGCGATCACCACCTCGCAGCCATGGCGGGTGAGAAGGCGCACCGTCGCCTCGTTGATCGAGGGATCGAGGACTTGCTGCGCGCAGCCCGACAGCAGCGCGACGCGCTTGCGCCGCGGCCCCTCGGCGGCGAACGCCTGCGGCCGGTCGACGGGCGAGGCGGCCGGCACGCGCGCCGGCGCGAAGGCGACGAGGCCCTTGAGCCGGCCGGGCAAGAGCGCCGCGAACGGCTTGGCCAACCGCGCGCCTTGCAGCGCGAGACGGAAGCGCGCCGGGTAGGGCAGCACGACGGCGAGTATCCGGCGCAGCAGGCGCTCGGCGAGCGGGCGCGTGTAGGTTTCCTCGACGCGCGCGCGCGCGTGGTCGACGAGATGCATGTAGTGCACGCCCGAGGGACAGGTGGTCATGCACGACAGGCACGAGAGACAGCGGTCGATGTGCAGCGCGACCTCGGCCGAGGCCGGCTTGTCGTGCTCGAGCATGTCCTTGATCAGGTAGATCCGGCCGCGCGGGCTGTCGAGCTCGTCGCCGAGCAGCACGAAGGTCGGGCAGGTCGCGGTGCAGAAGCCGCAATGCACGCATTTGCGCAGGATGCCGTTGGCGACC
>Ga0335070_10006088_pt1 | contig 14198 bp, 13 predicted proteins | sample Lox_Sample_13_FD_206722 | JGI IMG/M metagenome (GOLD analysis project Ga0335070, IMG submission 206722) | Soil microbial communities from Loxahatchee National Wildlife Refuge, Florida, United States - Lox_Sample_1.3 | ecosystem: Environmental > Terrestrial > Soil > Wetlands | place: USA... | reverse complement strand
GCGACACGTCGCAGGTGGCGTTCTTCGCGCCGATGGCGCTCCAGGCCTACGCCAACCTCGGCGGGGACCTCGATCCCGATGCGCGACTGCACCTGGGCCTGGTGCAGCTCGCCATCGGTGCCACGGCCCCGGCGGCGGCGGAGGGGGACACGATCCTCAGGGGCGCGCCGAACCACCTGTTCGGGTGGCTGCTCAAGGCGCGGGCCGCCGAGGCGCAGGGCAACCCGCGCGAGGCGCGGCGGGCCTACGACGCCTTCGTGAAGAACTACGACGCGGAACTGGCCAAGAAGCGCCCCGAGTACCAGGAGCACGCCCAGATGCTCCAGGACACCCGCAGCCGGGCGCAGCGGGCGGGCGCCGCGACCGGGTCCTAGCGTGTCGCACGCCATCCGGGTAGCGCACAGCCCGGACTCGGACGACGCGTTCATGTTCTACGCGCTCGCGACCGGCAAGGTGGACACCGGCGACCGCCGCTACGTGCACGAGCTGGCCGACATCGAAACGCTGAATCGCCGTGCCGTCGCCGGGGAGCTCGACGTGACGGCGGTTTCGTTCCACGCCTACGCGCACCTGGCCGACCGCTACGCGCTGCTGGTGCACGGCGCGTCCGTCGGCGACGGCTACGGCCCCCGGCTCGTGTCCCGCGAGCCCCGTCCCGCTGACGCGCGGGCCGCGCTCGCGACCCGCGTCGTCGCGATCCCCGGCGACCTGACCACCGCGGCGCTGGCGCTGCACCTCTACCAGCCCCGGGTGCGCACCACGGTCGTTCCCTTCGACGCCATCGAGGAGGCGGTGCTGGCCGGCCGGGCCGAGGTGGGTCTGCTCATCCACGAGGGCCAGCTGACCTACGCCGACCGCGGCCTCGCGCTGTGGGAGGACCTCGGGGAGTGGTGGGCGGGCGAGACGACGTTGCCGCTCCCGCTCGGGGGCAACGTGGTGCGCAAGGACCTCGGCGCCGAGCTGGTGCGCGACGTGGCGCGTGACCTGAGGGCCTCGATCGTCTGGGGGCTCGGGCATCGCGCCGAGACGCTGGCCCACGCCCAGGGCTTCGCGCGGGGGATGGACGCCGAGCGCACCGACCGGTTCGTGGGGATGTACGTGAACGACTACACCGTGGACTTGGGCCCGACCGGGCGGCGCGCCGTGCAGCGGCTGCTCGACGAGGGCCACCGCGCGGGGCTCCTGCCCGCTGCGGTTCGCGCGGAGTTCGTGGCCGCGTGAGCGCCGCGCCGGCCGACACCGCGCCGCCCGCCGGCGCCGCCCCCGCCGCGTCCCGGGTGCTCATCGTCGAGGACGACGCGGCCCAGGCCCGCCTGGTCGAGCTCCTGGTGACCGCCGCCGGCCTGGCCAGCGCCGGGACCGCGGCCACGGCCGACGACGCGGTGCGCCTCGCCCCCTCCGCCGACGTCGTGCTGATGGACTACCGGCTCGCCGGGCCGCGCTCCGGCCTCGACGCACTGCGCGAGCTGCGCGAGACGGGCTATGCGGGCACGGTCATCATGATGACGGGGCACGGCAGCGAGCGGGTGGCGGCCGAGGCCCTGCACCTCGGCGCGAACGACTACATCATCAAGGACGACGGGTTCACGCAGCTGCTGCCGGAGGTGCTGGCGCGGGCGGTGCGGATCCGGGAGATGGAGCACCAGCTCGCCCTCGCGCGGCACAACCTCATCCGCGCCGAGCGGCGGGCCGCGATCGGTGAGATCGTGGTGGCGCTCTCCCACGAGATCAACAACCCGCTGATGGCCCTGAGCACCCAGCTCGACCTGCTCGCCCTCGACCAGCGGAGCTTCCCGCCCACCAGCGCCGCCGCCCTGGCGCAGGCGCGCGCGCAACTCGGACGCATCGCCGAGCTGCTGCGGCGCCTCGCCGAGCTGGACCACGAGGAAACCACCACCTACGTGGGCGGGACCCGGATGACGGACCTGACCCGGCCGCCGGACGGCCCGAAGGCAGGCCCCGACCGCTAGTCCGCGGGCACGCCCTCCGGCTCCGGGACCGCCGCCTCCTCGCCCGCCGCCTTCGCCTTCGCCCGCATCTCTCCCGTTACCCACACCGCCACCCGCGACCCGAAGTCGTCGAGGTAGGTGTAGACCACCGGCACGACGATCAGCGTCAGCATGGTGGAGGTGATCAGCCCGCCGATCACCGCCCGTGCCATCGGCGCCCGGAACTCGCCGCCCTCGCCCAGCGCCAGGGCCGTCGGCAGCATCCCGAAGATCATCGACAGGGTGGTCATGATAATCGGCCGGAACCGGATCTCGCCCGCCTGAATCAGGGCCTGCCGGCGCGTCGCTCCCTGGTCGCGCGCCTTGTTGGTGAAGTCCACCAGCAGGATCGCGTTCTTCGTGACCAGGCCCATCAGCATGATGACGCCGATCATGCTGAGGATGTTGAACGTGTCGCCCGTGAGCGCGAGGGCCACCAGCACGCCGATGATCGACAGCGGCAGCGACAGCATGATCGCCAGCGGCTGCAGGAACGAGCCGAACTGTGACGCGAGGATCAGGTACACGAAGATGATCGCCAGCGCCAGGGACTCGAGCACGTAGCCGGTGGTCTCGGCGAAGTTCTTCTGCTCCCCGCCGATGTCGATGCGGTAGCCGGGGGGCAGCGGGATCGTGGCGATCCGCTTGCGGATGTCGCCCATGACGCCGGTGAGCGGGCGGCCCTCGTAGTTGCCTTCCATCCGCGCCGAGCGCTCGAGCAGCAACCGCTTGATCTCCGCGGGTGCGCCCGAAGGCGCGATCCGAGCCACCTGACCGAGCGGCACCATCACGGGCGAGAGGGTCCGCGGGTTCGCGGCCGACGTGGCGATCGGGATCCTGCCGAGGTCGGCGAACGAGGTGCGGTACTCCGGCGCCACCTGGACCACCACGTCGTGGGTGAGACCGGCGGCGTCCTCGAACGTGGTCGCGGTCTGGCCGGCCAGCACGGTGCGCAGCGTGTTCGAGATCGAGCCGACCGACAGCCCGACGTTGGTCGCGAGGTCGCGGTTGACCTCGACCACGTACTCCGGCTTCCGGCCCTCGAGGCTGGACTTGAGGTCCACCAGCCCGGGCACATCGCGGATGGCGGCCATCATCCGGTCGTTCAGCTCCTGCAGCCGGGTCATGTCGGGGCCGAGGATGTTGACTTGCACCGGGAGCTGGCCGCCGCCCATCCCGCCGGCGTCCATGATCCCGGTCTTGACCCCCTTGAACATCGGCAGCACCGTGCGCATCGCGATCTGGAACTTCGCCTGGGAGAGGCGGCGCTCGCCCCGGGGCTTCATCCGCACGTAGATCGTGCCGTCGGTGACCGACGGCGTGTAGCCGCCGCCGATCGTGAAGTAGGTGTACGCCACCTCGGGCCGCGCCCGCAGGTACCCGTCTACCTCCTCGCCCTTGGCCCGCGTGTAGGCGATCGAGGAGCCCACCGGGGTCTGGAGCGTCACCAGCATCTCGCTGCGGTCGGTGACGGGGAAGAACCCGCCGCCCACCAGGCCTACCACCATCAGGAGCATGGCGGCGACGAACGCGGCGCCCGCGATCCCCATGACCCGCCCGCGGTGGTCGAGCGCCCAGGCGATGACGCCGCGGTACCACTGGCCGGCGTCCCGCACCCGCCCGTTGAACGTCTCCAGCCGCTTACCGATCGGCCCGCGCTCGGCGTGCCCCGCCGCCTGCGGGTCGTACCACAGGGACGACAGCATCGGATCGAGCGTGAACGACACGAACAGCGAAACCGCCACCGCGAACGCCACCGTGATGCCGAACTGGTAGAAGAACCGCCCCACGATCCCGCCCATGAAGCCCACCGGCACGAACACGGCGAGGATGGACATCGTGGTCGCGAACACCGCGAAGCCGATCTCGCTGGTGGCGGCGCCGGCCGCCCGGTAGTGGTCCTCTCCCTTCTCCACGTGCCGCACGATGTTTTCGCGGACCACGATGGCGTCGTCGATCAGGATGCCCACCGCCAGCGACAGCGCCATCAGGGTGAGCGTGTTGATCGTGAAATCCATCGCGTAGATGACGAGGAACGCCGAGATGATCGACACCGGGAGCGTGAGCCCGGTGATGACCGTGGAGCGCCACGAGTTGAGGAACAGGAACACGATCAGCACCGTGAGCAGCGCGCCCAGGACCAGCGCGAGCTGCACGTCGCCGAGGCTGTCCTTGATCCACTTGGAGTTGTCGCGGATGACCTCGAGCCGGACCCCCTGCGGCAGCTCGACGTTGAGCTGCGCCATCACGGCGCGGATGCCCTTGGCGACGTCCACGGTGTTGGCGCCCGACACCTTGCGGATGTCGATGCCGATCGCCCGCTGGCCTGAGTATTCGGCCAGCGATCGCTCCTCTTCCTGCGCGTCCTCGACGCGCGCCACCTCGCCCAGGCGCACCGGCACGCCGGACCGCGTCGTCACCACCACCGATGCGAACGCGGCGGGATCCGCGATCCGGCCCCGGACCCGCACCAGTTGCTCGGCGTTGCCCCGCTCAACGCGCCCGGCCGGCGTGTCCATGTTCTCCCGCCGGAGCGCCGCCATCACCATGTCGGGGCTCACCCCCAGCGCGTCCATCCGGGCCGGGAGCAGGAGCACGTGGATCTCGCGCGCCAGCCCGCCGACGACGGTCACGGCCCCCACGCCGTCCACCGTCTCCAGGCGACGGCTGATCGTCTCGGTCGCGAGCGTGGTCAGGTCCCGCAGGGCCCAGCCCCGGCCCGAAAGCGCGAGGCTCATGATCGGATTCTGGCGGAAATCGAACCGCGAGATGACCGGCGGATCCATGTCCACCGGCAGGTCGGAGCGGATCCGGTCCACCGCCGATCGCACGTCCGACTGCGCGGTCATGATCTTCGTCTTCAGGGTGAACTGGATGAAGATCGTGCAGTACCCTTCCACCGACGACGACTCGATCCGGTCCACGCCCTCGATCGGGTTGACCGCTTCCTCGATCTTCTTGGTGACGTCGCGCTCGACCGCTTCGGTGCTCGCCCCCGCATAGCGCACCTGAATCATCACGAACGGCAGCTCGACGTCGGGCATGTCGTCGAGCTTGAGGCGGCGCAGGGAGAACAGCCCCAGCACCACCAGCGCCAGCATCATCATCGTGGCGAAGACCGGCCGCTTGATGGACAGGTTGGAGAGGAACATCGGGCCCGCCCCCTAGCGCGCGGCCGGGGCCGCCGGGGCCCCGATCGCCACCGGCGTGCCGTCGGCGAGGCCCTCGATCGGGCCGATCACCACGGTGTCGCCCGCCGCGACCGCGCGGGTGATCTCGACCAGGCCGGCGTCGTCGTCGCTCACGCCGACGCCCACCTGGCGCCGGGCGATCCGGCCGCCGCTCACCAGGTAGACGTACGGCGTGCGGTCCTCGCCCTCGTAGCGCAGCGCGGGGCGCGGCACCGCCACCGCCCCGGCGACCTCACGGGTCACGACGCGCCCGGAGACGAACAGCCCGCCCACCAGCGTCTCGCGGGGATTCGGCACGTCCACGTAGATCTGGATCTGCCGGGTCGCGGGGTCGGTGGTCGGGTTGATCCGGCTGATCCTCCCGGCCACGTGCGTCGAGTCCAGCTGCGCCACGGTGAGCGCCACCGGCCGGCCGATCGCCAGGCCGCCCAGCCACTCGGTCGGCACCGAGGCCGAGAGCTGCAGCACCCGCGTGTCCACCAGCTCCAGCACCGGCTTCCCGTTGTCGATGCGGTCGCCCGCCTGAGCGTATTTCTTGCTGATGACGCCCGCCGCGGGCGCGGTCAGCAGCGCGCTGTGGAGCCGGTCCTCCGCGTTCGCCGCCTGCGAGACGGCGAGCGCGAGCCGCGATCGCGCCGCCTCGAGGGCCGCCAGCGCGTTGTCGCGGTCGCGCTGGGCGATCGCGCCCTCGGCGAACAGCGTCACCGCCCGCGCCGACTCCGCCTCGGCCACCCGCACGTTGGCCCGCTGCGTGGTCACGTCGCTGGCGGCGTAGGAAGCCGCGGCCTGCAGCACCTGGTCCTTGAACCTGGCCAGCGGCTGACCCTGCTTCACCCGGTCGCCCTCGTTCACGTACATCTCGACCAGCTGCTCGGCCATCGGGGCGCCGACCGTCACCCGGACCTTGGGCTCGAGCGCCCCGCTCAGCGGCACGCCGGACCGCAGCGTCGCGCGCTGCGCGACCGCCACGTCCGCCGCGTTCAGCGTCGCCACGTTGCGAACCGCGCCGCTCCGCGTCTCCGCCGCCGCGCCGCCGCTCGAGCTCTTCGCGCCGCAGGCCGTCACCGCCGCACTCGCGAGGAGTCCTGCCAGCCGCCGCATCGTCATGATCCCGCGCATATGTCTTCCTGTTCTCTCATGGCTCTCGTCTGGTACCCACTCGCAACCTGCCGTCTGGCAACTCTACTGTCCTTCCGCCACCCGGTTCACCTCCCTCTGCACGGGCACGGAGTGCCCCAGCGCCCGCTCCAGCGCGGCGATCGCCAGCAGGTAGTCGCGCGTCGCCTGGGCCTCGTTGACGCTGGCCGACTGCAGTGCCAGGCGTGCGTCCGAAACCTCCAGCGCCGTCGCGATCCCGTTGGCGTAGCGCACCGACGCCAGGTGGTGCGCCCGCTCGGCCTGGCCCACCGTCACGTGCCGGGCCGTCACCAGCGCCTGCGCCCGCACGATCTCCGCTCTCGCCTGCTCGATCTCGATCGCGACGCTCTCCTGCGTCTGGGCCAGCTGCGCCTCGGCCCGCGACAGCTCCGCCTCCGCCTGCAGCACCACGCCGTGGGTCCGCAGGCCGTCGAACAGCGGCACCGAGAAGACCAGCGAGGCGGTCCAGTCCTTGTGGAAATCGGTGAACCGGGACGGGAACCCGCTGCGCGGAAACGCCTGGCCGCCGAAGGAGCTGACGAGCTTCACCGACGGGTAGTAGTCGCCGTGATACACGTGCACCGCTTCGCGCCTGAACTCGACGTTGGCGCGCGCCGCCGCGATGGCCGCGCGGCCCGCGAGGTCGAGGTCGAGCGCCGCGAGATCCACCCGCGGCAGGGAGTCGGCGGGGGTCTGGAGCAGTCCGCTCACCAGCTCCACCGGCTGGTCGGCGGGGACGTTCAGCAGCCGCCGCACCTCCAGCAACGCGACGTCGCGGGCGTTGCGGGCCGCGATCACCAGCGGCTCCTGGTTCGCGGCCTCCACCTGCGCCCGCAGCAGGTCGTAGTCGGCCGCCGAGCCCACCTGGTGGTTCAGGGACACGCGGTGCAGCTGGTCGTTCACCTGCACCTGCGACCCCTCCGTGATGTCCACGATGCGCCGCGCGTACAGCGCGTTGAGATAGGCCAGGGTGACGCGATAGGTCACGTCCCGGCGCGTCTCGTCGAGCTGCGCGTGCGCGGCCTCCTCGTAGGCGTGCGCCCCGCGGATCCCGGCGCCCACCTTGCCGCCCTGGAACAGCGTCTGACTCAAGGTGAGCGTGGCGACGTAGCTGTCCGGACTGCCGAACCCGGTGTTCGCGAACATGCTGCCGAGGCCCTGGAACATCGCGAGCTGCGCGTTGTTCTCCAGGTAGCTGACCCGCGTCGCGAGCGGGGCCGTGCTGTCGGGCGCGAACACCGGGCCGCCGGAGCCCAGGCCCTGGAACACCGAGGCGAAGGTCCGCTGGTAGGTGACGTTGGCCCGGATCTCCGGGAGCGCCGACGCCCAGGCCTGGGTCACTTGTCCCTCGGCCTGGCGGACGCCCGCCTCCGCGATGCGGACCTCGTTCCCGGAGTGCAGCGCGCGCTTGATGGCGCCCTCGAGCGTCAGCCGCAGGGGAGCGGCCGCCGGCTGCTGCGCGGCCGCCGCCGCGGGCGCCAAGACGAGTGCAGCGAGAATCGCGATACGCATGTCGTTACACTCCGACCGCCGCCGGCCGGCGGATCCCCGCCAGCGCGATGGTCAGCTGGGACTCGACGGCGTCGTGCAGACTGACCGTGCTCTGGGCCACCACCCGCTGGTGCGGGCCGCCGCCCACCCACCACACCAGCGTTCCGAGAAACACCGACGCGAACACCCCGAACACCGAGTCCGACGGCAGCTCCGATCGGAACTCCCCGCTGTCCTGCCCGGCCTGCACGACCTGCACGACCCGCTGGTACAGCCCGCTGCGGGCCACGTCGGGCTCCGGGCAGACCATCCGTTCCATGCTCACCCGGAGCAGCATCGACGCGAGCGCACGATCCTGCCCGTACGACTCCGCCACGCCGCCGAACAGCGCCAGGATCCGCTCACTGGCCGTGCTGCCGTGCTGTGCGGCGTGGTCCTCGGCCCGCTCCATCCACTCCTCGCTCAGGGCGGCGAGCACCGACTCCTTGCGCGGGAAGTAGTTGAAGAACGTGCCCTTCGCGACGTCGGCGCGCTCCGTGATTTCGTCCACCGTGGTCGCGTCGAAACCCTTCTCGTGGAACAGGTCGAGCGCCGCGTCCGTGATCCGCCGCCGCGTCTCTTCCTTCTTTCGCTCCCGCCGTCCCTGCGTCACCTCGGTCACGGTGAGCCGCCTCGCTGCTGAATTGATGAGAAACAGTCAATTTCGACTTGAGTATACTAATGGACCGTAGTTCCGTCAATATTCGTGTACTTCAGTCAGTTTTGTGGAGAGGTTTCGGCCGTGGATGACACACCCCATTTTCGCAGCCTATGCGTACCGCCATAACTGGGGCGACCGGATACGTCGGCCAGGCGGTCGTTCACAAGCTGCTCCGACGCGACCACGAAGTGCGCGCGCTCGTCCGCAACCCGCTGACGGCTGGCGCCTTGCGGGATCTGGGGGTCGAGCTGGTCGAGGGCAACCTCGGCGACCGGAGCGCGCTGCGGAGACTCGTCGAGGGCGCCGACGCGGTCATCCACCTGGTGGGCATCATCGTCGAGACGGGTGGGCACGGGTTCGAGCAGGTGCACGTCGAGGGCACCGAGGCGGTGCTCGCGGCCGCTCGCCAGGCGGGCTCGCCCCTGCTGCTGCACATGAGTGCGCTCGGCGCGCGCGAGGGCGCCGACGCGACCCGCTACCATCGGACGAAATGGCGGGCCGAAGAAGCCGTCCGGGCCGGCGGCGTGCCGCACGTGATCTTCCGGCCCTCGCTCATCGCGGGGCTGGGCAGTCCGCCGCTCAAGCTGATGCTGGATATGATCCGGCTCTCGCCCGTCGTGCCGGTCATCGGCGACGGGCGCTATCGGCTGCAGCCGATCTGGCTCGGCGACGTGGCCGAGGCGGTCGCCCGCGCGTTGGAGCGGGCGGACCTGCGGGGCAGCTTCGATCTCGCCGGTGCGGAGGCGCTGACGTACCACCAGATCCTGGACCAGCTCGAGGCCGCACTGGGCGTGCACCGCCGGCGCATGTCCGTGCCGGTCGGCGTGGCGCGCTTCGCCGCGGCGGCCGGCGCCAACCTTCCGAGCGCCGCGCCGATCACCTCGGAGCAACTCCAGATGCTCCTCGAGGGTAGTACCACCGAAGACAACGCCATCGCGACCCGCTTCGGCATCACGCCGCGTGCGTTCGCCGAGGTTGCCCGGGAAATCTGCGCGCCGTACGCGGCCCGCCGGGCCGCAGCTTCCTAGCGGAGCGCGAGGCCGGGCCCCGCGCGGGTCCTGGTGGGGCCTTCGTCCGCGGAGGGACCATGTGGCGAGCGCTGTGCCGCACCGGCGGCGTCGCGGCGTTGCTGGTCGCCTTCCCCGTCGTGCGTCCTGCCGCGCAGCCCGTCGTGCCAGCGCCACTCACCGCCGGCGGCGTGACCTTTCTCCTGCACTCCACGATCATCGGGCACTTCACGGGGCGGGCGCCCGTGGCCCGGGCGGAGTTCACCGGCAGCCGCCTGGTGGACGTCCGGGGAACGGCCGAGGTGCTCGTCGCACAGATGCTGACGGGCAACGGCCTCCGGGACCGGCACATGCGGGAGACGATGCACGCGGACAGTTTCCCGACGATCCGGTTCGATCTTGACAGCGTGCAGGCGGGCGCGGGCCCCGGCGACACGACCAGCGTGGTCCTCGTGGGCCGGCTGGCGATCCACGGCGTCACGCGGCCCGTGCGGGCGACCGGCAGCGTCGTGGCGCACCCGGGGGGCGAGGACGTGGACGCGACGTTCGGGCTCGACATGAGGGACTACGGGATCAAGCCGCCGGTGCGCGCGGTGGTGCTGCACGTGGGCCCGGACGTGGTGGTGACCGTCCACCTGTCCTTCGGTCGTCCGCCGGCCTGAGGCTCCGCGCCACACAACAAGCGGCCCGGGGGCGAACCCCCGGGCCCTGGGACCGGGCAAAGCCGCCGTCAGACTTTGCGCGCGGTCGGTTCTTTCCGCCCATCGCCGTGCGGCACGTCGCCGCTCGGCGCGAAGATCGTGGGGAGCATCGAGGGGTGGACGACGTAGCCACACTCGCCGGACTCGATCGCCGTCGCCTTCGCCCGGACCTCCCCGGGCCGCCCCCGGGGCGCCGGCCGGCCCTTGCCGGGAGGATCGACCATCGGCGTCACGCCCATCCGTCGCTCCCTGCACCTCTCACGTGCTTAGACGCGCCGGCGCCGCGGATGGTTGCAGCGGCTAGCGGCGCAATCGGCCCGTCCGGGAGGTCGTGACCGTGTCGGCCGCCGCCCCGCGCGAGAAGATCACCCGGGTGTTGGAGATGCCGTAGCCGAGCCCCAGCGGTCCGAAGACGACGGCGGGATTCGAGCAGGTGACGGTGGCCGACCCGAGGGGGTAGACGCCGACGGTGTCCCACCCCGTGGGGCTGGTTTGCACCGACACCGTAGCCACGGGGCGTGAGCGATCCACTTCCAGCCGAGCCAGCGCGCCGCGGGAGATCGCCAGCTGGCGGGTCGTCGCGTGCAGGGCCGCATAGCGCTCGACGCCCTCCTGCACCGCCGCCCGGTCGAGGTACCGCAGCAGCGGCGGCGTCACGACCGCGGCGAGGATCCCCACGATCGCGGCTGCGGAGAGCACTTCCGGCAGTGTGAATCCGCGACGCATGCGGCCAACCTACGGTGCGCTCCCGGCCGCCGCGTGCCCGTCCGTCGCGGAGCGGACGCTTCGAGCGCCGGCGCTCTCTGGCCGGGGACGGGCGGGAGCGGTAGACTGCCGGCCATGCATGTGCTGGTGCGACTCTACCTCAGAACGGCGTTCGCCTTCCTCGTCCTGGGGCTGGCGGGCGGCCTGTGGCTCGAGTACCACGTGGCGACGGGCGGAACGATCAGCCACGGAATGATCGTGGCCCACGTGCACGTGCTGCTGGTGGGATTCCTGCTGATGATGATCCTGGGCACCGCGTTGTGGCTGTTTCCGCGCTCCGGTCGCGGCCAGCCGATCGGCCCGCACCCGCGCGCCGTCGCCCTCGCCTACGCGCTCCTCACCGCGGGGACCGCGGTCCGGGGGCTGACCGAGTTCTTCGACCTCCAGCTGACCGCACCGGTCTGGCGGTACGTGGGGCTGGCCGCGTCGACCCTCCAGGTTGCCGGCATCCTGGCCGGAGTCGTGGCGCTGTGGGGCCGCGTCCGGGGCGCCGCGACCCCGACGCGGACCACCGAGCCGCCCGCCCCCTAGCGCCCGCCTGCCCGCTCGAGCAGCCGGCGGCGGGTATACGGGATCAGGCCGCCCGCGTCGATGATCGCCTGGCGCGCCGCGGGGAGCGGGCGCACCGCGGACCGTTTCCCGGCCGTCCGATTGACCGCCTCGGCTGCCCCGATCTCCAGCTCGTCGCCCTCGGACGCCGCCAAGCCCGGCGCCTCCACCAGCCTGAGCCCGAGGTTGATGGCGTTCTGGAGGAAGATCCGGGCGAAGCTCGACGCCACGATCACCAGCTCGTGCCCCTTCAGCGTGGACACGGCCTGCTCGCGCGAGGAGCCGCAGCCGAAGTTCTTCCCCGCGACGACGACGCTGCCCGCCGGCACGTCGCCCGCTTTCAGCCGGGCATTGAACGGTCCGAGGTCCGCGAACGCGTACTGCGGCGTCTCGGTCGGCAGCACGGTCGCCATGTAGCGGCCGGGGTAGATGACGTCGGTCGAGACGTCGTCGCCCAAGACGAGAATGACCTTGGCCGCGCTCACCGTGCACCTCCCTGACGCGGATCGGTGATCACGCCGGTCAGGGCCGAGGCGGCCGCCACCGCGGGCGAACAGAGGTAGACCTCGGACGCCGGGTTCCCCATCCGCCCCTTGAAGTTGCGGTTGGTGGTGGAGAGCGCGACCTCGCCGTCGCCCAGCGCCCCCTCGTGGACGCCGAGGCAGGGCCCGCAACCCGCATTCATCACGACCGCCCCGGCCCGCACCAAGTCCGCCACGTAGCCGGCCGCGAGCGCGTCCTGGTAGATGCGGCCGGACGCCGGGAACACCAGCATCCTGGTGCCGGCCGCGACCTTCTTTCCCCTGAGTATGCTTGCGGCCGTGGCCAGGTCGTCCAGCCGTCCGTTGGTGCAGGAGCCGATGACGATCTGGTCCACGTGCCGGCCCGAGACCTCGCCCACCGGCCGGACGTGGTCCACCGTGTGCGGGCAGGCGACCTGCGGCGCGAGGCCCGCCGCGTCCACCTCCACCGTCCGCTCGTAGACCGCGTCGGCGTCGGGCACGACGGGCACCACGGCGTCCTGCACGCCGGCCTCCTCCCGGAGGTAGCGCAGCGTCTCGGCGTCGGCAGGCACGATGCCGGCCGTCGCCCCCGCCTCGACCGCCATGTTGCAGAGCGTGAGGCGGCCGGAGGTGGGCATCGCGCGGACCGCGTCGCCGTGGAACTCGAGCACGCGGAACGTGGCGCCGGCCGCGCCGAGCTTCCCGACCAGGTGGAGGATCACGTCCTTGGGGCTCACCATCTCCGGCAGTGCGCCCGTGACCTCGACCCGGATCGTGGCGGGGACCTCGACGTTCACGGCGTACCCGAGCGTCCACACGCTCGCCATCTCGGTGGCACCGATCCCGAACGCGAACGCGCCGAGGGCGCCGTGGCTCGTGGTGTGGGAGTCGGTGCCGACCACCACGGCCCCGGGCCGCACGTAGCCGTTCTCCGGCAGGATCTGGTGGCAGATGCCACCCTTGTCGCCGCGGATGTCGTGGAACTTCGCGATGCCGTTGGCGGCGACGAACTCGCGCACCTTCTTCTGGTTGGTCGCCGTCTTGGGGGACTCGGCCGGCACCCGGTGATCGAAGATGATCGCGATGCGGGACGAATCCCAGACGGCGGGCGCGAGGCCCGTGCCCCGGAACACCTCGACGAACTGGTTGATCACCAGGGCCGCATTCTCGTGGCTCATCGCCAGGTCCACGGCGGGCTCCACCACGTCCCCCACCGCCACCGTGGCGCGGCCCGCGGCGCGGGCGAGGATCTTCTCGACGACCGTCATGCCCATCCCCGGTGCCTCCTCCGTCACACCACGCCCTGCTTCCGAAGCCGCGCGACGTCCGCCGCCGTGTAGCCCAGCTCGCCCAGCACGGCCTCCGTGTGCTCCGACAGCCGCGGCGGGGGCGCCGCGACGGCGCCCGGCGTCTTCTCGAGCTTGGCCGTCGGCCCGAACAGCTTCAGCTCCCCGATCCCCTCCGCGCACACCGTCTGGATGGTGCCCCGGTGCACGATCTGCGGCTGGGTGAGCGCCTGCTCGAGCCCCAGGATCGCCCCCGAGGGCACGCCCCGCTCGTTCAGGACCCGGACCCATTCCTCGGTGTCGCGCTCCCGGAGCTTCGCTTCCAGCAGCGGCGTCAGCGCGCGGCGGTTCTTCTTCCTCGCGTCGCGCTTGGCGAACCGCGGGTCCTGCGTCAGCTCCGGCACGCCGAGGACCTCGGCCACGGCCTCCCACTGTTCCTGCTTGTTGGCCGCGATGTTGATCGCGCCGTCCCGCGTCGCGAACGTGCCCGAGGGCGCGGCGGTGAAGTTGTCGTTTCCCAGCAGCTGCGGCGGCTGGTGGCCGATCAGCAGGTTGGCGGCCACCCACCCCATCAGCGGCATGATCGAGTCCACCAGGGCGATGTCCACGAGCTGCCCCTCGCCCGTGCGCTCGCGGTGGAACAGGGCCGCCAGGATCGCGAACGCGGCGTTGAGCCCCCCCACGGTGTCGCACACCGGGAAGCCGCAGCGCAGCGGATTCAGCCGCTCGTCGCCGTTGATCGCCATGACGCCGCTGAGGCCCTGGATGATCTGGTCGTACGCGGGCTTCAGCGCGTCCGGGCCGGTCTGCCCGAAGCCGGAGATCGCGCAGTACACCAGCCGCGGGTTGGCCGCGGCCAGCACACGGTAGGCGAGGCCGA
>Ga0335070_10006087_pt1 | contig 14199 bp, 16 predicted proteins | sample Lox_Sample_13_FD_206722 | JGI IMG/M metagenome (GOLD analysis project Ga0335070, IMG submission 206722) | Soil microbial communities from Loxahatchee National Wildlife Refuge, Florida, United States - Lox_Sample_1.3 | ecosystem: Environmental > Terrestrial > Soil > Wetlands | place: USA... | reverse complement strand
GACACCGTTCCCGACGCTTGCACCGCCCACTGAGACGCCCGTCGCGACGCAGACCAGCACCGGGTCAGAAGGGCAGGGCGGCGCTCTTGTGCAGCTACCGACCAACACGCCAGCCGCCGTGGCGATGGCTCCCACGTTTACCTCGATCCCGACGCAGGCCGTGATCATCGCGCCGACCTTCACGTCGGTTCCGCCGACTTCCACGCCGGTCCCCCCGACGCAGACGCCGGTCCCGCCCACGCGTACCTCGTCGCCCACCAATGTCCCGCTGCCGACCTTCACGCCGCCGCCGTCGGCCACACCTACCACGGGACCGACTGTGACCTTTACATCCGTGCCGTTCAGCCCGCTCCAACCCACAGCGACCTATACGCCTTACGTGCCGAGCCTGACGCCGTCGCCGACATCGCCGCCGGTCGAGGGACAGCCGCTGGGTGAGCGCCCGACCGAGACGCTGGCCCCACCTCCAGCGACCCTGGAAGGGCAAGGCGGGCCGGTCGCCACGGAGACGCCGGTTGCCGTCGCCCAGCTGCCGACTCTGACCGGCGGCCAGATGACGGCCACGCAGCTGGTCTACATGGCTACCGCCGGGGCTTACGCGGCCACGTCCACCGCCGCGGCGCAGCAGGGCGTGATCTTGCCCAGCCTGACCCCAGTGTTCGGCCAGCAAGGGCCTGGCCCCATCGCCCCAACGCCGGTTCCCGCCAACGTGATCATCATCACCGCGACCCCGGCAGGCCAGCCGGGCATCTGTGAGCAGTACCTGGTCCAGCCGGGCGAGACTCTGTATCGCATTGCGGCGCGATTCAGCGTGACGGCGCAGCAGATCGCGCAGGCCAACAGCATTGTGAACCCCGACCTGATCCAGGCGGGCTACACGCTGCAGATCCCATGCCCGGTGCCGACGACGCCGACTCCGGTCGTGGCGACGCCAGCGGGTGGGCAGACTGGCCAGGGCGGTCTTACAAGTGGAAATGTGTATATCGTCCAGGCGGGCGATAACATCTACCGGCTGTCGGTCCGGTTTGGCGTGACCATGCAGGAATTGATGGCTGCCAACGGCCTGACCGCCTCGACGATGAACCTCATCTATGTCGGGCAAGAGCTGATCATCCCGCCCACGGCGACGATCCTTCGCACGCCGACCGCTGTTTCCGGTCAGGGCGGGCCGGTCTACATTATCGTCACCAACACGCCGACTCCTGGCTTTGGTTAAGGAGCGTCCTGGAGGTAAGATCAGGGAGCGGCTCGATGGGCGGGTCGCTCCCTTTTTGTGCAGCCATGTCGCTCTCCGCGACCGGAAGGAACCACTATGACTCCCTTGGACGAGAAGATCCTATCCTCGGAGCCGGTGTACCTGGGCAGACTGGTCAAGCTGTATGTGGAAACAGTCGAACTGCCTGACGGCAACCGGTCGATACGCGAGATCGTCAGGCATCCGGGCGCGGTGGCAATGGTCCCGCTGCTGGCTGGCGGAGAGGTCGTGTTGGTGCGCCAGTTCCGGGGCGCGGCGGACAGGGTGCTGCTCGAGATCCCGGCAGGGACGCTCGAAGCGGGGGAAGATCCGCTCGCCGCCGCCGGGCGCGAGCTTCAAGAGGAGGCCGGGTACAGGCCGGGTAAGCTGGACCGGCTGGGCGGGGAGTTTACCGCGCCGGGCTACACGTCCGAGTTTATCCACCTGTTCCTGGCGACGGAACTGGAGCCATCGCGCCTCGCGCGGGACGCGGACGAGTTCCTGGAAGTCGTGACCCTGCCGCTGGACGAAGCCCTGCGGCAGATCGAGACCGGCGAGATACAGGACGGCAAGACGATCATCGGGCTGCTGCTCGCCGCGCGTAAGATGAGGCGGTGACAGCCTGTATCACGGAACGAAAGAGGGCGGATGTCCGGTAGGGTGAGGGCCATCCGCCCGCTGTAGGGGGGAAGCCAGGCGATCAGCTGCGAGTACGGCGGACACGCCTGTATACCATGGCCGCGCCGATGATGATCAGCACGACAGGCCATGAGCTTCCTAAATGAAGCACACTGAACAGCCCGAGGACTCCCAGCGCCGCCGCGACAAACATGCGGTTGCGGGTGCGATCGGTCCAGACACGGCCGTTCGCCTCGTATTTCTGCCAGGTGTCGAAGCCGAGCCAGCCGCCAGCGCCCATCAGGAGCAGGCTTGCCCAGTTGACATCCAACAAGCCCATCAGACCGAGCAGGGCGGCCACTCCGCCAACCATCAGGCGCGTGCGCGTGTTTTCGACCCAGACCTGCCCGGCGGTGGTATAGCGCTTCCAGGCATCGACCACCAGCCAGCCGCCCACTCCCAGGAGGGCCAGTGACCACAGGTTGAGATGGATGCTCAACCATCCCTGGAACAGGTAGAGCACGCCGATAGCGATCAGCCCCAGCCCGACCAGCGCGGTCCAGTTACGCTCCTCGTACAGCTCTCGGAAGCTGATTCCCGGCAGGACGCCCGGATCGGAATGCTTCTTTGTCTGGTGGGAATCGGTCCCGTTGGTCCGCTTGGGCTTCTCAGACGTGATCGGCTCGGCCTCGTCGGCGACCGTCCCGGAGTCATCATATCGCTCGCTCATCGTCATTCCTCACACAGGATGCGTTCGTTATTCTAGTGAGTATTACGCAGGACAGCAGCAGCAGTTGCACAGGCGATTCGGGTTTTTACCGACTTCTTACGCGAGAGGCATTGCGATTGGTTTCTCATTTGCCTAAAATCTGTTCGGAAATGGGATGTGTTTTCCCTCCAGCACAAGACTGCACCCGGTTGGCCCCCTACATGGTTCGGATAGGTGCAGTTCGGAGCGCTGTGGTTTTGAACACCTGACAACGGGTATGTACCTGACTTAGGAGGTCACCTTTCATGTTGAGCGCGAAACTTCAAGATGCGATGAATAAGCAGATCAATGCCGAGTTATTCTCCGCCTATATCTACCTGTCCATGTCGGCCTATTTCGAGGACAAGACCCTGCGCGGGTTCGCCAACTGGATGCGCGTCCAGGCGCAGGAAGAAGTCGGCCACGCGATGCGGTTTTACGACTTCATCGTCGACCGCCTGGGCCGGGTGCTGCTGGCGCCGATTGCGAAGGTGCCGACTGAATGGCCCTCGACGCTGGCGGCCTTTGAGTCGGCCTTTGCGCACGAGCAGAAAGTCACCGGCATGATCAACGACTTGATGACCCTGGCCGTCGCCGAGGGCGATCACGCCGCCGTCAGCTTCCTGAAGTGGTTTGTCGACGAGCAAGTCGAGGAAGAGTCGCAGGCGGACGAGATCGTGCAGCAGCTCAAGCTCGCCGGGGACAACGGTGCGGCGCTGCTCATCCTGGATCGCGAGATGGCCGGGCGCAAAGCCGAAGAGGAGTGATCGAGGCCCATCCGGACCGTACATCATACGCCTCGCCTGGGCCTTAAGACCCGGCTTATCCACCACGAAGCCCCACCACCGGGGCTTCGTGTTTTTGGCAGCGAGTGATCGGCGCTAGAGGAGCCTGGAGGGGGTTCATGTTGAAACCAATCATGCAAATAGGGCAGGAAAATCTCACGGGTGTAAACTTTCAGGACAAGACCGCACGAGGTAGAAAGAATAAGCTATGGTACATGTGTTTATCTCGTATAAGCGGACCACGGCCAACAGACGCCTGGTAGAACGCATGTCCGAGCGGCTTCGAAATGCAGGTTTTGAGGTTTGGGTCGATACCAAAAAGCTGCGTGCCGGACAGGACTGGCGGGAGGAGATCGACCAGGCCATCCGCGAGTCGCTGGCGCTGATTGTGATCCTGACGCCCGAAGCAGTTACGTCGCAGTATGTGACTTACGAGTGGGCGTTTGCGATGGGGGTAGGGATTCCGGTTATTCCCATTTTACGCGAGCAGACCGAGCTGCATCCCCGGTTGGTTGGGCTGCATTATCTGGATTTTACGGTAGGAGATAATCATCCCTGGGAGGATCTGATCGAGCGGTTGCAGGAGACAAAGGGGGAGGAATCGCCACCGCTCGAAATCTACGAATTGGATTGGTGAGTGACTATGCGGGAGTACAGGGGATTCTGATACAATGGATGATAAGCCTGTACCGATCAGGTTTTGTGCGGATACTCATATTGCCAGAGCGGTAACGGACCAATTGCGGGCAAAAGGTGTTGATATTGTGCGGTGTGAGGAAGTCGGGTTAGCAGAAGCAGACGACGTCGAACACCTGGACTATGCAGCACGCGAAGGCCGGGTGATCGTCACGCAGGATAAAGACTTTCTTCGGCTTCATAGCGTATGGCAGTCTGAGGGGAAGGTTCACAGCGGTATCATGTACTGTCTGCCACACCTGAAAGGTGCCAAGTATGCAGGACGAATTATCCAGACGTGCCTGGACTACCATGAACTGGTCGCCGGAGGTGCGGCTACACTGGAGGGCGACGTTGTAAACCAGGTCATTTATGTCGGGTGAGGAGAGAGATATCGAAGATGGCTGTCGTACACAATACTCACGTCGAAATCGTCAATGGCGAACCAAAGATCGTCGGTACGCGCTTTGGGGTGGATGATGTCGCCGCCATGTATATCCTGGGTGAGTCGCCGGTGGATTGGATCGTAGAAAACTATCCCCTGACGCGGGCACAGGTCCACGCAGCGCTGGCGTATTATTACGATCACCAGGCAGAGATTGAACGGTTGTGGCGTGAGGCGGAGGAGTTGGCACATCAGGTCGCTGTACCGTCTGAGGAAGTGATCGCCCGCATGAAAGCGCGGATGCGGCGCAAGCAAGATGAGCCGTAGAACGGCTCAGTAGCCGAGATTTCAAGCCCTGGACACACATTCCAGGGCTTTTTGTTGATAAGGACCGCCGTTATCGTCCCGATCCCTCGTTCCTAAAGTTCATCCCTTAAAGTTCAACCCTTAGTGGCGTAGACAGATAGAACATCCGTGCTAAAATGAGGATACCTGCGGCGGGCGGACCGGAAGGTGGCTCGCTTCGGACTCCGGTCGGCTTCGGGCAGGACGGTAGCGGAAGGAGGAGGGATGGGACGGATGCATGTCCGCGCGCCGGTCAGGACGGCGGCCAAAGCGTTGAACGAGGGTGGACGGATCGGCGGCTACCTGGTGGTGTGGGGCGATCCGTCGCGCCCTGACCTGCAAGGCGAGTATTTCACGCCGGAGAGCGACCTCGGCCTGGACTGGTACCCGCGCCGCCCGGTGCTCTACCATCACGGGCTGGACGGCGAGCTTGGCCCGGTCATGATCGGGCAGATCGAGGCCATGCAGCCGGACGATACCGGCGTGTGGGTCGAGGCGCAGCTCGATCTGCGCAACCGCTGGGCGCGAGCCGTGCTCGACCTGCTCCGGCGGGATGCGCTCGGCTGGAGCAGCGGAAGCCTGCCGCACCTGGTCGAGGTGGCCGCCGATGGGTATATCCGGCGCTGGCCGATTGTCGAGGGCAGCCTGACGCCGACGCCCGCCGAGCCGCGCTACACGGACGCCGTGGCGGTCAAGGCGGCGTTCCGGGCGCTGGGGTTGCCCACCGAGCGTCTGGAGGCGGGCCTCAACGCCCCGTATTCCGCACATGCAAACGAGACAGACGAGGGTGATGGAGGGAGAATGAGCGAACAACGAAATTCGGACGGGCGCGGCGAGGCGATCAAGCGGCTTCCGGCAGCTCAGACGGCGGCGCATCCGGGGACGCCGGTGATCGAGGTGCGCAGCAAGTACGCCGACCTGAACGCGGTGGACATGGCGTTCATGCACACCTGGCTCAGCCGGAGCGGCCAATGGGCACCGTCGGTGGCCTTTATGCGCGAGCTGGCCTACAAAGCCTTCCGCGCGGTGGAGCACGGCGAGCTGGACGCGGGGGCGCTGCGGGCGCTGCCGATCAAGTCCGACGAACTGATGCACACCGAAAACATCGGCTACGGCACGGAATGGGTGCCGGATATCTGGTCCAGCGAGCTGTGGCGCAAGGCGCGGGCGGAAAACGTGATCCTGCCCCTGTTCCGCGTGATCGAGATGCCGTCCAATCCGTTCGAGTTGCCGATCTCCGGGACCGATCCCACGGTCTACTACGTGCCGGAGACCCAGGACGAAGACGATCTGACTCTGGCGGGCAGTGGCAACCCAATCCCCGACAGCCAGGTCGGGAGCGGCAAGGTCACGCTGACGGCGAAAAAGCTGGCGCTGCGCGTCGGGTTCTCGGCGGAACTGGTGGAGGATGCGGCGATCCCCTTGATCGCGCTCTACCGCGAGCAGGCGCTGCGCGTGATGGCCGACGCCATCGACAACGTGCTGCTCAACGGCGACACCGAAAGCGGCGCGACCGGCAACATCAACAGCGATAACGCCACGCCGGGCAGCACGGCCAAATACCTGGCCTTCGACGGGCTGCGCAAGCTGGGGCTGGTGACGAACACGGCCAACAAGAAAGATGCCACCGGCGCACCCAGCGTGCAACTGCTGCGTGACACGCGCTTCCTGATGTCCCCGCGCTACTCGCTGCGCCCGAAGGACTGCGCATATATCGTGGACGGCAGCACCTACGCCAAGCTGCTGGGCGATACCAGCCTGGCGACGGTGGACAAGTTCGGGCCGCACGCCACGGTGCTCACGGGCGAGATCGCGAAGGTAGATGGCGTCCCGGTGCTGGTCAGCGCAGAGATGCCGCTGACTCAGGCGGACGGCAAGGCCGACACGACCGGTAATAGCAAAGGTCAGGCGGTGTGCGCATACCGGCCCGGTTGGGTGGTGGGCTACCGGCGGCGTGTCGCCGCGACGATGGATTACCTGCCGTACTACGACGCCTACCAGATGGTGGCCACGGTGCGGCTGGCCTTCGCGCCGTTCGACAACGAGGTCGCGAGCGTGCTGTACAACATCACCGTCTAGGTCTTGTTCCAGGCGGTACCGCAAAAAACGGCGGAGGTGAGCCTGCCTCCGCCGGGGTACCGGCTGCCAGTTTCAAGGTGCGGGGTAGGAGTATGTCATTCTTCCGTGTTGAACCAGATGGCGATATGGAGCGAGCCCAAAATCACTCGATCTCCGTTGGTCACGACATGGTCCTCGGACGGGGCAAGCCGCTGGTTGTTCAGGTACGTGCCGTTGGTGCTGCCCAGGTCGCGGATGATCAGGCGGTCGCCGGTGCGCCGGAGGACGCAGTGACGGCGCGAGACGCCGTGAGACAGGGCGTTGAACTCGGTCAGGTCGAGCTGACTCTCTCCATTCGTGGACGCATCACGCCCCAGGACTACCGGCGCGTTGAGGTCCAGGGTCACACATGTGGCCGAGGGCAGGAACTGGAGAATGGCGTTGGCCTGTGGGGCGAAGTAGTCCTGGAAGCCGTCCTCATGCGGTACCACCGCCGGGTGGCGGCTCAGCATGGTCGTGCTGACCGCGTCAGGGGCGGCTACTGGCTGAGTGAACTCGTAGCCACACTGGGGACAGTAGTTTTCGTCTGGCGCGACAAAATAGCCACACTCCGGGCATTGTTCGGGTCGTTGGCGGACATGAATTGTGGTGTCAATAGGGTTAGACATGGGCACGCTCACTGGCTGCTGGTACTGGCTCCAAATTCCACTGCATCCTGATCGTTGCACGAAAATGACTGGAACGCATAAAAACGGAACGAAAAACCTTTAAACAGCCTGTAACAGTCTGGCGAGGACCGCCGAGATGGCCAGGGGCAGCACCAGCCGCCCCTTAGCGGCCTGCACCATGTGCCGGATCAGTGCGTGCGCCTCCCAAATGAAATCACCAAAGGCAGGGTACCGAGAGCCAGCCTGTCGCCATGATTGATCTGATAGTCGCGGTGCGGCAGCATCGGCTGACCGTTCAGGGAAGTGCCATTCGTGCTGCCCAGGTCGGTCGCGTGGAGGTGGTTGCCGCGGCGCTGGAGCAGGCAGTGATGGCGCGAAACGCCGTGTTCGAAAGCGCCGAAGTCGGTCAGGTCGAGCAGTGTCTCAAAGTCGGAGCCTAACCCCCGTCCCAGGATGAGAGGCTGTTGCAGAGGGACGGAGATGCACGTCTCAGAGGGCAGGAACTGCAGGATCACGTTGGCAGTAGAGTCAAGAATATCTTTGTTCGGGCGATCTTGCACTGTTCCGAGTGTGCGAAGCTGCAACACGCGCGTGGCCACCGTATCCGACGTGGAAGCCGCGGACGTGAGGAGGCTCCCGCATCGGGGGCAGTGTGTTTCCTGGGATGACACCCGGTATCCACAGTCCGGACATTTAGCCGGTGGCGCGACTGGATGAGGTGTCTGGTCTAGGTTATCTAGCATGGCCGTATCCCCGCATTATTCATCTATGTGGTCTTTAATCATGGTACGCCGCCGCGCTTAAAAACCCATAAAAAACAAATTAAAAAGTTGGTCGAATGTTTGAAAGAGGTTTGTATCCGCGAGGATTCGTGTATCACAGGGTGGGCGCCCGACCCTAAAGGCTATTACTTGAACAGGCTCAAGTTTCAGGGCAGACAGCGGGCGTGATCTACCCCTATCCCCCGGCCCCCTTTCCCCGCAGGCAGGGAAAGGGGGAGCAAGCTCAAGTCCCTCCCTGCTTGCGGGGAGGGACCACAGGGTGGGGTAAACCCCGTGCCCCCAGACACTTAAACCTGGCAATGTACTACGCTGCATGGGCGCCTTTCCCCACGACTCGAAGATTGACGTGGCGGCTGTATATGTAAAACCGTGTGATCGGGTTCTATGTTACAGGCAGGCGAGCTGCCGGGAGGGCAGAGCATTGAACATCTACGCGACTCTGGCGGACCTGCGCCGCTACCTGGGCCTGACCAGCGCCCAAACCGGCGACGACGATCTGCTGCTGACGCTGCTGGGCGCGGCCTCACGGCTGATCGAGGGCTGTGCCAGGCGGCAGTTCTATCCGGCGCGGCAGACACGGGCATATACGGTTGGTGATCCGGCGATGCTCCTCCTGCATGGCGATCTGCTGGACCTGCACAGCCTGATCAACGGCGACGGCACCACCATCGCGGCGGCAGCCTATCACCTGGAGCCAGCAGGGGAGGCGGTAAAGTCGAGCATCCTCCTGGATCGGGCGCAGGCCGTATTCACGCACGACGGTGATCCGGTGGACGCCGTCTCGGTAGAGGGCACGTGGGGTTACCATCCTGGCTGGCCGGACGCCTGGATGGAGTCGGGCGACAGCGTGCAGGACGATCCCCTGGCCGCCAGCGCGACGGCGCTCGCCGTGACGGACGCGGATGCCCCCGGTCCGACCGGCTACGGGGCGCGCTTTGCGGTGGGGCAGTTGATCCGCATCGAGGATGAGTACCTGCATGTCCTCGCGGTCAACGCCGTGACGAATACCCTCACGGTGGCGCGCGGCGCCAACGGCACGACGGCGATCAGCCACAATCAGGACACGGACATCGCCATCTACCGCCCGCCGGAGGACGTGCGGCAGGCATGCGTGCGCGTGGCGAGCTGGCTCTACAAGCAGAAGGACGCAGGGTTCGTGCAGGCGGCGGGGAGTCTGCGCGGGCAGGTGCTCGTGCCCCCCGCGCTGCCAGAGGATGTGCAGCAGATTCTCGCGCCGTATGTGAGGGTGCGGGTGAGTTAGCAAGTCGGGCGGCCCGGTTTCCGGGAGGAGGTCGAGATGGGCGTATTGGCGACGGCGCTGGCGAATCTGGCGGCGGTGGTGGTGAGCGGGGTGACGTCGTATACCCTGGACGAGACGCCGGACGGCCTGACGCGCGCGCAGCTTCCGGCACTGGTTATCCTGCCGGAGCTGGGCGGCGACTGGCCGGGCCTGGAGCCGAACACGTTCAGCGCAGGGGATGGACGGCTGACGGTGCAGGTGGCGCACGTGCTGCTGCTCGCGCCGGTCACGGAGGGGCTGGGGTTGCGCAGCGCGTTACCGGCGCTGGCGGAGGCCATCGATGCCTACGCCGGCGCTATGGCCGCCGACCCGACACTGGACGGCGCGCTGCCGGTGGCGCTGCGCTGCCGGGTGCGGGCAGGCATGGTGCGCTTCAGCGGGGTGGACTATCACGGCGCGACATTCCTCCACACGTGGACGCTCCAGGTGGGATAGGTGCCTGATCCTTTGCCGCGTGCGGAGCGATCCGGCGTGGTGAACGAACCCCTATCCCCCCAACCCCCTTTCTCCAACTTGGCTGGGGAAAGGGGGAGCAGCGTCGCATCTTCCCCTCTCTTCGCAGCGGGGAGGGACCAGGGGAGGGGTAAACGCTTGAGAATCCGACTGTTCCATACACTTCCTACCCCCGAAAGCTCCCAGCCTCCCCCATGCGCGGAGAGGGCAGCCGGAGGGGGTGAACCACGAGTGCGGTTTAGTTCTCAATGTGAGGATCAGTAGTGACCCGTGTACGGAAAGCCGTAGCGTAAGGCCAGATCAACGACTATGCGTATCCAACCACGACACGATCATCGGGATGAAGTCACCCTGGCTGAACAGGCTGATTCCGTGCGCATTGCCGGGATAGATGCGGACCAGGGCGTCCCCCTGGACAACCGTCGCCAGGGTCTTGACACCGGCAGCACTTTGCATGTCGCGCTGGGCCGTGACCAGGAAAACAGGCCGTTGTCCGATGGCTTGGATGGCGTCCTGGGTGGTCACGCCGAAATAATCCAGGCCGGGCGAGATGGCCACCGCCGTCACGACGCGCGCGTCGTCCGCCATGCCGCGCAGCGCCAGGTTGCTGCCGATGCTCGACCCGATGATACTCACCCGCTCCGGGTCTACGCCGGGCTGGGCGCGGAGCCACTCCAGCCAGGTCTGGGTGTCCTGCTCGGCCAGCGGCCAGTTCAGGCCGCCGCCGGTCTCGCCGTGACCGCGCAGGTCCACCGCCAGGAGGGTATACCCGGCGTCGTACAGGGCCGGAATCAGCGATCCCCACGACGACTTGCTGGCACCCAACTGGTGCAGCAGCAGGGCGGCGGGCGCGCCGGTGTCGCTGGCGGCGTCCGAGGCCGCGAAGAAATCCCCGACCAGAGTCAGGCCGTCGGAGGCCGTGACCTCCACGCGCTGCGGTTCGGGAATGTCCTGCGCGGCGGCAGGGGCGGCGAAGCCAATGAGAACGAGTAGGAGGGCAGCCGAAATCAACAGGCGGATGCACATGAGGTGTTTCCTCTCTCAAACGACAGCGAGTGCTCTGAATGATTATACGCCAGACAAACTGAGAGGTTCATCATCAAGGGAGGCGCCATGGCGACGGCGTTCACTGTGGAAATCGACTGGGATCACGACGGGACGTGGACGGACGAGACAGGCCGGGCGCGGCGCATCCAGATCCGGTCGGGATTTGACGAGGCGGGTGACCGCGTGGCGGGCGTCGGGCGCTGCATCCTGACCGTGGACAACCGCGACAGCAGGTTCAGTCCTGGGTATGCATCGGGCCCGCTGTATGGCAAGCTGCTGCCGCGCCGGGAAGTCCGGATCACCGCCAGCGACGGGGAATCCTCCTGGGTGCTGTTTCGAGGGTTCATAGAGCGCCTCCTGCCGGAGGCCGGGCAGTGGGGCGGCGGCGCGAGCGTGATCGAATGTGTGGACGGCGTGCCGCTGCTGGCGCAGCAGCGGATCGGCGTGCCGCATTCGGCATCGAAGGCGGTGGACGAGGCTGTGGCGGAGGTCGTGTCGTTCGCTTACATCCCGGCGGGAACTTCGTATGCCGACAACGGCGACAGCCTCGAGCACTATGGCCGCGCATGGAAACCGGAGGCGACCACCTGCCTGGAGGCGCTGCGCGACATTTGCGATGCCGTGTATGGGCGCTTCTTCGTGGCGCGGGATGGCACGGCGACCTGCCTGTCGCGCGGCGACCTGCAAAATCCCTCGGCAGCCGCGGCGCTGGCCGTAGATGAGACGTCCCCACTGGAGGACCTGGAAGTCGCGCTGGCGGTGGATCGGGTCATTAACCTGGCCGAGATCACCGTGTACCCGGTGGAGACGGTTGGGGCGGCCCAGATCATCTGGACAGCCCGGACAGTGCTGCATCTCGCGCCCGGCCAGACGCGCGTGATCCACGCGCCCTTCCGGGACGACAACGGCGAGCGCTGCGGCGCGGTGGAGGTGGTCGCTCCCGTCGCGACGACCGATTACCTGGTGAACGACCAGCCCGGCGGGGACGGCTTCAATTACACCAACTCGCCCCATTTCAGCGTCAGCACGGCCATCGAGGCCACGCGCGCCACGATTACCCTGAGCAACACGGCCATCGGGCCGCTGTACGTGACGAAACTGCAGGTGCGCGGGAAGCCGATCCGGGTGTATGACCCGATCACCATCGAGGAAGAGGATGCAGCCAGCCAGAACCTCTACGAGAAGCGGGCTTTGGCGCTCGACCTGTGGATGATGCCCGATCCGGTGTTCGGGCAGGCTTACGCCGAGTATCTTGTCGGGCGCTACAAAGCCCCGGCGCTGGCGGCTACCCGGATGGAGGTCCGAGATCGGGACGTGATCGCGGGCGTGAACCTCTTCAGCCTCGAAATGATGGACAAGATCCTGGCCAGCGACCCGGCGACAGGGCTGAGCGAGGCCGCGCACTGGATTCGGGCCGTGGAATATGACCTGCAACCCGGTGGGTACGTGGTGACGCTTCACCTGGAACGGGCCGACGATCGGAAGTACTGCCTGCTCGACCGGCAGGAATTCGCCGAACTGGGGACCAACAGCCGGTTGGGATTTTAGCCGGGGCGCGGTCATGGCGCTCCTATGGAGGATGGAACATGGCATGGACAACGCCCAAAACGTGGAACGTCGATGAGCTGCTCACGGCAGCCAACCTGAATACGCACCTGCGCGACAACCTGAACGCGCTCAAGGCGCCACCGACGGACCACTACGAATGCGACGAGGCGAGCGAGTACACCACGACCTCGACGAGCTTCGTGGACGTGGACGGGACGAATCTGGCGCTGACCATCACCACCAGCGGTGGGGACGTGCTGGTCCATTTTCATGCGTCGGTGGTGCATACCAACAATGGCAAGATATTCTTCGACATGACGCTGGACGGGAGCCGGATCAGCCGGGATGATGGGTTCCTGGGTGGCTACGTGTCCAACGCTGGTGCAGGGAATACCGCGAGCTCGTGGATGAGCTTCACTCGCCTGGTGACGGGGGTGGCTGCCGGAGAGCATACCTTCGTGCTCCAGTGGCGGACAACTGCCTCGACGGCGAAGCTGTTTGCGGGGGCTACCACCGGACAGGATGTGCACCCGCAGTTCTGGGCGCGGGAGGTCAGCTAGCTGTTGCTTCCTTCGGACTGGGGAAACCTGAGACGTGAAAGGTGAGGACGATGGCGGGATTAATCGAGCTGGTGTATGAGAAAAGCGCCGTGAATCCGGCCTTGCTTCACGAGGAGCTGGCGACGGCCCTGGGAAACAAGCTGGCCGGGATCAGCACCGGCCAGGGGAAAGTGCGCGTGCACGCGCTGGACACGATCCAGGAGGCTGAGCGCGCGTTGATCGAGCCGATCATCCTGGCGCACGACGCGAAGAAGCTCACGGCGGGCCAGCAGGCGGAAGCCGATCGGGCAGCGAAGATGAGCGCGCTGAGCAAGCCCTGGGCCTCCTGGACGGCGGTCGACAAGGACGAGCTTCTCCGGCTGGTGGCGGAGAAGATGGGTATCGGCGTGGCTTAGCAGGTTGAAAGGAGCGTAGAAGGGCGATGGACATGCTGGTGTCGGATCAAATGCTGGCGGTATGGACTGTACTGGGAGCGCTGCTGGGCACGCTGCTGCTCGCCGCCGTGACGCTGTGGGCTGGAGCGCAGGTCACGCGGCAGGCGAGGGGGCTGTGGCACACGGTGCGCGGCCACCAGGCGACGATCATCGCGGCAATCGATCAGCCGGGCGATCCACTGGTGGTGCAGCTCGCGCGCTATACGCCGATCCCGGCAGACGTATGGGCGGCGTTCCTCCCCGCGTTTTTCAGTGCCCTGGCCGAAGGGTTGGAACGCGCGGCAGGCGAGGGCGGGTCCTCGCCCCAGCCTCCGCCTGTGTAGCTGAGAGGGCGTGCAGGGCCAGTTTCGGCGGGGGTGGGCAATGAGGCTCACCCCCATTCGAGGCAGGACAGAATCATTCGAAGCCGCGTGACGCAGGGCGGAACCTGTGTGTCCCGCCGGAGGACGCGCGGTCGAACCCACAATCCGCCAGCCGCTCCATCCTCCGCTATTCTGTGACCGGCACGCCCCAGAAGCTCACCCGGTCGTCCATGCCCGCCAGGACCAGGAACGTGCCC
>Ga0335070_10006086_pt1 | contig 14200 bp, 12 predicted proteins | sample Lox_Sample_13_FD_206722 | JGI IMG/M metagenome (GOLD analysis project Ga0335070, IMG submission 206722) | Soil microbial communities from Loxahatchee National Wildlife Refuge, Florida, United States - Lox_Sample_1.3 | ecosystem: Environmental > Terrestrial > Soil > Wetlands | place: USA... | reverse complement strand
AGCGGGGTCAGGGTCAGCGACACCAGGCCGGAGGCGAGGATCGCGACGACGATCGTGACCGCGAACTCGCGGAAGATCCTCCCGACCAGCCCCGACATGAACACGAGCGGGATGAACACCGCGGCGAGCGAGATGGTCATCGAGACGATCGTGAAGCTGATCTCGCGCGCGCTGCCGAGCGCGGCCTCCATCGCGTGCTCGCCCCGCTCCATCCGCCGCACCGTGTTCTCCAGGAACACGATCGCGTCGTCGACCAGGAACCCGATCGCGAGCGTGAGCGCCATCAGCGAGAGGTTGTCGAGGCTGTACCCGAGCAGCCGCATGACGATGACGGTCAGGAGCAGCGAGAGCGGCATCGCGACGGCCGGGATCAGAGTGTCCGTGGCGCGACCGAGGAACACGAAGATCACCCCGACGACGAGGATGAAGGCGAACGCCAGGGTCGCCTGAACGTCGTTGACCGAGTTCACGATGCTCTGCGAGCGGTCGTAGATCATCGTGACCCGGACCGAGCCGGGCAGCTCCGTCTGGACGACCGGGAGGAGCGCACGGATGCTCTTGGCGACCTCGACGACGTTCGCGCCGGCGCGCCGGTTGACGGCGACGATGACCGTCGACGCCGGGATCGGGTATCCGCGCACCCAGAACCGCATGTTGATGCGCTCGTCCTGGACGGAGTCCACCACCTGCGCGACGTCCCGGAGGTAGACCGGCGCACCGCCCTTGCTCCCGACGATGAGTTGCCGGTACCCCTCGGCGCTCTCGAGCTGGCCGAGCGGCCGGAGCAGCTCCGTGCCGGACGCGCTGTCGAACTGTCCGGCGGCCGTGTAGCTCGTGCCGTTGCGGACCGCGGTCGCCAGGTCGTCGATCGAGATGCCGCGGGCCCACATCGCCGCGGGGTCGGCCTTGATGCGCACCGCGGACTTCGTGCCGAACACGAGCACGCGGCTCACCCCGGGGAGGATGCTGATCTGCTGGCCGACCTGCGTCGTGCCGTAGTCGTACAGCTGCCCCGGCGTGATCGAGTCGCTGGTCAGGGAGATGTACATGATCGGCTGGTCGTTCGGGTTGGTCTTCGAGAACGTCGGCGGCGACGGGAGATCGACCGGCAGGCTCCCGGTTGCCTGCGAGATCGCGGTCTGGACGTCGGTGGCCGCGGCGTCGATGTTCTTGTCGAGGTCGAACTGGAGCGTCAGGCTGGTGCTCCCCTGAGTGCTCTTCGAGGTCACCACGTCGAGGCCGTTGATCTGCATGAACTGGCGCTCGAGCGGCGTCGCGATGTTGTTCGCCATCGTGTCCGGGCTCGCGCCCGGGTAGCTCGCCTGCACCTGGATCACGGGGTAGTCCACCGCCGGCAGGTCGTTGACCGGGAGCTGGAGGTACGCCATCACGCCGAACAGGATCACGGACGCGGTCAGGACCGCCGTCATCACCGGACGGCGGATGAACGGCTCGGAGAGGTTCACGACGCCCCCTTCTTCGGCCCGTCCGCGGCCGGAGCCCCGGCGGCCGGGGCCTCCGCGACGCGGACCGCACCGCCGGGGGTGACGGCGAGCTGCCCCGCCACCACGACGCGCTCGCCGGCTTGGACTCCCTTGGAGATCACGACGAGATCGCCCTGCCGCTCGCCCAGCGCAACGGGCCGGAGCTCGGCGGTCGAGTCCGGCTTGACCACGAAGACGAACGGCCCGTTGCCGGACACCTGCGCCGCCACCGCCGGCACCAGCACCGCCGAGGGGAGCGTCTGCAGGATCAACCGGGCCTTGACGAGGCGGCCCGGCCAGAACCGGTGGTCCGCGTTCGGTATCGTGGCGCGCAGGGTCACCGTGCCGGTGGCGTCCTGCACGGCGTTGTCCAGGAACGTCAGCTCGCCGACGGCAGGGACCGCGCCGTCGTCCGGAAGCCGCACCTCCACCTTGAGCGGGCCCCGCGACATCTCCCGCTGCACCTCCGTGAGGTCGCCCTGCGGGACCGTGAAGTCCACGTAGATCGGGTCCAAGCGCTCGATGGTCAGGAGCGGGGCCACGTTCGCGGTCACGACGTTGCCGAGGTCGACGAGCCGGTGGCCGGTCCGCCCCTCGATCGGCGAGCGGATCGAGGTGTAGTCGAGGTTGAGCCGCGCGGTCTCGACCGCGGCTTCGCCCTGCTTCACCTGGGCCTGGGCGACCTCGACGGCGTTCTTCCTGGTGTCGTACTCCTCCTCGGAGATCGCCTTCGTCTTGATCAGCTCGCCCGCGCGGACGAACTCCGTCCGCGCGAGGGCGAGGGCGGCGTTCGCCTGCGCGAGAGCCGCCACGGACGCGTCGAGCTGGGCTCGAAACGGCCGAGGGTCGATCGTGAACAGCGGGTCGCCCCTGTGCACCTCGACGCCGTCCGTGAAGAGGATCTCGGTGATCCGGCCGGACACCTGGGGCTGGACGGTCACCACCTCCCGCGCCACGCACTTGCCGAGCTCGTCGAGGTACACCGGCACGTCCCGGGCGACCGCGTCGGCGACCGTCACGGGCGCGGGCGGACGCTTGAACGACGGCGGGTCTCCCGCCGTGCAGGCGGCGAGCGCGACCGTCGCGATTCCCGCGGCCCCTACGCCCAGCAGCTGCCGCCACGGCCCCCTGACTGTGAACCCCATCACTGCATCCTTGCTCATCGCCCGATCCCCTCCAAACGGATGCCCCGGGGTCACTCCCTCCGCGGCTCCGGTACCGAATCCCGCCTGCCGAGGGCGGCCCGACCAGTGCGCCCCATCACCGTCACGCTCGCCGACCCGGGTTGCCGGCACGCCCAGCGCCGGGCGCGCTCGCCCGCCCGTCACGTGCAGTGCCGTGACAAAGAAGCGCCGAATCCAACGGTTCATTCCCCCGACGACGCCGCAGCAGGCACGGGAGAACGGGGGCGCTCGCCGGTCCGGAGGCTGGCATGGGCCGGGGGCGTCGAGACCGGAGACCGTTCGTGCGCACGACCGGCCGCACCCCGGCCGCCGGCCCGAGGCCCCCTGCGCCTCACCGTGCGGCGGCGTAAGATCGGGGCGATGCGGGTGCTGCTGGTCTCGGCCAACACCGAGCGTCTCAACATGGTCACCATCCCGCTGGGTCTCGGCGTCGTAGCCGCCGCGACCCGACGCGCCGGCCACGACGTCGCCTTCCTCGACCTGCTTGCGGAGCCCGATCCCGCCGGCGCCGTTCGCCGCGCAGTCGACCGCGAGCGGCCTGAAGTCATCGGGATCTCGGTCCGCAACATCGACGACCAGGTGCGCGAGAGCCCGCGCTTCCTGCTCGCCCAGGTCAGGCCCGTGGTGGAGGCCTGCCGGGAGGGGTCGCGAGCGCCGATCGTGCTGGGCGGCGCGGGGTACAGCATCTTCCCCGACGCGGCGCTCGCCTACCTCGGGGCCGACTTCGGGGTGTGCGGCGACGGTGAGGAGGCGTTCACCGCGTTGCTCGAGCGCCTCGCGGCCGGCCGGGATCCGGGCGGGCTCCCGGGCGTCCACGTGCGCGGCCGCCCCGGCGCCGGCGACCCGCCGTTCGCGGAGGAGCTGTGCGCGTTGCCGATGTGGGACGAGGCGCTGGGCGAGGTCGCCGACCCTGCGAGCCCCGACCTGTGGATCCCCGTCCAGAGCCGCCGCGGGTGTCCGAACGACTGCTCGTACTGCTCCACGTCGCACATCCAGGGACGGCGCCTGCGCGCGCGCGACCCGCGCGAGGTGGCGGAGCACGTCGCCGGGCTCGGCCGCGCCGGGTATCGCCGCGTCTACTTCGTGGACAACTCCTTCAACATCCCCGAGCAGCACGCCTTCGAGCTGTGCGAACAGCTGGAGCGTCTGCGCACCGGCGTGTCGTGGCGCTGCATCCTCTACCCCCACCGCGTCCCTGAGGCGCTCGTCGACGCGATGGCGCGGGCGGGGTGCGTCGAGGTCTCGCTCGGGTTCGAGAGCGGTTCGCTCGCGGTCCTGCGCGAGATGAACAAGCGCTTCACGCCGGCCGACGTGCGCCGGGTCTCCGACGCATTGGCCGCTCACGGCATCCGCCGGATCGGGTTCCTGCTCCTCGGCGGCCCCGGCGAGACCCGCGACACCGTCGAGGAGAGCATCGTCTTCGCGGAGTCGCTCCGGCTCGAAGCGCTCAAGGTCACCGTCGGCATCCGCATCTACCCCGGCACGCCCCTCGCCCGGCGGGCCGTTTCCGAAGGCGTTATCGCGAGCGACGACGACCTTCTTGTTCCGCGCTTCTACCTCGCGCGGGGCCTCGAGCCCTGGATCCAGGAGCGCACCCGACACCTGAGCTGAAGGCCCCGAGGCCGGGACGCGGAGCGCGCCGGGACTGCAGGGCCGTGGCGAACCCCGTGCAGCGGCGCCGGCGCCGGTGCCGCACCGACGCGAACCGCGTCCAGCCGGACCGCAGCCATTGCAGGACCGTCGCGAACCGCGCGCAGCCGCGCCGCAGGATTCTGCCCGCGGCAGCGGCGCCGTCGAGAGTGCAGGGCCGTGGCGAACCGCGTGTAGCCGCGCTGCCGAGAGTGGGCCAGATGGGAGGCGCACGAGGCGGGAGGAGCGGAGCGTAGCCGGAGGCTACGTGAGCATCCGAGCCGCCGAGTGCAACGAAGCATATAGTCCGCTATCGGCAGCGCCCTTCATGAGGCGAGCATCAAGACGGCGAAGAGGATCACCCACACCCCCCCGAGAAAGTGCCAGTACACCGCCGTATACGCCACCCCCTCGTGCGCCGCCGCCGAGTACCGGCCCGCGAACGCGCGCATCGTGATCACGGCGAGCGGGACGAGACCGCCGACGACGTGAGCGGCGTGCAGGCCGGTGAGCATGTAGAAGGTGAAGCCGTACAGGTTGGTTTTCGCGGTCAGGTTTGCGGCGACGAGCGCGAACCAGTTCAGCGTCTGCGAGAGGAGGAACGCCCCGCCGAGCAGCGTCGTCAGCGCCAGGCCGGTCCTCAGGGCCGCCTGGCGGTCGGCCCGCGCCGCCCGCAGCGCCGACTGCATGGTGAAGCTCGAGATCACGATGATCAGCGTGCTGACCCACAGCGTGGCCGGCAGCCGCGGGACGCCGGGCGGTGGCCACACCTCGGCGCGGTTCCGGATCACCAGGTATCCGAAGATCGACGCTCCGAACAGCATCGAGAGCGCGAGGATCAGGATCTTCATCCCCATCAGGCCGGTCCGGAGCGGGACCGGGGCGGAGCGGCCGCCGTTGCCGGGGACGGTCGCGCTCATTGCGGCAGGCCGGGCGCGTAGCCGGGGATCAGGTCCGGCGCGTAGGCATGGGAGTCGAGCAGTGCGAGCGAGACGAAGAGCGTGAAGAACAGCAGCGCGGAGATGAAGACGATCGCGTGCATCGGGCGGTCGTACCGCATGTGCATGAAGTAGAGGACCACCAGCGTCGCCTTGGTGATCGCGATGGCGAGCGCGATCCCGAGGTTGAGGCTGCCGAGGTCCACGCCGGCCACGGCGACGGTGAGCACCGTGAAGCAGAGCAGCGTGAGCCACACCGCCGCCAGCACCTTGAACGGCACCACGTGCCCAACGGCGGTGTGCTCGGCGGTGGCGCGATGAGAGGCGGCCGTCTCGGTCATCTGCAGCTCCATGTGCTTCCGGAAGAGGGTAGAGGGAAGAAGGAAGAGGAAAGACGACGGCTCGGCGGGGCGCAGACGCTTGCCTCAATCCGACGTTGCACCCCGAGAATACTGAGCACCTTCACTTCGCGGCCTGGTGTGTTCATCGTCTTCCCTCTTCCGTCTGCCTTCTTCCCTCTTCCTTCATCGGATCAGGTACAGCAGCGGGAAAAGGAAGATCCAGATCAGGTCCACGAGGTGCCAGTAGAGACCGGCCAGGTCCACCGGCGTGAAGTACGAGGGCCCGAACTCGCCCCTCGCCGCCCGGATGAGCATCAGCGTGAGGACGATCATCCCGGCGATCACGTGGATGCCGTGGAGGCCCGTCATCAGGAAGTACACCGAGAAGAACACCTGGACGTCGCGCGGCGGGCCCTCGACCCCGAGGCTCTCGCCTCGTTGCCCGGGGCGCGCGAGGCCGCGCGGGCCGATCGCGGCCGGCGGGATCGCGGAGCGGTCCTCCGGCGCGGATGCGCCTGCCGTCGGCGCCGGCGCCGCGGGCAGCGCTGGCGCGGCGGGCCGCTCGAGCTGCGCGTGGAACCGCTTCCCCCACAGCAGCCCCTCCTTCCACTTGTTCTCGTACTCGATCCCCTTGATGCCGAGGAAGCACGCCGCCATGGCGATCGTCGCGGTGAGGAGCGAGACCAGAGCCTTCCTCCTCCCGAGCTGCGCGGCGCGCACCGCGAGCGCCATCGTGAAACTGGAGCAGATCAGAACCGCGGTGTTGATCGCCCCCAGCGTCTTGTCGAGGAACCTGTGCGCGTAGACGAAGATCTCGGGGTGGTTCGAGCGGTACACCGCGTACGCGCAGAACAGCCCCCCGAACAGGAGGACCTCGGTGGCGAGGAAGATCCACATCCCGAGCTTCCCGGACTCGAACTCCTGCTCCGCGGTGTCGAAGTGATGCGCCACGTGGTGGGCGCGCCCACCCTCGATCACGCGGCCGTCGGTCGGTTCCGCCAGCACGCTCCCCTCCTACGATCCCGCCGGCTCCGGCGCCGGCGTCCGCGGTACGAACCCCCCGACCGAGCCCTCCCATCGCCACGCCTCGACGTCGTATGGGTCCCCTGCCGCGGGCGGCGTGGCGAAGTTGTCGTGGGGCGGCGGCGACGTCGTGCGCCACTCGAGCGTGGCCCCGCCCCACGGGTTCGACGGAGCCGGCCGGCCCCGGAACAGCGAGTGGATCAGGTACACCGCGATGATCAGGAACCCCACGCCGAGGATGTACGCGCCGATCGTCGAGAGGCGGTGGTATCCCTCGAACTCGGGCAGGTAGTGGTAGGAGCGGCGGGGCGCTCCGTGGCTCCCCATCACGAACTGCGTGAAGAAGGTCGTGTTGAACCCGACGAAGATCAGCAGCGCGGCGATCCGGCCCCAGAACTCGCTGTACATCCTCCCGAACATCTTCGGCCACCAGTAGTGCAGGCCGCCCAGGAACGCGATCACCGTCCCGCCGAACATCACGTAGTGGAAGTGCGCCACCACGAAGTACGTGTCGTGGAGGTGCACGTCGACCGCTAGGGCGCCGAGGAAGAGACCGGTCAGGCCGCCGATCCCGAACAGGAACAGGAACGACAGCACGTAGAGCATGGGCGTGGTGAGCCAGATCGACCCCTTGTACATGGTGGTGACCCAGTTGAACACCTTGATCGCCGACGGGATCGCCACCATGAACGTGAGGAACGAGAAGATCATGCTCGCGAGGTTCGACTGCCCGGCCACGAACATGTGGTGGCCCCACACCAGGAAGCTGATCACCGCGATCGCGATCGAGGAGAGCGCGACGAACTTGTACCCGAAGATGTGCTTGCGCGAGAACACCGACACGAGCTCGCTGATCACGCCCATCGCCGGCAGGATCATGATGTAGACCGCGGGGTGCGAGTAGAACCAGAAGAAGTGCTGGAACAGCACCGGGTCGCCGCCGAGCGCCGGGTCGAAGATCCCCACGCCGAGGGCCCGCTCCGCGATCAGCAGGAGGAGCGTGATCCCGAGGACCGGCGTGGCCATGATCTGCAGGATCGCCGTGCCGTAGATCCCCCACAGGAACAGCGGCATCCTGAACCAGCTCATCCCCGCCGGGCGGAGCTTGTGGATCGAGACCACGAAGTTGAGGCCGGTGAAGATGGACGAGAAGCCGAGGATGAAGACGCCCGCGACCATCGAGATCACGTTGGTGTTCGTGGTCGTGCTGTACGGCGTATAGAACGTCCAGCCGGTGTCGACCGCCCCGGTTACGATCGAACCGAGCGCCAGCAGCGCTCCGCCCACCCACATGTAGAAGCTGGCGAGGTTCAGGCGGGGGAACGCGACGTCCTTCGCACCCAGCATCAGGGGGAGCACGAAGTTCCCGAGCGTGGCCGGGATCCCGGGGATCACGAACAGGAAGATCATGATCGCGCCGTGGAGCGTGAACATCTGGTTGTACTCGTCGGCCTTCATCAGCGCGCTGTTTCCCGGCGTCAGGAGCTTCGTCCGGATCAGCTCGGCGAACACCCCGCCCAGGAAGAACGAGGCGAGGATCACGCACAGGTACATCACGCCGATCCGTTTGTGGTCGAGGGTCAGGAGCCACGACCTCAGGCCCTTCCCGTGGTTGAGGTAGTTGTCACGCCCCAGGGCGTTCCCCCCGACCTCGAGGCCGCCGGTTCCGATCACCGCTTCGTTGCTCGCCATCCGCCTTGCCCTGCCCTCCCCGCTGCCGTCTCCGGGGTCTCCAGTCCCTCACCTCAACGTCTTGATGTACTCGATGATTGCCGTGATCTCGTCGTCCTTGAGCCGGCCCTTGAACGTCGGCATCACCGGCTGAAAGCCGAGCGGGACGTTCTGGGTCGGGTCGAGGATGCACGTCCGGAGGTAGTTCTCGTCCGCGACGATCGTCTTCCCGCCGTCGAGCGGCACGTGGCTCCCGAACAACCCCTTCCAGGTCGGCCCCGTGGATCCGCGACCGTCCACCGTGTGGCACTGGGCGCAGCCGCGCGTCCGGTACAGCTGCTCGCCGGCCCGCGACGGCGACATCGTCTTCAGGAAGTTGCTGGCCTCCTCGAGCCAGCGCTCGAAGCCGCCGGGCTCGTGGACGACCGCCTTGGCCCACATGTCCGAGTGGCCGGTGCCGCAGTACTGCGTGCAGTAGATCTGGTACTCGCCCGGCTTGATCGCCCGGAACCACACCTTCACGTACCGCCCGGGCAGGACGTCGCGCTTGAGCCGGAACGCCGGGATGTAGAAGCCGTGGATGACGTCCTCCGACGTCATCACCAGCCGCACCGGGGCGTCCACCGGGACGTGCAGATCCTCGTCCACGTGCCCGTTCGGATAGGTGAACAGCCACTTCCACTTCTGACCGGTGACCAGGATCTCGTAGGCGTTCGGGGGCGGCGTGTTGATGTCCAGGTACGCCTTGAACCCCCACACGAAGATCACCACCACGATCGCGATCGGGATCACGGTCCACGTGACCTCGAGCGCGGTGTGGTGCCGGGGGCTGGGCTCCGCGTCCTCCCGGCCGGGCCGCCGTCGGTACCGGATCACGAACGTGACCATGAGCGCCACGATGAGGACGAAGAAGAATACCGAGACCCAGAAGATGAAGCCGAAGATCGAGTCCACCGGCTCCGCGCCGCTGGAGGCCTGCACCGGCATCCAGAACGTCCCGTCGGTCTGGACCGCCGCCCCGCCGACGAGCCTGTCGAGAATGAACTGTCCGAGCCTCAACGCTCCGCTCCCCTGCCCTTCACCGCCCCGGAGTCATCCCGGGGATCGAGATCGATCGAGACGACGCAATAGTCAGCCAACGGCCGGACCGTGCGGCTCCGGACGCGCGTGTGCATGAGGGCGTGTGCCGCGCCGCCACGCGGCCGCCAGCCAGATCCCGACGACCAACGCGGTCGCCGCCCCGCCGAGGCGCATGATGTTGCTGGCGGCGACGACGTACCGGCCCGCGTTCGCGTCGTAGTGGTAGCAGTAGAGCAGCACCTGGTCGGCGGTCGACCCGACCTTCCCGTTCCCGGCCTCGGTGAGCGCGAGCTTGAGCGTGCGCGGCTCGAAGGTGACGCCGTACAGCACCCTGGCGACACGACCGTGCGGGGTCAGGAGGAAGATCCCGGCGGCGTGGGCGTACTGCTGCCGCTCCTCGTCGTACCGGTACGAGAACCCCACCGAGTCGGCGAGCGCCCTGATGTTCTTCTCCTTGCCGGTCAGGAAGTGCCAGCCGGCCGCGGCGGCGGGACGGCCGAACTCCGAGATGTAGCTCTCCTTCTTCAGCATCGCCAGCGCCGGCGTCTCGAGGGGGTCGATGCTGAGGGTCACGACCTCGAAGTCCTTGCCGGGCGTCCAGGCGAGCGCCTTGAGGCCGTCCACGAGGCCGTTGAGGAGGAGCGTGCACAGCATCGGGCAGCGGTAGTAGTTGAGGGTCAGGATGACCGGCCTCGTCCCCGAGATGTACCTCGAGAGCCGGACCGGCGTCCCGTCCTCGGCGGTGAACTCCAGGTCCACCGGGACCTGCGCCCCGGGGTGCTCCTCGATCCCGACGCCCTCGAGCTGCTTCGGGAGCGGCTCGGAGCGCTGGGCCGCGGCGGGCGCCGCGATGCCCGACGCCAGCGCGGCCGCAAGGACAAAGCCCAGTACCTTTCGCGCACCCCCCACCGATGCGTCCCTCCGTGACGGCGGCCGGTCCGCGCCGGGGCCGCTCGGGCCCGCCGCGAAGACGCCGTCCATCGAGCAGAAGGGCCGGGAGCGGCCTGCAATTCCTCTCACTTCTTCACCCCGCCCGCCGCCCCGGCCGGCGGTGCACCCGGCGTGGGTACGGCCGGCTGCACGGACGGCCAGGGCGTCCTGCCGCCGTCGCGCACGACGAGCTCCATCGCGCGGTCGATCGGGATCGCCACCACGCCCGCCCGCGGATCGACGTACCGGTACGAGTGCAGCGTCTCGAGCTGCTGCGCCCTGAGCTGCGACAGCTCCTCGGGCGGGACCGCGACCGCCTTCCGGGCATCCTCGGCAGCCTCCTGGCGGTAGAAGAACGCCTGGAGGAACACGACCAGCGCGAACAGCACGATCGCGAAGACCACGCCGACCAGCGCCGTCAGCGGTGTGTTGGGTTCGCCGGTCTCTCTCAACCCCGCCCTCCGTCCTCACGCGTTCTCGAACGCCAGCGACTCTGCGAGCCTCGGGTCGCGTTCGGGCACGAGCGCCTTGCCCCGGACGACGAACGCCGCCGCCGCGACCAGCAGGGCGCCGAGCGCGACCAACACGGTGACGTCGAGGACCTGCGGCACGGCGCTGGCAGGGCTTCCCGCCGGCATCACGAGCCAGTACAGGTCGACGGCGTGCATCGCCACCATCCACGCGGCTGCGACCGCCAAGCGCCGGGGCCGCCGTTTCGGGGCGCGGGAGAGCAGCATCACGAACGGAACGAGGAAGTGCCCGAACACGAGCGTGAGGCCCACCCAACCCCATCCGTGCTGCTGGCGCGCCACGAACCAGTGGGTCTCCTCGGGGAGCGCCGCGTACCACTGCAGCATGTACTGCGAGAAGCCGATGTACGCCCAGAACACCACGAAGCCGAACAGGAGCTTGCCGAGGTCGTGGTAGTGCTCGATCGTGACCGACGACCGCATGAAGCCGGCGCGCTGGAGCAGGAACACCGAGAGCGGCACGAGCGCGTAGACGCCGACCGCGCACCCGGCGAAGTAGTACACGCCGAAGATCGTCGAGAACCATGCGGGGTCGAGCGACATCAGCCAGTCGAACGCGGCGAACGAGACGGTCAACGCGAACAGGATCATCGCCGGAGCGCTCCGCGCCTTCATCGAGACGGAGAGCGCGGCTTCTCCACTCGCGTCCTGGCGGAGCGACCTTCCGACGAAGTAGCGCGCGAGCAGCGTCCACGCCGCGAGGTAGACCGCCCACCGCGCCACGAAGAACGGCGCGCTCAGGTAGACCAGCTTGCCGTGCGAGAGGTGCGGCGCGGATCCTCCGAGAGCCGGGTACAGCTCCCCGAGGCCGGCGAGCAGCGGCAGGGCGAGCACGGCGAGGAACGGCAGCGTCCCCGCGAACGCCTCGGCGACCCGGCGGACCACGACGCTCCACCCCGAGTTCGTGAGGTGATGGAGGAGCACGAAGTAGAGCGACCCCAGCGCCAGGCTCGCCACGAACGCGTAGGCGAGGAGGTACGCGAAGAAGAACCGGTGCCAGCCGCCCGGGGTCGCCGCCGCGACCGCCACGCTCACGCCGAGGGCCGCCGCGCCGACGACGGCGGCTCTCCGCCACAGCCGCTCGCCCACGGCACCGAGGTGCCTCCTCTCCGAGCGGGTGTCGTCAACCTGGATCATGGCGCTCCCCTCACCGCAGCTGCCTCTGCAGCTCGGCCGGCACGTCGCCAACGCGCGCGTCCTGGCTCCGCTGTAGCGCCCGCACGTACGCGACGATCGCCCAGCGGTCCGCCGCCGGGATCTGGGCCGCGTAGGCGGGCATGTTGCGTATCCCGTTCGTGATCGTGTTGAAGATGTGCCCCACGGGCCGGCTGCGGACGAGGTCGGTATGGTACGACGACGGCGGCGTCCACGTCCCCTCCTGGAGCGCGTCGGCGCGCTTGGCAACCGGGCCGTCGCCGTAGCCGGCGAGCCCGTGGCACGGCGAACAGTAGATGTCGTAGCGTTCCTGCCCCCGGCGCATGAGCCGCTCCGTCACCGGCACCGGGAACGCGGTCACCCAGCCGTCCGCGGTGCGCCCGGTCCAGAACTCCGAGTCCTCGTGCAGCTGGCCCCACGCCACCGTCCCCGGGACTTCGGGGCGCATCGCCCGCCCGTCCGCGAAGAGCGGGTTCGCGGACTGCGTCTTGAGCTTCGGCTGCCTTGCCATGTCGCGGATCGGCTGCACGCGGGGGAGCTCCGAGGTCCTCGCGCGGGCCCGCGCGATGAGCGCGAGGGGGACGAGCGCGAGCGCGACGAGCAGGATGCCGGCGTACGCCAGCCAGCGCGGCATCACTCGTCCTCCAGCTCTTCGACCCTGGACGGGCCGAGGGCCTCGAGGAACGACCTCGTCGCGCGCGCGTCGAACTTGGGGTCGCCGGCCTCGATCGCGACGAAGAACCGGTCGGTCGTGCCCCGTTCGCGGAACCGGTCGTTGGGCAGCACCGGGTGGTAGAGCGCGGGGAACCGGTTGGCGACAAGGAGGCCGACGAACGCGCCGATCGACGCGAAGAGCACGGTGAGCTCGAACGTGATCGGGATCGCGACCGGGAGCCCGAACAGCGGCTTGCCGCTGATGACCAGCGGGTAGTCGAACCCGTTGGTCCACCACTGCAAGAGGAGCGCTGTTGCCGCGCCCACCGCGCCGCCGCCTGCGACGAGCCACGGCAGCTTGCTCATCCGGATCCCCATCGCCTCGTCGAGGCCGTGGATGGGGAACGGCGCGTGCGCGTCGAAGCGCGTGAACCCCGCGTCGCGCACCCTCTCGGCAGCAGCCAGGAGAGAGTCGACCGAGTCGAACTCCGCGAGGAGCCCCCAGCGCCGGGCCGAGCCGCCGACCGCCGTCGTGTTGGGCTGGCTCATGGCCGGGAGTCCTCCTTCTGCCGGTCGTGCTGGTGCGGGATCTCGCCCCAGTACTGGCCGTGGCCCCGGTGCGGGCCGCGCTCCAGGCCCGCGGCCGGCATCACGCTCTTGACCTCGGCCATCGCGATCATTGGGGCGTAGCGCAGGAACAGGAGGAATAGCGTCAGGAACAGCCCGAAAGAACCGGCAAGGGTCAGGAGGTCGACCCAGGTGGGCTTGTAGTACCCCCAGCTCGACGGCAGGTAGTCGCGCGACAGCGAGGACACGACGATCACGAACCGCTCGAACCACATCCCGACGTTGACCAGCACCGCGACGATCATCAGCTTCCACGGCGTCGTGCGGACCGACTTGAACCAGAACGCCTGGGGAGCCACGACGTTGCAGAACATCATGATCCAGAACGCCCAGGCGTACGGGCCGAGCGCCCGGTTCATGACGCCGAACTGCTCGAACTGGTTGCCCGAGTACCACGCCATGAAGAACTCGATCGCGTACGAGTACGCCACCATCAGGCCGGTCGCGAGGGTGATCTTCGCCATGTTGTCGAGGTGCCGCGTCGTCACCAGATCGTGGAGCCGGAAGAACGAGCGGATCGGGACGAGGAGGGTGATCACCATCGCGAACCCGGAGAAGATCGCCCCTGCCACGAAGTACGGCGGGAAGATCGTCGAGTGCCACCCCGGCAGTTGGGCGACGGCGAAGTCGAAGCTCACCACCGAGTGCACCGAGAGGACGAGCGGGGTCGCGAGCGCGGCGAGCAGCAGGTAGATGCGCTCGTAGCGGTGCCAGTGGCGCGCCGATCCGCGCCAGCCGACAGCCAGGATCCCGTACACGACCCGTCTCGCGGTGGTCTTCGCGCGGTCGCGCAGCGTGGCGAGGTCCGGGATCATGCCCGTGTACCAGAACAGCAGCGAGACGGTGAAGTATGTGGAAACCGCGAACACGTCCCACAGCAGCGGGCTGCGGAAGTTCGGCCAGACGTACATCTGGTTCGGGTAGGGGAACAGCCAGTAGTCGAACCATGGGCGG
>Ga0335070_10006084_pt1 | contig 14202 bp, 11 predicted proteins | sample Lox_Sample_13_FD_206722 | JGI IMG/M metagenome (GOLD analysis project Ga0335070, IMG submission 206722) | Soil microbial communities from Loxahatchee National Wildlife Refuge, Florida, United States - Lox_Sample_1.3 | ecosystem: Environmental > Terrestrial > Soil > Wetlands | place: USA... | reverse complement strand
AACCGAGCAGCATCTCCATCGAGGGTTGGTCTGCAGTTGGGAGTAATCCAAGCACCTGGGCTACAACATTCGGCACCAATGCAGGATCTTGCAGCGGAGCCAGGTCCACAAACCAGACGCCATCTGCAAAGGATTCGCTCATTTCATTTGCAATCTGGATTGCCAACCGCGTCTTCCCACTTCCCCCTGCGCCTGTGAGAGTGGCCAGGCGTGAGTTGAACAGCAGGCGCTTTATGTTAGTAATTTCTTGCTCGCGCCCGATAAAACTCGTCAACTGTACCGGAAGATTTGTAAGGCCCATTTTGATCAGCAAAAAAACAGTTAAAAAAATTTCAAATCAATCGTAAATATATTTTAAACGATATCTTGCCAATCATGACCATCAAAACCCTGACCCACAAAAAGATGGGACATCAGGAGATGATATAACCCATCCCCAAGAGCAGCAGACTTTACCAGACAGGCTTCCGAAGAGCCTGATCGAATGGCTGGCGCGCATCAACCAGCGTTACCTGGCGCTCAACCAAGAGAAGACCAACGACACCAGTTGATTATCGCAAGTTGCTACCCACTTGGGAGAGCATTCGGCTGACAATTTTATCCATCTACAATTTCACTTGAAGCATATAAAATATTCTTCCAATTGTCGCCCTCTTGAATCCAGACAGAAATGAAACGAGCCCGGTAGTCAAAAGCTATTCCATTGTTTGTCCCTGCTGCTTTCCATAAGCCAATAACCCTTGCCATGTCCCCATATACTTTCACATCCAGATCAGCTACTTTTGCTTTGTCCCAATGCCTCAATCCAGTTTTATAAGAATCAATCACATCCCGTTTTGTTTCAATCTTTCCGCTTTGTTGCAAAATGACATAATCTCCGTGGAAAAGCGAATCGATTGTGGCAATGTCCAGATCGACATGTGCTTTTGCTAGAGTATGCTCTGCATCAATGATTAATTCAGTACTACCTCGTTTCGTATTCTTTTCCTTTCACCTGGTTGGGCTATCCACTGCTGGCAGGTTGTGCAAATAATTGTACATTGCTTTCAGATCATCATCGGTTGCAGCAGCCCGAACCATCGACCAGGGCATTCTGGGCTCAGAAAACCCGCTGGCCAATATGATGACCGGCACTTTCCCACCACCAGGCATAATTCCGGTGTTGAAGAAGGCCATAAATTGCTCTTCTGTCCAATGTGGAATCATCTTGGTGAGATTTGGACCAACGGGCGGGCCGGGCATACCATTGTCCACCTTACCCTGTAACTGGGCGCCATGACAATCCCGGCAGCCAATAACATCCACCAGGTACTTGCCATATTCCGGCGTTCCAGCCTGAGGTGCGGTCACGCGGCCTGCCGGCTGCTGCGCGGTTCGAAAATCCGAGAGGTTCATGAAGATTGCACCCAGCACGCTGAATTGGTTGTGCGGGGTGGGTCCGCCGGTGGCAGGCTGCGTACGTAAGTAGGCGACCAAAGCCTGCACATCTTCGTCGCTCATATTGCGGAAATTGTTGGATGGCATGATCAGCAACGAACGACCATCCTTATGCACCCCATCCCGGATAGCGCGAATAACTTCTCCATCGCTCCAATCCCGGATATCGCCGGACGGGGTGAGGTTGGGGGCATAAAGTGTGCCGAGAGGTGGCATTTCAAACTTGACCGCGAAGTTCGATCCGGAGAGCGGTAGCTCGTTGCCAGGGGAATGGCAGCTCTCCAGCGCGAGCCGCTTGCCACCTTTGCCAGGCAGGTCAGGACCTACGTGATGAACATCCTGAAACGCGGACAGGAGCTGGGCGTCATCCGCACCGATCTGCCGGAGCAGCTCCTTTTCGCCTGGCAACAGGCTCTCGATGCTGCCAGCGACCACTGGCTGCTCGCTCACTGGTCGGAGCTCGATCGCCAGGCGATCGCACACATTTCCGACCAGACCGTTGATGGCATGCGCCGGGTGTTGGCAGTTTTTCCGGAGGTTGACTAAGAAGTTTAGATTGGTTTTTCTTATCATTACAGGTAAAAACGAGAAAGCGAGGTTTGCTTTTGGGTGCCAGTCGTGCCAGAGTGTTGATCAGGGTTCCTCTCCCGCAGGTGTGGGAGTTTATCATCCGGCCACAAAACATGCATTTGTGGGGATCTGTGCCGGCTACTTTTGTCATCCGTTAGAAAATCCTGATAAATGATTAGTTGAAGGGGGGGTGTTTTTAGAGTATCATGCGGCTTTATCCTTAAACACATCGAAGAAAGCATGACATTCAATCTATTTTTCTGGACCCCTTATCTTTTATGGCTTAATCAGAGACTCAAGCACTGGTCTCAACCCACTACCTTTTCTTTGGTGTCTGGGATTACGTCAGATCTGATCCGTAGCCAGACCGACTTGCTGATAGAAAATGCGATGTTGCGCCAGCAGTTGATCATCCTCAACCGACAGGTGAAACGCCCATTGGTAACTAATCAAGATCGGCTCTGGATGGTCCTGTTAGCTCGGTGTACTCGATTTTGGAAGCAAGCCGTTCTTGTAGTCCAGCCAGAAACGGTTCTTCGCTGGCATCGAGACTTATTTCGATTTTATTGGCGCTGGAAATCGAGGAAAAAGACACAGAAGTCAAGGATTGCCACTGAAACCGTCGCTCTAATCAGAGAGATGGCGGAAAATAACCGCTTGTGGGGCGCAGAACGGATCCAAGGTGAGCTGCTGAAGCTGGGCAATAAAGTCAGTAAACGCACCATACAAAAATACATGCCGAAAGTGAAAAAATCGCGATCGACTGGACAAACCTGGGATAATTTCTTGAAGAATCATGTTCAAGACATCTGGGCTTGTAATTTTACAGCGATGAATGATTGGCTGTTTCGACCCTGGTATATCTTTGTGGTCATCGATTTGAAAAGCCGAAGAATAGCCCATACGGCTGTTACGCGATCACCGACCGATGAATGGACGGCCCAACAATTGCGAGAAGCAACACCCTGGGGTAAAGGACCAAAATACCTGATCCGTGATCGGGATAAGAAATATGGTCTGCAATTCTCGAGGGTTGCATCCGTTTCTGGGATAAACGAGCTAATAACACCCTACCGAGCACCCCGAGCGAACAGTATTTGTGAGAGATATATGGGTAGTCTCAAAAGGGAATGTCTGGATCAGACGCTTATTTTTCATGGCAAGCAGTTGCGTCGAGTAGTGAGAGAATATACCACATATTACAATCAAGATCGTCCTCATCAAGGGATAGGACAACGGATCCCAGAGTATTACGAGAAGGGGATTTCTTCCTCAGGCGGGAAGATAACCTCCAGGGTGGTCCTTGGTGGTCTGTATCGGAGTTATTCTCGAGCTCCGTAAAAGAGTCGGAATAAAACATTAGAAAGTTGAAAAAACTGCCAGGCAAGCCGGATGGCAGACCTGTTCGCTTATCTACAACCGGCCCAATATGGCATAAAAACGAGGTGGGAAAGTAGTTGGTGAGGGTCTCATCCATTTTGGCAAGATTAATAACGCTAAAAGTGCTCTTTCAAGAAAATGGTCAATCAAGTTTTACACCAAAAAGGTTCATGGATGACTTAGGTAGCCACGACAGCCGGCTGTCCTGAAGAGGATCGGCCTCACTGAAGGGGGTACCCGTATATATTTGTCAGGCGCGTTTTTTTTGAAGCGCCTATTTCGACGATGACGATCCGCTAATTTGAAGATAACAGGAAGAACCATTTCCCATGGGACAGGTAGTCACAAAAATATCCTGAAAATATACGTCAAATTGGGTGCTCCAGAATTTATCTGGCCCTGGAATAACCAACACTTTTCCAACGATCGTACACTTGCCCTCATTCGCCGGGATTGTATGATCATCTTTAGATATTGCAACGCATTGCCCGGATTGGAGGATATCTATCCCCCACCCATCCCCGGGGATGTCATTTTTGGGGCTCGTAATTCGAAGCTGAGAGATCGGCAGATCATCCGTTCCCTGGTTGGTGATAAAAAACTTTCCGCCTTTTGGCTGTGACAACGATAAACTGTATCCACTGTTATTAACGGGTAGCAAGGTGGCTTCCGGGGTTACGGTATTGGTCGGAGTGATGGTTTCCATCACCTTGCTTTGTGTTGGCAAAATATCGGCAGGTACTTGAGTGAATATACTGGTAGATGTCGGCTGAACCACGTTGGCAGAAGATGGCGATAATAGTCCTTTAAGCAGCAAAATCATCGCCAGCAAGGAAACGCTAATTAATACCAGTAGAGCAACAACCATGACCGCCAAATAAAAGTATCTTTTGGAATGAAAAGCCATACCGAGCTGGGTGGCTAAGCGTGGAAATTTCCCTTGATGATTTGCAAAGGATTGCGTATTCGGTGGTATATCGTGGACAGCGCGTTCACCACCGGCTGGCGAGGGTTGAGTAATTGTGGATGACAGCTGGTCGTTTGCATCGGCGGGGAGATATGGCAAAGTGGATGGAGGTTTTGGGACCGAGGGAAAGGTTCGCACGCCGGTCGATTGCCCGGAAATCGCTTCTTTCAGCGCAGTCATTAGCTCCTTACCGGTTTGATAGCGTCCTTGAGGCAGTTTCCGCAGGGTTTTTAACAAAACTGCTTCCACCTCAATGCTCAATTCCGGATTAACCTCACGGGGAGAAGGAGGATCGTCCGTGATATGTTTTATTGCTAATGACGCTGGCGAAGGATCGTCGAACGGAAGCTTCCCGGTCAACATTTCATAAAGGAGCACCCCGAGGGAATATAAATCGGTTTGTGGTACGGCATCGGCAGAATTGCGTGCCTGCTCGGGCGCGATGTATTGAGGGCTTCCGAATACTTCGCCTCGGGTACCCTGATCAATTACCAAAACGAGGCCGAAATCCATAAGCAGAACCCGGTCATCCTCGGATATCATGACGTTCGATGGCTTGAGGTCCCGGTGGATCGCTCCTTTATGATGCGCATAATCTAACGCATCGGCGATCGCATTCCCAATCTTAAGGACATCCGTATAAGGAAGGAGTTCGCCCTTTTGTTGATAGCGGCGCATCAGTTCCTCCAGATCCATGCCTTGAATATATTCCATGGCGTAGTAAGAAATATCTTTTTCTACGCCTGCCTGGTAAATCTGGGGGATGTTAGGATGCCGCCAGGAAGCCATCGCTCTGGCCTCATGGACAAACCGGGCAGCATATGCGGAATCACCACTGTAACGTTCATCGATCACTTTGATCGCTGCGGCGCGTTGCAATTGAACGTCAAATCCGTAATAGACGCTGGCCATGCCGCCCCGGCCTAGCAAATATTCTATTCGGTAATTTGCGAAAGTACTTCCGATCAGAGGATCCGCGGCTGGCATAAAATTATTATCTCACGACATTGATCTGGGAATCAGTTGAGCGACATTACAGAATAATAACAAATTGAAGCGGCGTACGACAGGTTGAGGTTTAGTTCAAGTATAATTATACTGAGGGTGTTGAAAAACGAGTTACAAATTGACCTATCCAACGGATTGTGATTCAATAAAGGTATTCAACCGTTCGAGGGAGTCGAGATGGAACAAAGACGATATATAGAGACAGACAAGAATTCATTCTACGGCGAATATTTGTACGATCAGATTGTTCCGCAAGGTCATTTTTTACGGAAACTCCGGCAGATGATCGAATTGGATCGTTTCACCCGCAAGCTGATCAAGTTGTATAAGGGAGAAGGAGTGGTTGGTCGCCCGCCGTTTGATCCTGCGCTGGTGCTGAAAGTGGAGCTGATCGCTTATTTGTACAAGTTATCGGAGCGACAGGTTGAGGTATACCTGAACGAGAACCTTCCGGCCAAGTTCTTTGTGGGACTGGCCGTGGACCAGAAAGCGCCGGATCATTCAACCTTGACGGTTTTTCGCGAGCGACTGCTAGAGCGGGGAAAGCTGAAAGTGTTCGAAGAAATGCTGGAAGAGATCGTGCAAGCAGCGCTCAAAGGGGGTATTCAATTTGGATCGATCCAGATTGTCGACAGCGTACATAGTATTGCGGATGTAAACACGGATGAGGATCAAAAGCGGCCGGGAAAAGGCAAAGGGCCGCACGACCCAGACGCCCAATGGGGGGTCAAACACACCCGCAAGGTCAAAAACGAAGCAGGGCAGGAAGAGGAGCAGAAGGAATACTTTTTTGGATACAAAGCGCATGTCAGCCTGAATGCTGGAAATGGGCTCATTACCAGCCTGGAAGCCAGCTCAGGAGAAGCTTATGACGGACATCACTTTCGTGGATTGGTAGATCACGATCTGAAACAGAAGCTACCGGTGGACACTTATGCCGGGGATAAGGGGTACGACGATGGCGACAACCATTATCATCTTGACCTGCGAGGATTGCATTCCGCCATTCGCCTGAAGAAAACTCGCACTGAAAAGAAAGACGATAACAAGCAGGTCTGGCTAGATTTGGAGAAAACACCCCAGTATCAACAAGGGCTGAAGGAGCGGTATAAGATTGAACGTAAATTCGGGGAAGCCAAACAGGGGCATGGTTTAGGACGCTGTCGCTACATTGGCAAAACGCGATTTGCGGTGCAAGCCTTTTTCACCGCCATTATGCTCAACCTCAAGCGGATGGTCAAAATCCTGACCGGGGTTGGCTTCAAAAACCCAGACGAGTGTCGGATAACCAGCGGTGAAAAGTCGATCTTCCCTGAAAGGAGGTCCAAAAAGCAGGTAGATTGGTTAATATGGAGTTATAAAGGTGCTAATTTCGTTTATTTTCCTGGCTAAAATGCCTTTTGAATGCCAGTCTTTTCAATAAGCGTCAATTTTTCAACACCCTCATTATACTCTAACAGGTATTTGCTTTTACCTGTAAGCGAAATGCGAAAATAGATGATACCTTATGTCAGGTTTATCCGGTAATTTTTTGCTCTTCATCGTGGCAGGATCGGTCCTGCTCACCTTGTGGATCCTTTCGGTCGGTATCACCTGCTGGGACGTCATTACGCGGAGAAGGCTATCCAAGATCGAATCTGGAGCCTGGATTGCGCTGGTCATTTTGATTCCGGGCATCGGTTTTTTGGGTTATCTATTGAGCCGGTTTTTGGGTTTTACCCTATCCCCAGGCAATTTACATGAAGAATATCCGCGGAGAGCGACAAAACGTAGACGCTCTCCCGAGATGGAACCACGCTCTGGCACCATATTAGGCGCTGATCTGTTACCATCGCACCAGCCCAAGATTGATCCCCTCCAAGAGACCAGCACCATGCTGGAAGGTGAAACGCGGACTATAAAATTAAGCATAATGGCGGGGCCACATAACGGGGCGGATTATATTTTTAAAAGTCTGCCGATAATAATTGGCCGTGGGAATGATGTATCTTTGCCATTGGATGAAGATTTGGGCGTCTCTCGCTTGCACGCAGAAATTTACGAACAGAAAGGAACGCTCCGGATCCGTGACTTACATAGTACCCATGGTACGAAGGTGAACGATCTCATCATCAGCGATAACAGCCTGGATACCGGCGATAAGATTCAAATTGGCGTGTCTATTCTAAGGATCAGCACTCAAGAGGAAAGGTTGTGACAAAAACGCCTGCTGAAGGAACCTGGCAGGTTCGATCGATCGGCTCTCGCCTGCCCTGGGGAAAGCGATCCGATCGAGCGGCAGATATCGGTGATGAGCTGTGCTCTGTCATGCTTACGCGCGAAAATGTGCTCGAAGATGCCAATTACCAAAAAATCGTCCCCAACCATTATGTCATTGAAGTCGGCCAGGAGAACTATAGTCGAAATTTCCGCCTTTTAGAAAACCAGATCCTTCAGCAATGGAATCAGAAGCTGCTGGACCATCTGTTGACCGCCAATAGCCGCCAGGGACGACAGGAATACCGGATGGCTGGCCCACTTAAAATAGAACTTCATTCCGTTCCTGATCTGGGAATGGACCAGGCCCGCATTTTTTGCCGGGTGTTCGTAGGGGAAAACAAACCTCAAAATGCCAATCGCAGCGATATATCAGCCTGCCTGGAGATCCTCCCAGGCGGACGCCGCTGGCCTCTTCGATCTGGAATTGTGACGATGGGGCGAGACACCGGTTGTTATATCTGCCTGGATGATCCGGAAATTCAAAAGAAGAAGCTGGTTAGCAGTCAACACGCTTACCTGGTCTGCAAGCCCGACAGCTGCCGCCTGTTTGACGGCGCACCCAATGGGAAGCCATCCCTGAATGGCACTTTTGTCAACCTGCACCGCCTTTCTCCGAATGGTTATGAACTAAAAAATGGGGATGTGATCCTCCTGGCAGCCCTGGAACCTGACTCTCCAAGTCCGGATACGCCAGGAGTCGCCTTATTGCGATTTGTGCAGGATTGCCGATCATGAACCTGATCACATTAAACACCCTGCTTTTCGCCGGGAAATGGGTGCTCATTGGCCTGGTTTATCTTGTACTTGTAGTCATCGTCATCACCGTGCGGCGTGAAATGATCTCCCACAATTCCCCAACCGAAAGCTCTATAGCTATGGCGGCTGGCTATTTACGAGTGATCAAATCCGGAAGCGATTCGCATGTGCTGCCTGGCAAAATCCTCCCTTTAAAACCTGAAACCCGATTGGGCGCAGAGAGAGATAACGATCTTATCTTGCACGACCAGTTCGTTTCGAGGCATCATGCCCGATTGCGGTGGGATGGGATGGTTTGGTGGGTAGAAGATATTGGCAGCTCCAATGGGACCAGCATCAATGGACAGCGATGCCTGCCCGGGATACCCCAGTCTATGACTGGCGGTGCCAATTTACAGATCGGCGACATGATTTTCGAGTTGATTGTCTAAGGCATGAAAATTAAAACAAAGCCAACGGCGCGATGGATTGAGACCTTTTTACTGGTGCCTGTTTTTATCATCGCACTATTGGGGTTTGCCTTACTGGCAATTGGCATGCAGATTAAGCTGGGCGGAAATCCATGGATCGGTCTTCCCGGTGCCCTGCTGCCACCCCTGGTAATTTGCCTATCGACCGCGTTGCTTCACGAATTGATGCGCAGACAGGGGATGCAGCAGGGCCAATTGATCTTACCTGTTACCACGCTGATCTTCACGATTGGCCTGCTTATGATCTGGCGGCTCCAAGGATCGAGTGGTGTCTGGCAGCAACTTACGAGAGGATATTTACCTGGGATGGCCGTCATGGCAGCCTTGATCGTAAGACCGCGCTGGGTTGAGCGCATTCGCCGGTGGGCAATTCCTGTAAGCCTGGTTGGCTTGTTGTTGTTACTGGCTACTGCATTTATAGGCGTGGTTGATGAGACCGGAGCCAGGCTGGCGATCCAACTCGGTTCGTTACCGCCTATCCAGCCATCCGAAATTATCAAGCTATCCTTGATAATATTTCTAGCCTGGTATATTGACCGGCAAGGGAAATCCGCGGAAGGGCGGGCAAAGCCGTTCCTCAGCTGGCTGCGCCTACCACCGATTTATTATTTTCTACCCGGTTCCCTTTTCACCGTGCTCGCCACATTGGCGCTGGTCAAAATGGCTGATTTTGGCGCCGTTCTTATCCTGGCTGCCATTTTCGTCGGAATGTTATTTGTGGGTTTCGATACCCGCATCTTCCTGACAGTTAGCGCGATCGGCTTGCTCCTGGTATTGCTTGTTTCTCTGGTTCTATCGACTGTCTGGCAGGTCCCAACGGTCATCCGTTACCGGTTTCTGGCTTTCCAGAATCCCTGGAGTAATGAAGAGATTGTGCTGGATGGTCGATCCACTGGTATTACGATTTCACAAGGCCCTGGATATCAAACCCAGCAGGCAATCAATGCAGTCGTAGCCGGGGGATTGAGTGGGACTGGTTTGGGTTTTGGCACCCCTCAATATGTGCCCCTGGGTCAATCTGATTTCATCTTTGCCGCCATTATTGAGGAGCTCGGTTCGATTATCGGCCTGGCCGTGTTGATCTTTTTCACCATATTGCTGATCCGGATTGCGCGAGTCGCTTTGCTGCTTCCGGCCGGACAGGTTTTCGAACGCTTGCTGTTGATTGGTATCTGTATCCATTTCTTCGTTCAGGTCGTCATCATGGTCGGCGGGACTCTGGACCTTTTGCCAGTAACAGGTGTTACTATTCCGTTCCTGAGCCAGGGGGGGATGGCTTTGCTGGTGAATCTCATAGAAGTGGGCCTGGCATTAAGCCTGTCCCAAAGACTGGGGGTTCAACCGGTATGATTTTCGAAAAGCGAACACGCGTTCTCATCGATGCTTTCATCCTGATTCTTGTACTGATAACCATCAGGTTAATATACTGGCAAATGGTGCGCGGGAATGAATTGCTGCCAATCGTCCAGGCATCCGGACTGGTACATGATGGTAATGATCTGAAAACGATCACAGACAGTGATAAGGCTTTAAAAGACCTGATCAGTGGCAGTATTTCCCTTGATAACCTGCAAAATTTACCCCAGCCGATCATCCAGCGTTTAAGCGATCAACTCGCGACGATCACGCGTGGTTCTATTTATGACCAAAATGGAAAGCTTCTGGCATCTGATCAGAGAGATGCACAGGGCAACTGGGTGCGAACTTATAACGAGCCCAGCCTGGCGAATGTCATCGGCTCTATTTCAGGCCTGGGGATAGGAATTTCCGGTCTGGAATATACCAAAAACGATCAATTGCTTGGTTTTAACAACTCGAATTCCAACTTTGATCGCATGCTCCACCAGCCGGTGACCGGTGATGATCTTATATTGACGATCGACAGCGATTTGCAAAGGAAAGCCGAAGCTGCCCTGGGAGGCAGAGCAGGATCTATCACTGTCATGGATGCACATACCGGTGCGATTCTGGCTATGGCCAGCCTGCCGCGGTATGACCCCAATCGTTTTCTCGAACCGGGATATTTATCAGGGTTACTGGAGGGCTGTCAGTCTTTCCCACAGTGTAGTGGTGCTTTGCTCAATCGTGCTACTCAGGCTCTGTATGTGCCGGGCTCGATCTGGAAAACGGTTACCTTAATTGCGGCGCTTGATTCTGGTTATCTCGCACCGGATGCAGTTTTTGATTTTGGCGAGCCGGTGCAGGGCGCGAACGGGCCATACTACGTTTATCGCGTCGATGGTGGCGTGATTATTGATCCTAACCACACCGAATCACGCCTTAGCCTGGAAATGTCTTATGCCATATCGGCCAATGCTTCTTTTGCGCGCATTGGCAACGAAATGCCTCCTGAGACTCTGATCGATTATGCCGCACGATTTGGTTTTAGCGCACCGGTGGGTAAGCAATTCCCACTTGAATTCGACTACAGCCCGGCTCAACTGGCTAATGACGTAAACAGGATAAAAAGCAATAATTTACTACGGGCGTCCACGGCAATTGGCCAGGGTGAGCTGCTTACCTCCCCGCTCACCATGGGCATGGTTGTGTTGTCTGTGTTCAATAATGGTGATCTGCCCCTCCCCCACCTGGTCTACGGCGAGCGCAACCATCTCGGAGACCAGGCGGTTACTCAACCGCAGCGGGTTTTAATCCCAAACCTGATGAAACCAGAAACGGCACAAATCGTTCGCGGGATGATGGAGACCGTTGTCAACCAGGGAAGTGGTTACAAAGCCGCTATTCCCGGCGTGGTGGTAGGTGGAAAAACCGGAACTGCGCAGGTCGGCGGTGATAAGCTGCCGCATGCCTGGTTCACTGGATTTGCCCAAAATGGGGACCATGCCGTCGTCGTGGTGGTCATGATCGAGAATGGCGGGGAAGGATCACTGGTAGCAGCCCCTATTTTTGCCAATATCGCCGCGGCTGCACTCAACGTGACCAGTACGCCTGTCCAGAAAATAACGCCTGAGCCTGCTCAGCCCACCTCAACGCCCACTGCAACGGCACCGTCAGCAGTTCCCACAGCTATTGCGACCCTGGCACCCAGAGATATAACTCCGACGCCGATATCTCCGATACCGGGTGTGCCCCCTCCCGACATTCCCTATCCGTTCGGGAAAGTGGATTTTACTGAGCAACAGCCAAGCTGCCCGGGCATCCAGACGGGGCCAGTGGGTACGGGTAAATTTATCTGGCCTACCATTTTCCAGGCCATATCCGGGAGCCATTTCAATCCAGACCATCCGGGCATAGACCTGTCAACCCCTATCGGTTCGCCAGTTTACGCCGCCGATGCCGGTCTGGTAATCTTCGCGGGTTGGTCAGACCGTGGTTATGGGAATACCATCGTTATTGATCATGGCAACGGCTATAAAACATTGTATGCGCACCTGAGCCAGGTAAGCCAATATTGCGGTGCGAAAGTTAAAGCTGGTCAGTTAATCGGGCTTTCTGGCACCACAGGAAATTCCTCGGGACCGCACCTGCATTTGGAGGTTCGTGTCCCAGGAGGGTATTTGAACCCTCTCAAGGTTTTACCAACCCCTTAAAGAATAAGTTATAAAAGTCGGGCGTGAGTTAAGAGAGCCTTTCCCGGGCAAAATCAGTCGGTCGTTCATTGGTCAGACTCTATTCGATGAATCCGTTATTGCGCGGCCCATTCCTGTGCTGGCTACTTAAGTCATCCGCCCGGATTTTTGATAGTCACACAAGCTGAAGTGGTAACAATGATGGGGTATCATGCTGCTTTATCCTAATCTTCCTTCAAACCTGGGACAGCATGATTTACAACATCTTCATATGGAAATATTTTCTTTTTCAGTTTCAGCAACACATTAAACATTGGGCTAAACCAGTCACGCTTACTTTGATCTCGGGATTCATTTCAGATATAACTCGCAGCCGTTCCGATCTGATTGTTGAGAATGCATTGCTCCGCCAACAACTCATTGTCCTCCATCGGCAAGTGAAACGACCTCAGCTTACCCGCCGTGACCGTTTCCGCTTCGTTCTGCTCGCTCGTTGTACCCGGTTCTGGAAACAAGCCCTTCACATTATTCAACCAGACACACTCCTGCGCTGGCATCGGGAATTGTTTCGTTTCTATTGGCGATTGAAATCAAAGGCCAAACAGAACAAGCCAAGGATCCCACCTGAAACGGTCAATCTCATCCGCAAGATGGCAAAAGAGAATCACTTATGGGGTGCAGAGCGAATTCGGGGTGAACTGCTCAAACTCGGGATCAAGGTGTGTAAAAGAACCATCCAGAAATACTTACCTAAAGTTAGAGAAACTCCATCTTCGAGTCAGACTTGGGCGAATTTTATGAAGAATCATGTCGGTGACATTTGGGCCTGCGACTTTACCGTTGTCTATGACTGGCTTTTCCGACCGTGGCATATCTTTGTTATGATGGAACTCAAAACACGGCGCATCGTGCATTCCGCTGTTACGGCATCACCAACCGACGAATGGACCGCTCAGCAGCTGCGCGAAGCAACACCCTGGGGTGAAAACCCGAAATATCTCCTTCACGATCGGGACAGCAAATATGCCTCGCACTTTTCGGCAGTGGCTACAGGTTCAGGCATCCAAGAACTGAGAACGCCCTACCGGGCACCACGTGCGAATGGTATTTGCGAAAGATATATGGGCAGCCTACGAAGAGAATGCCTGGACCATTCCATCATTCTTCATGGCAGGCATTTAACGAGAGTGGTGAAGGAATATACCAAGTACTTCAACCAGGAACGACCCCATCAGGGAATCGGTCAACGGATTCCCGACCATTATGATCGGCCTGTGTCAAGCCCAACTGGAAATATCTCATCCAAGGCTTTCCTTGGGGGATTACATCACGGCTATTCTCGGATGGCTTGTCCGAAATAATCTGTATCCTTTTAAATATTAATTACCAGGGGATTGCATTATCATGAGAAACGGCCAAAATTGATCGGCCGAATACTATTTCGATTTTCTAAAGACCACCGATAGACAGCTTATTATCATAAAAACACTTTTCAAAGTCGGTCCTGTCAATGGACATAGCCTACTTCTGACAATATTTCAATCGAAAATCCCAGAATATCAAATGGATGAGGCAAGTAGCCAGGACTGGTTTAAAAGTGAGATCGCCCAGCTGACACTGAGCGATCTCGGCCGCAGATCCCTTGCACCTTGATAAGTCCTACCACAGAACTATTAAGTCCGGCAGTAAGTGCAGCGTTCGCTGCCTTGGGGGTTCTTATAAGCTGCGGAGAGGGTGGGCCATCTCTCATGAGAGCGTATAAATAGAATAATTCTTTCTTAGCAATTTTCGCCGGCATGCAAATCATTTTTGCATGCCGGCTTTT
>Ga0335070_10006083_pt1 | contig 14206 bp, 17 predicted proteins | sample Lox_Sample_13_FD_206722 | JGI IMG/M metagenome (GOLD analysis project Ga0335070, IMG submission 206722) | Soil microbial communities from Loxahatchee National Wildlife Refuge, Florida, United States - Lox_Sample_1.3 | ecosystem: Environmental > Terrestrial > Soil > Wetlands | place: USA... | reverse complement strand
TCGACAAGATCATGGAATGCCTCAGAAAAATCGCCGCTGAGTACTGAGCACGGTTTTCTGCTTTTCAGTTGAAATGCAACAAAAATGCATCTGTTGTTGCATAATGCTCATATATATTTTATCCTCATGTGAATAAAAAAAAAAAGAGGTTTGACGACACATGATGGCAACCACGAAGAAGATGGATTTTCACGCAGAGCCAGGGAAGCAAGAGATGTTCATCACGCGTGAATTCGACGCACCCCGTGAGCTTGTATATAGGGCGTTCACTGAGAAGAAGCTGTACGCACAATGGATCGGGCCGAAAGGGAACACGACAAAAATCACCAGGTTCGAACCAAGAAATGGGGGGAGTTGGTGTTATGTCCAGAAAGATTCGAACGGCAAGGAATACGGGTTCCACGGTGTCTACCACGAGGTCCTGCCCCCGGAACGCATGATCGACACGTTTGAGTTTGAGGGGCTGCCTGAGACCGGGCACGTCTCACTGGAAACAGCCACGTTCGAGGAGCTGCCTGGGAACAGAACAAAACTGGTCATCCATACGGTGTTCCAGTCGGTTCAGGACCGTGACGGCATGGTCCAGACCGGGATGGAACACGGGATGAACGAGTCCTTTGACCGGCTTGATGAACTCTTGGCGGCCCTGAAAAGATGATGTGAAGCGCTTATTGACTGCACGAACCTCATCGAGTCGATGCTCTGCTTTGCTGCATTCTTATACGTACTGTAGAGGACGTTCTACGGGCAGAGGCTGCTCCTTCCATCCCGATCTCCTTTCTTTCTCGAAGAGAGAATCTGAACAGCCCGAACTCCACGTAGCTTCTGAAGAACGGCCACATCCCGCGCGATCGAGGTCACCTGCGGCGATAAAATCGTCAAGACCTTTACTGCGAACGGCACGCTGGGTGCGGTCGCCTTCGCAAGCCGCCTCCCCCAACGGGGACACGCTGCTCCCACCAACCGCGTGATCGAGGTCAATAAGACGGGAGCGATTATCCATAGCTACGGGCTCGCGTTATCGAACGGGACCAACATCGGTTTTGGTCTCACCACGATCCAGACCGGTTTGTACGCACCGTATGACGCAAAAATCATCAAGGACTTCACGGGTCTGACGCGACCGTTCCGCTTCATGTTTATGTAAACAAGGGGCGGATCCTTTTTTCTTTTTTTTATTTTTTCCCATGTTTCAAAGCGGTGGTAGAGGCGGACCTGGTGGGAATCGACTGCGTCTATAGAAGGTCACTCATTTATTGTTACTCTAAATCAGCTATAATCAGTCATTTGGTAAATTAACCCGTCAAACGGGATTTTAATTATTTGATTGATCCCTGTTAATTTGTATTTATTATATAATTCAAGTTCTCCAGATGCGGACCATATTATTGGTTGTTCATCAATAATGGATTTATACAATTCAGAATTTATCGTTGAATCATTAAACGAAATTGTATCAGCAAATTGTCCAAAGGCAGATTGTAACGTTGTATTCCCACATGCAAAACAACGTATTTCTCTTTCACAGAGATAAAATGAATTTCCGTAAATTTTATACTTTAAACTGCCGAGTCCATAGTGTTCTGCTTGATAATTAGTGATATTAAGATAAAACATTATTTCAATAGTATTTCTATTGGAACGATAGACATTCACCGTACTCAATCTGACTTTAAAATTATTTAACGCGTACGACGTCGTATTAAATCCATTTAAGACACCTACACCAACCATTATAAAAACGATACCCAAAATTGTAATTGTTAGAATGTTCTTTACCCTTGTTTTAAAGAATTTTCTCTTCCGTTTCCCTTCAATTTTTTTGGGAAAAGGGAACGTGTCGATATAGGTCGGATCTGGAGAATCAGGATTAAACGAGTTCCAGATGACGGATCTACCCCAACTGACCTCACTGTCCCATATGTCATCGAAACATTTACCACATAACAAGGCTTCTTTTCCTAAGACGGGATGATAAAATTCGTTGAAACGAGTTAGTTCCTTCCCGCACTGATTGCAATATCTTTTTTTTTCAGCAACAGTTGTTGTACTGCTCAACGATTACAAATCTCCCTTCATTTCCAGGTTTGTGATCCTTTCTCTTGCTCAACCAAATTCGACATTTGATTATCTGCAAATTCCTTTCGCTTTTCCTCTGAAATCCTTTCCTATTGTTATAATTAGAAAAAAGAACATCATCCATGTATATAAATGTTAAACATTGCATGATATCTGCAACAAAAATAACAAGACGACGACCCTTTATTTATGGATTTACAGGTTTCTTGTGACATGGTATCACATAACAGGCGTTGATAGGACAAAATATTTTATAATCCAGTTCACCTGAAAACGTTCAGAATCAAGGAATAGGCCATGGAATCACCTAAAATATGTCCCCATCTTGGGAAGCATTGACATAAAATTGTTTGTCAGCTCGCTTTCGACGAAAATCCCTCTAAGAGAGTGAAGCGGACCTGGCGGGATAAGGACTAGTTTCTCGGAGAAAAACTAGGCGAAAAACACCTAAAAAATGGGCTTTGGAATAGCCGTTTCTTTTCTCACTAAAAGCCTTCTTTATTTTTTTTCTTTTTTTGGAGGTTTAACTATGTTCGAAGAATCAGTATATGATCGAATGACTAGAGCAGAAAAAGAAGTGGCGACTGTATTGAAAGAATTTGGTATTCGATGGTCCTTTGAACAACCCGTGTTCGTCTGGGATGAAAATAAACGACCGCGAGTATGGGCACCTGATTTCTATCTCTTTCATTTTGGGATCTATGTGGAAGTTTGTGGAGCCAAGGAGTTTGATTATGAATATCGACGGAAGATTCTTACTCAGAATGGGTATCAGGTTATTTTCTTGCATCTCTATAAGGAAGCAAGTCAGTGGAAGAATCATCTGTTCGAGTATCTTCGATTTTTTTCTAATTGTCGAAATAAAAGGTTAAATAAAATTCTCCTGGCGAATAAAGGTTCGAACTAAAGTATAATTCTTCATCAAAATGACAACCTACGATGAATTATGATTTTCAGTCGGTTTATTTATCATTCCATATTATTTGATTGTTTTTGGAGTTATTAAAGAAAGGGAGGAAACCAGGGAGGTTCTGTATCTAAGCCGACTGCAATTGCGAAACCAAGGAAAAAAATACCATCAATTTTAAAACCACAAAAACCCCAAATTCCAATGAAATCTTGATAAGAAAAGAAGAAATAATGAAAAGGTCGTTCCACATTTGCGATTTGACCATAAAGAGAACCATTCCATTGCTGATAACCATAAAGTCCTACACTTTTGACCCACCCTTTAGATGGGTTATAACTATGATAATGGTCACCAATTGCAAGCGTTCCGATACCAAATGCATTTCCTATCGAAATAGGATTCACAAAATTTATAAGAGATAATAACAGATTTAAGAAAATATTTGTCCTGAAAAAAAATAATTCAAAAAGTCCATACACTTGTATAGGTAAGATACTCCCTGCGACTAGACAAAACAAATTCTCATCAAGGCTCCTAAATCTTGAACCAAATATACTTACCATGGGATATTTTTTTAAAATCAATTTCTGAGCTTTTTCGACACTCATCCCCTTCGGTAACAACCCATACTTGTTAAGTTCCACAACTGCATCCTTAAACAATGGAACCGCTTCCCCCCTGGTTGTCGTCTGGTTCAACCTAGCTCTAAAATCAACTAGATATTGTTCTAGGTTCTGGTATTGTTCTTTAGTCAGTTTCACCGTGGTGTTCCCGAATCCCTGAATGCCGCATGCCTGAGAGGTCACTTCAATGAGATCATTGTCAGAATATGTTTTGACAACACTGGAGTTGATGCTTGGTGCGACTGCGACACCGATGAATAAGAGGATAATACCAACCGCTATACATTTCTTCAAATCACTTCCTCTATCAAATGTGCCTTTTTTCATATTATTTTCTCCCTTTCTTCATGACCGAATAAACCATTGTCCTAAAATTGCCATACAGACTTTATCAAGTCTGTTGTTTTTATAGTTGCTTTCTTCAATCCAACGATTGGTATTTACTTGACAAAAAAAGATAAAGAAGCCGAAATAGGGTAGATTTTGCATTCCCGTCAATGTTACGATGGTTGATTCATTTGGTGCAAGATGAATAGAATCAGAACAAGAGTCAGAGAAGACCGTCATAAGTAAGATAAGTCGATGGAAAGCATAGTATAGGTCAACACTACCTATGGCGTCAGCATTTCCAATATTTTTTATTTCTGCGATGGCTTGGAATTGACGTCCTGAATCGCCTGCTGGCACAATATTTATTGACTCAACAATTAAATCTGGTTTCCCTTCACTTGCTAATACTGTATTACTTGAACCCATGATAAGAAGAACCACAGCACAAATACTTCCCCCGATTATTGGGTGTTTTCTCATGTTCTTTCCCCCGATATAAAATTTCATAACTATGTTTTCTTATAATAGGTTATTTCTCCATCGGGATCCAGTGCCCGAATATTGCGATATAGTCCTGTGCAAGGTCATTATTACTGTAGTTGTCCTCGACAATTGTTTTCTCGGGGTTCACCGTACACTTAAATTCAAAGAAGCCGAATTTTGGTAATCCAGATTCATAAGCAAAATTAATATCCGTTCGTACAATTCTAATGGGTATGATTCCCAAAAACATTTGTGTAAACGTATATTTCACATAAATAATTCCCTCTGCGTTAACATCTCCGATATTTTTAATTGTAGCAGCGGATATACGTTGCCACCCACTATCACCATACGTTGTAAACCCCATGCTATCTACAATTAAATCAGGCTTTCCTTCATTCGCCAGCGCAGGAAAACCTATACTTGCCAAGAAACAGAAAACAAAGAAAAGAATCAGACCTCTTTTTAGGATGCTGTTCCTCATGCTATTTTTCCTCCAAATAATCATCTTTGTTATGCTATATATATCTTATGGTTGACCAATTTAAGTGACCTATATTATTGTCAAACTATCTCAAGTGAGTAAAATCGCTGTCTATAATGGTTGACCAAAATGACGCTGGAAGGGTTAGGTAGATTTTGGGAACATACAAAAGGTAAATTGATTCTCTATATTCCATCGGACATCTACAAGGATTCACAGTTTCCTTTTAAACCAAAAGACCAGGTCAAAATACGAATAGATACCAAAGCAAAAAGAATGATAGTAGAATTGAAATAATCTTTTTCGCCTATTAGAGAAATAAACCCTTTACTCTACAACATAGAAAAATATTTATTAAAGTTAATCTAATGCAATATATTATGAGGGATTCCATTCAAGATAAAGAATACGCTTCTGCCCAAGCTATCCTTAACGATTTTTCAAGTGAATTATATAGAGAAACAATGCGTTTAGTTCGGCCAATAGTTTCTGGCGAAAATGTCGTAAAACATACACCTGCTGGAGTAACCGTTCGATCCATTGATCAAATTATGAACCTTCCTTATAAGGAGCAAGATCTATTTTTAAATTTCTTGACTGAGTTAGTTGTTACAAAGAAAAAAAGAGATTCCGAATGGGAAAAATTCATGCAAATGTTAATAGAAAAGATATACAGTAATGAGAAATTCAGAACACAATTTCGAACACTGGAAAAATATTTCAAAAAATTAAATGACAAACAACAGTTACAAGTACTTCATTTATCCTTAAATAAATTAAATTCCGGGATTGAAGGCGTTAGAAGAGAAATCAACACAAGATTATGGTCTGTTGGCGCTAATGTCCAAGAGTTACTAACAATCGATCAGGTTTTTTATTTTTTCCAAAATTTGTTAAATTCCATACCATTAGGAAAAAAATTGAATGATTTAGAATGGAAGAAAATTAATCGAAGATTAGGTTTTGGAACATATCTTCTCTTACGATTGGAAGCGTATAGACGAGGTAAAATTAGTTTAGAGGATCTAAATGAGGATCTTTCATTATCCAGAAGTTTTGAACCAAAAGATACCTATATCAAACCTTCGGAATACGATGTTGCTTTAGAGATTTTCGGAGGTTAGAAACAATTTATTCGTTTGACACCAATTTAATAATAGCAATTTTAAATGATAAAGATCGCCTTCATAACACAGCAAAAAAAATAATAAAACAAGAAAAAGACAAAGTTTTTCTCTGTAAATCTGCAATAAGAGAAACCGCAATTGTATTAAGAAATAAGTTAAATCAAGCAATTTCTAGGATATTTCCAATTTTATGGAAAATTAAAGATGAACTTGATCCATTGAAAAGAAATGAGATTATATTAACTGAATTTAAAACATTAATCAAAAATGAACCTCAAATTAAAGCATTCTATAAAATGATGTACGAAAAAATTATTTTGTACATTGACAAAGTTGGAGTTGACACTCTTCCCCACTACTTATCTAATTTTGCGGAACATAACACAAGGACAATGGATATCAAACTTAAGGATGTGTTTAAAAATTATATCATTTTTTATATTGATTTTGACGAAAGTAATACGGATAAAAAATACATAACTTTACAAAAAACTATTGCCCCAATTAGGTTTAAAGATTCAATGGATCATGATATTTTTTGTGAAATTTGCATGAATATATCACAAGAGGTACAAGTGAAATTCTATACCGATGATGATGAATTTGAAAAGAAAATGAAGAGGGCATATGCATTATTGGAAAAAGAAATGCAATTTGATCATCTTTGGTTAAAAATAATCCATACCAGATCTTTAACTTAATTTGTTTTTTACTATTTCTTGTTTTCTAATTTTTCTTTAAGAACTGTTAGTCCCCATTCAATAGCGTGAGACCAGGATCCGAACTGTTTTGCTACGATCCTCGTTTCCACCCATTGATCAAGTTCCTTGTCGATCCTCACAGAATGAGTTTCGCCTTTTGGCCGTTTGGTGGTCCTAGGAGACATGATGTATACATATACCATAGAAACATTTAAATATTTCCATTGTATACATATTATTTGTATACAAATAAGTATATGTATACATTAATATAGGAGAACGACACCGTGAATACCTTACAACAAACCCTATTCGACAATTCCCCACAAGAATTGTTAGGAGGTGGAACCCAAGAATGGAAAATAATACGAAACCAATTAGGCCAGAACGTAGAACAACCAAGTTCTCCAAAACAAGGAGAGGACAAGGTGAAACTTAATTATGACCTAACAAAGATTAAAAGAACCGACTTTCCAATCGTCCTGAACCCACAAACCGCGTCCTTCACCGACGTAGCGACCCATGCCTTCTTGCGACAGCGACTCGGCACAAACACCATCGAAAAACGACTCTCTACTGCACGATACATGGAAACACATCCGGTGTCAGTGAATTTCCGAAACCCAACATTCGAAAATTTCATGGCGCACATGGACTACCGCGAGCAAGTAGAAAACGCTGGAAATGGAGCACTCTCCAACGAATGGAAGACCATGCGGATGTTCCTCAAAGCATACGGCATCGAGATCTGGAGCTACAAGGCACCGTCGCAGCCAGTCTACAAAGCGCGCATCATCCCGTTCCCAGATCAGGTGTACAAGATGCTGAACCTGCACTATTCCGACGATCCATACGAAAACGCGCTCATCCAATACCTGCTCACCCACAACTTCATCGTCGGATGGAGATTCCCCAGCGAACCGACCGCGATGACGACCACCAATGTCAACATCGAACGAGGATATATCACCATCACCGAGCCGAAGAAGCACCACAGCACCAGAAACATCTCGCCCACGGAGATCATGACGAACACCCGCAGGAAATCCTTCAAAAACTGGATTGACAGCTGGAGACCAAAAGTAGAGAACCAATACAGCAACGACCACCTCTACTTGAAGCCAGACGGAAGACCATTCACCACAGATCTCTTGCGACAGCTGCTCAACCGAAAAGCAGCACCACTTATACAGACCGTCTTTCCACATTACTACAACTACTGCTCGCGACACTTCGCAGCGGTCTCACGACTCATCAGAACCAAGCTCGAATACAAGACGTTCGATGAGTACGAAGTAAGGGACTGGCTCGGGCACACCAAGATCGAGACGACCATGGGCTACATCAAGGATGCAAAGCACTACTATCTTTTAGCGCCGTACGATTGGATCCATCGTATCCTTAAAGCCCCGGACGGGCGAGGATAATACGAGGAGGATCCGAAAAGTGCAAAAAACAGGTGCTTTCGACGAAAATCCCTCCGAGAGAGTGAAGCGGACCTGGCGGGATTCGAACCCGCGATCTGCAGCTTAGGAGACTGCCGCCCAATCCAGGCTAGGCTACAGGCCCATTGGCGAGCATTATCGCATGGATTCATAAGAGCCTTTCTCTTAAAGATAAACAAAGTTAATATCCTCGATAAGAATTATTTTGTTTGAATCATTTATAGGACTTAGATGATTTCAATGTGTTTTTCTTCCGCTTGAATGATCGGGCACTCGTCATGTTTTAGGATCCAGGTGGATGATATTCAAAAGAGAATTGAGCGGCCGAGCCATCGCCGGTCGGAGTCGATTTCTTTTGCAGATCGCGTAACCTGATAGCCTCGAAAGGGATCTGTTTCTCTTGCAAGAGCTGGGAGATACCTGGGACGTGTCCGTCTCCGATGCAGGCGACGATCCGCTGGTACTGCTGTGTCAGTTCCACGAGTTTGCTGACCATATGCTGGTTGCGTTCGTCGATGAGGACGCGCGTGATGGTGGGGTAGTGTTTCCCTACCTCGTCGAGGTAGGTCGAGAAGTTTTCCTGGTAGTTCTTGAGCTCCTGTTCCACGCGTTTTCTGCTCACGAAGAACCCGGTGAAACCGGAGAGGATGAGCCTGAGTTTTTCAGTCACGGGCATCGTGCGCCACATGGTGGTGAAAAGCTTTTGTGCATCGGTGTCGATGAAGGCAACCGGGAGTGCATGGGACTGGGCGTAGGTGATTGCGGTGAGCATCTCGTCGCCCGCGTGCACACCGTACTGTTTCGCCATGTCCTCCTGGAATTCTGCGAGGAGTCGGTAGACGAAGGGGAGGTCTTGTCGTGCTTTCTCGAAGCGTTCAGGCTCGGTCTGTCTGAGGATCATGGCTTGGTAGCGCTGCTGGTCGAGTTCGACGCAGACGATATCTGGTGCGATCGTGTCGAAGGCGGAGAGTAGGGCATTGGTGAGGTCGAAAACATGGCCGGTGCCGATGAGGGTGATCATGGGGTGTCCCTGTTTTTTTTTGGTGGAAATGCGCTGGTGTTTGATTAAGGTATGGCTTTGACCTCGCTTTATAATCGACGATTGACGATAATAAAATCGACAGAATTAAATATGGTATAATGTACAATTAATACTATGTGTAATGTGATCGATGATTACCGGGAAGACGAACTCTCAGAAATATGGAAAAAAATTGAAAGACGCATAAGGTTGCTGTAACTGCCTCCCTGGTCCTTGGCGTCTTTCTTCCCCTATTTTTTTAAATGCCTTCTTCAAGGTGATGATGCGCTAATACCGGTAATGCTCTGCCTTGTACGGCCCCTCCACCTTCACCCCGATATATCTGGCCTGCTCCTTCGTAAGCCTGGTGAGCTTCACCCCGAGCTTCTTGAGATGCAACCGGGCGACCTCCTCATCCAGGACCTTGGGGAGCATGTAGACCCCGATCTCATACTGCTGCTGCCAGAGCGCCATCTGTGCGAGCACCTGGTTCGTGAACGAACTGCTCATCACGAAACTCGGATGACCGTTCGCGTTCCCCAGGTTCACGAGCCTTCCTTCTGAGAGCACGAAGATCGCATGGCCGTCCGGGAACACGTACTTATCGACCTGCGGCTTGATGTTGACCCGGCGAACCCCAGGCATGCGCTCGAGTCGCGCCACCTGGATCTCATGGTCGAAATGCCCGATGTTGCAGACAATCGCCTGATCCTTCATCCTCTTCATGTGCTCAAGCGTAATCACATCCTTGTCGCCCGTGGCGGTCACATAGATGTCCCCAACAGGGAGACAGTCCTCCACGGTGGTCACCTCATAGCCCTCCATCGCAGCCTGCAGCGCACAAATCGGGTCAATCTCGGTCACAATCACGCGTGCACCGAACCCACGCATCGACTGGCAGCATCCCTTGCCGACGTCACCGTAACCGCAGACGACCACGACCTTGCCAGCAATCATGACGTCTGTACCCCGCTTGATCCCGTCCGCGAGGCTCTCCCTACACCCGTAATGGTTGTCGAACTTTGATTTTGTGACAGAATCATTCACGTTGAATGCAGGGAACAGTAGCTGCCCTGATTCCATCATCTGATACAAGCGGTGCACCCCAGTCGTCGTCTCCTCCGAAACACCCTTGATGCTGGACACGATCCCTTTCCAATACTGTGGATCCTTTCTGTACGTCTTCTGCAGAAGGCGCATCAGCTCAGCGAAATCCTGGTTCTCCTTCGAATAGTCCTTCTTTAGCAAGGCAGGGTTCCGTTCGACCTCCACGCCCTTATGGACTATGAGCGTCGCATCACCACCATCATCCACGATGAGATGGGGACCAAGGCCCTTACCGAAGTCAAGCGCCTGCTGCGTGCACCACCAGTACTCAGCCAGCGTCTCCCCTTTCCACGCGAACACGGGCACACCCGCCTTCGCGATCGCTGCGGCAGCGTGGTCCTGCGTCGAAAAAATGTTGCAGCTCGCCCATCGCACCTGCGCCCCGAGCTTCACCAAGGTCTCGATGAGCACCGCAGTTTGAATCGTCATGTGCAGGCTCCCCGAAATCCGGGCACCCTTCAGCGGCTTCATCGATCCGTACTTCTGCCGGACCGCCATGAGCCCGGGCATTTCCTTCTCTGCGATCTCGATTTCCTTTCTACCGAACGCGGCAAACGAGATATCCTTCACCTTATACTCGCCTGATGATTTCTTCATATGTATCCCTCGCATGCTCCTATGTGTTATTTCAGAATCAACTTAGCATCCACGACGCAGATGCTTTTCTCATACACGAACACGGGATTCAGGTCCATTTGGTCGATGCGATCCATGAGGTCCTCCCCGAGCTTCGAGATCTTCATCACAAGGTCCACGACCAGTTGTTTGTTCGCCTTCATCCCCCGGAACCCCTCGAGCAGTTTCTTCCCCTTGAGCTCCTCGATCATTTGCCGTGCGTCGTACTCGTCGATCGGGACCACCCGGAACGAGACGTCCTTGTACAATTCCGTGAAAATCCCGCCGATCCCGCACATGATCGACAGGCCGAACGTCGGATCCTGCACCAGCCCCACGATGATCTCGACGCCTTTCTTTGCCATCTGATCGACCAGCAACGGCTCCGTTGGGAATCTCCTGCGGAATTCTTTGAAAGTCTTGCGTAGTTCATCTGCATCCTGAATATCAAGTTTCACACCGCCCACATCGGTCTTATGCAGAATCTTCGGGGAGCACACCTTGAGCGCCACCGGGAAGTTCACGGAAAGCCGGTCGAGGTCCTTCGCGGTCTGCACAACCTGGTACTTGGTCGTCTGAATCCTGTACCCGCGCAGGAGGTCCCTCACCTCGTTCTCCGAAAGCGGACCAGACCGAGCAGGCAACTGTTGCACCGACGGGTTCATTTCCTACTCCTTTCTCCGGTTGTCGATAACACGTTTCGCCTTTAAACCTGTTTCGAGAATCGAGTTCGGCGGCAGCACCTCCACCCGCGGAGTGAACACGATCACGGACTGGATGTCACTGCCGAGCACCTTCGCAAGTTTCTCTGAATCGACCTGGCTGAGCCGCTGCTTTGTCTCGACCTCCACCGTGAGCATATCGATGTCGTTCTCCGTGGAAAGCACCATGCGCCAGTTCCCACCCACGAACGGGTTCTTCATCAGCACAGACTCGACCTGGCCTGGGTAGATGTTCGTCCCACGGATGATCACCATGTCATCGGAGCGCCCCTTGATCATCGAATGACGCACGTGCGTGCGGCCGCACTGACAGATGTCGCCGTCATACAGCTTGGCGATGTCCCGGGTCCGGTACCTCAACAGCGGCATGCCCTCCTTGGTCAACGTCGTGAGGACGAGTTCCCCTTCCTCCCCAACGCTGACCGGCTCGAGCGTTATCGGGTCGACGCACTCCACAAAGAAATGATCCTCCCAGAGATGCAACCCGTCATGCAGGTCGCAGTCCGTCGACACCCCAGGGCCGCACATCTCGGTGAGCCCATAGATGTCATGCACATCCATGTCCCAGATGTCCGTGATCCGTTTCTTCAGACCTGGCGTGAACATCTCCGCGCCAAAGAGTCCGTGACGCACCTTCAGCTTCCGCGGCTCAATCCCCATCTCATGAGCCACCTGGCCGAGACGAACCATGTACGACGCAACACCAGACAGAAACGTCGTCCCATAGTACTCCATGAGCTTGATCTGCCGCTCCGACTGCCCCTGCCCGGACGGGATCACGAGCGCGCCAACCTTCTGTGCCCCGTAATGAAAACCGAACGCACCCGTGAACGTCCCATACGGGATCGGGTTCTGGAACACGTCCTTGCTCGTGAGGCCAGACATGGAAAGGCAGCGCGCCATGCACTCACTCCACACCTCGAGGTCCTTATGGGTGTAGCATGCGGTCACCGGCACACCGGTCGTCCCCGAGGACGCGTGCAGCTCGATGCAGTTCTCAAGCGAGGTCGCCATCATCCCGAACGGAGCGTTCCTACGTAAATCGTCCTTGGTCGTGAACGGAAGCTTCCTGATATCATCGAGCGTCCTGATGTCCTCAGGCTTGAGCTTCATCTCCTTGAATTTCTCCTTGTAGTGTGGCACACGCTCGTACACCAGGTGCACGGTCGCCCGGAGGCGCTCCAGCTGCAGATCCTGCAGTTTCTTGCGGGACATCATCTCCATTTTCGCATTAAAAACATGATCCATAGGAAGACTCCCATGGCACGAATCAACAAAGGATTTTTAAGGTTGCTGACCAAAAGGGAAGCAAGCAGGCTCCCGCGCACGAGTACCGAAACTATTTAAGGCAGCACCGTTTCAACACGAACCATTATGGAGGCATCACAGGGACAAAAAGGATGGCATCTGCACCATCACGAACAGCTCTTTTATAAAGTCTCCTACGGCGCACCCATCCTACGGTTCAAGTTCTACCATTGTCCACCCTACAGACAAACAGCACAACTCGACCAACCACCAGCGCATTGCAGACTCAAAACAAAAGGCCTCAACACCTTCTTCCTCTTCCAACAAAAAATCCACGCAAAAGGAGTCATCTCCCTGGAACGGCAGCTCTCAGTCTACCCGCAACCAACCATACTCAAAAGGGACGATTCGTGGGGAAGGATCTCAGACATCCCAAGCGTCCTCAAGCAAAAATACCAGCAGAGCTTCACCTACTGGCCGGTACGGTCCCCAACCATCAGAACAATCGCTGATGAACACTGGTTCGCCACCGACGACCTCTTCACCTGGGTCCATGATGCACACCGCATGATCAGCGCACGGATAAAATACCCGGAGAAACAAGACAAACGCCTCGGGGCAGATCAGGCGCTGCTCACGGGTATCGGGGACTGCGACGAGTTCACTGACCTGTTCGTGACCCTCTCCCGGATACGTGGCATCCCCTGCCGACGACTCACCGGATACTTTATCCCGAAAGCCCCCGAAGAAGCGGAACCGCATGCCTGGGGCGAGATCCTGTCACCAACTCTCGGATGGGTCCCCGTCGACATCGCGCTCCACAACATCGGTAATCACACGATGAACTACGTGATCGAGAAAATCGAGGAGTTCAACCCGGCACTCCCAGACTATCTGGTGCAACAGCACACCACCTCGGTGCATTACCATTGGGAACGGCCACTCCCGGTGATCACCCCGCTCTATTGACGAAGAGCATCTCAAACACCAGCTTCCCGCATCTCACCAACATCCTCGATAGGACCTCTAAAAAATTTAAATACCATCACGATATAATTATTCATGGGGGATCATGAATATGACAAAAAAATCATTTGTCAGTCTCATTGTGTGCATACTTTTGGTCATTACCATGTTGCCCATAGCTGTTTCTGGAAATAACGGTGGACAACCCAGTGTATTAAAGACGAAACTCATCTCATTAAAACAAGCCATTAACCCAAGTACACCGCCGGGCCCAGGGGGCATGGTGAGTACAACTCCCCTGCTAGAATTACAACAAGCACCGTCGAGATACCATCCACATAACCA
>Ga0335070_10006082_pt1 | contig 14209 bp, 11 predicted proteins | sample Lox_Sample_13_FD_206722 | JGI IMG/M metagenome (GOLD analysis project Ga0335070, IMG submission 206722) | Soil microbial communities from Loxahatchee National Wildlife Refuge, Florida, United States - Lox_Sample_1.3 | ecosystem: Environmental > Terrestrial > Soil > Wetlands | place: USA... | reverse complement strand
CGAAAGTCCCTGCCCACCTTGTCGATCTCGTCGAGCATGAACACGGGGTTCCTGGTCCCTACCCTCCGGAGCGTATCGATGATGCGGCCGGGCATGGCCCCGGCATAACTCCGGCGATGGCCCCTGATCTCCGCCTCGTCCTTCATGCCCGCAAGAGAAAGATGGATGAACTTCCTGCCCAGGGAAGCGGCGATGGACCTCCCGAGTGAGGTCTTGCCGGTACCCGGCGGCCCGGAAAAGCAGAGCACCGGCCCTCGGGGTCTGTGCAGCCGCTCCTTCTTGGCTAGGGCCTTTCTCACCGCCGTCCGGACCTCATCGATCTTCAGGGGCTTCGGCAGGTAATGGTAGGCGCCCTTCTGGAGGGCCTCGACCGCCGACGGCACCGTGGCATAGCCGGTGATCACGATGACCTCTGTCGCGGGATAATCGCTCTTGATCTTCTCAAGGAGCTCCATCCCGCCCACCTTCATCATGAGGAGATCGGTGAGCACCAGGTCGAAGGAACCGGTCTTGAGCTGCCCCAGGGCTTCGAGGCCGTTTGTGGCCGTGGCCACCCCGTAGCCTTCCTTCTTCAGGATGTGCTCCACATTGGTCCGGGCGATCTCCTCGTCGTCCACCACGAGTACGCGAAAGGGACGCTGGACTTTCAAGGCCCGCACCGCAAGATATTCGAGAATGCGTTCTTTTACGTGAATAAGGCCGGCGTGTTCCCGGTTGAGGATGGACTCGGCATGGCCGAGGTCGAGGTTGTCGTCGGTGAGAACGTTCCAGGGAAGAGTGACGAGGTACCCAAGGTAACTATTGGCGATGGAGTATTCCGCCGCATCGGCGGGGGTTTTCTCCAGCTTCTGGAGCTCCTTCAGGGCATAGCCTTCCGCCGAGGCCGGCATTCTGGCCTTCAGCAGCTCCTGCTTGAGGGTCTCGAGCTCGTCGATCTCCTGCTTTTCCTCAGGTTTGCGGAAAAATGCCATGCTCACCTCGGTCCTCCCACTATACCCCAAAGCACGCGTTCTGGGGCAGGAAAAAAGAGGTTCCCCACATGGCGCGCCGGCGTATTTTCGCGGTCACGCCCAGTCACGGGAACGTCTGGTGAGCGTAGCCCCGCTCCAGCGTCTCTCATTCCACGAGGCTGAAGACGGGAATCGAATTTCCAACCCCTATCTCCCGAATGGCCTCCGCCTCGCCGAGCACGAAGTGCACTCGGCCGATCTCCTCTTCCAGCTCCCGGACAGCGTGCCCCACAGAATCTGGCCGCACCAGATGCCGGAACGGAATCCCCTCCTGAGCGGCACGAGCAGCAAAGAGCTCTACTGCCGTCGCCGCTCGGCCCTTGAATTCCTGGAACAGGTTCTCCTGGTAAGGACTGAGCTTGCGAGAAGACCGGAGATCGAGATCCCCACAGTTCACCGCCACGATCTCGTAGGCCATGCGCTTGGCGTAGCCGATGGCGTATTCGACGAGGCGGGAGGAAAAGTTCGGGCCACGGCCCACAACCAAAATCTTTGGACGTTCCTGAAGATCGCGACGGACGATCTCCAGGGCCGCATCCTGGGCCCCGCCCTGGGCGAGACCAGCAGCCTCGGCGTACCGTTCGAGCCGCCGAATGGCGTCAACCCTTTTCTTTCGCCGGACGACGATCTCTTTTTCGTCCTCGGGACTGCGGGAAAAGAGCCCCTTGATTCTCTTGATCACGGTGACCCCTCCTCTCCCCTCCGCGAGTTGGTCGCGGTAGCAACGCCTCGGAAATTTTGCATACCCCGGTCAGATCCTTCGCCTCTGCTCTCAAGGACTCATCGGGCGCGCCGTCAATTGACGGTCGCCTCGGCGGGAGCCGGCGCCTTCTCCTCGGCCGCTGCCGATGAAGCCCTGATGGCTTTCCACATGCTCCCTAGGATGATGACGGCGCCGACGGAGAGGGCGACGCACATGGTGACAAAGCTGGTCTTGACAAGCACATTTATGGCGGTCTCGCTCAGGGCGACAAGGTTCAACTGGACCAGGTACTGCGGGACGGCGAGCCCTCGACTTACGGCAACCATCAGCATGATTGTGCCCATGACGATCTTGATCATGTGGTCCTTGACGTAGGTCGTGCCGATAGCCCCTAGCTGAACGCCGAAAAGGGAGCCGGCAAGGATGATTAGCGCGAGTCGTATGTCTACCATGCCGTGGATGGCCCAGTTGACGGTGCCTCCGAGACCCATGACAAAGGCCACGACCAACTCGCTTGCTGAAGAGACGAGCCCGGAGGCGCCGATGACATAGATCATGCCGGGAACGCCGATGAAACCGCCCACGGCGATGGTGGCGGCGAGCATCCCGGTGGCGAAGCCGACGGGCGCGAGGAACCAAAGAGAGATGTTCACATCGGCGACCTTGAGGTGAATCATGGGTGGCAGGTAAATCCCCTGTAACTTCTTCGCCAGGGAAGGGGTACCCTCTGAGCCGCGCCCGGTGGAGAGCTTCCAGGCATCATAGAAGACGTAGCCCCCAACAACCACGAGGACGACGACGAAGGAGAGGCTCACGTAGAGGTTCGAGCCTGCCGGACCCCACTTGGCGAGAATGTAGTGTTGAATCTGAATACCCACCTGCACGCCGATGGAGGCAAACACCGCGATGAGAAGGCCGAGTTTGAGATCTACCTGGCCGTATCTGAATCGTTTGTAAGCCCCTACCAACGCCTTGGGGAACTTGTGGCACATGTTGCTCGCCACGGCCACATTGGCCGGAACTCCCAGACTCATCATCCCGGGGGTCAACACGAAGGCACCTCCGGAGCCGATGAATCCGCTTACGAGCCCGCCGATGAATCCAATAATAAAGAGGAAGCTTATGTTTACCACGGTAAGGTCGATGAAATTGATTGCCTCATGCATCTCTCACTCCTCCCCAGGCTGCACCCATATCCGGTAGGATGAAGGGGTTTTCCCAGCTCGACACTGATCTCTTCAGCTCTGTCTCCGCCTGATCGCGACCTGTTTTCACTACGCCTGGAGTTGTGGCTGTGGCCGTGGTCGCTTTCTCCGCACCGCCCGCTTCTCTGCTTTCGGCCGCGGCTGGACCTGCTTCTTCGCCTCGATTCCGAGAAGGCTCCAGAGATAGCTTGCAAAGGTGCCGTGGACGACGGAGAAGAGAAACACCGTGGCTACCGGCAGGATGGCGTACCAACTTCCCTGGGCAAACAGGTGAGCCATCGTGGTCTCCCGGCTGAAGACCGCCGCATAAAGGCCCACCGAGAGTGCGCCCCAAAGAATCGTCTTTCCTACTTGCTTTTTCTTCTTGTCCATGACCGGACCTCCCTTCGGCTGGCCGTCGTTGTCCTCCGGCTTATCCCTGGCTGTTCACAGACGGTGCCTGGAGCTGCGGCCTCCGTCTCCCTCTCAGCGTGGGGCGTTGCCGCGTCCTCGTCCGGTCCTGCTCCCGCATGATCTCTCGAGCCGTCTCGTGCTCTCCCGCCTCGGCAAAGGTGACGGCCACCATCATTCGCTCGAGTCTCTCTCTGATACTCATGGGATATCCTCCTCTCGGTTTTCTCGCGTCCTTGAGATTTTTTTACTTATTTCTATTCCCCTAAGAACAGGTTCCGTGCCAAAAGGGCTAAGTAGCAGATAAGATACTGACTCTGTTGAGTTTAGCTCGCACAACCCAGGCAGATTGTCGGTTCGCGAAATCGTTGCGGAACGCAACAGCAGACGGCGGGGCAAGACGATTAGTTCGTTATTTTAGTGTATTACACTGATATTGCGGAAAGGGGGGAGAACGTTGCTTAACGCAACGTTAGGGAGAATATCGAAGGATTCCCTGAGGGGATGGCAGCGACGATTTTCAGCGGAGCCAGCGCCAGACCTCCCTGCCTCCGCTCACTCATCGCGGCTGGAAGCCGCTCCCACAAAAACCCGGCCGCCGCCGGGGGCAGGGATGGTCTGCGACGCAAAGCGCATCCGGAGCCTCTACCTTCCTTGGATGACAGGGGTGACTCCCAAGCTTTCCACCAGAGGCCTGCCCAAAGACCTGGCCTCGCTCTCCACTATCAATGCCGCGACTATGCGCCTTTGCAGAGCAAACCTCCCTGCCCCTGCTAACGCAAGGTCCGAGACCCGAGGACGCCTGGGAAAACGGCCATATCCGCGGCCGGAGCAGGTGGTTCGGCTGTAATGGGGGCTGGGCCGGTCAGCCCTCCAGCAGGTGTTTCTTGCGCTCGAGCTGACTTTCCAGGGGCAGTGAGACGACGCCCGTCCGCGCCAGCTCCTTGACCTTGAACTCCTGAAGGGCGTTCATGATGGTGTCGATCTTGCGCTGGTTCCCCATGAACTCGAGGGTCATGGTCTCCGTGGCAATATCCACCACCGTGGCGCCGAAGGTATTGGCGATCTGAATGAGCTCCACGCGCTTCCGCATCGGCGCGTATATGGTCAGCAACACAAGCTCCCGGGCGATGGATTCAGCCGGGAGGAGCTCCTGGACCTTGATCACATCGATAAGCTTGCGCAGCTGCTTGGTCACCTGCTGGAACACGGGCTCGTCGCCCCTCACGGTGATGGTGATCCGAGTGATCCTCGGGTCCTCCGTCTCCCCAGCGGCGATGCTGTCGATGTTGTATGCCCGCCGGGTGAAGAGCCCGGCCACATGGGAGAGCACTCCCGGATGGTTCCGTACGAGAATGGAGATGATTCTCAGCATGACCCCTAGTCCTCGCCAATGAAATCGGTCTGGCCGCCCGCGGGCGGAATCATGGGGATGACGTTCTCTTCCTTGTCGACATACCAATCCACCAGCACCGGACCATCCGTATTGAGGGCCTTGTCGATGGCGGATTGCACCTCGCCCGGTTCTGTGACCCTGAGGGCGGGGATGTCATAGCCCTCGGCCACCTTGCAGAAGTCGGGGTTGAACTCCAACCTGGTGTACGAGTATCGCCCCTGCCAGAAGAGCTGCTGCCACTGCCGCACCATGCCGAGGTAGCCGTTGTTGATGATGAACATCTTGACCGGGAGGTTGTACATGCGCACCGTGGCCAGTTCCTGGATGCACATCTGGAAGCTGCCGTCACCGGCAATGTTCACCACCGGGAGATCCGAGCGGCCCGCGGCGGCGCCGATGGCTGCCGGAAAGCCGAAGCCCATGGTGCCCAAGCCGCCGGAGGTGATGAATCGCCGAGGCTCGGCGGTGAGATAGTAGAGGGCGCTCCACATCTGGTGCTGCCCCACGTCGGTGGTGACGATCAGCTCGCCCTTGGTGACGTCGCTCAGCCCCTTGATGATGTGCTGCGGCTTGAGTTTCCCGTCATCCTTGAAGGCGAGGGGATGCTCCTGCTTGAGCTGCACCACCCGCTCCAGCCAGCGTTTGCGCGCTTGGTACTGGAGCTTCTGGTTGAAGGTCGACAGGACCTCCTTGAGATCCCCGACGATGGGAATATGCACCGCCATGCGCTTGCCGATCTCCGCCGCATCGATATCCATGTGGATGATCCGTGCCAGAGGGGCGAAGCGCGAGACGTTGCCCACCGCCCGATCGTCGAACCTCACGCCCATGGCGATGATGAGGTCCGACTCGTAGATGCTGTAGTTGGCGTACTTGGTCCCGTGCATGCCCAGCATGCCGAGGGCGAGCTCGTCCCGCTCGGGATAGACGCCTTTGCCCATGAGGGTCGTGGTGATGGGGATCCGGGTCTTCTCGATGAAGGCTCTCAGCTCGTCGACGGCGCCGGAGCTCACCACGCCGCCCCCGGCATAGACCACCGGCCGCCTGGCGGCCTTGATCGCCTGGATGGCCTCGGCGATCTGCCGGGAGTTGTCCTCCTGGAAGGGCTCCAGGTAACCGGGTATCTCCACCGGCCCGAGCTTCTTGGGTTTTACCTCGGTGGTCTGGATGTCCCTCGGGATGTCAACGAGAACAACACCCTTTCTCCCGGTGTTGGCAATGTAGAAGGCCTCGTTCATCACCCGCTGGAGGTCCTCCACGTTCTTCACCAGGTAGTTGTACTTGGTGATCGGGATGCTGATCCCGTAGATGTCCGCCTCCTGGAAGCTGTCATGGCCGATGGCCGCCAGCGGCACCTGCCCGGTGATGGCGACCACGGGGACGGAGTCCATCTGGGCCGTGAAGAGCCCGGTGACCAGGTTGGTCGCCCGGGACCCGAAGTGGCGATACAGACTCCCACCTTCCCGGTGGCCCGGGCGTAGCCGTCGGCGGCATGGGCGGCGCCCTGCTCGTGGCGAGCGAGGATGTGCTTCACCGGAGCGTCGTAGAGCACGTCGTACAAGGGTATGACCGCCCCACCGGGAAAGCCGAAGATCTGCTCCACCCCGGCCTCGATGAGACTGTCGATGACGATCTGGGATCCCTTCTTCTTTCCTGAGGTCATAAATGGTTCTCCCGCTGCTGCTGTGGGGGTTCGAGGCACGTCGGCTCCTCGCCGACCGTCCCCCCGCGTGCTGTGCGCATATTTATAGTAGATTTGAGGAGCTCTTGCAAATGCTATCGTTTATCCCGGACGCCGTCGGCACAACCACTTCTCCAGCTCAATGGCAAAAAACACGATGCTGCTGAGAGCCAGGCAGATTGCCAAATCGGCCGCGCTCAGGGGCTCGGTCTGGAAGAACTCCTGGAGAAAGCCCAGGTACACGACGGCCATCTGGAGACCAAATACCAGGACGGCCATGGTAAGAAGGAGCGGATTGGAGAAAAGACCAACGGTAACAAGAGAGTCCCGCAACGAACGCGTAGCGAGGGCCTGCCACACCTGGGAAAGAGCTAGTGTGGTAAAGACCATGGTCTGCCAAGTGGGCCGGTCGGTATAGAAGTACCAGGTGCCCACGCCGAGGGTGATCGCCCCGATGAGCGCCCCCACCCAGGCCACGTGCCTTCCCATGCCCCGGCTGAACACACCCTCCTTAGGCGAGTAGGGCGGCCGGTGCATGGTGTTCCGCTCCGCCGGCTCGACCCCGAGGCCGAGGCCCATGAGGCCGTCGGTCAGCAGGTTCAGCCAGAGGAGCTGGAGGGGCAGGAGCGGGATCGGCTTTCCCAGGAAGGGCGCCAGGAGCATGACCAGCACCTTGCCGATGTTTCCGGCAACGGAGAATTTCACGAACTTCCGGACGTTGTCGTAGATGGTCCGGCCTTCCTCGACCGCCGCGACGATGGTGGCAAAGTTGTCGTCGAGGAGCACCATGTCGGAGGCCTCCTTCGCCACGTCCGTCCCGGTGATCCCCATGGCGACGCCGATGTCGGCCTTCTTCAAGGCCGGCGCGTCATTGACGCCGTCCCCGGTCATGGCCACGATGTGGCCTTTCTCCTTGAGGGCCTGGACGATCTTGAGCTTGTGCTCCGGCGACACCCGGGCGTAAACCGGGACGTCTCCCACCTTCTCTCGCAGCTCCTCGCCTGAGAGCCGCTCCAGCTCTTGGCCGGTGAGGGCACCGGCTCCATCGGTGATTCCCAGCTCGCGCGCGATGTGAAGGGCGGTCAAGGGGTGGTCGCCGGTGATCATGACCGGCCGGATGCCCGCGGTCTTGCAGGTTCGGACCGCGTCCTTCACCTCGCTCCGCGGCGGGTCGATGAGACCGAAGAGGCCCACAAAGATCAGATTCCGCTCCAGGGGTTCCCCCGGCTCGTCGGCCGCGGAGTTCCGCGGCTGAAAGGAAACCCCGAGGACGCGCATCCCGTTCTTCGCCATCTTCTCATTGGCGACCCGGATCCGCTCCCGCCATTCCGTGGTCAGCGGTTCGGCCTGGCTGTTCACCCACACCCGATCCGATATCTCGAGCAGCCCATCCACCGAGCCCTTGGTGAAGGCGACGTAGGGAGAGCCGTCGAGCCCTCCTTGGGCGAGAGCCGGGAGCGGTTTGCCCGAGCCCTGGTGCACCGTGGTCATTCGTTTGCGCTCCGAGTCGAAGGGAAACTCCCGCACCCGGGGCAGCATCTTCTCCAGCTCGCCCTTCCAGAACCCCAGGCGCGCTGCAGCCACAACGAGTGCGCCCTCGGTGGGATCGCCGAGGGAGTGGAACGTGCCCTCGGTCGGGCCGGGAACGAGCTGGGCGTCGTTACAGAGAGCTCCACCCAAGAGCAGCAACGGGAAAGGCGACGGCGCTGCGGCCAGATCCTCCCGCGCAAATCGAGTCACGCCACGGCGCACCTCCTCGCTCAGGTTCACCTCATGCCCCGCGACATCGAGGACCACGACGGTCATGCGGTTCTCGGTGAGGGTCCCGGTCTTGTCGGAGCAGATCACGGTCACGGAGCCGAGAGTCTCCACCGCCGGGAGCTTGCGGATGAGGGCCCGGCGCCGGAGCATCCTTTGGGCCCCCAGGGCGAGGGTGATGGTCACCACGGCCGGCAGGCCCTCAGGGACAATGGCCACCGCGACGCTCACGCCGGTGAGGAGCATGTGGGTGAGTTCGTCCCCGCGAAGGAGACCGAGGACGAGGATGAGGCCGGCGATGCCGAGGCCCACAACCGCCAGGGCTCGTCCGAGCTGGTCGAGGCGCCGCTGGAGCGGCGTCTGCTCCTGGGCGGCCGTCTGCATGAGGTCGGCTATGTTCCCCAGCTCGGTCCCCATTCCGGTTGCCACCACCACCGCTCGGCCCCGTCCCAGAGTGACCACCGTTCCCATGTAAGCCATGTTCCGGCGGTCGCCGAGGGGGAGCTCGCCGGCCAAGGGCTCCACGTGCTTTTCCACCGGCTCGGATTCGCCGGTCAGGGCCGCCTCTTGAATGCGAAGATTCACACTCTCCAGGAGACGGCAATCGGCGGGAACCAGATTCCCGGTCTCGAGGAGCAGCACGTCCCCCGGCACGAGCTCCCGGGACGAGATCTCCCGGAGCTCTCCGCCCCGGGTTACCCTCACGGTCGGCACCGCGAGTTTCCTGAGCGCCGCCATCGCCCTCTCCGCCCGGAATTCCTGGATGAAGCCGAGAAGGGCGAAAAGCACGACGATCGCCCCGATGGCCGCCGTGTCCTTGAAGGAACCCAGGAGACCGGAGACCACGGCGGCGATGATGAGGATCACCACCATCGTCGCAGTGAGCTGCTCCCAAAGGATCTTCCACGCACTCCGTCCCCCGCGCTCCGCGATCTCGTTCGGGCCGGACTCACTGAGACGGCGGGCTGCCTCCGATTCGACGAGGCCGGTAGCGCCATCCGTGCCCAGGCGCTTCACCACTTCTGCAACTTCAATTTTATGCCAGTCGCTCATCTTTCCCTCGCGGCTGCTTGTAGTAGAGAGACATCCCCGGGTAGGTGGTTGAACGCTCACATTGTAGGCACGAATTTACTTGGGGCAAGTGAGGAACGGAAGAAGGGGTCCTTAGCCCGCATTATGCTCGAGACGCCGTAGCGAGATCGTCGAGATGGGGCTCGGACCTGAGGCGTACTTGTTCCCTACGTCGCAAGATGCGAGACCCGAGGAGGCCCGGAAGGAGGGCCATCTCCTCGATCGCAGCCGGGGGTTCGTGCATGAGGCGGCCCAGACCAGGGCGTGGAGGTAGAAGATTTCAGTCTCAGGCAGCCGGGGAACCCACCGACTTTGATACCCAGAGCGTGGGAGAGTGGAAGCCGTACCTGTAGAGCGCCACGCAGAGCGGCACGAAGAACCAGAGGAATGGAACGACCATGAGGATGCTCAGCATCTTCACGTGCACCAGAACGCTCACCAGATCCCAGCAGACGAGCACGAAGAGCCACGCCTGCCAGAACCGGGCCTTCCCGATCCGTCTGGAGTAGGCATAGCCGTACAGGCCGATGAAGGCGACAACAGTGACCGCGACCTCAACCCAGAGGGAAAGGGAAGCGCGCAGCCCGGTGGACACGGTAACGCCGGCATAGGTTATCACCGCCAGCCAGAGATAAATCTTCCATCCCCCTTTCGGTGGTCGCACCTCGTACTCCCTCCCTGATCAGCCGCTTCGGACCGCTCCGACGAATGCACGCCAGCGGATCTTGGCTTCCGAACCCCCGTGCCCTGTTCAGCCCTCGGTAACCTCGAGGGATTCCCTCCGGATCGGCGTGACCAGCACCTTGTCCACCCGCCGCCCATCCATGTCCACCACCTCGAAGCGAAGATTTCCCCACTCGAAGTGCTGACCCGCTGACGGGATGCTGCTCGTCTGGCTCATGATAAAGCCGCCGACCGTATGGTAGCTCCCCTGCTCTTCCCCGGGCAGCCTCTTGAGGTCGAAGATCTCTTTCAGCTCATCGATGTCCAGGAGGCCGTCGATGAGCCAGGAGCCGTCATCCCGTTGCACCGCCCCGGGCTCCGCCGGTGCGCCCGTTGAGGGGATGAAGCCGACGATCGCTTCCAGGATGTCGTGGTGCGTCACCACGCCCTGGATACCGCCGTACTCGTCCGTCACCAGCGCCAGATGCACCCTTCGCTCTCTGAGCAGCTCCATCGCCTTGAGCGCCGAGATGGTCTCGGGGATGAAAAGCGTGGGACGCAGGAGAGACTTCAGATCGAGGGGCTTACAGGCGAGGCTCTGGGTGAGGAGATCTCTCGTCCTCAGGATGCCCAGGACATTATCAAGGCTCCCTTTGCTCACCGGAAAGCGGGAATAATGGCTCTCGTTGATCTTCCGTCGAATCTCTTCCGGCGGATCCTCGAGATCAAGCCAAAGGATCTGAGTCCGCGGGGTCATGAAGGCTCCAACCTGTCGTTCGTCCAGCCGTAGGACCCCTTCGATCATCTCCTGCTCGGCCTCTTCGAAGACGCCGGTCTCGGTGCCCTGTTCGATCAGCACCTTGAGTTCCTCCGGGGTGACCGGCGGCGACGGCACGTGCTTGACCCCGAGGAGACGGATGGCAACATTCGTGGAAAGGCTCAGGAGGTGCACTACAGGTGAGCAGATCCTGCTCAGAAGACCCATGGGAGCCGCCACTTTCGCGGCGATACGCTCGGCGTTGCCGAGGGCGAGCCGCTTGGGCACCAGCTCGCCGATGACGAGAGAAAAGTAGGTGATCCCGATGACGACGATCCCGACGGCGGCAGCATGGCTGTACGGGGCGACGGCGGGGACTGTACTCAGGCGCTTGCCCAGTCCTTCCGCGATGGTCATCCCGCCGAAGGCGCCCGCGAGAATGCCGATCAAGGTGACGCCCAACTGAATCGTGGCCAGAAACTGGTTCGGGTCACCGGTGAGCGTCAAGGCCGCCCGGGCCCCTCGATTTCCCTCTTCCGCCAGCTGCTGGAGTCGTGCCTTCCTGGCCGAGACAACTGCCATCTCGGACATGGCAAAGATGCCGTTCGCCAGGAGCAGAAAAAAAATGACGAGGATCTCGAAAACAAGGCTACTCAAGGGGTGCTCTCCTTTCGCGGAGTTTTTCAGCATTCTCTCAAATTATACCCTTTGACGATAGATTCGCATAAGCGTTCATGCTAGTGGCGTTTCGTCGACCTGCCGCCGGAAGGGCTCCTACCCGGTATCTGCCTTGGCCCGAGCCAGCTAGACCCTCCTGCGGCAAGCAGGATGCGCGCCCCAGCGCGTCTCCCCGTCCATCGCTTCCTTTGACTTTTCAACGAGGATGGCATACAAAACCTCTGAGAGTCGCCGGGGCGAAGGAAGCGGAGAAGAACCTGACCGGTTTCCCTGGCAGCCGGATTCCGTGACGGGTACAATAGCAGGAGTCGCCACCGCGGTGAAGGGTGAAATACCGAACCACGTCAACTGGCTGAACGAAACACCGGTCGCCAGCGCCGACCGGCCTCATCTTGCAGGTATGGCTAATACTCAAGAGCAAGAAACCCTCGCAAGAAAGCTCGAACGAAAGAAGGAACTCGAGCAAGAGCAGTACAAGATGGTAGTGGATCTCTATGGCCACTATCGGAACGGCACGTTCTTGAGTATCGACGTCGTCAATTCGACCAAGCTCAAGGAAGGTGAAGACAGCCTGAAAGTAGTTCAGACCTTTCAAGCGTTTCACCGCTACATCGCTGAGCATATCACGGGAGCGTTGGCATCAGTCTTCTCCGGCGACGGGGTCATGTGCCTTTACGAGGTGCCGCAGAAGGCCGTAGATGTCGCCATCAATATTTTTGGCGGCTTGAAGCAATTCAACAAAGAGCAATCATCTTTGAGGCGATATCTCAACGTCCGTATCGGCATTAATACGGGGACGCTTCTTCTCGATGATGTGAAGGATCTGGGCAAGATAACGGAGCGGGATATCGACATTGCGGGACACCTCCAGAAATACGGGCGCCCCGGTGAGCTCCTGATCGCCGCCTCCACCTGGGAGAGGATCGCCAACAAGAATGATTTCAAAAAGAGGTGGCAGACGATCGACGACACGGTGGTCTACAGGTACCGCCGCACCTTCGCGCCGTCAGCACGTCGAGGTCGACCGTCTCTCCCTCTCTTCAGGTCCCAAGGGGCTTCGTGGAGTCTGAGACTGCCCCGGCTGATGAGCGCGCGAAACCTAGTGCTCAGCATCTTGACACTGCTTCTCCTCGTTTCCGGGCTTCTCCTGTACAATCGTTGGAAGTCGGGCCTCCCTCTCCCCCTTGCGGGGGAGAAGATTCCCGTCGTGATCAACAACCAGATCAAGAACCTCGGTCAGAGCAAGTACCTGACCGAGGCCAAAATAAGGCAAGGGAATTTACTCATCCCGCTCCCTAATAATGTCTTCCTCGTGATTCCCAGGGAAAGAAACACGCAGTACAACCGGAAGAACGGAATCTATGAGAACAGAATCTATCCATTGGAGAAACAAGGAGACGGCAAGTACTACGTGAGCAGGTACGGGATCTTTGCCGTTCAAGTTGAAATGCGGGATGACTACCTCATTTTTCTTACGAGGAAGGACGCGGAGAATTACTTGCAGGGAAAGTCAGAGAAGGAAGGCTAGCCCTCGTTATGCACGAGACGCCCTCGCGAGATCGTGGAGACGGTAGGGCCACCGCCGCCCAAACCCCACGGGCGATCGTCGGGCCGAGGGCAGTCGCCGATGCACGTGAGTAGTGCCTATGAGCGCCAAGAGCACGGGACCAACGCTGGTCGAGAAACTCCGACGCCAGAAAGAGTTGGAGCGAGAACAAAGCAGCGCCATCGTGGATCTCTACAGCCACTACCGCAACGGGACCTTCTTGAGCGTTGATGTCGTCAATTCCGCCAAGCTCAAGGAAGGCGAGGACAGCCTGAAGGTAGTGCGGACCTTTCTGGCCTTCCACCGATACCTGAGCAGACGAACCGGGGGAGCGCTCGCCTCGCTCTTTTCCGGTGACGGAGTGATATGCCTGTTCAAGAGACCTCAAGAGGCCGTGGATGTTGCCATCAGCATTCTCAAGGGTCTCAAAGCGTTCAACAGGGAAGAGTCATCCTTGTCCGGCTATCTCTGTGTGCGCGCCGGCATCCATAGCGGTACCGTCCTCCTCGACAATACCGCGGACCTGGCCAAGGTGGCAGCCTGGGATATGGATGTCGCCTGGCACCTCCAGAAGCACAGCCGGCCGGGGAGCCTGCTGATTTCTCGTTCTACGTGGAAACAGATCGGCAATCAGGGTGACTTCAAAAGGGCGTGGAGGAAAATCGCTCAGACCGCCGTCTACTCTTACCGCTACCCGCCCTCGCCCGGCCCAAGAGTGCCGAGTTTGGTTAGATTTCGCTCGCCCTGGCGAGGAGAAGCCTGGAGACGAGAGGAGCGGCAGCCGGCCCCTGCGGCGAGGCCACGGCTTGTGTGGAGCTTTGTCATCGTGATCGGCATCGCCTCGTGTTTCCTTCTGTACAGCCGCTGGAAGTCGCATACTCTATCGATTGCGGCTGGTAAGCTCTTTCCCGCGGCCTCGTTCAGTGAGGTGAAGGATGGCGCCGAGTTCGCGAGCCTGGGGCGGGCATCCCTTCCGGTGCAAGAACGGGTTCCCGTCGTCATCCGCAATATCGTGACAAACATGGGAGAGAACAAACATCTTTCCAGAGCAAAAATAAAGCAAGGCGATAGGTTGATCTCATTACCTGATAAGGTTTTTCTGGTCATTCCCCGGAACAAAAACACATTATATAACAGGAAAAACGGCCTCCATGAGGAGACCATCTATCCCCTTCACAAGGGGAATAACGATAGATATCTTGTCAATAACTACGGACTGTTCACGGTCCAGGTCGAAGTTCTGGATGACTACCTGATTTTTCTCACCACCAAAGAAGCGGAAAACTATCTGAAGACCAACGCCAGCGGCTAGCCCCGAGGTTGCCCACTTAGGCCATGGCGTGAGAAATCC
>Ga0335070_10006081_pt1 | contig 14210 bp, 9 predicted proteins | sample Lox_Sample_13_FD_206722 | JGI IMG/M metagenome (GOLD analysis project Ga0335070, IMG submission 206722) | Soil microbial communities from Loxahatchee National Wildlife Refuge, Florida, United States - Lox_Sample_1.3 | ecosystem: Environmental > Terrestrial > Soil > Wetlands | place: USA: Florida... | reverse complement strand
CATGGCGGCCGTGTACGGGACGATGCTGCTGACTCTGCGAGGGCGCTATGTGTCGGCCGGATTGGTCGGGGGCGCAGCGTTTCTGCTGCGGCCTGATGGCGCATTGGTCATCCTGCTCGCTGCCGGCGCGGCCCTGCTGCACGGACCCCGGCGGGCCTGGCGACCCTTGTTGGCGGCCGCTGTCGTGACTTTGCCGTGGCTGATCTATGCGGACCTGACCTACGGCGGCGTCGTACCGCATTCCGTCGTCGCCAAACAAATGGTCCACGCGGACTCACCTCTCCACATCCTGGCCCTGAACGGGTACCGGCTGACCTTCAGCGCCGAGATGAAGGTCGCCTGCGGGCTTGCCGTCGTCGGCCTGGCGGTCGCGTTGAAACGGAAATCGGAACTGCTGCTCGTGGCCTTGTGGATCGTCCTTTATCTGGCCGGGCTGTCCGCGGCCCGCATCTCCCTGTATTTCCCGTGGTACCTCAGCCCGCTCTTTCCGGGCATCCTGCTGCTGGCCGCGTTCGGGCTCGACCGCATCGTGAAGTTCGCCACGGCGTCCGCGGGGCCCTCCTCCGCGGCGCGTCTGGCGGTTGCACAGGGCGGTGCGTCGGTCTTTCTATTGGCACTCGGAGCCCTGGGCTTGTGCGGTGCCGGCACCTGGAATCGGACGATCTATGAGAACCTCTTCGGGCAGCGGACCCGCGCCTATCTCGAGATCGCGGACATCCTTCGCCCGCGATGCGCGCCGGGCGACACCTTCCTGGTCGGCGAGGTCGGCGCTCTTGCGTACGCCCTGCCGAAGCAGGTCATCCTCGACAGTTCGGGCATCAACTCGCCGGCCGTGTTGCGTGCCCGGCAAGCCGACCTCGACCGCCTCCGGACGACCGGCAAACGGTACGACATTCCCGGGGGTTCGCCGGCCTGGGTCTTCGACGTGATCGAGCGGTTCAAGCCCCGCTTCATCGTCACCTTCAAAATATGGATGCACATCGACACGCTCATGGGCGATCCGCGGATCATGAGTGCGTACCAGCGCCTGGCGATTCCAGGGTTGGACGATTACTTCGTCCTGGAACGAAGAACGGCGGCAGGCGGCGAGGGCGGTGGACCCAAGCAGGTAGTCCCGGCAGCGGCTGGTTACTTTGAAATGGCGCGGGATTGCGGCTGGGACGTCGGTGCTTTCAGCTCCAGTTCTGCAAGCACGGCTCGATGGTCGGAGAGGCGAACGTCGAGCACTTGATATGAGCGCGCCGACCAGCCGCCGCGCCCGAAGATGTAATCAATGCGCACACTCGGCTTGTAGGACGGGAAAGACAGCTTCGCATCCTGGTCGACGGCCCCGAAGTCGCTCAGCACCCGGGTGATGCCGCTGTACTCCGGCATCCACGGTGCGGCGTTGAAATCGCCGGCCACAATCAAGTCACCGGCGAGCTTGCCGACCACCTCCAACAGGGCGGAAACCTCGGCCAGCCGGGCCGCGGAAGTCCGGATCATATTCTCGGTGGTCAACTCGGCCGTCGAGTGCGTGTGGACGCTGAAAAGATGCAGAGGGCCGTCCCGGCCCTGGATCGTCGCCTCCACCGCATACACCCATTCTCCCTGCAAGACCGTGCGAGCCCGGCCGTCACTCAGCGGGAAACGTGACAGGATGGCCTGATCGCAGTGCTCTTTGGCCGGGATGTCGAGCGTCGCCGCCGAAACGACGCGCAGGCCGCCCAGCGCCTCGGCGATCCGGGCAGCGGTGTCTTGCTGGTTGCTGTCCGTCGCCGGGACTTCCTGCAGGAATATCAAGTCGGCGTTCTGAGCGCGCAGGAACTCGATGATCCGCTCGGTCCCGCCCAGACACTGCTGCACGTTGAAAGTCACCACCCTCAAACGATCGGGGAGTTGAGCCACATCCGTGGACGGGCGGGATGCGGCGGGCGGCTCGGCGGCACGATCACCCGCTGCCGGGAACGACGCCAGCATCACCCAAGCCACCGCTATGTGCAGGAACATCGCCATATCAATTCCATACCGATGCAAACCAGCGCAGATCCACCCAGGGGCTCGTCAGGGCGCAGGATGGCCGGATTCCGGCTTGATCCAGGGCTGATCGGCGATGCCCGCCAGATGGTTCGCCAATCGGGCCCAGGCGAACAGCAGATCTCCCAGACGGTTCAGGTAGGCCAGCACCCGGGAGTTGAGCGACACCCGCGATGCCAGTGCCACCGCGCGCCGTTCAGCCCGACGGCACACCGTTCGGCAGATGTGCAGTCGGCAGGCCAGCGGATCACCCCCGGGGAGAATGAAGGAGTTGAGCGGAGGCGTCGCCGCGGCGGCTTCGTCGATCCAGGACTCCAGTCGCGAGATCTGGTCGGCCGCCACGCTGACAAGCTTGTCATGGCGGGGCGACTCCGCCGGCGTGGCCAGCTCCGCTCCAATCGAAAAGAGCTCGTGCTGAATCCGGATGATCCGATCGCACAGTGCCGCGGCGGATGGATCGGAGCCGCGCGGTATCACCAGGACGGCGTCGCCCAGATGGGCGTTCAGCTCGTCGATGTCTCCGTAGGCCTCGACGCGAATGTCGTCCTTCCGGACGCGCGTCCCGTCGAACAGGACCGTGCCGCCGTCGTCGCCCTTGCGAGTGTAAAGCCTGGCCATCACATCCCAGTTAAGGCAGCGAAGACGCGGGTGTCAACAACAAGAAAGCCCTGCCCAGTGGCGGGCAGGGCCTTGAGTTCGATCTGCGGTCGGGGTCGGCCGACGCAACTTCGAGCGGGGACGTCAATTGTCGCCTTCGCCCTCGTCTTCCTCCTTGTCCTTGTCCTTGCCCTTGTCCTTGCCCTTCTCCTTGCCCTTCTCTTTGGCCTTGTCTTTCTTGACTTCGGTCTTAGCGCCCGGCTTCGCCGCGGGCTTGGCGGCAGCGCCTTCACCCTCGTCATTGTCGGCCGCCTCCTCATCCTCGTCGAAGTCGCCGCCCGACGCGGACATCTTGTCGACGACCTCCTTGACGGCCTTGATGAGCTTCATCGGTATCACCACGTCAATCTGCTGGACCGATCCCTGCATGGCCCCGGATATCGCCAAGGGAGCATTGACCGTCGGAACCTCGAACGGAAACTCCTCAGCTTCGCCCAGCGCCGTGAAGACACTCTTGACTGCCTGGGCGATGTTGTCCACCGCGATGTAAAACTCGGAAACGCGCGGCGAGGACAGCCGACCGGACATTTCCTTGATGCTGGCGTCCTTCTCGAGGCTGTTACCCGGGGACTTCAGGTGCTTGCAGACGGTTTCGAAACGCTTCTTGCCTCCGCCGAAAGTCAGGACGAAGTTCTTCTCGCCCACCGCGCCGAAGCGAATGACGAGTTCCTTGCCGAGCACCTTCTGGACCATGCCCACCGTGTCCTCGCCGACGTCGAACATCTCGGCGAGGCCTTCCAGCTTGACGGTCAGGGTGTCAACTTTGTTGCCTTCGATGGTCTCGGCGTCAGGAGCATGGAGGATGTTCTCCTTGAGCTTGGCGACCTCTTCCTTGACACCGCCCTTGGGCTCCTTGCCCTTCTTCTCCTCGTCGTCGCCGGCCTTCTTGGCCTCGCCCTTCTCTTCATCCTTCTCCTTGTCGCCGGCCTTCTTCTCCGCGGCCTGCTCCTTGTCCCCGCCCTCCGCGACGCTCCACGCCGTCTTGTAGATGTTCCGCAGGCAGGTCACGTACTCCTTGGCATCCTTGGGCTCGGCAACGAAGGTGAAACCGAACATGCCCTCCGCGCCCTCGGGCAGGAAACTGAGGCACATCGCCGTCGGCCCGCCGGCCTTGGCCAGCTTGAGCAGCTCCGCATCCAGCGTCTTGAGGGCTTCTTCATTCAGCCCCTTGGCACCCGCGGACTTGATGATCTGGGAGAACATGTTCTCCCCGCCGAATTTCTCGCTGTGCTGGCTGTAGCCGCCGGTGGTGCCCATGGTCACCAGGTACTTTTCCTCGGGCAGATAAGTCAGGAGCGACTTGTCCGAGTTCTTCGCGTCGCCCATCACCTTCTCCATGTCGCTGTCCTTCACCGGCGACATGAGCACCAGAAGGGTCAGGCCGTTCTTGTCAAAGCCCACGCTGAGATCGACGGCGGAAGTCTCGCCGAGAACCTTGACGAGCTGCTTGACGTTCTTGCCTTCCGGATCGGTAGCCGCGGTCACCATCGTGAGGAGCGGCACGAACATGTCCTTGTACGCGTTGACCACCGAGGACATGGCGATGCTGACATAGAGATCGCTCTTTTCGAGGGCCGCGAGCCTCGCCTCGGCCAGGCCCTTGGCCATGGACTTTTCGGCCTTGGCCGCCTTGGCGATGCAATCCTGGTTCGGGCCCACCATCAGGTACTTGCCCTTCACCGCGGCATAGACCGGCTGACCCATGATCTGGATCCTGGTGACGCCCTCCGCCGTCTCCTTTTCCTCGCCGGACTTCTTGCCTTCGCCCGGCGTCTTGCCTTCCTTCGGGGGCCTCTTGGTCTCCGGCTGGTTCAGGCTCTCGTTGGACTTCCCTTTGCCCTTGCCGCTGTCCTTGGGCTTGTCCTTGGGTTTGTCGCTCTCTTGTTCGTCCCCGGCCTCTTTGTCATCATCCGTGCCTGCCTTCAAGGCAAATGAGTCGAGCAGTACCTTGGGATCCTTGGCCGGCACCAGCATGACCATCGCCTCCCCCGGATTGGCCACGCCGTATTTTTTGGCATCCATCATCATGACGCAGACCGGCTGGCTCATGTCAATCTTGCCGGCCAGGTTGGTCATTTGCAGCGGCATGTCCAATACCGGTGTGGCGTAGGGAAGGCCGAGCGCATCCTTCAGTTGGACGGCCTTGTCCTCGAAGTTGCTCAGTGACTTGAGAACGACGAAGCCCCACACATCGTCGGGCACCATCTGGAGCACATCCTTTGGACCGTCGGCCCGGACCGCCGGCACCGGTGCCAGGGTGGCGAGGATTGTCAGAAGCAGAGAAGACGCGATGAATGTCCTTCGAAACCACATACCTAAACTCCTTGTGACTGAAAATCTCCGGGTCTCGGCCCAACCGGCGCCTGATGGCCGCCGCTTGTACGGGATATTCCGGGCGGGCCGCGTGGCCGTCAAGTTATCGCGTCGCCCGGCAACGGGTTTTCCACCATCGACCGTGTCGGCATTTGCCGCCATCTCCCCGCCGACGCGGCCCTTGCAACCATCTTGGGGGATAAGCTCAATTCCTTGGCCGGGGCGCGGGCGGGGCGGCTCGTACACGCTGGGCGCCCGTCGGAAATTCGCGTGCCACCTTCCTGGCGATTCGCGCCGTTTCGACGGCGTCCTTGGCGCTGATGACCAAGTGGCCGCTGAACGACGTCGGGCGGATGACGCAGGCCCAGCCGAGCAGTGGTCCGTTCACGACCACCTCGTCGCCGGCGCTGGGGGTCGCCGCCCCGGGAGGCCGCTTGCCGGTCCTGCTCTCCGGTTCGCCGCGATCCAGACTGAGACGCGCCATGTACGGCGCCGCGCTCAACGCACGACCCAGGTCCAGCACCACCAGCCCATGCGGATCAGGGGGCAGGCAGCGGACGATGTCGTGGACGCGTGAATTCTTGCCGACATTCTGCCCCTCGGACTCGGTGCGGAGGATCTCGGGCAGGAACTTGGCGTCATCGGACATCGCGTACATGAGATAATTCTGGCCGACAGAGGCACCCTGAATGCGGAAGTCCTCCCCGTACAAAGCGCTCATCTGCCGTCGCACACCGTCGCTCATTGCGCCGGGATCGAACCGCAGCTCATAGTATTCCTGGCCGTCCCGCTCCCGCCGCTCGAATTTACCTGCATGGCCGCTCCCCACGAAACCCGGGAGCGCCTCGGTCGAATTCTCCTGAACGAACCGGAGCTGGCGGCCGCCCTCGTCGGCGTTTTCCATGAAGTACCCCCCGATGATCTGCACCGGGCGCAGACGGTCAGGGGGAGACGTGACCATCAGGTATGAGCCCTTGGTCTGCTTGTGACAGGCCGTAGCCTGCTCGAGTATCGCCTGTCGCAACTCCGGTGAGAGCCGCTCCGTGGCCGCCTCGGCGCCGAGCATGTAATCCTGAAATCGCACTCCAACGGAAACGTCAGGCGGGCATTGCCAGTCAAACCCCGCAAGCACGTAGAACGGCCGATCGGGAAGAGTCGCCCACAAATCGATCCCGCTGCGTTTCACCTGCCGCAGGTATTTCGAGACTGATCCATCGGAACGGAAAGTGTGATAGTGCGAGAGCCGGAATCTGTCGGCGTCGAACGCCAATGACAGCGTAAACGACTCCATCTGCTCCACCATCGAACGCAATCCGTCGGTGGACCAGTCCAGCATCAGCCTTCCGCTCTCCATCAACGAGGCATCCTCCTCCACGGCGATGCCGAGTCGCATCATGTTGCCGGCCAGCAGGGCCAACATGTTGATCCGCTCCCGCCAACCGGCCATCGGCAGATGCACGAACAAATCGCTCTTGGCGTAAAGCTCCTTCTGCTGGTCGTCCAGCGTCGCGGCGAACGACTCGGACGGCGCGATGCCGCGCATCATGCGCATCACCCGGCGCTTGCCGCTGCAAAAGACCACGCCGTCGCGTACGGCTACGTAGTACTCCCGCCCAGCCCGCTCCATCCGCCGAACGGCATCCTCGCGGCCCCCCGCGGGCGCGGCATACCGGGCCGCGTCCTTGGGCGTGAAGGCGAGGACGACGGTCGTGTCGCTGAACTCCGCTTCAGTCAGAATGTCGAGACTGGGCTGCGTCAGGATGAGAACCACCGGTTTGGACGTGTCCCAGGACCCGGGCGCCAGGTCCAGCCATTCCCCCAGCGCGGCCACGTCGATGCCGGAGGAATCGGGATTCAGGCCCTTGATGAAGCGGTTGAGCTTCTCGGCCGTGGCGTCCAGATCGCGGAAGGCAATGACGCCGGCCACGTCGGGAGGGATCAGCGTCAGTGGATCCCCCCCTCGGACCCGCCCGTGCATGCCCGCCACGATGACCGCGGCCAGCAGGAATGTCGCCGCGTTGGTGGGAGCGAAGTTCCAGTACCGGAAGCTCATCGTCATTTCGTTCCTGCCAGGTCGGGCGTACGCGGGCCCCATCTCCATGCCGCGATCACTCCGACACTCTCCTCAGCAGTCTCTGCCTGGGCCGCGTCGCTGCTGACGTGACTGCGCCTCCGATGCGCAGAACCGGGCACTGTAGCGCCTCCAGACTCAGGCGACAAGCCCATGGGCTCCCGAAACAGCCGCCCAAGACATGGCTCCCCACACCCAACAACGGAAGCCGCGGCGGTTTCTCACGGCGGCGGCCGATGCGATCAGGACACGCCGAAGCCGGACCACCGGGCTGAAGGGACTGCGTATCAGGGTGTCGGAATGCCGCAAAAGGAATTGGCTGCTGCATTCCGAGTTTTGTGGTCTGTAGAGTCGGAATGGGAGCGGACCGTCAGGACAGATTCCAGGGCTCTCCCTTCAGCACCGCCAGCAGATTCTGCAGAGCCGAGCGGGCGGGAGCTTCCTTCTTTGCAGGCGACGCCTTGGACCCGAGTTCGCCGCTGATCGTCGTCTGGGGAGCGTCCTTGCCGGAGGCCTTGATCATGGTGCGAAGAGTATCTTCCATCTTCTTGATCAGCCCGGCCAGGGTGGGCAGGTACTCCTCGGCCGTGTCGCCGGCGAAATAGCGGTTGACGGCATGGGACAGAAAGAGGGACAGATATTGAGCGAGCTTGACTTGCTCTTCCGGGGAGGCTGACGCATAGCTCGCCGCCGCGGCCTCGAAGGCCGGTTCGTCCACCAGTTCGTCGAAGGGCCCGCCGGTCATCCGCTTCGCCCGGGCGGCGAAGATCGTGTTGAGAGCATGAGCGCAGTCGTCGCCGGACTGAAAATCAGGCACGTCGGAGTAGAAATTGATCGCCTGATAGATGGCCTCCAGCACGACCTTGTCTGTTTCCGCCGCGCCGGCGTCGCCGAGGAGCTGCAGAGCGGCCTTGGATTTGTCCTTCTCACCCTTGAGCTTGGGATGAAGCAGCTGAAGGCCCCGAGCGCCCTGATACCGGACCGCCGCGTACTTCGACTTCAACGCGGCCGCAAGCGCCGGCGCCGCGTTCTGATTGTCCAACTCCAGCAGGACCCGGACGGCGTTGAAAGCGGTGTCGAAAGAGTCCTTCAGCACGAGAGTGCCGAGTTGGGTAGCGCAGGCATCAGCATAGGCATCCAGCGCCGCCTTGGTGGCCCCCTGAGTCTTGATGGGAGCGACCAGCTTCTCGGTTGCCTTGCCGCGGTCCTTCTCGTTGCCGGCATCGCCCAGTCTTCGGACTCGCTCAGCGACCGCGTTCTCAATCGAGTCGCGGTCCTCCTTCGCCAGCTTGGCCTTGGTCATGACCGGCGCAAGCTGATCCTGCGCCAGAGTCGTCGACGTGATGGCCGTCACGATGCCGACGACGACCAATGAAAAGGCCCAGTGTCGTCTCATACTGCCAACCAACCCCCATGCCGCTCGACAGAGTACTGCCCGCGGATCGCGTCCTGATGAACGCCGACGAAGACTCGGGGGCATGCCGCCCCGCAGTCGAGTCGCACCGGAGGGCCGGTGCGGCCAATTCGTCCGATGCTCGCCATCTCAAGAAGAGCCGCCCCGGCCCGCGGAGAAGGCCGGCCGTCGGCCGTTTCGTACTCAGTCAACCCTATCAGGATCGATCAGAAAGTGTCAAGAGCAAAAGCACACAGGCGACGGTGCTGCATCCAGCGCGTTGCGCTGCTCGTCGCTCCTCTGCGGATGCCGTAGACCGAGGCGAGTATTATCGCTCTCTCGACCGGCCAGCCGATGGGCCATCAGCAGTCGGCAACCTCATCGCTGAAGCAACCGCGCGTCCGCAATTGCCCGGTGCCCGGACCGGCCTCTGGATGATGGCGGTCGGCGTGAGCGGACCTGCCTCGCGCCGGGCGGCATCCGTCAACATCCGGAGAAGTCGTTCTCTCCGGACGCGAGCGCGGCAAGGCGTCCGCTGCCCGAGCAGGTCGTGGATACACTCCATCCCGATCCCAAAGATAGTAAACCGGCGGCCGGCCGATGATCTGGCGGAAAGTCCGCGCCAACTCGGCAGGAACTCTACCGTCGAGTTTGTACGGGGAAGCCCCTTGAGTCCTCCGAACCCAGTCCCCAATCGTCCGTTCCACCATCCGCCGGACCCGCGGGCATCGGGCGATCCGCAAGTGAAAATCCGCCGCCAGCGGGTCGATATCAAACTGCCGCAAGCGCTCGAGCAACTTCAGCCGCCCGCGCGGTGGAGGACACTGACCAACGCGGTGCATGCCGGCCCGCTCAAACACGGGATTCACCACTCCCATCGACGCCAGACATTCCACAAAACGGACGCCGACACGCGGCAACGTATTGGCCACGAACCAGTGCCCCAGGCCACAGCCGCGCAGATCGGGATGCATGACCAGCCTGCGAAGGATCCGCAACTCGCGATTCAATCGCCTGGTGTCGCGGATGAATCGCCCCTCCGTGCATTGATTGCGCAGGGCCAGCTCGGCGGGCGCGTGGGCAAAAACCAGGATGCCCACCGGTTCCCCGCCGGGCGACTCCCTCAACAGAAAGACTCTGTCGACAAACCCCAGGCCGTCGCGATGGCGGTAGTGCATGGGACTGAAGAGCCGATAATCCCGGACCGAGCCTTCTTCGATCACCGCGTGACGCTGCAGAGACATGGGTCTGTCACCAGGCTGATGGAGGATGACCTCCGGCCCGGCCATCCCCAGCCACACTGTTTGATCGGGCTGCAGGTCGTCCATGATGTCGTCGTTGATCGCGGCGACGACCAGCGTCAGGCCGTGCCTGCTGACCAGCTTTCGCAGGTTGTATGCCATGGCCTTGGCCATGCGGCGATGCAGGGTGCTCGCAAACGCATCGCAGAGAATCAGCCGGCCTCTCGCTCCGCCCAGCGCGGAGCCGATCGCGCGGGCCAGGCTGGCGCGGAATTGCTCGCCCTCCGACAAATCCGCGAACCGGCGAATCCACAGACGTGGTTCGCCGAGGCCGCAGGCCGTCAAGATTTCCAACGCCGTTGCCAGCGGAGCCCAGGGGGAAATTGCCTCGACAATCGCTCGATCGGTCGGAAAACCGCCAGCGCTGAGCCAGCCCTGGCTCCCGGCCCGTTCCGCAATCGCGCGAAGGACGGAACTCTTGCCGCTGCCGGATGGTCCGGTCAACAAAATGATCGAGCCCCGGTCGAGCCTCAGAGTCAGACGATCGACGAGCATGACGGGCTCTTCCCTGGCGGGGACACCAAAGTCCCAGCAGATCTGCCGCTTGCGAGGGCTCATTTGCACGTAGCCCGGCTCGCGGATAATCCGCAGATCAAACGGACGGTGAAAAGTGGCGTATTCGTCGCTCCCGGTATGATCCATAGCCAGCCTCCTTACATATAACAAATACCTAACACATGCTACCGGGCAGTCGATATAAAATCAATAATTACCAATTATTGTGCGTAGCAATTCACTAAATACAGAAGAATCAAGCGCCTAAAGGCTTCTGCTGACGAGACATACAGCTATCCCCTGAATTGTGAATTCGTTGGTCTCGTCAAGGAGAACTGGCGGAACGTGGGGGTTGTCTCCCCGCAAAATGACCAGCCGCCGCCCCCCATGGACTTCAACACTGACTCGCTTCAAGGTCGGGCGTCCATCCACCAGACAGGCACAAATCCGGCCTTGAACGAACTCCGGATCAACGCCCGGCCGGTAATCCACCAGGATGATGTCATTCCGCTTCAGCGTCGGCTCCATCGAATCGAACTCGCAACGCAGGCAGTAACGGTCGGGCTGCCACAAATGGCGAAGCACCGGAAACATCTCCAGTTGCTCCTGCGATTCCGTGGGGGGGCCGTTGGGAATGGTGCCGAAGAGAGGCAGGTCCCGGGTCTCCAGGGCCTGCGGGGCGTCATGTCCCTCACCCTCCCCCAGCAGTACCGCCTCCGGAACGGCCAGAACCACGGCAATCGCACGGAGTGTGCCCGGCCTGGGAAGATGCTCGTCACGTTCGATGCACGACAGATGGCCCTGGTTGACGCTGGCCTCGGCGGCAAGCCGGGCCTGGGTCAGGCCACGCTGCCGGCGAAGACGACGGATTCGAGCGCCCAGGGATTCGGAGAGGGGCGCGGGTGCGGATTTGCGTCGACGCCTGGACACGAGAGCATTCTATCCATGACGCCCTTGTTGTCACGCCGTCGGGGTGGCGATAGTTTTCCAGCATGCCCACGCCTCGGTCGCCATCCGAGATCGCCGCCGCCTGTTGGAAGGGCGAGGGCGTTCTCGTTGTTCTGACCGGCGCGGCGGTGGGGGCGATGTTGGCCCGGCGAGCAGACGGGACCGCCCTCCTGCCTGTCGCGCTCCTTGGGCTGGTGCAGGGACCGGCGACGGTGCTGTGGTGCGTGCGAGCGCTCTCCGTCCTTGGCCGGACTCGCGCGCTTGATGACGGCCGAGGTGGTCCGATGACCGCCCCGGCCGGCTCGTGGGCCGATTTCTGGCTGACGTTTTGCATGCTCATCGCCGCGGCCTGGACGGCGATCGCTCTTCGCAGTTCCGCGGCTTTCCTCGCCGCAACTACCACGTTCGTCGCCGGTTCACTGCTAATCGAAGCCCTCTCCCGCCTCTATCGCCGTATGGAGTCTCACATCGATGAGCCCGATCAGCTTCTGCGCATGCTCGTCGGCCCGTGGCTGGGACTGATGCTCGTGGCCACGGTGCTGCTGTCCCTGCCCCTGGCCACGCAGTCGGGAGTACCCGACTACCGGCACAACTTCTGGTTGCATGTGCTGAACAATGCCCATGCCGCGGCGAGCGCGGCGTGTCTCGTGGGGACCACGGTTTACGGCTTCGGCCAGGAATACACCCTCTTCGGGCAGGCCGTCCTGATCGCCGTCACGCAACTGGCCGGCATGGGCCTGGCGACGGTGGGGCTGGCGATTTTCCGGCCGTTCCTGAACAACACCCTCCGGCTGCGCACGGTGCTCCGGCTGGCGGTGATCTTGCAGCTTGTGGCTGTCGCGGCCATGTGGCATTCCTGGCATGACGAGGATGTCCGATCGACGTGGGAGCGACTGTGGTGGGGCGTCGTGCACGCCAGCAGCGCGTTGTGGAACAGCGGGCTGACGCTGCGCCCGGACGGGCTGGCCCCTTATCTAATGAACGGGGCGGTCTTTACCACGGTGACGACTCTCTCGATCGCCGGCTCGCTCAGCCTGCCGGTCATCCTGGACCTGGTTCTCGGCATTCGTCGTTCATCTCCGGCAACGCCCGCGCCGCCATGGAGGCGGCTGCCGGCCTGGGAAGCGGGCGGAGCTTTCACGCTGCTCTTCGTCGGCGCCGCCCTGCTCTTCATCTTCGAAATGCCTTGGGCCCCTCACGTCACCTGGCGCCTGCCGGACTCGTGGATCCCTTCCCGGCCGCTCCACTTCGGCGACGAGCAGGTGGCCATGCGCGATGAAATGAGCCCGGCCATGCGATGGACGACGGCGGTCTTCGTCTCCGCCACTCTCCGGTCCGCGGGCCTGCAGAGCATGTCGGTGATGCAAGGCGCGATCTCCTGGCCCAGTTACGGGCTCATCCTGCTCTGGATGTTCATCGGGGGTTCGGCTGGCGGCGTGGCCGGCGGCTTGCGGACGACCTGCCTTCTGCTCATCGGCATCTGCGTACTGAGTCGGAGCCGCGCTTGGGCATCGCCCGCCGGCGGTGCGGAGGCGAGACGCGTGTTGCTGCGGTCGGCGCTGGTGTTTACGCCGCTTTGGCTGCTCGTGAACGCGGCCTGCGTCGCAGCATTGGCGGCGGCGACCGAGGCGACGCGTTACGAGGTCCTCTTCGAGGGTGTCGCGGCCTGCAACAGCGTCGGCCTCTCCACCGGCCTGTCGTTGCATTTGTCGTGGATCGGCCGCATGATCCTCATCCTGGTGATGCTCGCCGGCCGGGCCTTGCCGGTCGTCTTCTGGTTGGGTCTTTCCCGCAAGCTTACGCGGTGCCTTAGCCGACAAGAGACCGCCGGATTGGTCAACACATGATTCGCACAGCATCGTCCATCCAGGTTCGTAAGTCCCCGGCCCGAAGGCTCATTCGCGTCGCCGTCGGCTTCGCCGTGGCGACAACCTGGACCATCATCATCGCCGGTTGCGAACCGGCCGCCGGCTCGTCATCCAAGGAGCGGTCCAAGATCTCCGTGATCCGCGACGAACGTCCGGGACTGGTCCGGATCGAGGGGATCGGTCCGATCCGCGGATTCGCCAAGGGCCGTGACAACACCTTCATGCACTGCCTGGAGTTGGTCCTCGAGGCCAGCGGCCGGCCGATCGGCTACGACGAATTGATGGGCGTCAGTGGACTGGCCTTTCGCATCCAGTTCCGCACCGATCAATGGGATGTGGGCAGCCCCGATCCGCTGGTCGGCGCCGACTGCCTGCCGGCGCTCTTCTCCGCCATCGGCTGGGACTACGAGACCTGGGTGGTTCGCCGCGATGAGATCTCCGAGGCCGAAGCCCTCCGCCAGGCCGTGAAACAGAGCATCGACCGGGGAACGCCTGTGCTGGCCGCCAACATCATCCCGCCCGAGGACTGGGGCATCATCGTGGGCTATCGACCGGATCGCTCCTGGTTATGCCGCTCTTACAACGGCGGCGCCGAGCGAACTGATCAGCCGGCCAAGGGATGGCCCACGGCCGCGGTCATCCTGACGCGACGGCTTACGCGGCCCGACCCGGTCAAGGCTTATGCGGCCTCGATCCGGCGGGCCATCGAGTTGTTCGATAAGCGAAGCGAGGGCTCGCACTCCCTCGGGACCAAGGCCTTCGACGACTGGTGTCAAAGCCTCCGTTCCGCCCGGGACGAAAAATACGTGCACGCCAACTTCTGGACCTACATCGGACTGATCGACGCCAGGGCGGCCGCGGTGCGCTATCTGCGGTCGATCGCCAAGCAGTTCGGACCGCGGGAGATCCACCTGAACGTGGCGGCGGATTGGTACGACAAGGAGGTGCAACTGCTGCTCAAGCAGATCCGCGACGTGCCGTCGGTGCGGACCTACCCCGATTCCCTTCCGCCGAAGGAAATGCGCGATCACCAGATCGACGTCCTTCGCCAAGCCCAGATTTTCGAAAAAAATGCCGTGGAATCGCTTCGCAAGGCCCTATGATCTCGCCCCGCCGCCGAGACTATAGATGAATCAGCGATCTTGCCG
>Ga0335070_10006080_pt1 | contig 14210 bp, 10 predicted proteins | sample Lox_Sample_13_FD_206722 | JGI IMG/M metagenome (GOLD analysis project Ga0335070, IMG submission 206722) | Soil microbial communities from Loxahatchee National Wildlife Refuge, Florida, United States - Lox_Sample_1.3 | ecosystem: Environmental > Terrestrial > Soil > Wetlands | place: USA... | reverse complement strand
TTTACTCGCCGTTCACAGAAACCTTTGGCCGAACCAAGTGCCGCAGCCTGAACTGGTTGTGGCCGAATTGGATTTCGGCCTTGCCTGGTTCCGTTGGTATGGAAATGCCAGCTCGATCCTGACGAGGCTGGTGGAATCAGGATTCCAAGCCTGAGCAAGACGGTTCCGCTCCGGCAGGATCCGAAGAGACTGACAAGCGGGTAAACACGTTGCGCAGACGCTTCTACATCTTTTTCGTGGCCCGTGACGAGGACGGGCAGCTTCGCAAGATTTCCATCCCTATTCATTACCTCTACGTCCTTCTCGCGGGAGCTGCCATCGGCATTCTCTGTCTCACCGGCATCGCCAGCTCCTACACCCGCATGTTGCAGAAGGTCGCGCGCTACAACCAGCTCCGCACCGAAAAAGAGCAACTTACCGACCGCTACTCGCGGCTGGAACAGACCGCGAAGGAACGTGAGATTCAGGTGGCATCGTTGGGATCTCTGGCCAGCGAAGTTTCCGCTCTGTATGGCTTGAAATCCGACCCTGTGCTGGTAACGGCTTCCAGCCAGCAGATCGGCGACGAGCAGGTGCACTCCTCGATTGACCAACTCTATGCTCTCCGGCACACGGCCCTAACCGGCGCTGCGACCGTCGGCATCACGCTCGGCTTGACGCGCAACGCCACCACCGCCGACTGGATTCGCGCCAACGCCGCCCCCAATCTCTGGCCAGTCGAAGGCCGCATCACCGGCTCTTTCGGCGAGCGCATTGACCCGTTCAACGGTGAGGGCGCCTTCCATTCCGGTGTGGATATCTCGGCCAGCGTCGGTGCCGCGGTCATCGCGCCAGCCGATGGCACCGTCATTTTCGCCGACTTCCTCGGCGGCTACGGACGCGCCATCGTCCTCGATCACGGACGCGGCATTTCGACCCGCTACGGCCACCTCGCCAGCTTCTCAGTCGCCTCCGGACAGTACGTGCACCGCGGCGACACTATTGGCTACGTCGGCCTCAGCGGACGCTCCACCGGCCCCCACCTTCACTACGAAGTCCGCATCAACGACACCCCCGTCAACCCCTACAAGTACCTCCGCATCACTATGGCCAACCTCGGCAGCTTCGCCGCCGGATCGTAGTTTCTTCAGTTCTTCGGGGAAGACAATCAGTGAGAAGAGTGCGTGGAGAACCAACCCACGACCCGGTGTCTAAATTCATCAGGGGCGGCGCTGATGGCGCCGCAGTGGTCGGCGTCGGGAACCTCCCAAAGAACGACGGCGGGGGCCAGTGATTTGATGCGCCGCGAATGACGTACCGGAATGTTGCTATCGATTTGTCCGTGGATCAAAAGCACGGGAACGCTCGCCGCTGAAGCCGCTGCTGCCGGCGAAACCTGTTGCAGGTCCAGTCCATATTTCCAACGCGCATGGAGCAACCCGATTTCGATGACCGGACGTAGTATGCTCCGTCCCAACCAGGGCCCGGTGTGGAAGAATTGTCCAATGCGGTCGTAACCGATTTCGCGAAAATCGGAGAACGAAGACTCGACTGCAACGGCACAGAAACGGTTTTCGGTGGCAAGACTCTGCAGCAATTGCGCGCCTCCCATCGACTCGCCGAATCCGAACACACAGGATGGATGGACACGGTTTTCAATCCAATCCACCCACTCATGAATGTCGCGGCGTTCGAGGAGGCCGTAGGTAGCAAGCATCCCTCCGCTCTCCCCGTGTGCCCGGGCATCCGGCATGAGCGTGGTGTAGCCGTGAGCGAGCAACAATTCGGCATAGCCGATCATGCCGCTGCGGTTATCGCTGAGTCCATGGAGCAGTAGAACTGCGCTAGCGTTGCCGCCTTTGGGCTGGAACAGCCAGGCCTTCAACAGAATGCCGTCTTGAGTCTTGAGCGCGATGTTCTCAAGATTCGTCCCGGTCTGGTCGGCAACTTGCTGGGCCTGCGCAATGGCCTCTGCATCCAGCGGTCGGCGTTGGGGGTGAAGGGTTGCATCGGTGACCAAGACTCCCGCAGCCGCACAAAAGAGTGCATAGACGAGAACAGCGGTCACAGCGCAGCGCGAGAGTCGGGCCATCGGATTAGTTAGAGATACGACTTTGGCGGAAGCTAGGTTCCCGGTTGTCAGAATTCGTAACGCAGGCGGAGCCCATTAAGCTGGCGCTCAGAGCAGGTCCGCGCCGTACTGAATCATAGATTCCCTCACTGGCTGGCCGGCTTCTCTTCGGCAGGAGCCTTCTTTTTCGCGAGCGAACGGACATAGTTGACCAAGTCCCAAAGCTGGTTGGGTTGGACGCGATCGCCTTCGAGCGGCATATCGCCGCGCCCATTCTTGATGACGTAGAAGATCTCGCCGTCGGTGCGGTCCTTGAGAGCGGCGGGGTCGGTGAGGTCGGGGATTTTCATTTCTTTGCCGGCTTCAGTCTTGCCGTCACCGACAGGACCGTGACACTGGGCGCAGTCGTAGCTGTAGATCTTCTTGCCGGACTCGATGGACTCGGGAGTAGGTTTCACGGGATTGGCTTGCCGGGCAGCTGCGACCGGAACGGGATGGTAGGCCGTCTTAGGAGTAGGTTTGCTCTCTTGGGTCCAGGCGACGAACGCGGCGAATGACAACAGGGTAACGACCAGAGTGGGCTTGCGCATGGCAGCCTCCCGGTACGTGCGAGTGCTGAGTCCCCGTATTTATTGTACGCGGGGATGCAAGGGAGGAATCCTTGTGACGTTGATGCGCCCAGATTTCACACAACGAAGGATGCGCGTGTAAGAGATCGGCGCGGCCTCCGCGCCTGCCTTAGAGGCAGCAGTGTCTAAAGGCGTCTCGGTGCGAATCCTAGATTCCCAAAAGGCGCTCAGGCGCGGGCGGCCTCGGAGATGGGCGCGGCGCTCCTAAGAACAGGGAGGCGAATTTCAAAGACCGCTCCGCCTTCCGGACGGTTGTAGCAGGTGATCTGTCCGCGGTGGTCCTGAATGACGCCGTACGCAGCGCTGAGCCCGAGGCCGGCTCCTTTGCCGACGGGCTTGGTGGTATAGAAAGGATCGAAGACACGCTCGGGGTCGCGCAAGCCAGGACCGCTGTCCACAAACATGATCACCAGATCGTTGGCTTCGCGCCCGAGGGAAATCAAGAGGCGGCCGCCGCCGACCTCCTGGAGTGCGTCCACGGCGTTCTCCACGATCCGGAGAAAGACCTGCAGAAGCTGGTGGGAATTGCCCAGAACCCGGGGCAGAGCGTCGTCGCAATGAACAGACATGGTGATTCCGCGGTTCTCGAGCTTGAACGCCTCCATCTGCGCGGCGCGCTGCAGCAGAGGCTTCAAATCCACGGGGGCCTTGTCTCCCGAGGTTTGCTGGGCGAAGCTGAGCAGATCGCTGACCAGTTCGCGAGTGCGGCGGGCTTGCTGGCCGATCTTCTGCGCGGTGGCGAGTTGCTCGCGGGTCAGATTGCTGCTGGCGGCCAGACGTTCGGAAGTTGCCAGCACGGCGGCGAGCGGGTACTCGAGCTCGCCAGCGGCCAGCGCGACCAGTTCTCCAAGGGAAGCCAGCTTCGCCTGCTGGATGACCCTCCCCTGTAACCGCTGCAGGTTGTCATAGGCCCTGTGGGAAGCCTGGAGTAATTGCACGAGCCTTCGATCGAGCAGGTGCTGCTTCAGGAACACGAAGAACGCCAGAATGGCAAGCCCACCCATCGCGACGGCAAAGCGCACGTGCCGCAGATAGGGCGAGGATGCGCTCCAGAACAAAGCCCAGTAGCCCATGAGAGGCAAAGAGAGCAAGGCCAGTTGCGCCAGGTGAGGAGCCAGAGAACGGCCGGCATGGGCGAGTTCAGGTTCAACCTGGGTTTCGCGCAGAGACCGGCGCCCGATGCATGCCACCCAAAGGAAACCAAGCAGGGCGGCCAACAAACCGACGTCGTAAATACTGCCGCTGACGTAGGTGCCGCGGGCTATCGCAGCACTGATGGCCTGCGAGGAAAGAGTGTACACGACACTGGCGAGCCAGATGCTGCCATAGAGCCTGCGCCAAGGTCCGGAACTGTTGACGTAGGCCCATCCGGCCGCCCCGACCAGAATCAGCCCCTCAGCCAGATAGAGAAGGTCCCAGCGCAGGCTGTACACCGGGACGTTGGTCACGAGGTATTCGTCGGGAAAAACCACAAAGGCGTAGACCACTATCCACCACACCAGCAGAATGAGGATGTTCAATGCGCTGGGCAGCATCCCTTCACTCTTATCCGCTCGGTGCGGGCGGATGGCGACCGCAGCCATGAAGGGCACCATATGCAAGAACAGGACGACATCGCCCACGTATGGGTCTGGCAGTGGCCTGCGAAGGATGACCTCATACCAGACCCAGTCGGCTTGGTTGAAGCACCACATGGCCATCCCAACCGCCATCAGCCCCCAAAAAAGACGCGTGTGCCCGCGGCTGTCCCACGAGTTTCTGGCGGAGACGACCATGGTGGCCGCCACCACGAGGAGAGGTACCAGATCACCGACGGCGGTGCGAAAGAATAGGTTGGGGATTACGTAGGGAGCCAAGCCAAAGGCGAGGAGGAGACCACATGCGCACAAGATCGACGAGATTTGGCGCAGAGACATCCCAGTGCATGATATGTGCTTTCGGCCGTTTTGTTGAAGTTACGGGATAGTTACCTTAGGGTACCAAAGTAACCTGTGGCACTTCATTCACAGGACCGGACACTCCGTTCGATGCCTTATCAACTGGCCAGGTGTTATTCCCGTTGCCGGGAGTGGCTGCTAGAATTGGCCATGGCCTTCCCCATCACTCGGATGCGCCGTCTGCGGCGCACAGAAGCTTTGCGTTCCTTAGTCCGCGAGACGCGGCTCTCACCCGAATCTCTCGTTTACCCCATGTTTGTATGCCCGGGGTCGGGCGTACGCAAAGAAGTGCGCTCCATGCCTGGGGTCTGTAACCTTTCCGTGGACGAGGCGGTGAAAGAATCACGTAAGACTCACGAACTGGGCGTCCCGGCAATCATTCTGTTCGGCCTGCCGGAGAAGAAAGACGAAGTTGCCACCGGCGCATGGGCAGAAGATGGCATCGTGCAGCAGGCCGCGCGCGCAATCAAGAGCGAGGTGCGCGACTTGTTGATCATGGGCGATGTCTGCTTGTGCGAGTACATGTCGCACGGCCATTGCGGGATTGTGCGGCGAGCGGGAACGGCACGATCGTTAGGGGCGGCAGCCCGGGACGTCAAGGTGCTTGCGGTCCGGAACCCCAAAGAAAAAAAAGAAGCCATCGAAAAGCTGGCCGCAATCTTGGCGGCGGCCCAACCGGACTACGAAATCGTGAATGACGCTACGCTTGAGCTGCTGGCCCGGACTTCCGTGTCTCTGGCACAAGCGGGCGTGGACATCATCGCGCCGTCAGACATGATGGACGGCCGGGTAGGCGCGATTCGCCGGGCGCTCGACGAAGCCGGCTTCGTGAACACGCCCATTCTCTCCTACGCGGCCAAGTTCGCTTCCGGCTTTTACGGACCGTTCCGGGAAGCAGCCGATTCGGCGCCGCAATTTGGCGACCGCCGCTCCTATCAAATGGACCCATGCAATCTCCGGGAGGCCATGCGCGAGATTGAACTGGATATCGCAGAAGGCGCCGACGCGATCATGGTGAAGCCAGCGATGCCTTACCTGGACGTGATTGCCGCGGCCCGGCAACGGTTCGATCTGCCGCTGGCGGCCTACCAGGTGTCGGGAGAGTACGCGATGATCGAGGCCGCCGCGCGAAACCAGTGGATCGATCGGGAACGAGTGATGATGGAGTCGCTCTTGTCGATCCGCCGGGCGGGCGCGAGCATAATCTTGACCTACTACGCTCAAGAAGCGGCGAGATTGCTGGCGTAGCCTGCGCCAGTTGGACCGCGAGACTGTGAGGCGCCCAACAGGACTGGAAGCGAAAGCCAGTACCTGGATGCGTCTTTACCGCGTTCTTCATTCTTTTAGGATTGGTCGCGAGTCCTCCGACCGGGAGTAAGTCTTTGCTGCGCTATCGGCTGTTGTCCTCGGTAGATCTGGTCAAGGCTTGTACCGAGCCGAAAAACTGCGAGGCGTGGGAAGAGTTTATCCGTCGATTCCAACCCGTCATCGCCGCAGTCGTGCTGCGCACGGCGCGGCAGTGGGGGGAACCGCACCGGCATCTGATCGACGACCTGATCCAGGAAACCTATGTCAAGCTGTGTGAGGACCACAGTCGCCTCTTGCGTTCATTCACGCCCCGGCATCCGGATTCCATTTACGGGTTCCTGAAGGTGCTCGCGGCCAATGTCGTACGCGACCACTACAAAGCTGCGTCGGCGGAAAAGCGGGGCGCTGGCCAAGCGGATGCAGTTCTGGAATTGGTTCAGCCGGCGATTCCGTCGGTTGGCGGCGCCAGTTTCCAGAACATGGAGCAGACCGTTCTTCTGCAACAAATCCAAGAGGCTATGAGTCGCCTTCCGGCCGGAGAAGAGGAAGAACGGAATCGGCAAATCTTCTGGCTCTACTACCGGTACGGCATGAGTGCGGGGGAGATCGCGTCACTGCCCTGCATTGCCCTGACAACCAAGGGTGTAGAAAGCATCATCCGCCGAATGACTCACATGATTCGCAGTCACATGTTGGAAGCGAGGGGAAGCGCTGAGAGTGAAGGGTTTCGCCGTGTGAAGTCGTTATAACTTCTGGAGAGCTGTGTGGAACGGGTGCCCGAGGAGCATCTTTCGGCTGAGCAATTGCTAAGGCTGTACGAGTCGGACAGTCAGCGGCAGGGTCTTGCGCTACAGGTTGACGCAGACCGGGCTCATCTGGAAGCCTGTCCCGCTTGCCAGGAACGTTACCAAGAGAACAGTGTGATCGATCAGCAGATCGAGAACCTGAGGATGCTAGGAAAGACGCCGCGACGGGCGGACTGCCCGGACGAGCAGGTGTGGTACGAAATCGCCGGTGGAGTAACGCCTCCCGAAGAAGTGCCTGGCTTAATCCGGCACGCGAGTGCATGCGACCATTGCGGTCCATGGCTGCGCCAAGCGGTCAGCGACCTCAACGTTGACGCCACGAAATCGGAAAGAAAAGAGATTGCAGCTCTGCCGAGCGCGAGCCGGGAATGGCAACGCAACTTGGCGCGCCGAATCGTTGGCGCAGATCCCTCGGGCGCAGAAGATGCGTCCCGTTCCTGGTGGACTAGATGGGTGACCGCGCCTGCTCTGGCGATGGCTGGGGCAGCGTTACTGGTTATCGCCAGTGCCTTGTGGTGGGGTTTGGTCCGGCAGGACCGATTAACAGCGACGAATCAACTGCTGGCACGCGCATACACGGACCAGCGCACGTTAGAGTTGCGGTTTGCCGGAGCAGCCTATGCGCCGTTGCGGGTGCAGCGAGGCCCGGCACAGTCGTTTGTTGAGCGCTCGGCCAATCTACTCAAGGCAGAATCGCTCATCTCCAGCCAGTTGTCCTCTCACCTCTCCGATCCGGCGTGGCTGCAAGCGAAGGCGCAAGCCGATCTGCTAGAGGGCAAGTACGACGCGGCTGTGGAGTCGCTAAAGCGTGCGTTGGAACTAGAGCCACACTCGGCGGGGCTGCTCCTCGATCTTGCAACAGCGTACTTCCAGCGCGCACGCCAGGAAGGGCGGCCCCAGGACTGCGGAGCGGCGTACGAATATCTCAGCCAGGTACTGGCACAAGACCCTGATAACGCGGTGGCACTCTACAATCGCGCCCTCGTTGCCGAGCAGCAATTCCTCTACCACCAAGCACTGGAGGATTGGGAGCATTTCCTGAAGGTGGACCCGCGGTCGGAGTGGGCGGAGGAAGCCCGGAGCCGGGCCGACGCGCTGCGAGCAAAGCTGAAGGAGCATGAAAACAGGAGCCAGCTCCTGAAACCCGGCGAGATCGCCGCGTTCGCCGATAGCCCAAGCGCTCAATCCGAAGTTGACGACCGTGTCGAAGAATATCTGCAGGAAGCGGTTCTCTCCTGGCTGCCCAACGCCTACCCTGAGGTGCGTGCGACGGCTGACCCGCAGGCTGTCCAAGCGCTTTTTTTTTTGGCGGACCTGACCAGCCGGAAACATAGCGACCACTGGCTGGCTGATCTTCTGCGCGGTTCGTCCCAACCAGCGTTTCCGCAGGCGGTTGGCGCTCTGGCACGTGCTGACCATGCCAACGACTCCGGCGAACATGGCATTGCACGCGAACAAGCCGCGCGCGCTGAACAGTTGTTCCGCGCATCGGGAAACGTGGCCGGCGTGCTGCGCGCTCAGTTCGAGCAGGCGTTCTCCAAGCAGATTCTGCGCCGCGTTGAAGAGTGTGGGCGGGAGGCGGCCGCTGCTCTGAGGGAGTCGGAGAAACACGCATACCCATGGCTCGACATTCAGCTTGGTCTTGAAAAAGGCGTCTGCGCAGCGATCGCGGGGGATTTGGGTGCCAGCCAGAGGGCCGTTGATCGCGCCGTGACCCGCGCACGACAAAGTGGGTATGGCGGCCTCTATCTGCGGGCTCTAGGATTCCTCGCCGACACTAAGTTCGCTACCGGCGATCCCAATGGCGCCTGGCAAGTGCTGGATACGGGTCTTGCGCGCTTTTGGTCAGGCCAGTTCTCCGCGATTCGTGGGTACAACCTTTATGCATTCCTCGCCGAGAACGCCAGCGAAACTGACCGCCCGAATCTACAGTTGGCAGCCAGGAAGGAAGCCATCGCTCTGGTTGAGTCCAGTGACGACTCGCTTCTACGTGCCGGAGCACACGGCGAGGCGGCTCGTGCAGCGGCCGCAGCACGGCAGTCCCACGTTGCCGAACAGTACTACGGGGAGGCTGCCCGCCTCTACGCCCTTGTGCCGCAGAGCGAAGCAGTCCGCGCCCTACGTCTCTATGAGGAGATCCAGGCGGCCCAACTGGAATCGCAGCAAGGCCACTTCGATGCCGCTTTTGCGCACCTGACCCGCGTCCAGAGCGAAACCCGCCGGCTTTCGGACAACTATCTGGCGTTGCTGTTCTACTCCACCCTGGGTCAGTTGCAGCTCCGACGACATCACGAGCTGGAGGCTGAACAAGCCCTGCGGCCAGCTCTGGCGCTAGCAGAGCAAAGCCTGGCGTCACTGAATTCCGAAACCGACCGAGCCAACTGGAGCAGGGATGCCGCTCCGGTCTATCTTGCCTTGGCCGAAGCGCAATTGATGCAAGGTCGCGGCCAAGAGGCGCTCGATGTGTTCGAGTGGTACCTGGGAGCATCCCAGCGAGCAGGGGCCGATTGGGCGGAGAATCACCGGCAATACGCGTCGCTCTCTTCACCGGGGCCGGACCCAGCGTGGCTGACGTTTCGGCTGCCCATGCTATCAAAAGAAACAGTCGTCGCCTACGGCGTGCTCCCCGACGGTCTCGCCATCTGGACCTATGATGATCGCGGCGTAGATGTGCAGTGGATCTCGAAAGCGCCCCACGAAATCGAGGAACTTGTCGACCGATTTTGCGAACTCGCTTCTGATCCCAGATCCGAGCTGAGCGCGGTTCGCCGTGACTCCCGCAGCCTGTATGAGGTCTTGATTGCACCCGTGGAAGAAAAGCTAGCGCGAGGGCGAACGCTCCTGTTCGAGGCCGACGGATGGCTTGCACGAGTGCCTTTTGAGGCCTTACTCGATCCGAGCGGCCACTATCTGACAGAGCGCGGGCCGATCGTCCACTCCCACGGGCAATATGCCGAGGCTCGCCTGCACGCCGAAACGACAATCTCTCCGGACTCGCCTGCCCTCATCGTGGGCAGCGCTGCTTCTTCGCAGGCCGATGACCTCATTCCACTTCCTGATGTGACCGCCGAGGCGGAGACGGTGGCTCGCGATTTTGTTTCACCCCGAGTTCTTAAAGGACCCAATGCCACTCTCAGTTCGGTCAAGAGCGAGCTGCCTCAAGCCTCAGTCTTTCATTTTGCAGGGCATTCTCTCGTCATCTCCGGCAAGGCAGGGCTTCTGCTGCAAGGGGAAGATGCACAAAGTGGCACCCCAAGCCTCCTGGACACCAGCGTCCTGGACCGCCTCAAGCTGCAACAGATGCAATTGGCCGTTCTGTCAGCCTGTAGCACAGAATCCGGACGCGGCGGCTCGGGCGCGTTCAATAGTGTTGCCGAAGCCCTGCAGCGTTCAGGCGTGCCCCACGTAGTCGCCAGTCGGTGGGCGGTGGACTCGGTCGAGGCCCGCGCATTCGTGGAGGACTTCTACCGCAATCTGCTTTCCGGCCAATCCGTATCCAATGCAATCCAGTTGACCTCGCGGAAGATGCTGTCTGATCCGCGTACTGCTCACCCGTACTACTGGTCGGCCTTTGCTGCTTATGGTCGGCCATAAAACTTTGTGACACGGAGGACCCTAGGATGAGAAGACGACCCTATGTTCCCAGTTCGCTTCCGCTGCTTTCCCTTGCGCTCTTGACCGCGTTGCTTTTGACCGCCTGTAATCCGACGAAGCAGGGCGCGTCGAAGGAAGCCGCGGCCCCCGCCTCTCCTGCGACTACCGAGAGAGTCTTCGTGATGTTTGAAGGCCCCTGGGCTTTCGTTCCTGATCCGAATGACGCGACCAAACTCCTGGCTCTGGCGCCGAAGACGAAAAGTCACAACGATCTGTTCGTAGCGGCTTCCAACAACTCGCCGCTGGCTGCGGGAGTCTACGATCTGTCCATCCCGTTGGCTGGCGCGGTGGGCGCTGCCACGTTCGATCCGAACATTGTGCATGCCAAAACTACGATCGCCGACGTGAAACGCGTGCTCAACACGAAGCTAGAAAGATATGCGATTCGCCTCCCTAAGCCCGAAGCGTTTGTATCTGCTATGCGTTTTCGGAGCCGAGTCGGCCCCACCTATCCCCCCGATGCTTCGACCGAAAAAGATTACGTCAGTGCAGTTTCGTTGCGTTATTCGGTCAGCAGCCTGAACGGATTTTCTCTGGCAGGGACTCCGGATACCGGCTCGTTTAGCCCGCTATTGCTTCAAGTTGACACCCCGCTCGTTCAATTCATCATCGAACCCAACCCAACCCAGATGGACCCGACCGATAAATGCGGAACGCACTGGCGACAAGCGTTCCATGACTTAACCAAATTGGTGAACGTGGTGCTGTACGTGGATTATCCGGACACCCCGAGTAGTTGCCACGACAATGATCCGCAAAAACCGAAGACGGCGGCTCAGCAGGTTGGACCCTTTAACTTGAGACCATCCTTGCTGCACACAATGGCTACCTTGCTCGGTGAAGGCCACCTACCGGCTCTAGGTGTGGATTCTGAGACAAACACTGACGTTTGGGGGCTAGTCGAACCGAGGGCGTGGGCAGGAACTGGCAACCCATACGTGATGACAGCCGTCTACTTGTTCGGCCGCGCCCCAACTACCTGTAGGACACCGATTCTCGTTCTTAGCACCGACGGGTCCTAAATCCTCGACCGCTCTGTTCAGCCACCACTGCGGCCCATCCGGAGCGGTCGTCTTCTTGCCTCCGACCAGTGGCGGGGCCTCGCCAACGCCCAGCACGTTCGCGGGGCAGTCGGAGAAACGTCTGAGAACTTCAACGTTCTGCGGGATACGCCATGCGCACCAGCGTTCGCTCGGAAAAAGGAACGTAGAGCAAGGCCGCGGTGGCGGCGAAGGCTAATCCGATGCCAATCTTCGGTAAAAGCAGGAACGGCGCTACGGCCCAGAGCTGGTCCAGAGCAAGGACAAAGGGAAACAAGCGGCGGAAAGTCCCGCCCAGCTTGCGGAAATCGAAGGCAACTGCCGATGTCAGATAAAAGCGCAGAGGGATGCCGACCGCACCCGTGACCAGCACGGCGATCACCAGCAAAAGAGCGCCCCAGTCGGGAAGGAATCCGCTGGCGATGCGGTCGACATCGTGAAGGTGATAGAGCGCGCTGAGATAGAACGCGAGATACATGACCTGGATCAGGGTGAACAGGATCCGCACCAGCCCGCGATGCGGGATGGGAACATGCAGCTCAGGGTGCAGAGGAGCCTCGGCCAGGGATGCCATATCGTTTGTGGCGACAGGGAGAATCGAAGTAACTGCTTCCGCGCCGTTGACCGGGGCGATGAAGCGGTAGCCGCGCCGGGCCAGCGTCTCGACGAAGCGCGGGCTGGAAGCGGAATCTCCGAGCACTTCGCGAATCTTGTTTACGGCCGTGTTCAGGCTGTGGTCGAAATCGACGAAAGTGTCAGCCGGCCAGATCTTTTGCCGAAGGTCGTCGCGCGTGACCACGCGGCCAGCGTTTTCGAGCAGCGCAACAAGGACTTGGAAAGGTTGCTCCTGCAGACGGAGCCGGACGCCGTTCTTGCGCAGCTCTCCGGCAGCCAGATCCACTTCGAAGACACCAAACCGCAGAAGTCTGCTTTCGCTGTTGGGCGGGGACGCCAGCATACCTGCGCGCCCGTAGTTTACCGCATCCGGTTTGCAGCATTGAGTCTGGCAAGGCGAGCGGAGATAGCTCGGCGAGAAGCGTTCAGCACAGAGGGCCGACAATTTCCGTCCCAACGACGATCATCGTCACGGCAAATATCGCAACACTCAAGCCGTTTCGCCTGCCAACGGATCTCACTTCTGCAATCTGACTTTTTACTTCTGACTCTGCTCTCTGGATAATGGCTCCGACATGCTGGCCAGCGCGTATCCCATGACTGCCATGGCAGCAGCGTTCTCGCGTAGCTCCTGCGGATCGACCTTGTCGAGCGTGTCGGCGGCGGTGTGGTGATAGTCGAAGTACTTGCGGCCATCCTGAATGATCCCGATGCCGGGAACGCCGGCTGCAACTAGCGGCTCGATGTCGGAACCCGGAGCGTAGTCGCTAGGCCGGAGCAGAGTGGAACCGACTGGGCGGAGCACGCTGAGGATCGGCTGCAGCATCGCCATGGCGGCGGGCGACATCTTCACGAAGAAGCCCAAGGGATGTCCCGCGCCCGCGTCGCTCTCGATTGCCGCTACGTGGTTGGCGAACTCAGCCGCGTGGGACTTGGCGTACGCGTCGTGACCTCCGCCGCCGTTCTCTTCGTCCATCCAGGCAATGACGCGCAACGTGCGGCGCGGGCGGAGATGCAGGCGCTGGAGCACTTCGGCAGCCGCCATAGAGATGACCACACCTGCGCCGTCATCGATGGCCCCTCGGCCTAAGTCCCAGGAATCGAGATGGCCGGAAACCACAACGATCTGCTCAGGGTGCTCGCTCCCCTTCAGGTCGGCGATCACGTTGTAACCGGTCGTATCGGGGAGGCGCTGAGGAGTGAGTGTGAGGTGCATGCGCACGCGCCCCTGCGCCCCGAGATGCTCGACCAGATCGGCATCTTCGGCGGCGAGAGCGGCAGCCGGTATCGGTGCCGGAAGGCTCCAGCCGGTGTGCGGCAAGCGGTAGTCGGCACTGCCGGGCGACCGGATCAGAGAGGCGGCCGCGCCCAGATCGGCGGCGGCTTTGGCGCCGCGTCCGCGATAGACGACAGCTTCGCCGTAGGCCTCGAAGGCAAAGCCGGCCTCAGCCTTGCGTTTATCGTAAGGGACATTGAAGAGCACGATCTTACCTGCGACTTTGTCGCGGCCAAGCGCGGTCAGTTCGCCGAAGCTGTGGACCACAACGACATCGCCGGTGAGGCCGTCAGCGGGGGTGGCGGAGCTGCCGCTAAGAGTTGCCAAGACGATCTTCTGTGTCGTCTGCGGCACCTGGCCCGGGAATTCCACGAGTTCTGCTTTCTCCTCTCCGCGAACCCAGTGCGAAACCGTCGCCGGTTCCAGGCGCACCTCAAGGCTGAGCTTGCGCAGTTCGGCAGCCACATACTCGGAAGCCGCCTGCGCTTGCGGCGATCCGGAAAGGCGAGGGCCGATGTTCTCGGTCAGGTAGGCCAGTTGGCGCCAGGCGTAGTCGCTCGCCAGCGCGGCGTCGCGTACAGCCTGCAGTTGCTCACGCAACTCCCGAGAAAGAGCGGGCGCTGGAGCAGCGGCGGGTGCGACCGGCGCGGCTGGCCGGCTGACGGGCGGAGTCTGCGCCCAGGCAGAAAGGCTTGCGGTGATGAAAAGCGCACAGATCAAACGCAGTGTCTTCATATTGGTTTTTCTCGTTTTGATGAACATCGTCGTCCGGAGGGTCCAGATCATTCGCGACCGTGGCTGAGCGGAGGCGCGGGATACACGGGCAGCTTCTGCTTGCTCGCCTCGGAGCGTTTGACCTCGAGCTCGTCGAACAGCAGCGCGGGACTGGCGACAC
>Ga0335070_10006079_pt1 | contig 14211 bp, 15 predicted proteins | sample Lox_Sample_13_FD_206722 | JGI IMG/M metagenome (GOLD analysis project Ga0335070, IMG submission 206722) | Soil microbial communities from Loxahatchee National Wildlife Refuge, Florida, United States - Lox_Sample_1.3 | ecosystem: Environmental > Terrestrial > Soil > Wetlands | place: USA... | reverse complement strand
TTTTCCCAAGCGGTTCGAGAGCCGAACCAGTTCGCTGCTCAGGCGGGACCCGACCTTCTCAGTCGATACTTCCCGGAATCTCTGCTCCATTTCTTGCAGGCGTTCTTCTAGGGCGCGTACCGTGTTGCGCCGAAAGGCAGGATACCGCTCGAGCAGCCTTTCGAAGGTACTCGCCTCCCAGACCAGCGCAATCGAGGGCTGCACTGCCTGCGCGGTGGAGCAGTGGTTGCAGTCGGCGCACAAGCGGAAGGCGCCCACGACTTCCCCGACCCCGTTAAGCCGCAGAATCACTTCGCTGCCACTCATGCCGATCTGCGTGATTTTCACGCACCCGGAAAGCAGCATCGTGACGTAGCGAACCGGATCCCCCTCGCTGAAGATCGTCTGCCGGCGCGCAAAGCGCTTCTCACGCCCGCTGGCAACGATGCTGGCGCAATCGGCTGACGAGACATCCGCGAAAAGCGGGAATCCCTGGACTACACTGGATTTGTGGCTGACGACAGTGGCGGTTTCCAACCTGCTATGCTCCTTCAGAAAATTAAGGGGCCCGGAAACACTCAGTATTTATGTTTGCCCAATGAACTCGACCCGAGAGGGGAGGAAGGAGCGTCAGCTCACAGCATCGGCTCAAAAATTTACTGATTACCACGCCTAGCCCACGCGACTTCCGTCGCAGCCCCAGTGCTGGTCTACAATCGTGGCCAGATGAGAATGCCCTGTGCCGAACACAGGGTCAATGGCACTGTTGGGGGATTCGATACGTTACCAAATAACGCCATGTGCAACATCTTGCAGCATTTCCTGACACCGACTGTTCGCCTTTCGTTATCTTCCTAGTAATGGCAAGTCCGTGAGTGGTTTACTAACAAATAAATAGACGATGATACTTTCCAACCTGAATACAGAAAGAGTAATGACGCTTACGGACCTGGAATCGCCTGCACGAAGATCGGCGCTACTGGTGGGTGCTCTGGTGTTCCTCTCTGTAATCTACTTCTACGAAGGCGGGGGATGGAACCAGAACTCCCGCTTCGATCTGGTTCGCGCCATTGTTGAGCAGCATACGTTGCGCATTGATTCGTATCACGAAAACACTCAAGACAAGGCGCACTTCCAGGGACACTACTACTCCGATAAAGCTCCCGGTGTGGCATTTCTGGGAGTGCCCGTCGCGTTCGCGGTTCGCGCGGTGCAGAGGGCATTCAGAGTTGATCCGTATTCTCCACGCGGAGAATACGGCCTATCCTATCTTGTTGGTGCAGGCACAATCGCACTGCCGGTTTCTCTTTCCGCAATCACTCTATTTTTCCTCGGCCTTCGGTTTGGAGCGGGCCAATCGGGAGCAGCCTTTGGCGCTTTGGCGACATCGCTCGGCACGCCGATGTGGGCCTACGGCGGGCTATTCTGGGGACATGCCCTCGCCGGCGCGTGTCTGCTATTTGCTTTGGCCGCGGCGCTTCGACTTAAGCACGCCACCAGTTCGCTGTCGGTCTTCTGCTGGGCTTTCGCAGTCGGAATCGCCGCTGGATGGGCCACCGTAACGGAATATCCAGCTGCTCCCGCTTCGGCCGCACTCGCTGTTCTCGCATTGTCTCAGTCGCGTCGTGGACGCGCGCGATGGATTACAGTAGGCGGCATCAGCATCGGGGCCACTCTCTGTATCGCGGTGCTGCTCGGTTACCTTTATGCCGCGTTCGGATCTGTACGACCCAGCTATTCCTACTATGATCCGACGTCGTTCTCCTTCATGCAGCAACAAGGGTACATGGGACTCACCTACCCTCATCCAGACCGGCTGCTGAAATTGTTGTTTGGATGCTCCCGCGGGTTGTTCTTTCTCTCTCCGATTACTTTGGCTGCTTGTTTTGGCCTTGTGCGACTCTGGAGGCAGCGGACCTATGCCGCTGCGGCGCTGGTCGCCGCGTGCATAACCGCCTATTATTTTCTGTTTAACGCCTCGTTTTACTGGTGGAAAGCGGGCCTGTCGTTCGGACCGCGCTATGCAGGGGCCTGCATCCCGCCCCTCTGCTGCGGATTGCCCGTTCTCTGGCGTCAGGCCCCTCCTCTCGGGCGTCGAGTGTTGATCCTGCTGGCGGGCATCGGCTCTTGTATTGCCCTAATGGCGGTTTCGACCACCTCGCAACTTTCCATGCAGGACAGTTGTCCGCTGATCCACAGCGTGCTACCTGACTTTTGGGCAGGCCGTCTCGCGCTGAATCGGGATTCCATGTTGACCCTCGCGGAAGCAGGATCGGGCGGAAATTACGGTGCCTTCAATCTGGGACAACTTCTCGGGTTACACGGCTTGGCCAGTTTGCTTCCGTTGTTCGCCGCTTGGACACTCGCGTCTGTGCTGTGGATGAGAATTCATCGCGTCCGCTCCGTGTAAGATAGAAAGGAATTCATTTTCTTGATATCAGGGGAAGTTATGGCGCACACCGTTTTCTGTGTGAAGTTTCAAAGGCAAATGCCCGGGCTAGACGAGCCGCCGTTCGACAACGAACTTGGACAGAAGATTTACGACAATGTCTCCCAGGAAGCCTGGCGCATGTGGATGGAGCACTGCAAAATGTTGCTGAATGAGTACCGGCTGAATCCCGCGCGCCGCGAAGACCAGGAAGTGATCGTGAAGCAGCTTGAGGCTTTCTTTTTTGGCGAGGGCTCGCAAAAGCCGAAAGAGTACGTTCCGCCTGCGCAGTAAGCACCTATGCTCTTGCCGCGTCTGACCTGTGGAGCCAGGGCAAAGTGCCCAGTAGCAGTGCGATTGCCGGGATTGCGACCCAGTTCATCAATCCCCAGACCCCGAAGACAGCCAACCGGAACAACGAAAAGCCATCGATCGCCAAGGCAATCGGCAGAATCACGCACATCACAACCAGCATGATCAAGGCGGGCGAAAGCCCCGTTACGAGGCGTGAGCGAGTGCTCGCATGCGAACGCCCGGATAGATATGCACCCAAAGCACCGAAGAATGGCAAGCTGGCGAGCCACGGCCAATAGAAGGTCATATTGATCCTCCCATATAGGACCGAGGGCGGAGAAACGAGGTGCCGCAAATCGATCCAGACGAGGTGCGGCTCGATACCCATAGACTGAATCACTAGCAGGGAAAAGCTTGCCCCAGACAAAGTAATCAGCGTCGGCAACCAAAAGCTTCTTGTGCGATAGTTCACGCTCTGCTCCCGAGATTTTGCGTGGCTGATCTTGCGAGCGAGGTCATGCCAGTCTCCTACCTCTTGCAACGTGACCTCCACTGCTTGGGCCTCAGGCAGCCCGGAGGCGCGGGCTGCGTCATAGACCTCGATCAGGTGGATGGCGATTTCCTCGACTACCTCCTCCCGGCACGAAAAAGCATCTGTTGCCTGCAAACGTTCCCGGACCCGTTCCCTCCAGTCAGGCATGGCTCACCCCAGCCAGGCTGTCGAGAGCCTGAAAGAACGCACGCCACTCTTGGCGTAGCGGCGCCAGTTGCTTTCGTCCGCTCGAAGTGAGGTGATAATAGCGGCGGTCGCGCCCCGCTTCGTTGGCTTGCCACCGGCCCTCCACCCACCCACGCTTTTCCATTTCATAGAGCAACGGGTAAAGAGACGCCAAGGTGAACCTCAGCGCGCCATTGGTCCGCTCCCCAATCTGCCTGGCGATTTCGAAACCGTAAAGCGGCTGCTCCGCCAGCAGCGACAGGATCGCCAGCTCGCCGCTGCCCCTTGTAATCTGAGATCGAATTCGTCTTGTCATAGCGATATTCCCTGCAGCACAGGATTCCTATATTCAAAATATAAGATTCCTATATTGCACCGTCAACATTACGTTTGTACCTGCCGCGAGTTCGTCGTCGGGCACGTCCGAGGAACGCCCCGTTTATCTCCGCAAGACGCGCCTGGTCCATCGTTCTCTCCGGCAGAGGAGGTGGAGCAAAGAAATGAAAGACGAAAGAGGCTTCTCCCTGATGGAACTGATGATTGTGCTGGCACTGATCGTGATCATCCTGGCGATGGCCATCCCCAGCATGCGCGAGGCTCAGATGAATGCCAACGAGACCTCGGCGGTCGCCTCCATCCGCGCCATCAACCAGGCCGAAGTGCAGTACCAGGCTGCGTACGGGGGGTATGCGGATTCCCTGGCCAATCTTGGCGGAGCCGATCCGTGTACGAAGTCACGCGCGACAGCCTGTTTGCTCGACCAGAGCCTGGCTGGAGGCGTGAAGTCCGGGTACAACTTCGAGGCCATCGGAGCCAATCCGGCAGACGGCGACAACACCACCTTCGTTGCCGCCGCCGCACCACAAGTCTTCGGGCACAGCGGCCGGCGGATGTTCTGCTCCACGGAGAAAAATGTGATCCGCGCCGACCCCAACAGCGGGGGAAGCACTACTCCGGCAAATGCAGAACACTGCAATGCCTTCCATGCATTGAAATAGGCCCACTAACGGTTTGGCGCACCCCCGTCTATTACTTAAGTGGTTAACGATGCACCAATTTTGATGCAGTGTTCATCACCTCGTAACATTGCGCTGCTAGAACCGGAATATGGATCCGCAGGCCTACAACACGCTGATCCTCTCCGACCTGCACCTGGGTGCGGAGACCAGCCATGCGTACGAGGCCACGCGCGTCCTCAAGGAAACCCGCTTCCAGCGCCTGATCCTGCTCGGCGACATCTTCGCTGACCTCAATTTCGCCCGCCTCACCAAGGATCACTGGAAATTTCTGGGATACATTCGCAAGCTCTCCAATCCCAAGCGCAATATCGAAGTCGTCTGGGTTGAAGGCAATCACGATCACGGCCTCGCGAACATCATGTCGCACCTGGTGGGCGTGCGTGTTTACCAACAATACAAGTGGATGTACCGCGGCCTTCGTCACCTCGCTATCCATGGACACCAGTTCGACGGATTCCAGGTTAATCGTGTACGCCTCAGCCGCTGGGGCACCTCACTCTACCTGCAACTGCAGAAGCTCGATTTCAAGCACAAGCCGATTGCGCGCCTGATCGATCGCCTCAACACGCGCTGGCTGCGCATGTCGCCGAAGGTCGCGACCGGAGCCCTCGCCCACGCGCGCCATCACAGCGCGGACCGCATTTTCTGTGGACATACCCATGAGGCCCTGCACGTGCAGCGGGACGGCGTTGATTACTACAACTCAGGCGGATGGGTCGATTCGAAGCTAACGTACCTGACGGTCGACGAACAAGGAGTACAAATCCATGACTACAACCAGCACCAGCTCGAACGAACTGACGATCGTGATTCCGGCGAAGAACGAGGCGAAGCTGATTCCGAATTTATTGACTTCCCTGACGAGGCAGGATTACTCGAAGATGTCGCGTACGAGAGTGTTGGTCGCTGACGCCAACTCGACCGACGCCACACGCGACGTTGTCCTCAACTTTCGCGACCGCTTGAATGTCAGCATTATCCCGGGCGGCATGCCGTCGGTCGGCCGCAATCAAGGCGCGGCCCAGGCCGACTCCGACTACGTTCTGTTTCTTGACGCCGATATCGAACTCGCTGACAATTCGCTGATCCGGCGCTGTGTGGAAAGGGCGAAAAGCGGCCAGCTTCACTGCGTGACGACCAACATCATCTGCCGGGGTGGCAGCTGGGTCGATAAAGTGTTCTACGCCGTCAATGACATCTTCCAGTACATGTCATATCTGCATCGCCCATTCGCGACCGGGATGTTCATGTTCTTCGACCGCAGGAAATTCTGGCAGCTCGGCGGATTTCACGAGCAGATTCATTTTGCCGAAGATTACAAGCTGAGCCAGCAGGTCGAGCGCAAACGGTTTGCTGTCGTGCGAGGTGGAGTTTATACGACGAATCGCCGCTTCAAGAAAATGGGACACCTGCGCGTGGGCTGGCTCTTCCTAAAGACAGCGATGAATTACTGGAACGAGAAGTATTTCCTGCGCGATCACAAGTATTGGGCAAACGAGGCCGACAGCCTCCCGCCTGCCTAGACACTCTCAAGGTTTGTTCGTGGCCACAGAAAGCAGGACCCCGCCAACCAGCCGGGTCCTGTTTTTTTGTGTGTGAAATGGCGGCTAGATTTCGCCGACGAGAGCCTGGGCTGGCGCGGAAGTAATCTTCGGACCAGAAAGCCTGGTCTCGAAAAACTCCTCAACCCTTGCCAGCACCTCAACGGCAGTTTTCGATTCGTAGATCGCCTTTCGCAATCCCGCACCACCCGGAACTCCGTGCGTGAACCACGACGCGAACTGCTTCATCTTTCCCACTGCATCCGGCAACTCTTCCTCAATCAGCATCTGGAAGTAGGTTCGAATCATCTGGTAGCGATCCGCCTCGGAAGGCTGCTCGTACGTGGTGCCCCGGACGCATTCGTTCGGGGTAACCGAACGCTGTGAGAAGCGCTGAGGATCGACCGGGGTGCCAGGGCCAGCAGCCAAGATTCGCTCAACCGGGCGGACCAATGTCTCCGCTCCGACACGCGCAGAGTGTTGCTCGATCTGCCGGAAAATCCAGGGATTCGACGGCGCCGACCGCCCGATCATCACCGCGTCGCATCCGGTCTGCGCCACCATGGCGGACGCGTCTTCCGGCGACCGGATATCTCCATTCCCGATGACCGGAATCTTGACCGCATCCTTTACAGCAGCAATCCACTCCCAGCGCGCGCGGCCGCTATACCCCTGTTCGCGGGTTCGCGCATGCAAGGCAACAGCCGCCAGGCCACAGGATTCAGCCATGCGCGCCAGTTCCACGCAGACAATCTCTTCATCATTCCATCCGGCGCGGAACTTCACTGTGAAAGGGATTTTGACCGCCGCACGAACCGCCTCGAAAATCCTTCCGATCGCCGGCAAGTCCCGCAGCAACCCCGAACCGCCGTTGCACTTCACCACTTTCTTCGCCGGACAGCCAAGGTTCAAATCCACAAGATCGAATCCGAGCCCTTCGACCATTCGCGCCGCTTCCGCCATCACCCCCGGATCGCTCCCAAACAGCTGCGCCGAAATCGGGTGTTCGTCCTCATAAAAATGCAGATAGCGCTTGGCCTTCTGATCCTTTTTGCGGAGGACGCCATCCGCCGAAGTGAACTCGGTCATGATCAGCCCGCAGCCGCCCAGGTTCCGGATGAACCGGCGGAAGACGGTATCGGTCACCCCTGCCATGGGTGCCAGCACGGTAGCCGGAGCAATCGTGACCAAGCCGATCGTTAGTTTCGCCGGGACCACTCGAATCGAGTCGGCTTCGCGCGCACCGGTCGGAGAAAGCGAGCCCGAGTTGTCCCAAAACTTGCGCATCTTATGAATTCTATAACCAGTTTCCAACTGTACTCGAGTGTGTCAGAATGCTGGGTCAAAATGGACGACACGCCGAGGCAATTCGTAGACGAGCTGAAATTTGCGATCGTCGGCCGACGGATCGGGCAAATCGCCTTGGCAGTCGTGCTCGCCGAGGAGTGCATCCGCTACCTGAACGCGTTGGTCTGGTATCTCATCGTTCCCGCCATCGCAAATGTCTTGAAGAGTCACACCGAATCCGTGTTGTTTCAATCGCGGCGTGGTTTCGTGTGGGAGCCCATAGCGGGAGCAACCATTGAACTGATGGCCGCCGTGATTTTCGTCTTCTACGTGAACCGATGGATATACGGCCGTAACCGCCCCCGAACGCTGGAGCAGCGCCAAGGAGACTCCTATCCGCCTGCCGAGCCACCGATTCAGAGCGAAGATTACGAACCCATCGTTCCTCGTGCCCTGTCAGCGCCTGAAGCGCCAACTGGTGGACTGGCGATTGTGGGTAGCGAACATCGAGCGCACCCAACAGACGAAAACTAAAAGCCCCCGCCGCAGCGAGGGCTGAATTGTTCAACAAAACCACAAGATCCGCGTCCATCCGCGGCGAAAAAGTTACTTCTTCGCGGTCTCCACCTTGGCGTACTTCCGGCGGAAGCGCTCCACCCGTCCGGCAGTGTCCATCAGCTTCTGCTTGCCAGTGAAGAACGGATGGCAATTTGAGCAAATTTCGACCGCGATGTCGCCCTTATGGGTCGATCGCGTCATAAACGTGTTCCCGCAGGCGCAGTGCACGCGCACTGGTCCCAACCTCGTTTCGAATCATTAGATTCTACAGGATTCATGCGGGATTCATCAACAATCCTGCGGATTCGGAAGCTGGAACCGCAGGCGAGATGAAAATAACGGAAACCTCTGGCCAGAGACGGTCCTACTCGGGAGAAGCGGCAGCGTTGGCCTTCAGTTCGCGAAAGGTTGGTGCCCCCGCGGGCCGCAGGTTCTGACGGCTGGCGGGAACCCAGTAGACCTCCTCTTTGATTGCTTCCTTGTCCACAAAACCACGACGCTTGAGGATTGCCTTGCTGTGCTCGATCATCTCCGGATGTCCGCACAGGTAAGCGACCGTATTCGACCCATCAAGGCCCCATTGGTCCGCATACTTGCGCAAAACGTCATCCGCGCGTCCGATTTCCCCGGGCCAATCTTCGTGGTCCCAGGGACGGCTCACCGTCGGAACATAGGTGAACCAGGGGATCTCTTCGGCAAAATGCGCGAGTTCGTCTTTGTAGCCGAACTCCCAGGGCCGACTAGCGCCGTTGAGCAGAAACAACTTGTGTGAGCCGTCAAAACGGCCTTCTTTCCAGTCTTTGTGCAGTGTGCGCACGTAACTGACGAAAGGAGCGACCCCGGTCACCGTCGAGATCAGCAAATGGTTCTTCCGGCCGTTGTTGGTCTGTAGCGAAAACTTGCCCTTGGGCACCTTGCGCATGAACAGTTGGTCGCCAACCTGCAATTTGTGAAGCAGGGGTGTCAGGGCGCCTTCCGGGACCAGTTCGAAGAAGAACTCGACCTCGTCCTCCACAGGCGAGGATGCGATGGAATACGGCCGCTCAATTCGCTTTCCGTTCGAGTCCACACCAAGCGTGGCGTACTGCCCGGGAACAAAGTTGAATTCACCACCGCTGCGGATGCGGAACATCCACAGGTCTGGCGCGAAGTCCGATCTCTTGGTAACTTGCGCGCGGTAAAACTTCTCATCAGGGATAGTCATAGTCTTGCCTCGTGCTCGGAATCAAATCCAACGTCCGCCGCGATCCACGCGAAGCGGAGAAAGGGAGCTCAGGATTTGGGTGGACTTAATTCAATTAGATTCTTTCCCCAGCTCTAGCGATCCACGCTTCTCTACCCGGAAGGGCAATAGAGCGACGAAGTTGCACTATGGTAGCCCCATCCGGCAGGGTTGGGAAGGGCCTTCCGGAGCACGTTTGGGCAGTGCACCCGCCATCCTTGAAGGGAGAATGCGGTCTCCACGCGCCCCGGCGTCAGCCTGTTTGGAACCCACTTCGCCGGGAAACGTTGCTTAGTCCGCCGCTGCCGGGGATAGGGCCGCGGCTGGGATGGGCTGGATCGATGGTGCGGCGGCGGGGGTCTTCAATTCCTGCAGCTCAGACTGCACTCTCTCCCAATCCTTGCGCTTGCGCTTCGTCGCCAGCGGAGCGCTCGGGTCGGAGTAGAAGGCCAGCACGTTCTTTCTCAATGCGGGAGTCGTTTGCATGTAGTTGCTGTCGGAAAGATCCCGCAGTAAGTGAGCATAAGTCTCGTCCGCAAGCTTGTACTCCCCGGGGGCGGTGTTTCTTCCAGTATCACAGTCCGTATTTTCGAGATGCAGGGTTCCCGTCTCAACGTCGTGCAGGAGCCGACGATAGCCAACAACAGTGTTGTCGACACTCTTTACGAATTCATCTTCGGCCTGGTGAGTTGGAATCTTGAAATTCAGCGCGCTGAACGGGCCGCGCTTCGGGATGATCTTGAGGAATATCACGAGGACGCGCGTCCCGAATCCCGGGCGACGATATTCCGTTCCCCACTCGCGCTCGTATTTTGTCCTCGACAGGTAGTAGAGATAGCGTTTGTGGGCGGCATTGGGGGTGTCGGCTACGATTTCGCTCCTGCGCGTCAGCAGAGCGACCCGGGTCATCTCCGGAATGATCTTGCTCACTGCATGGCGGAAGGTTCCAATTGCCAAGTCTTCGTCTCGTACTACGTCGGCAAAGTCGATCCCATAAACCATGGGGAACACTCGCTCCAGCAGGTCTTGCGAGATTTCGAAGCCGACGAAGTCGTGAAAGCGGTCTGAAGTGTAGTGGTTCTTCGCCACCTGGGTCATGTCGAAACCGAATTCAGCGCGAATGTGGGCCTTCGGCGAATCCGCATAAGTCACTTCATTGCCGAATTTCTGGTGGAGATCGGGAAACTCCTCCGACACAACGTGATTCACCATAGGGTGACCGCTGTTGTCGGCGGCGTAGTGGGCCAGGGCCCCGAGCGCAAAGGCGTATTCATTGAGGTTTCTGGCCTGCTGCAACAGGCATACCACGAAGTCGCCGGAGCGCACGTAGTGGGTCAGATCGCTGAAATACTTGTTGCCGAAGGGGTAGTAGCCCATGTCCTGCACCAGAGAACCTCCATAGGCGTAGGCATGGGCTTCCTTCAGCTTCTCGTCGGGCAGGTCGGGGTAGCGCGCCTTGAGCATGGGCTCGATGCGGTCTTGCCAGAGGAGGTCGACAACTTGCTCGTGCGTCAGAACGGAGTATGCGCCACTCACAGGCACGAGGAGCAACATCACTCCAATCCAACGCAGTACTTTCCCTGAATTCGGAAGAAATCTCATTGGCTCAATACGAGAACGATAAACGAATCGGGAAGTATGGTTCGCCGGGGATGCGGATCATCGGCGGTAACGGCCGGAGGCGGACCAAACTTCGCGGTCACCGTGAACACATTGTGCGTTTTTGTGTCGAGTGCCATCGTTCGCGCTCCTTGCTGAGTTGGAACATTTTCGGCCACGGAGAACCTGTTGGGCGAGTCCTCCTTGACCACGGTTAAAACGCCTTCCCCACAGGAGGCAAAGGCGAGACCTGTGCCGGGATCGAAAGCAGTGGCGTCGACGCCTTCTCCGATGGCAGGGGTGGCCAGCACCTTGCCGGTATTCGCGTCGACGACCGCCATCATCTTGTTGTCGCAGCCGACGAACAGACGGCGATTTTTAAGATCCACCGCCAGTCCGCTGGGCTCGGTGCATGGCGCCAGCGGCCACTTCGCTTTCACCTCCAGCTTTTGCGGATCGAGGGCCACGAGTTCGCTCTTGTCCTCGATGTTAACGAAGACTTCCCCTTTTGCATCACTGACGGCGAATTCGGGCTTGCCGTCCAGCTTGATCGTGCCTAGAACTTTACCGCTGGCCGCATCGAGCGCCGTGGAATCGTGGCTGCGGCCGTTGAACGTGAACACCCGGTTCGTCGCCGGGTCGTACAGGATGGCATCTGGGTTCTCGCCAACCTTTACTTTGTTGCTGGTTGCGAGCGTTTTGATGTCAAAAATACTTACCGTGCCGTCGCGGCCATTGCTGATAAACCCACGCCCCAGGGAAGGAGCCAGCGCAATTCCGTGTACCCCGGGTGTATCTCCAATATCGCCAACGGGTTTGCCGGAATCGGCGTCGATGACAACGACATGCGTGCCCCGGGAAACGTAGACGCGTCGCGCGTCGGGATCGGCCGTGAGGTAATCCCAGCCGCCCTCGCCCCCGAGCTTATAGGTGTTCGTAACATGATATCCAGGGCCAGCGGCAAACAAGGGCGACGCCAGCATGGCTAGCCCCAGAACGACCTTCCACTTCTTCGTTCTCATTGAAGTTTCTCCACAGCGAACGAGTTCGAACGTGCGCCAATGACCGATCAGCAGACGCGCAGCTCAGATGTTGTCAACCACCAGAAGGAACCGAAGTAACTTTACCCGATTTTCGACCCGACCCTAGACTCGAATTATGGAGCTTTCTCAGCCATTTGCGGCACAACCACACGGCCAACCGGGCGCAGATCCCCGCCTGCAGCCCACGCCTGACTATGGCACGCTGGGGCCGGGTTCGGACCTGACCCCTGCCTCACCAGGTTCTACTGCTCAAAGGAAGAATCCGAGCAGGATTGCTCCATTGATCGCAATTGCCATGGGGATTTCACTCGCGATCGCAGTCTCAGCTCTGCGAAGCAACCGCGGTATCTCACCGCAAGTAGCGCGGACACAACGGCGAAATTCGAACAGGCTGGTGGCTCCAGTCAACCAGTCGCAAATTGAGGCCATGAAGCCGCAGAAGCAGGCGGAGGCATTGCTGGAACAGGCGGTTGCGCACTCGGATGGAGCGGTTGATCAAATCTCTTCGCGCGTGGATCGGTGGCAGGGCCAGTTGAATTGGGATTCACAGATGGCCACGCTCACCACGGCTGCGCTGAATTCCAACGACATGCGCGTGCGGGAGTCCGGCATTGAAGTGGAGCTGGCGGCGTACGGATTAGGGAAGAATGCCGCCAGCCTGCAATATCTGCTGAAGATGTCGGACTCGCGGGATCATGCGCAGAAGATATGGGCTCTTTGGGCGCTCGGACTGATGGGGAACCGCGGAATCGGCACGGAGCAGGTTGTGCAGGTTCTGACTTCGCATTTGAAAGACTCGGACGAAGATTCGCGCCGCTGGGCTGTGAACGGTTTGGCGCTGGTGGGGAGCAACGAGACGATCCCGATTCTGCTCTCCGCCATGCATGATGATGCTTCTCCGGTTGTACGGGAAGAGTCGGCTTGCGCCGTTGCTTCGTCGGGAATGTTTACCCGTGAGCAGCGGCTCAGCGCAATTCCGCAGTTATTGAACTACACGGACGATACCGCGCTCGACGCACAGACGAAGGGCTGGGCGTTTCAGGCGCTGGCGGACATCACAGGCGAGCGGCTGGGCAACGATGCTGCTGCCTGGCGCAGCTGGTATGAAGCAGCGGCCAGGGGTCAGTAGTCAGGGGTCAGGGCGCCAGACTCAGGGGCCAGTTCTTAGTAAGGCCTCGTTCCGCTTCGTATACAGACTCAAAGTTATGGCCTCTCCCGATGAACTCCATCGGCCGGCCGCCGAACCTATCTGACTCCGATCCCTGGCCCCTGAGCCCTGCCGTACACCTCCTTCCGTAATCTTAAGAAAGCGCTTACCTCTGTGCGATAGTCAGATTGGCCGAAGGGTCAACCACCGCCGAAGGCCACAAATTCCAGCTCAACCGCATGCAAGGGCGCCGGGAGCCCGCCAAGATCCAAGCGCCGCGCGGGAAAATTTAAGGAAGGTCCCCAATGCTCCAGTCGTCCGAGAATTCGTTCCAGAAATTCAACACGCCGGCCGCCAATCCCAACACTTATAACCCAGTCAAGAACGTCACCGCCCCGGTCGATCAAGCTACTATCGGACGCACTCTTTACATCAAGGGCGAGATCAGCGGGTCGGAAGCGCTTTACATCGATGGCCGCGTGGAAGGCAAGATCAGCATGCCCGAGAGCCGGGTGACCATCGGACGCAACGGCAAAGTCGATGCCAGCATCACGGCGCGCGAAGTGGTCGTCATGGGCAAGGTCACGGGGAACATCGAGTGCAGCGACCGCGTCGACATCCGCAGCGAAGGTTCGGTGCACGGAGATATCTCGACGGCGCGGATCAGCGTGGAAGATGGCGCTGCCCTGAAGGGTGGAATTCAGGTCCACGCCGAAGTGAAGCCGCACACACAACCGCAGACGCAGCAGAAGTCGTCCGAGGCGCCGAAGGCAATGGCCGCAACTGCCAACGCCTAGCGCGACGGTTCACCCGAGAACGAAAGGGGCACGCTTATCGCGTGCCCCTTTGCTTATTGACGGCGGCTTTCCTAAAGTGCAGTGACTAAAGGCGTTGTTGGTGTCCCGGCATTTGCGGCATCGCTGCAGGGTGTCCTGATCCAAAGCGGCTGCAATTACTTCTTCTCCGTTGGGCGGAAATCCAGCGCTGCGGAATTCATGCAATAGCGCAGGCCCGTTGGCGCTGGGCCGTCCTCGAATACGTGTCCCAGGTGCGCGTCGCACTTGGCGCAGCGGACTTCGGTCCGAACCATGCCATAGGTACGATCGGTATGCTCGATTACGCCGCCGCTCTCGGTCGGCTTATAAAAGCTCGGCCAGCCCGTGCCCGAGTTGAACTTCGTCTGCGAATCGAATAGCGGGGCCCCGCAGCATACGCAGTGATACATCCCGGGCTCATGATTGTTCCAAAAAGCTCCGGTGAACGCACACTCGGTGCCCGCCTCGCGCGTGACGTGGTACTGCTCCGGGGTCAGCTGCTTCTTCCACTCAGCTTCTGTCTTCGTGATCTTCTCGGCAGTCTTCTCGACCATGTTCCTA
>Ga0335070_10006078_pt1 | contig 14211 bp, 9 predicted proteins | sample Lox_Sample_13_FD_206722 | JGI IMG/M metagenome (GOLD analysis project Ga0335070, IMG submission 206722) | Soil microbial communities from Loxahatchee National Wildlife Refuge, Florida, United States - Lox_Sample_1.3 | ecosystem: Environmental > Terrestrial > Soil > Wetlands | place: USA: Florida... | reverse complement strand
GCCGGACCCGGTGTTCGTGGTGGACGACATCGACAAGCTGGGGCACGACGGCACCTCCACCGACGCCTCCGGGGCGCTGCTGGACGTGGCCGACGCGGAGCGCAACCGCAGCTTCATCGACCACTACCTGGAACTCCCGTACGACCTCTCGCCGGTGCTGTTCATCCTCACCGCGAACATGCTGGAGCTGGTGCCCGAGACGCTGGTGGACCGGCTCGAAGTGATCGAGATCCCGGGCTACACCGAGGCCGACAAGGTGCAGATCGTGCGGCACTACCTGCTGCCCCGGGCGCTGGAGCGCCACGGGCTGGAGGCCGGCGACCTGACCCTGAGCACCGAAGCCATCATGAAGCTGATCCGCGAGTACGCCCTGGAGGCGGGCCTGCGCAGCCTGCTGCGGCAGATCGAGTCCATCTGCCGCAAGTGCGCGCGGCGCTATGCCCGCGGCGACCTGGGGCCGTGGGACATCAGCCCCGAGGAGATCGAGAGCTTCCTGGGCCCGCCGGTCCACATCCCGGAGGTGGCCGAGCGCGAGCCCGAGGTGGGCGTGGCCATGGGGCTGGCCTGGACCCCGGCGGGCGGGGACCTCCTGCCCATCGAAACCATCCGGATGCCGGGCGGCGGCCGCATGGTGGCCACCGGCCAGCTGGGCGAGGTGATGCGCGAGTCGGTGCAAGCCGCCTTCAGCCTGGTGCGCACCCGGGCCGAGTTCCTGGGCATCCCCAACGAGGCGTTCACCGACGTGGACCTGCACGTCCACTTCCCCGCCGGCGGCATCCCCAAGGACGGCCCCTCGGCCGGGGTGACCATCACCCTGGCGCTGGCCTCGCTGCTCTCCGACCGGCCGGTGCGCAACGACGTGGCCACCACCGGCGAGGTCAGCCTGCGCGGCAAGGTGCTCCCGGTGGGCGGGGTGCGCGAGAAGGTGATGGCCGCGCACCGCACCGGCATCCGCACCGTGATCCTGCCGCGCGCGAACCTCAAGAACCTGGCCGATCTGCCCGACTCGGTGCGCTCCGAGATGCAGTTCATCGGCGTGGAGCACATGGACGAGGTGTTCCAGCACGCGCTGCTGGAGCCGGCCCAGGCGGAGGCGCAGCCGGAGGCCTCGCCGGCCGTCCTGGCCGCGCGCAAGGCCGCGCGCCGGCGCAAGCGCCGCGCCCGCCGCCCGCGCCTGGTCACCACCAGCCGCGCCGCCCGCGAGGCCCGCGGATCCAAGAAGAAGCACTAGGGGCGGCCTCCCGGCCGCCCCTTTGAACCCGTCCCCTCCGCGCTTCCGCGCGGGAACCTACCCGGCGTTCACGCGCCGCCCACCACCGCCGGCGGGATGTTCCGCCCGAACCGCCGCTGCACCGACTCGCGCGACAGCACCAGGATGGTGAACACGCCCAGCACCGTGCCCAGCGGCATGCACAGCAGCTCGCTCACCGCGATGGCGAAGCAGAACCCGTAGTGGCACCCGCCCGCCAGGTACTTCCCGGTCAGGGCCATGCACACCGCCATGGACAGCCCCAGCAGGATGAACAGCGCGGCGCCCACGATGAATATCCAGGCCAGCATCGCCATCGGGATGGGTTCGGTGCCCGTCGCCGGCGGGCGGATCGGCCCCGCGAGCATGGCGATCCCGATGAACAGGTGGATCAGCGGGAAGAGCGAGAACGCCCCGGTGATGCCCGCCAGGACGTAGTGGAAGAGGGACAGCAGCCGCAGGTGTTCCTGGTCCTGGGATTCGGGGGTCATGCGTCCTCCCCGGGGCGGGCGCCCCGAGCCGCGCGGTTCACTCCAGGTGCTCCACGGTCCAGCCGCCCTCCGTGAGGTACTCCGCGATGAGCTGGCGGTGGCAGTTGGCGACCAGGCGCTCCGAGCACAGCAGGCAGAAGGGCCGCGGAAGCTGCATCAGGCGCTCCACCAGGAGGTCGCCGGCCAGGTCCAGCAGCCGCCAGTAGGGCTCGCGCCAGCGGGCCATCTCGTAGAACGGGTTGCCCAGCTCGAGCAGCAGGGCGTAGCCGATGCCCGCGTCCGCGAACAGCTTCTGGATCCCCGCCTCGGAGCCGTTGGCCCGGGCGAAGGCGGCCTCGCTGGCCTTGTCCGGGCGGATGCGCACGTCGGCCACGGTGGCCACCCCGTGCTGGCGCAGCAGCTCCACCAGCTCCTCCGGGCGGCGGCCCCCGTAGCCCACGGTGTAGAGCTTCATCGCGGCCTCCTCCGCTCCCTCAGTCGGTCCCGCTCCGCGGCTTCACCGCCCGGGTGGCGATGAACGTGGGGATCAGCTGTCCCAGCCGGGTGCTGCTCCAGGCGTCCTCGAACAGCCCCGCGAGGCGGAAGCCGGCATCGAGCTGGCCGCCCAGCAGGTCCTCCAGGGTGTGGCCGAACTCCAGCGGCCGGCCCTTCTGGCGCAGCTGCTCCAGATCGTCGGGCGAGCGCGCCTCGAGGTCCGAGTACGGGATGCGGTGGCGCACCTCCAGCACCCCTTGCTCCTGCAGCTCCTCGTCGAACAGGAACAGCACCGGGTTGACCAGCCCCGAGAGCAGCGCGCCGCCGGCGCGCAGCACCCGGAAGGCCTCCCGCCACACCGGGCGCACCTCCGGCACGAACACGTTGGAGCAGGGGTGGAACACCAGGTCGAACGAGGCGTCGGCGAAGGCCCCCAGGTCGCGCATGTCCCCCTGCACCGCCAGCAGCGCCAGGCCCTCCCGCTCCGCCACCTGCCGGTCCCCGGCCAGCTGGCGCGGGGAGTTGTCGAGCACCGTGACGCGCGCGCCGGCCGCGGCGAGGATCGGCCCCTGCTGCCCGCCGCCGCACGCCAGGCACAGCACGTCAGAGCCCGCCAGCGGCGGGAACCACGACCGCGGCACGGGCTTCTCGGGGGTGAGCACCACCTCCCAGCGCCCCGCGCGCGCCGCGGCGATCACCTCCGGGCCCGCCGGCACGGTCCAGCGGTTGCCCAGCTCCACCTGGCGGTCCCAGGCCTCGCGGTTGAATGCCAGCACGTCCATCGCCGCACAGCATACAGAATCGCCCGGCCGCGTGCAGCAGCCGGGCGACCGAGTGGCCGTGGGGCGCCCGCCGCGGCGGACGCCCGCGCGGGCACCTCACGCGGCGGGTTTGAGCGCCTGCTCCTCGTGGCTGCCCATCAGGCGCATCGCCAGGTCGTAGGCCGCGCCCAGGGCCTCGGAGCCGCGCGGCAGCTGGTGCAGCGGGCGCATCCCGTCGATGGCCCGGCGCAGCTCGCCGTCGGAGGGCACCGGGCGCAGCGCCACCAGGTTCGCCCCGAGGTAGCGCTGGGCCACGCTGCGGATGACGTCCCCGGCCATGACGTCGCGCTCGCCGGCGGCCTGGTTCACCAGCACGTGCACCTGGAAGGCATGGACCAGCGCGTCCAGCTCCGCCGCCTCCGGCGCGCCGTCGCGGTGCAGCCGCGCGAGGCAGTCCGACAGGTGCTCGGGACGCGCGCCGCCCTCGGGCCGCAGCACCGGCGCCAGCGCTGCGTACAGCGGGTGGCCGTCCTTGTAGCTGCGCTCCAGGCGCCGGTACAGCATCCCCTTGATGAACCCGTAGGCGTTCTCGATGGAGGTCATCTGCGGCGTCATCACCGCGAGCACGGTGTCCGCCAGGAGCGCGAAGTCGAGGGTGTTGTAGTGGGTGCCTGCGCCCAGGTCCAGCAGCACCACGTCGGCCGAGAGCCGGTGCACCGCGTTCAGCAGCCGGGTCTTCTGGCCGTACTTGGGGTTGGCCACGCTCAGGATGTCGGTGGCGCCGCTGATCAGGCGCAGGTTGGGGACCCCGGTGTCCAGGGCCACCTCCTCCAGCGTGGCGACGCGCTTCTCGATGAAGTCGTGCAGCGTGAACGCCGGCAGCTTGAGGCCGAGCAGGGAGTGCAGGTTGGCCCCGCCCAGGTCGGCGTCCAGCAGCACCACGCGCTTGCCGAAGCGGGCCAGCCAGATGGCCAGCAGCGAGCTGATGACGCTCTTGCCCGTGCCCCCCTTGCCGCCGCCCACGGCCCAGATGCTGAAGCCCAGCGGTTCCGCGCTCATCGGTCCGTCCCCAGGCTGGAGTTCCACAGCTCCCACAGCCGGTGGGCCTCGCTCCCGCGCGCGCCGCGCAGCGAGTTCACCGCCGCCCGGTCCTCGTCGGTGAGCGAGTCCCAGCGCACCGAGCACTGGAAGCCCTGGCCCGGGCCGCCGGCCCGGGGCCGCACCCAGTCCAGCCGGCCGATCCAGCGGTACGCCCGCTCGCTGGTCTTGAGCCCCACCTGCAGCGCCGCGGTGGCCCCCTCCAGCGAGGCCGGGTCCACCGGCAGCAGCGCGCTCTCGCACTCGAAGCAGGCGCCCGCCTCGTTGAGCCCGCTCACCAGCCCCGGCAAAGTCACGTTGTCCTGCTCGCCCTCCACGTGCACCACCAGGCGCGCGGCGAACAGCACGTCGTCGCGCTCCTCGGGGGCCGCCTCGGGCAGCGGGCCCGGCGGCGCCTCCGGCACGGCCGCCTCGGCCGGGCGCTCGGCGGGCGCGGCCAGGTTCTCCAGGCCCGGCACCTCGGCGGTGAACCCGGACAGCGCGTCCGGCGCCAGGTGCAGCAGCGCGGTCTCCTCCAGCGCCACCACCTCCACCGCCTGGTCCGAGTCCGGCGGCACCACGAACAGGATCTCGCCCTCGGCCGCCTCGATGGACTCCTCCTCCCGCTCCAACCACGCCCGGCCCCAGGAGGTGACCATCAGCGAGGCCCCGCCGCCGGGCACCGGCCAGCGCTCGTTCTGGAGCAGCGTGACCAGCTGCATGTCGCGGCAGATGCGGTCGAAGGTCTCCGCGGTCAGCCGTTCCAGCACCCGCGGGAAGCGGCCGCCGGCGGCCTCGCCCTCGCCGCGCACGACCTGGGAGAAGATCTGCCCGTAGGCGTTCTCGGGCGCGCCCCCGGCCAGGGAGTCGAGCGCCTTCTGGGCCGCCACCGCCTTCCACAGCTCGCGGCGGCGGACGGCCTGCTGCTGCACCTTGCGGAACTGCACCGTCGCCAGGCGCGACCCGCTCACGCGCAGGTAGAGCTGCGCGAGCAGGTAGCGCTCGCGCAGCGCGTCCGGCTCCAGTTCCAGGATCTCCCGCGCGCTGGCGATGGCCTGCAGCCAGTCGCAGGTGTGGAGGGCGGCTTTGAGGGACTCGCGGAGATTCTCGGTGGTGTTCACGGGCGCGTCCGTCGGTTGGGGTCCAAGAGAGTCCTCGTCCGATGCATTATCGGCAGCCCCGCCCCCCGACTTTCACCCGGGGGCGCGCCGGATGGGGCCCGCCGGGGCCCCTTGAGCCGGCCGCGGGAGCGGCCTAAACTGGCAGCGTCCCACCCAATTCGGAGGCCCGCGGCATGAAGAACCGGCTGGTGGCCGACATCTTCGAGCAGATGGCCGAACTCATGGAGATCCAGGGCGAGAGCGGCTTCCGGGTCAACGCCTACCGGCGCGCCGCCCGCGCCCTGGACAGCCTGCAGGAGGACGTCGAGGTATTGCGCCGCGAGGGGCGCCTCACCGACGTCCCGGGCATCGGCGAGAGCACCGCGCAGAAAGTCGGCGAGTTCCTCGACACCGGCCGGGTGGCCCGCCACCAGGAGCTGCTCAAGAAGGTGCCCGCCGGCCTGCTGGAGCTGCTGCAGGTGCCCGGCCTGGGGCCCAAGAGCGCGGCGCTGCTGTACCGCGAACTCAAGGTCCGGAGCGTGGACGACCTGCGCCAGGCGATCGAGGCCGGCCGCCTGGCGGACCTGCCCGGGATGGGCGAGAAGAAGATCGAGAACCTGCGCAAGGGGCTGGAGTTCCGGGAGCGCGCCGCGGGCCGCACCCCGCTGGGGCTGGCCGACGCCGTGGTGACCGAGCTGATGGCGGCGCTCCGCAGGGCGGTGCCCAAGGTGATCCTGTCCCCCGCCGGCAGCCTGCGCCGGATGCGCGAGACGGTGGGCGACCTGGACCTGCTGGCGGCCACCACCCGGCCGGCCGACGTGCTGCAGGCGTTCGTGGAGCTGCCGCAGGTGGCCGAGGTGCTGGCTCACGGCGACACCAAGGCCAGCGTGCGCGTGGAGCACGGGCTGCAGGTGGACCTGCGCGCGGTGGCCCCCGAGAGCTACGGCGCCGCGCTGCAGTACTTCACCGGCTCCAAGGACCACAACGTGCGCCTGCGCGACCGCGCCAAGCGCATGGGCCTCAAGATCAACGAGTACGGCGTGTATCGCGGAGAGAAGCGGGTGGCCGGCGCCACCGAGGAGGAGTGCTACCGGGCGCTGGGCCTCCCGTGGATCCCGCCCGAGATGCGCGAGGACCGCGGCGAGATCGACCTGGCGGAGGCGGGCAAGCTGCCCCGCCTGGTGGAGCTGGGCGACATCCGCGCCGACCTCCACTGCCACACCCGCGCCAGCGACGGCGACCTCACGCTGGAGCAGCTGGCCGACGAGGCCCTCAAGCGCGGCTACCGCTACGCCGCGGTGACCGACCACTCGGTGTCCGCCGGCTACGCCGGCGGGCTGTCCGCGGAGCGGCTCAAGGTCCACCTGCAGGCGGTGCACGCCTTCAACCAGAAGCAGTCCAAGATCCGCCTCCTGGCGGGCACCGAGTCCGACATCCGCACCGACGGCGGCCTGGACTACCCGGACGAGCTGCTGCTGCAGCTGGACTGGGTGGTGGTCTCCATCCACAGCGCCTTCGGGCGCGATCCCACCGGGCGCATGGTGAAGGCCCTGCAGCACCCTGCCACCTGCATGCTGGGGCACCCGTCGGGGCGGCTCATCGGCCAGCGCGACGCCTACGAGGTGGACTGGGAGGCGCTGTTCAAGGCCGCCGCCGCGGCCGGCAAGGCCATCGAGATCAACGCCCACTGGCGCCGCCTCGACCTGGACGACCTGCGCGCCCGGCGCGCCCGGGACCTGGGCGTGGAGGTGGCCATCTGCACCGACATGCACCGCGCCGACGAGTTCGACAACATGCGCTTCGGGGTGGGCGTGGCGCGGCGCGCCTGGCTCACCGCCGCGGACGTGCTGAACGCGCGCCCGTGGGAGGCCTTCGAGAAGTGGCGGACGGCGATGCGGGCGAAGCCCGCCGCGCGCCGCAAACCCCGGAGGAAGACGTAGGGGCGCACGGAGTGCGCCCGCAGCCCGTCCCCAACCAGGAGGAACGGACCATGGCCACGCAGCCGATCCTTTTGCCGGACCTGCCCTACCCCGACACCGCGCTGGAGCCGGTCATCTCCGCCAAGACCCTGAGCTTCCACCACGGCAAGCACCACCGCGCCTACGTGGACAACCTGCACAAGCTGGTGGCCGGCACCGACCTCGCGGGGCTGGAGCTGGAGGCGGTGGTGCGCAAGGCAGCCGGGGCCGCCGACCGGCAGGCGATCTTCAACAACGCCGCCCAGACCTGGAACCACACCTTCTACTGGAAGAGCCTCAAACCGGGCGGCGGCGGGCCGCCGAAGGGCGACCTGACCGGCAAGCTGGACGCGGCCTTCGGCAGCTACGAGAACTTCCGCAAGGAGCTGGCCGCGACCGCCATGGGCCAGTTCGGCAGCGGCTGGGCGTGGCTGGTGCTGGAGGCGGGCAAGCTCAAGGTGGTGAAGACCCCCAACGCCGACCTGCCGCTGGTCCATGGGCAGGTGCCGCTGCTCACGGTGGACGTGTGGGAGCACGCCTACTACCTGGACTACCAGAACCGCCGCGCGGACTACGTGGACGCCGTGATCGACAAGCTCCTGAACTGGGAGTTCGCCGCGGAGAACCTGGCCCGGGGCCGCTGAGCGCGGCCCCCGCCCGCCTGGACGACGGAGAAGCTCATGGTCCCGGGCCCGCCGGCCGGCTGTGGATCGCCTGGCCCAAGAAGGCCTCCGGGAAGGCCACGGATCTGGGCGAGCGCGACGCAGAGGCCTTCGGCCTGGAGCGGGGCGTCGTGGACTGCAAGGTCGCCGCGCTGGACGCCACCTGGTCGGGGGGGTGCTTGGCGCGGCGGGGGGCCCTGGATGGCCGGGTGAGCTGCGGTGGAACACGAACGACCGTGCGCGCTCCGCCAGCGCAGCCTCTGCCGTGACAACGCGTTCTTTGGTCCAGCTCAGTTGAGCAAGAGCAGCTTGCGCGTCCCCCGGTAGCCGGGCGCTTCCATCGCGACGAAGTACACCCCGGTGCCGGAGCGCCGCCCCCCGGAGTCGCGGCCGTCCCAGCCGATGCCGCCGTTCCCCGCCGGACGGACCCCATCCATCAGGACCCTCAGCCGCCGACCGCACACGTCGTAGACCTCCACGCGCACCCTGCCAGCACCGGCCAGCTCCCACGAGACCCACGTCGCGCCGTGCGCCGGGGAGAAGGGATTGGGTGATGGCGCGAGCAGCGCGTTCCGCGAGGGCGCGGGCGGGATGGGTTGAGCCAGGTCCCCGCCGTTCCGGATCAGTGCCGCGCCTCCCGTGTAGATGTCCAGGCGGCCGTCCTGGTCCAAGTCCAGGATCTGCGTCTTGGCCCTGAGGTAGGTCTCCACAAGGAGCGCCGACTCGTCCACAAATCCACCGTCGCCCCACGTGAACAGCCCTCCCCCGCTGCCCGGGTCGGACAGGCCCAGCAGCACGTCCGGCCGATCGCCTCCCAACAAAGAGCCGGTGGTCACGGAGAACGCCGGTGGCAGGCGGCGCGGTGGCGACGGTTCCGCGAAGTGGACCCCGTCCAGGTTGCGGTAGAGGCTCGTCGAGTCCGTGTACAGTGCGCGCGCCAGCACGATGTCCGGACGTCCGTCACCGTCAATGTCCGCGATCGACGCGTCGCGGGCGTAGAGCGTGCCCCAGTCGCCGGGGGCCAGGACGAACTTGCCGTCGCTCGCGTTCAGGTAGAGCTTCGAGGGCGCCCCCCAGTTCGCGAAGAAGAGGTCCGGCCGGCCGTCGCCATTCACGTCCCCCGCCGCAATCCTCTCGGTCTGGTCGGGATCATTGATGCCCGAGCCCGCCGTTACGTCCGTGAAGTGCCCGTGGCCGTCGTTGTGCAGCAGCACTTCCTGCCCCTGCCGCGCGAAGATCAGGTCCGGCGCGCCATCGCCGTTCATGTCGAAGATGGTCACCGTGCCGAAGGCATGGAAACCCGTGAGCCCGGCTGACTGGGACCGGTCGTCAAATCCGCCCACCCCGTCGCCCCGCAGGAACACCGGCGGCGCATCCCAGTACAGCAGCATCAAGTCCATCACGCCGTCGCGGTCGAAATCCTCCGCCACGGCATCGTACGGATAGGGCGCCAGAGCCGCAGAGATCCGGTCTGTGACATCGTGATAGGACCCGTCCGGGCCCCGGCGCCAGAGCTTCGGGTGGTAGTCCAGTTGGATGATGTCCGGGCGTCCGTCTCCGTACGCGTCCAGGGCGACGCTTCCCACGCCGGCCCACCCCGGGTAGCAACCAGGCGAAGTGCCCGAGGGAGCCGCGCGGAAGATGGGCAGCGCCTCCGAGCGGATCAGCACCGACGAGGTGTCGTCGTCCGCGAACGCGTCGTCCAGCGGGCGCCCATCCGAGGCGAGGAGCTGGAATTCCAGGCGCATCGCGCCCGCCGCGGCCGGCGTGAGCGCGTCGAACCGCAGCTCCACCGAAGAATCCGCCGGCAGCGCCGCCACGGAGCGCACCGAGGCGTAGGGCGGGGCCGACTCCCCCACAGGCCTCAGGTGCGCCTCGAAGCTGGCTCGCGCGTCTCCGAAGTTGTGCACCTCGATCACCGGCACCGTCGCCACCCCCTGCTGCACCACGGTGCGCGGCCAGACTACACGCTCCACCCCGACGTCGGGCGGCGCGGGGGGCCGGTCGAACGCCACCACGAACCACTCCGCGGTCCTCGGGTCACTCATGCCCACCGTGTAGAAGTGATCCATGACCACGACCTCGTACGGCCCCTTCGCCGCGAGCGCGGCCATCACCTTCGTATGAAGGGCCGCGGCGATCGCGGAATCCGCCCGTTCCTTCGGGCTGCAGAACAGACTGAGATAGCAGGCCGAGTTCGGGGCGCGGGACACCTCCCCGGGCTCGAAGGTGGACTGGAACATCGAGTCCGGAGGAAACTCGCAGCCCCCCCGCCCCGACCAAACCGTCGAGGCATTCAGCACCTCGCGGCCCGTCAGGCGGCTGACGAGTCGCGTGTAGCCGAAGTCGTTCGCCGGCTCATGTGCGTAGAAGACGTCCCCGAAACCCCAATAGCCGGTCGGCGCGAGCGACTTTCGAAGCGGTTGGGACAGAGCGCAGTGGGTCTTGAGAGCCAGAGTCTGGTAGTCGAGACGAACGATGACGAAGTCCACATCGGGCGCCGCCGTTGCCGGGCGGGCCACGGTCGGCGCGAGAAGGCCAAGGGAGAGGGTAGCCAGACGAATGAAGATGTGCCGGCGCATGCGACCTCCGCGCGGGACGGAGTCTGCCTGGCCCGCGGGCTCCGCGTAGGCGGAGAGCGGGAGCCTACGGCTTCAGCCCCAGCGGGGATGGCTGGGGAAGGTCCCGGCCGGAGCCACAAGGAGGGTCCGAACTGATTCGAGCCTCGCACCAAGAAGGACGGGACGCAACAGCGAAGTCGGGAGGGGGAATGGGGGATCATCATGTCAGATTGATCTGCCCCCGACGTGGGCCCGGAACGCCACTCCCCCGCCGGCCCGCCGCCCCAGCGACAGGAGCCCGCTCTACCTACCTCCCGAAGCTCACGCGGAGGATCGGGCTCTCCGCCGCGTTCGTCCAGTCCGTGCCGTCGTAGCGCTCGCTGACCACGCCGCTGCGCGTGACCTCGTACTTGAGCCGCACCACGCAGTTGCGGGCGTTGGGGCCGTGCAGCCCGAAGTCGACCAGGTTGCTGCGCGGCATGCTGGCCGTGAGGGGCACGTTCTGGAGAGTCATTTCCGTCACGTCCGTGTGCGGGTACGGGCTGGAGCCCGTGTAGGTGAAGACTTCCCTCGCGTTCAGGGTCAGGATGGTCTTGCCGTCCGCGGACACCGTGCCCGAGACGGAAGTGCTGTCTGTCTGGTAAGGAATCGCCACGGTCGACAAGTACGCGAATGACGTCCCGGTCCAGGTCAGCTTCCAGGTCGGACAATGCCCGAGGATGTCGATCGTCTTGTCCTTGTACTCGTCGTGCGGCGCGGGGGTGGGGTAGTACATCTGCATCATCGCGCGCATGCCCACGTCCTCGAGGCAGTCCATCTTGTGCAGCGTCTTCAGCACGTCCTCGATCACCGAGAAACCCCCGTAGCTCCAGGAGCTCCCGTTCCCCAGCACCAGCTTGACCTGCTCCAGCCCGTAGGACTCGCTGGTGGGGTCCGGCACGACCACCTCGACCTGCGTGTCCGACCACGACACGACCGTCGCCGTGTCCACGTAGCCGAACACCACGACGGAGTGACCCTGCTCGTACCCGAACTGCTGCCCGACGATCGAGACGATCTCCCCCGCCTTCGCGGAGTCCGGGTTGGTGTCCGTGATCTTCGGCCCGGTGGTGAGCCAGCTGCTGCTGGCCTCCGCGCCGCCCACCTTCACCGTCGCGTCCCCGCCCCTGAACGGCTCCGGCACGGTGGCCACGATCTCGGTGTCCGACCACGAGACGATGCTCCTGGCCGGGTAGGTGCCGAAGTTCACCGTGCTCGTCCCCTGCGCGGGGCCGAAGTTCCTGCCGTAGATGTACACCGGCATCGCGTAGGACACCTGCTCCGGGTACACCGAGGTGACCTGCAGGGTGCTGTGGATCCCGGCGGTCGCAGTGGCGGTCCCCAGCTTGCTCGAGGTCGCGGTGTTGAACACGTCCAGGGTGATGGTGTAGTCGCCGTCGGTGGTGTAAGTGTGGTACGCCACCGAGTCGTTGGTCGCGATGAACTTCTCCGTCCGGTCTCCGAAGTCCCACTCGTACCGGACGCTCGGCGGCCGGCCCAATGCGACACCGCCCCAGACGTACTGCCGGTTCCGGGCGCCGGTCATGTTCGCGGGCACGATCCGCAGGGTGACCGACGAGGGAATGAAGTCGATCCACCGGAAGTCGCTCCACAGGTAGCTCGAGGGGAAGCCCGGGGCTCCGGGCACCTCGCCGTAGATGCAGAAGCCGATGACGTTGTCCCCCGGGGAGAGGTGGATCGTGTCGCGGTCGGTGAGCGTCCACGGCTTTGCCGGGGGGGGCAGGACCCGGGCTCCGGTCCGGTCGAATGCGGTGAAGTAGATCCTGCCGGGCTCGCTCCACGTGGCCGACACGATCACGGCGTCCCCGGGCGCGTGGTAGACGTCCCCCAGCAGGTCGAGGGTGGAGCCCTGCTTCACCCACAACTCGTACGGCGGGAAGCCCGGGTTCTGCCCGTTCTCGACCACGTCGTGCCACAGCTCGCCGATCCGGTTCCAGCTGATGTAGGTGGTCTTGGAGGTCACCGTGATCTTGGTGAAGTTCATCCCCGGGGCCCCGGCGTTCAGGCCCGAGAAGTACGGGTCGAAGGTGGTGCCGTTGAACGTCACCCGGCGCGTCCGGTCGCCGGGGAAGTTCGGGTCGGCCACGTAAATGCTCCGGCCCACGACGTCCACCGTGTAGGCGGTCAGGTCGTGGCCCGCGGGCTGGCCGGTCGCGTCCAGCCCGTAGGCGCCGAGGCACAGGGGTTCGTGGAAGAAGTGCATCGAGGTGACCAGGGTGCACCAGGTCCACTCGTCCTGCAGCCCCACGAGATGCTCGTACACCAGGGCCGTGATGGACCCCCAATTGAAGTCCGCCTGCACCGCGGAGGCCACGCGGTAGCCGAGCGGGTTGTCCTGCCACAGCCGTTCGGGGGTGGCGTTCACCACGTCGTACAGGTGGTAGAGGCCCGGGGCGCTCAGCTTGCGCTTCTTCTCGTAGTAGTACCAAAGGGAGGTGGCGTTCTGCCCGGCGCACATCCCCATCCGGGCGGGGACGAGGTAGGAGCCGTTGTTGACGAACTCCCAGTCGTCCACCGCGGGCATGTAGCCCGTCCGGATCTGCGGCTCGACGCTGGCGATGGCCCGGACCATGTCCTCGTCCGTCACGACGACGACCAATCGCGCGCAGCGGGCGATGACCCCGCCCGGGAGGGCGCCCTTCATGGACGCCACGCCGGCCGAGACCCCGCCCACGTCGAAGTGCCGGGTGGCGACGGTCACGCTGTGCCGGTCGAAGGCGAGCGCCGGGACCGGCTCGAGCGTCCCGGCCGCGTCGTCGTAGAAGAACGCGACCGGATACGCGGACCCAGGGAGGGAGATCGGAACGGTCATGGTCATGATCGAGTCGGCGTAGCCCCCGCCGTTGGCGACGGTGATGAGGGGCGAGATGGGCCGGAAGAACTGTCCGAAGCGGTGGGCGGTGACCCTGGCATAGGACACGCTGAAGGTCCGCGCGCCGGCGAACGCGCCGGGCGGCACCTTGATCTCGAGCCCGTTGATGACGCTGTCCGCCGACGTGACGTGCACCGTGCCGCCGGCCGGAGAGACGGCCTGGGTGGCGACGGTCACCGGGGCGCCGGTCACGAGGTTCATCGCCGGGGGGCCGGGCGCGGTCGGGGACTTCGAGCAGCCGGCCAGGAACAGCAGCGGGGCGCACGCGAGAAACAGTGCGCGAAGGCGGGACGGGGTGCACATGACCGTCTCCTCCCCTGGAACGGAAGAGCGTATGTGCATCGCCTGCGCGGTGGGTACCGGGGCGCGACGGGTCGCCCGACGCGGCGGCTGCCGACCCGCCCGCCTGTCCGTACCCCTTCGGACCGAGGGGGCGCGCGGCCGATGTCGCCACCAAGTGTGCGCTCCGCGGGGAGATGTTGATAGTGATATTTCGTCGCGGAATCGGCACGTGGCCGGGGCGGGCTCCTACAAGTAGATCATCCTCGGCCGGCGGCGCTTGGGCAGGACCGTCGCCAGGAGCAACCCCAGCAGGAAGCCCCCCACGTGGGCCCAGAACGCCACGCCCCCGCCGGCCCACCGCCCCAGCGAGAGGAACCCGTTGAAGAACTGCATCAGGAACCAGAGTCCCAGCACGACCTGCGCGGGCAGCTCCATCAGCTGCAGGAACAGGAAGATCGGCACCAGGGTGAGCACCCGGGAGCGCGGGAAGAGGTAGATATAGGCGCCCAGCACGCCGGCCACGGCGCCGCTGGCCCCCACCACGGTGGTGAGGGCGCCGTGCGGCTGGAACGCGAAGGTGATCCAGCAATGGGCCAGCGACGCCCCCACGCCGCACACCAGGTAGAAGAGCAGGAACGGCACGTGGCCCAGGGCGTCCTCGACG
>Ga0335070_10006077_pt1 | contig 14211 bp, 9 predicted proteins | sample Lox_Sample_13_FD_206722 | JGI IMG/M metagenome (GOLD analysis project Ga0335070, IMG submission 206722) | Soil microbial communities from Loxahatchee National Wildlife Refuge, Florida, United States - Lox_Sample_1.3 | ecosystem: Environmental > Terrestrial > Soil > Wetlands | place: USA: Florida... | reverse complement strand
CGCGGCTGCACGATGTTCTTCGCGCCGCACATGAATTCCAAATCCATGGTGACGACGGAGACGGGCCTGCAGAGAGCCCTGCGGCGTCGCGAGTTCTCGCTCTTCTATCAACCGCAGTTCGTGGTTTGCAGCGGCGCCCTCGCGGGTGTCGAGGCGCTGCTGCGCTGGCAGACCCCTCGCGATGGCATGCGCCAGCCCGGCGAATTCGTGCCGGCCGCGGAGGAGAGCGGTCTCATCATCGACATTGGTGGCTGGGTACTGGATGCGGCCTGCGCGCAGCTGGCGAGCTGGCGCGAGCTCAACATTGCCCCGCCGCGCCTGGCGCTGAACGTGTCCGCGCAGCAGCTCAAGGAAGCGGAGTTCCCGCTCATGGTGCGTCGTGCGCTGGAGAAATACGGCTTGCCGGCCGAACTGCTCGAGCTGGAGCTCACGGAAAGCGTGTTCGCGGACGAAGCGGCGGGCGCGGCGCTGGCACGCCTCGCGCAGCTGGGCGTGCACCTGGCGCTGGATGACTTCGGCACAGGCTATTCGTCGCTGAATTACCTGCGCCAGCACCCCATCGGCACGGTCAAGATCGATCGCACTTTCCTGGAGGAAGTGCCGCAGAATCCGGCTTCGGCGACCCTCGTCGAGACCATCGTGGTGATGGCGCATGCGCTCGGCAAACGCGTTGTCGCCGAAGGCATCGAGACCGCGGAACAGCTGGAATTCCTGCGTGAACGCCGCTGCGACATCGCGCAGGGCTTCTATCTGGCGCGGCCGCTGGCTGCTCCCGTCGTCACCGAACTGCTCCAGGCTCGCGCGCTCTCGGATACCCTTGCCAGCGAAATCCGCGAGGTCGGCTGATTCCCAGGCTCACGTCGAGGATTCGCGCGCCGTTCCCGCCGAGGCGCGTAAATTGTGAACGGCGACACGCAAGCCGTCGCGACACGCAGACAATGCGACATATGCCGACGGTCGTGATACGTACAAGCAACCACTGAGATGCTGAACACAATATAAACACTTGACTGTCATTCGCGACGCTTTGACACTGGGGCCCTGTAGTGACAAGGGCAAACCCGTTGAAAGACGGGGACGCAAAGCCACCGGTCTAAAGGAAGATGTTCCTATGACGGCGGGGCTGCCACGATCGCGCTGCCAGCGCGAACGCTCGCAATCCCTTCTCGTCGCGAACTCTCCCGATGCGGTCCGGTGGCCGAATGAAGTTTCGGTCCGGGGAAGAGTTTTATGACAGCGAAGCCCAATAACGCGTCGGGCGCCACGGTGCGCCAGGATGCCGGGGAACCCACTCCTGCGCAGTCCGCGGACGCAGGCCCGTTCGTTCTCAACCTGTGTTCTTCGACGACACCCCTCGCGCTTGCGCGCGCGGAGCAGCCGGAACTGCAGCGCTTCAGCTTTTTCGTGAGCCGTCGCTTCGAGGAAGGCCGCGAGCGGTTTCGGCTGCACATGGGGTATTTCGCCACGCTGGCCGAAGCTGAAGAGTGGCTGAGCGCAGTGCGCGATATCTACCCCGGGGCCTGGGCTGGTGAGGCGCCGGGCAAGAAGCTGCGTGAGCGCGCCGCGGCTGCGGCAGCCGAACAGGCCCGGCATGCAGCCGGTCCGCCGCCTGCCTTCGCATTTACGGCCTCCGCCACGTCGGCGTCTGTTGCAGCCACTCCGCCCGCCGCCGCTCCGAAAGCTGCGCCGGCTTTTCCTCCGTCTCTGAACATTCCGACGCTTCCCGTTGCGGACCCGTTTTCAGCTGAGCCCGCTGCGGGACTGAACGTCCCGACGCTTCGCCCGGCGGTTCCGGCCCCCGCGCGCGCAGCGTCAAGCGCGCCGGCAGCTCGGCCTGCAACCCGGCCTGCCGCCCGCGCTCCGATGTCTGCGACACCGGCCGAACAGCGACCCGTCATTGCGCCGGCGGGACAGGCCAAGGCAGCCCAGGCAACCCAGCCAGCCCAGGCAGCCCAGCCAGCCCAGGCGGTGCCTGTGCCGGCAGTGCAGTCCAGCCCGGCGCCGGCCCCCGCGCAGACTCGCGTTACCGCGCAGGTTCGCACCGCCGCACGCGCGGAATCTGCGGGCGCGACTCCCGCGCAGAGAATGATCAATTCCGCGGCAGTGCCAGCGGGCGCAGGGGCAGCATCTCCTGCAGCGGCACGCGCTCCGGCCCCTGCGCGAGCGAGCGCGACGGCGGCAGATGCCGCCCGCGCCGCCACGGTCCAGCAGTCAGCGGCCCAGCGCCCTGCGGTTCAGCGCCCTGCGGTTCAGCAGCCGGCCCGAAGCAATGCCGCGCCGGCAGCGTCTTCCACGCTTTCACGCCCGGCCGCGCCGAAGGCCGCGGCGCCGTCACCGACCGCTCCCGCACGGGCCAGAGGGGCGAAGCCATCTCTTCCCAACTCGAACGTTCGCGAAGTGCTGGCTTCGCTCGACGAGGATACGGGCGAGACACGCATGATGCCGGCGGCCCGGATACCGGCGCCGACCAAGCCCGCACCGACCTTAGCCGCGCCGGTTGCCGCAGCAGCGGAACAGGTTGATGACAGCAGTTTCACCGATACTCAGGTCCTGAAGCTGCTGGAGACGCGTCGGTCTGACACGGGTGACAGCAACATCAATGAGGAGTCGGGTTCGATTTCGCTGCTGAAGCCCGATGACACCGGCACACGTCGCGCGCTGAAGGAGGCGGTTAGCCAGAACGCCCCTGTTTGGTTCGCGGTGCAGTTGCAGTGGTCCGTCAAGCCCGTCGAGCTGACGAAGGTGCCGCCTCTCGCGATCTTCAGCGCCTATACGCTCTATACCGTGGAAGGCAGCCGCGACGGGCGCAAGTGGTACGGCTTGCGTCTGGGTTTCTTCAGCGACGCGATCTCAGCGAAGCAGGTCGCCTTCTACGTGCGATCGGAGTTCAACTCGGTCGCGGTGGTTCCTGTCAGCCCGCAGGAGCACGAACGGGCTTCCGATGGGGACAAGAAGGACTCAGGGCGCCTGGCCTTCCCGAAGAAGGCCCGCTCCGGTCCGGTGGACGAGTTCAAGCTCATCGACTCCGACGCGACACCGGCGAGCACAGCCGCAGCGGTCGCGCCCGCAAAACCCCGTCCGCAGACGGCCGCCGAAAGGCGCGCTGCGGTCGAAGCGAGGCGCGCCAGAATGGCGGGACAGGTTCGGGCCCGGGACAAGCGCGCGCCGCAGACACTGGAGGAGACCCTCGAGATTCTGGGCGCCAGCCAGCTCGAGATCGATGACGGCAGAGGCGAGACGCTGAATGACAGCGGCGTGCGCCATCTGCGCGTCGAGGTCCAGAAGAACACGCCATTCTCGCGGTTGCTGGAGCGACTGAGCGAGCGGGTGCGTAAGCCCTGAGTCTGCAAGAGGTCAGGGAATATGCATCCCAAACACCGCCGCCCGCAGAGTTGCGCCGGGCGGCACGTAACGAGACCCTCTAACCGAACGACCGTACCGGCCGTTACGCCCGCCTGCCTGCGGCTCCACGCGCTGTGTGATTCGCGCGCCGATCCCATCAGTCGGGTTCTGGCGGCCGCCGGTCGCTGAGGGTTACTTCTTTCCGAACAGGCGCTCGAGCTCAGAGCGGGCCTTGTCCACGGCCACCGTGTCCGGCGGTGTGTAGGCCGCCTCGCGCGGCTTGAAGTGATCGCAGAAGTTCGCCTGCGTCTTGTTGCTGACTTCCTCGGCGGTGGGTTCGCGACAGTGCTTCGCAACCCGCGTGTCGTAGTCCAGGCACATCCGGCATACATGCAGCTCCGCACGGCACTTCGTGCACTCCTCGAGCCGGCGCAGGGGCAGGCTCAGGTGCGAGAGCGATGCACCGCATTTCCAGCAGACGAGGTTGTGGCTCACACGCGGCAGTCTACGCCTTGCGGCGGGATTCGGCCTGGCGCGGTTGGGTTCTATCCTTGAGGAAGGCTTCGAGCACCCGGCCTGTGTGCGAGTCCTTCGCACGTCGGGCAATCTGTGCAGGGCTGCCCTGTGCGACGATGCGTCCGCCGTCCTCTCCGGCTTCGGGTCCCATGTCGATGATCCAGTCCGCCTCGGCCATCACATCCAGGTTGTGCTCGACTACCACGGCCGTATTGCCAGCCTCCACCAGCCGGTGCAGCACGTGGATCAGTTTCTCCACATCCGCCATGTGCAGGCCAACCGTCGGCTCGTCGAGAACATACAGCGTGTGCCTGGGCTTTTGCCGCAAGCTCGCGCCCTCGCCGCGGACCTTGGACAGCTCGGCGACCAGCTTGATGCGCTGCGCCTCTCCGCCTGAGAGCGTGGGGCTCTGCTGCCCGAGCGTGAGGTAGCCGAGGCCGACATCCTGCAGCAGTTTGAGTGCGTGATGCACGCGAGAGTGAGCCTTGAAGAACTCCACCGCATCATCGACGCTCATGGCGAGAACATCGCCGATGCTCTTCTCGCGCCACAGGACGGCGAGCGTCTCCGAGTTGAATCGCCTTCCGCCGCACACGTCGCAGAGCACTTTGACATCCGGCAGGAAGCTCATCTCGATGGTCTTGACACCCTGGCCCTCGCACGCTTCACAGCGACCCCCGGCTGTATTGAACGAGAACCGGCTCGCCGTGTAACCCCGGATCCGCGCTTCCGTCGTGCCCTCGTAGATGCGCCGGATATCGTCCCAGAAGCCGATGTAGGTGGCCGGGCAGGAGCGGGGCGTCTTGCCAATCGGAGTCTGGTCCACCTCCAGCACCCGATCCACGGCCTCTATGCCGCCGATGGCGGCGCAGCCGATGAGCTGAGCCGCCTTGCTGCGCGAGCTCCGGCGTCCCCGCGAGCCCCTGGCATGGCTCTCGGCGAGCAGGCCCTTGAGATTGGTGAAGAGCACATCCCGCGCGATGGTCGATTTTCCTGAACCCGACACTCCCGTGATGACGACGAGTCGTCCCAGCGGGACGGACACGTCCTGACGCCTGACGTTGTGCAACTCCACGCGCTCGAGCTTCAGCTGTTTCGTCTGCTCATCTACGGCCCGCAGGGGCTGAGCCGGGTGCTGCAGGGGTTCGCGAAGGAACCTGCCCGTCGTGGAGCGGGGGTTGCGGATCAGATCGTCGACCGTGCCGGCACCCACGACTTCGCCACCGAGCACGCCCGCGCCGGGCCCCAGGTCCAGGACGTGGTCCGCCCGCCGGATAGTCTCTTCGTCGTGTTCCACGACGACCAGCGTGTTGCGATGGCCGGAAAGATCCGTGAGAGCGCCCAGCAGGATCTCGTTGTCGCGCGGATGCAGCCCGATCGTGGGCTCATCCAGAACATAACACACACCCTGCAGGTTGGAGCCGAGCTGCGCGGCCAGCCGGATGCGTTGCGCCTCGCCGCCCGAGAGCGTGGGCGCCGAACGGTCCAGCTGCAGGTAGCCGAGACCGACCCGCTGCAGGAACTTGAGGCGCGCCCGGATCTCCGCCAGCAGATCACGGCCGATCTGGGTCTCGCGCGACCCGAGTTTCAGCCGCGAGAAGAAGCGGGCGGTCTGCTCCACCGACTCGCCGGCGAGCGAGGCGATCGACCGATCACGAAAGCGCACATTCAGCGCGACGGCATTCAGCCGCTGGCCGTTGCAGACACCGCAGGCTTCCGGTTCGTGCTCGAACCACTCGTTCCACCACGCTTCCTCGCCGCTCTGCTCCTCATCGAAACCCGACATTTCGACCCCGGTACCGAAACAGGCATCGCACCAGCCGTGCTTTGAGTTGAACGAGAACAGGCGTGGGTCGAGCTCCGCAAAGCTCTTGCCGCAGGAGGGACAGGCCCGCTTGGTGGAGAACACGACGACCCGGTCGGACTTCGGTCCCAGTACGTGGACCAGGCCCTTGCCGAAGTCGAGCGCGCGCGCCAGCGCCTGGTGCAGGGCCGTATCCGTGCTCGCCTCGACATCGAGTTCCGCGACGGGCAGCTCGATGGTGTGTTCCTTGAATCGGGACAGCCTGGGCCACTTGGCCGTGGACGTGCTGGCCCCGTCAACGCGCAAAGTCTTGAAGCCTTTCTTCGCGGCCCACTTGGCCAGATCCGTGTAGTAGCCCTTGCGTGCCACGACCAGCGGCGCGAGGAGTGCAATGCGCTGACCCTTGAAGTCACGCAACAGGCGTCCCGCGATCGACGCGGCGCTCTGTGGTTCGATGGCTACGTTGCAGTCGGGGCAGAACTGCGTTCCGAGCTTCACGTAGAGCAAGCGGAGGAAGTGGTAGATCTCCGTCAGAGTGGCCACCGTGCTCTTGCGACCGCCCCGGCTGGTGCGCTGTTCGATCGCCACGGTAGGCGGAATGCCGAAAATCGCATCCACGTCGGGCCGGGCTGCCGGCTGCACGAACTGACGAGCGTAGGCGTTGAGGGATTCGAGGTATCGACGCTGGCCCTCATTGAAGAGGATGTCGAAAGCCAGTGTTGATTTGCCGGATCCCGAGACGCCCGTGATGACTGTGAACTTGTCACGCGGAATCTGTACATCCGCATTCTTGAGGTTGTGCTCGCGCGCGTTGTGGATGACGATCGCGTTGCGGTCGTGACCGTTGCCGCCGCGGCCGTAGCGCGCTCGTGGTTCGGCCACCTTTGCGGAGGCGGACACCGTCTGTCCCGCGTCTGCGTCAACAGCGGCACCGCGCCCCAGGCTGGCGGTCGCGACCGCAGCCGCGCCAGACAGGGGCTCGTCCGTGGTCAATGCCTTTTCGTACGCCGCCAGAGCCTGACCGGTGTAGGAGCCGGCATGCAACGCTATATCGGCGGGTGTGCCGCTAAACACGATCTCGCCACCACGATCGCCACCTTCCGGTCCCAGGTCGATCACCCAGTCGGAGGCCCGGATCACGTCCAGGTTGTGTTCGATCACCAGCAGCGAATGGCCGGCGGCGAGCAGCTTGCGGAAGGCCCGCAGCAGCTTGGCGACATCCTCGAAATGAAGGCCCGTGGTGGGCTCGTCGAACAGGAACAGCTTGCCGCGATGGGTGGTGCTCGAGACCACCGAGCCGGCTTCGGCCAGGTGACCCGCCAGCTTCAGGCGCTGCGCTTCCCCACCGGACAGCGTCGGCACCGGTTGCCCGAGCTTGACGTACTCGAGGCCTACGTCGGCGAGTGGCGCCAGGCGCGCCGCGACTTCACGCGAATCCGCGAAGAACGCCAGTCCCTCGGTGACGGTCATGTCGAGGACTTCGGCGATACTGGCGCGCCGGCCGTTCGCGCCTTCGCGCTTGATGTCCAGCACCTCGTCACGATAGCGCCGGCCGTTGCAGTCGGGGCAGCGCAGGTACACGTCCGAGAGGAACTGCATCTCGACGTGCTCGAACCCGTTGCCACTGCAGGTCGGGCAGCGACCGTTGCCGGAATTGAAGCTGAAGGTCCCCGCCGTGTACTTGCGCTCCTGCGCGGCCGGTTCTGTCGCGAACAGCGCGCGGATGGCATCGAAGGCACCGACATAACTGGCCGGGTTGGAGCGTGTCGTGCGACCGATGGCGCTCTGGTCGACCATGATCACGTCATCGATCAGGTCGGCGCCACGCAGACCCCCGAACTCCCCGGGAGCCTCGGTCGGTCTGCCCTGATACTTCAGCAATGCCGGATACAACACGTCCTCGACCAGCGTGGACTTGCCCGAACCGGACACTCCGGTCACGCAGACCAGTCGCTTCAGCGGTATCCGCACATCGATATTCTTAAGGTTGTGCTCGCGCGCGCCCTGCAACTCCAGCCAGCGGTTGGAACGGGCCTCCGCGACAACCTCCGGCTTCGCAGACGGGGCTGGCGCTGCGCGGCGCGCAGTCTTGCCGCGATCGCCCGCTGCACCGACGGTCTTGCGGCCGCTGAGGTAGTCACCCGTCAGCGAGCCCTTCTGCCGTCGTAATTCGCCCGGGGTGCCGAAGAAGACGATGTCGCCACCGCGCTCGCCCGCTCCCGGTCCCATGTCCAGGATGCGGTCGGCCTCGAGCATGATCTGCGGATCGTGCTCGACCACCAGCAGTGAATTACCGGCGTCGCGCAGCTTCTTCATGACCTTGATCACGCGCTGCATGTCGCGCGGATGCAGTCCGATGGACGGCTCGTCCAATACGAACAATGTGTTGACCAGCGATGTGCCCAGCGCCGTCGTCAGGTTGATGCGCTGCACCTCGCCGCCGGACAGCGTGCGCGACTGACGATCCAGTGTCAGATAACCCAGTCCGACATCAACGAGGTAGCCGAAACGGCCCCGGATCTCGCCCAGCAGCAGATCGGTGGCTTCATCCAGGGGGCGCGGCAGCTCGAGCTGCGAGAAGAACCGATGGGCCCGCTCCAGAGGCAGCAGCATCACGTCGTGGATCGTGAGACCCGGCAGGGAGCGCTGAACGTCATCGCTCCACTCGGCGCCGTGCGGTCTGAATGGGGTGTCTGAACCGAGTGCGGCCCGCGCCAGATCCTGTGTGCCCACGCGCCACAACAGGGCTTCAGTCTTCAGGCGCGCGCCGTCGCAGGCCGCGCAGGGCGTGTACGACCGATACCGCGAGAGCAGCACGCGCACGTGCATCTTGTAGGACTTCGTCTCGAGCCAGGCGAAGAAACGCCGGGCGCCGTACCACACCCCCTTGTTCCAGTCGCCCTCGCCCTCGATGACCCATTTGCGCTGTTCGGCGCCCAGCTCGCGCCAGGGCAGATCCACCGGGATGCCGCGCTTGCGCGCGAACTTCAGCAGATCGTCCTGACACTCGGAGTAGGACTGGGTCTGCCAGGGCTTGATCGCCCCGCCGCGCAGCGATTTGCTTTCGTCCGGCACGACGAGACCGTAGTCGATGCCGATGGTCCGCCCGAAACCGCGGCAGCTCTCGCACGCGCCCACCGGCGAGTTGAACGAGAACAGGCTGGGCGAGGGTTCGGAGTACGCGCGGTCGCATTCGGCGCAATGCAGGTGGCTCGAATAGCGCCAGGTTTGCAGCGCCACAGGCGGATCGGAGTCGTCGACCACCTGGACATTCACGCGCCCCTGGCCAACGCGCAGCGCCGCCTCGAGCGATTCCAGTACGCGGCCCCGTTCGGCGCCGCCTGCCCGGAATCGATCCTGGACCACTTCGAGTGTGATCTGCCGCGCCGGCGGCTCGCCGCGTTTCCTGCGGGCTTTCCCGGCGGTGGTCTTCGCCGCCGCCCTCGCTGCGACCCCGGTCCCGGCGCGAGCCGCGGTCGCGGGCGTCGCGGCCGCCGCGGGTGCGGGCCGCGTGGCCGCTTCACCGAAGTAGCGGGTGTAGCCCTGTTTCTCCAGCAGTCCGCGCACTTCTGCCTCGGTGAAGTTGGCGGGCACCGGCACGGGAAATGTCAGAATCAGCCGCGGGTCACCCGCGGTGGCGGCGCGTGCCGCCAGGTCCGCGTAGATGCTTTCCGAAGTGTCCCGGCGCACAGGCTTGCCGCAACACTGGCAATACAGCGTGGCGACCCGCGCGAACAACAGTTTCAGGTGATCGTTGAGCTCGGTCATCGTGCCGACGGTGGAGCGCGAGGTGCGCACCGGATTCGTCTGGTCGATGGCGATGGCGGGCGGAATACCGGCGATGCCGTCCACCTGCGGCTTGTCCATGCGATCGAGGAACTGGCGGGCGTACGGCGAGAACGTCTCCACGTAACGCCGCTGACCTTCGGCGTACAGAGTGTCGAAGACGAGCGAGGATTTCCCGGAACCGGACACGCCCGTGACCACCACCAGCTCGTTGAGCGGGATGTCGAGGTTGAGGTTCTTCAGGTTGTTCTGGCGCGCGCCACGGACCAGGATGGCGTCGCGGGAAGCGTCGGTCATTCCGTTACCTTGTTGACTCGGGTCGCAGCAGTCGTGGCCGGGAACGTCCGGCCAATCGGCCATTCTAAAGGATTCCGGGTCGGGAACGGCCGGGCCGCCGCGGGAACGCGGCCTGCTCACCACGATGGGGTCACCGCGGTGCATCCACAACCCCACCCCGCCCGTAAGGCAGGAGGTTGACTCGCATCGCCGGTGGATTCTGTCGTTCTGCCGCGACCGACTGCACGGGAGCGCGCTCCGGGAGCGTAGAATCACCGCGCGGAAGCCTTGAGGTCGCCAGACCGGGCAGGACCCGGTTGGCGTGAGGGGGTGCCTGGCGCCGTGGGCGGCAGGCAATCGGTCGGGCGGCTGAACGGCTCCGTTTCCGGTACGTGCACCCCATTGCCATGAACCGAATCAAGGAGACACGAATGAATACCCGCAAGATGTCCAGCGTCGCCCTGGCTGCCGCCGCCGCGGTGATGTTCTCGAGCGCCTTCGTTGCGACGGCGAGCGCGGACGAAGCCAAGGTGAAGTGCGAAGGCGTCAATTCCTGCAAAGGCCACTCGGCCTGCAAGGGCGCCAACAATGCATGCAAGGGCCAGAACTCCTGCAAGGGCAAGGGGTTCCTCGAAATGACCCAGGCGAAGTGCGACGCGGCCAAGGCCAAGGCCGGCAAGTAACGGCAGGCCGGACGGCTGGAGCTGCCGGCGGGCCATCCGCCCGGCAGCCCCGGCCACTGCGGCTCCGACGCCCTCCCGCTCCAGTCCCCCGTCTTGCCCGCTCCGAACCTGAATCGATGAGCCTGCTGCGCCCCTCCCTCGGCTTCGGTCTCGGGCTGCGGGTGGACCATTACGAGGCCATCCTGGCCGACCGTCCCGCCGTGGACTGGTTCGAGGCGCTCACCGAGAACTACCTGGTGCCCGGCGGCAAGCCGCTGGACTACCTGATGCGCATCCGCGACCGCTATCCCATGGTGATGCACGGGGTATCGCTCTCGATCGGCAGTACCCAGCCGCTGGACCGGACCTACCTGGCGCAGGTCAAGGCGCTCGCCGCGCGCATCCAGCCCGAGTGGATCTCCGATCATCTGTGCTGGACCGGCATCGCCGGGCGCAACCTGCACGACCTGCTGCCGTTGCCTTACACTGAGGAGGCGCTCGCGAATGTCGTCGAGCGCGTGCGCATCGTCCAGGACCTGCTGGGCCGGCGCATTCTGCTCGAGAACGTCTCCAGCTATCTCACCTACCGCGACTCGCCATTGACCGAATGGGAATTCCTGCGCGAAATCGCGGAGCGTGCCGACTGCCTGATCCTGCTGGACGTGAACAACATCTATGTCAGCAGCGTGAATCACGAGTTCGCGCCGCTGGATTACCTCAACGCCATTCCCATCGAGCGGGTGCAGCAGATCCATCTCGCCGGCCACGAGAATCACGGCGATTATCTGGTGGATACCCACGACCATCCCGTGCCGGACCCGGTCTGGGAGCTGTATGCCGCCGCGGTGCGCCGCTTTGGCAACGTCGCCACGATGATCGAGCGCGATGCCAACATCCCACCCCTGGAGGAGCTGTGCACCGAGCTGGAGGCGGCACGGCGGCTGGCGGAGCGGACTCTCGCGCGCGCCGCGTGAGCGGCGATCCCATGAGCCGTCTGGGCAGCAGTGCTCCCGTGAGCCGGCTGGGCGGCAGCACGGCCTTGAGCCGTCTGGGCGGCAGCATGGCCTTGAGCCGACCGAGCGGGGGTGCCGTGCGCCAGCGGCAAGGCTGAAGGATGGCGCGCCTCCCGCACATCCAGGACGCCTTCCAGCGCTTCATGCTCGCCGGCGATACGTCGATCGCCGCGCATGTCGTCGGCAGCGAGCGGGTCCCGGTCGAAACCCGGCTGGCTATTTACGGTGACGGCTACCGTCTGCGACTGATCGAAGCGCTGCAGAACACGTATCCCGTGCTCGCCGGGTTGCTGGGCGAAACCGACTTCAATGTCCTCGCGGGCCAGTACGTCGCCGGGCACGCGTCCACTTTTTTCTCGATCCGCTTCTATGGCGAGCAGCTGGCGGAGTTCCTCGCCGCGGATGCCGAATACGGTCGCGCGCCAGTGCTGGCGGAGCTGGCCCGATGGGAGTGGGCGATGGCGGCCGTGTTTGACGCCGCGGACGCGGAACCCATTGGTGTCGGCGCGCTGGCGGCCATCGCGCCCGAGGAGTGGTCGGAGCTGAGTTTCGAGTGGATTCCGGCGGCGCAGGTCGTCGAGCTCGAATGGAATGTGCCCGCGCTGTGGAAGTCCGTGACCGAGGAGGGCGAGCGGCCCGAGCCGGCGCTGGCCGAACGGCAGGCCCAGTGGTTATTGTGGCGGCGCGACCTGCAGATCTATTTCCGGCAGCTGGCGGGGGATGAAGCCGTCGCAATCGCTGCCATGCGCGGCGGCAGTTCGTTCGGTGAACTGTGCGATCTGCTGTGCCAGCATCTGGATGAGGAGCGCGCCTCGCTGCGCGCGGCCACCCTGCTGCGCGGCTGGGTCGAATCGGGTCTGATCGCGCAGGTGAACCTGCCCCCTTAGGAGTCCGGAATGCCATCAAACGTGTGCGGCAACGTGCTGGAGATGATCGGCCACACGCCGCTCATGGCCGTGCGTCACCTGGATACGGGACCGTGCGAGCTGTTCCTGAAACTGGAGAACCAGAATCCCGGCGGTTCCATCAAGGACCGGGTGGGCCTGTATCTGATCGAGGCCGCCGAGCGCGCCGGCCAGATTCGCGCCGGCGGCACCCTCATCGAGGCCACCGCCGGCAACACGGGCCTGGGGCTGGCGCTGGTCGCGGCGCAGAAGGGCTATCGCCTGCTGCTGGTGATCCCGGACAAGATGAGTCAGGAGAAGATCTTCCATCTCAAGGCGATGGGCGCGGAAGTGCAGCTCACCCGCTCCGATGTCAGCAAGGGTCATCCCGAGTACTACCGGGATGTTGCCGAACGCCTGGCGCGCGAGATACCCGGTTCCTTCTTCGTGAACCAGTTCGGCAATCCGGCCAATCCGCAGGCGCACGAGGAGACCACTGCGCCTGAGATCTGGGAGCAGACGGGCCAGCGCCTGGACGCGGTGGTGTGCGGTGTCGGCACCGGCGGCACGCTGACGGGCCTGTCGCGATTCTTCGGGCGGACGGCACCCAGGGTGGAGATGGTGCTCGCCGATCCCGGCAACTCCATCCTGGCGCACTACGCGAAGACGGGCGAGAAGGTCGCCGCCCGCGGCGGCTGGCTGGTCGAAGGCATCGGTGGCGATTCGATTCCGCCGGTGGCGGACTTCTCCCGGGTGGGTTCGACCTACACCATCCCGGATGCGGAAGCCTTCCAGACCTGCCGCGAGCTGCTGCGCAAGGAGGGGCTCATCGCCGGCACTTCGACAGGCACCCTGCTGGCGGCTGCGCTGCGTTACTGCCGCGAGCAGCGCTCGCCGAAGCGCGTCGTGACCTTCGTCTGCGACAGCGGCAACAAGTATCTGTCCAAGGTCTACAACGACTATTGGATGCTGGATCAGGGCTTCATCGAGCGCGAGCGCTTCGGCGATCTGCGCGACCTGATCGCGCGGCGGCACTGGGAGCACGCCGCCGTGACGGTCAACTCGACCGAGCCCGTGCTCGCGGCGCTGCGCCGCATGAAGCTGTACGACGTCTCGCAACTGCCGGTCATGAAGGACGGTAAGATTGTCGGCATCGTCGATGAGGAAGACATTCTGCTCGAAGTGTTCGGCAATCCGGAGCACTTCAACGAGCCGGTCACGAAAGCCATGGCGAGCGGTCTGGTCACGGTCCCCGTGGATGCCCCGATCGATCAGCTCATGGAGATCTTCAAGCGCGGCATGGTGGCCATCGTCGTCAAGGACGGCGAGTTCCTCGGGCTCGTGACGCGCATCGACGTGCTCAACTGGCTGCGCCGCAGACTGTAGACCCTGTCATGACACACGACACCCGCAATCAGAAATTCGCCACGCGCACCATCCACGGCGGCCAGCGTCCCGACCCGCTGACCGGCGCCGTGATGCCACCGATCTACGCGACCTCGACCTATGTCCAGTCGAGCCCGGGAGTCCACAAGGGCTACGAGTACTCACGCACCGCGAATCCGACCCGCGATGCGCTGCAGGCGGCCGTCGCGAACCTGGAAGGCGGCGCAGCCGGCTATGCCTTCGCCTCGGGCATGGCAGCCACGTCAACCGTGCTCGAGCTGCTCGACAGCGGCTCGCACATCATCGCGATGCACGACCTGTACGGCGGCAGCTACCGGGTCATGCAGAATGTCCGCAGGCGCTCTGCCGGTCATGACGTGTCGTTCGTCGATCTGACGAAGCCGGCAGCGCTGGAGGAGGCGATCCGGCCTGACACCCGCTTGGTGTGGGTCGAGACGCCCACCAACCCACTGTTGCAGCTGGTGGACTTGTCGGCGATCGCGCAGCTCGCCCGCCGCCGGGGCCTGCTGAGTGTGTGCGAC
>Ga0335070_10006075_pt1 | contig 14214 bp, 17 predicted proteins | sample Lox_Sample_13_FD_206722 | JGI IMG/M metagenome (GOLD analysis project Ga0335070, IMG submission 206722) | Soil microbial communities from Loxahatchee National Wildlife Refuge, Florida, United States - Lox_Sample_1.3 | ecosystem: Environmental > Terrestrial > Soil > Wetlands | place: USA... | reverse complement strand
ATCACCTATTACGGCGTCGCCGGCTTCGGCTACGCGTTCGACTGGGGCGACGTCACGCTCAACTACCGCTACATGCATTATGGCCGGGGCACCCGGCTCTTCGAGGATTTGAGCCTTCCCGGGCCACCGCTGGGGGTGCGGTTCCAGTTCTGAAGGTTGGACCTAGGTCCAATCGACCGGGCCGGCGTTGCCTTGCAGATTGCAGCCAGACGCCAGGACTGCCACCCATGCCTGCGACTCCGGAGCGAAAGGCCGGCACACGGGCCGCCAAGGCCGCGCTCGCGAAGCTGGAAAAGATTTCCGCCGAACAACTCGCCCGCCGCGTGATCGAACAGCGCGCCTTCGAGGCGGTGATCTGGGGCATGCCCGCGGTCAATTTCGAGCTTCTGTGCGAGGCGACAGCGAACGCCAAGGGTGCGATGAACCAGGTCCTGTACTGGTCGCGACTGCCCGACTGGAAGAACCAGACGCTGACTCCCAATCCCGACGTGATCTATCTCTTTCCGTTCATCGACACGCAGGAGGCGGGCCCGATGGTGCTGGAAATCCCGCCGGCCGACGGCGGCTCGATCACCGGCAGCATCGACGACGCCTGGCAGACCGCGCTCGAGGACGTGGGGCCCGCGGGCCTCGACAAGGGCAAGGGCGGAAAATACCTGATCCTGCCTCCGGACTACGCCGGCGGGCCGGCCGGCTTCACGCCGCTCCAGTCGAACACCTTCCGCACCTTCGCCGTCCTGCGCTCCAACCCCGCAAGCAGCGCGGACGCCGACGTTGCCAGGGCCGTAGCGTACGGGAAGCGCGTGAGGGTATATCCGCTGTCGCAGGCGCACGATCCGCCGGAGACAGTGTTCGTCGATGCGATCGACGCCGTCTACGACACGACAATTCCCTATGCCGTGCGCTTCTTCGAGCTCCTCGACCGCTTCGTGCAGCGCGAGCCGTGGCTTGCGCGCGACAAGGCGATGATCGACACGCTCAAGTCGATCGGCATCGAGAAGGGAAAGCCGTTCAGCCCCGACGCAGAAACGGCTGAGATCCTCAGAGTCGCCGCCGACGAGGCGCACGCCTGGCTCGACCAGGGATACGAGGCGACGTTCGCGCAGCCCTACTTTCCCGGCACACACTGGGCGGTGCCCGCTTCGCCCGAGGTTCTGCACGGGATGCAGACCGACTTCGCCGACCGGGCCGCCTATCCCGTGGATGGACGCGGCATCCTGTACTCGATGGCCTTCTTCAGCGCCAAGCATTTCGGCCAGGGGCAGTTCTACGTCATGGCGATCCGCGACAGGGACGGCCATGCCTTCGACGGCGGCTCCGGCTATCGCCTTACCGTTCCCGCCAACGCACCCGTGACGCTCTACTGGTCGGCGACGGCTTACGACCGTGCAACCCACGCGCTCGTCCGCAACCAGCCCCACTTCAGCCGCGCCTCGACGACGGCCGGAATCCAGAAGGGCGCCGACGGCTCGACCGACGTGTTCTTCGGACCGAAGGCGCCGCCAGGCAAGGAGGCTAACTGGGTGCCGACCGCGCCGGGCGGACGGTTCGAGGTGCTGTTCCGCTTCTACGGCCCGCAGAAGCCGCTGTTCGACAAGAGCTGGGTGCTGGCCGACATCGAGAAGACGAACTGATCGCGCGATGCCGCGCGGATCATCGGCGTTCCGCCCATGTCGAACGCTGACGGCCCTGTCACGATTCATGCGCTGACTTTGCGCAGGACCTTTCGCTTGCGAACGCCCGGCGAAGTGTCGGAGCATGGCGAGACTCGGGAGCCACTGGGGGGTCCGACTGAGGCACGGTTGCGTATTCATCCAGTCTGGACGCTGAGAAGAATGGAAGAGCCGAACGGCACCACGGGCGGGCCGCCGGGCATCGGACCGGCGAGCGAGGCGGCACCCAATCTTCGTCCCGTCTTGCGCGCGGGATGCGCCTTCGTCCTTCGCGTCATTGCCAACATCACCAAGCTCGCGGGCGGCGACCTGCGCAGCGGCCTCGTGTTCCTCGCGCTGTGGACCGCGAACATGCGTCCCATCATGCAATCGGCGGCGAACGACACCTATGGCGGCATGGACACGCTGCCGCCCGACGAAATGATCCGGCCGATCGCGGTGCACGCGCTGTCGGAATCGCTTCTCATTCCCTACGAGACGACACGCCGCCACGTCGAGAAGCTGGTCGCCAAGGGCCTGTGCGTACGCGACGGCCGCGGCGTGCGCGTCGCCGTGGCCACGGTCGCGGGCAATCCGGAGGTCGCGGCGATGATCGCCAACGCCTTGCCGAGCCTCCTGCTCTTCCTCGACGACCTACGGCGGTCGGCATTCGATTTCGCGCCCTATCGCCAGCCCTTGCCGGTCACGGCGCCGCTGCCGCCATCCGGCGAGTTGCCGCCGAACGCGCGCGCCCTGCTGCGCGTGTGCAGCGACTACGTCGCGCGCTGCGTCGACGTGCTCGGCAGGCTCTACGACAACGACTTCGCGGCCGGCCTCGTCCATACGGCGATCTGGATGGCGAACGTCGACGGCATCCGCCGCGGCCCGGAGAACCTGACCTACGGCGCGCTGCACGTGCTTCCGCCGGACGGGTTGCGGCAGCCGATCTCGATCAGCGCGCTGGCGGCGGGGCTCGCGATGCCGTTCGAGACCGCGCGGCGCCACGTGAACAAGCTCCTGCGCGCGCGGATGGCGGTCAGGACCGGCAAGGGCCTGGTCGTGCCGCGGGCGGTTCTGGAGCAGCCGCGCGTGATCGAGTCCGCGCGTGCCGTGCACGCGCACTCCGTTCGCCTGGTCGCGGAGCTCTACCGCGCTGGATTCGATTTCTCGGGCTATTGAAAGCGCCGGGCGCAGCTAGTGCGACCAGGGTTCCTTGCGGTCGAAGCGGAAATTGTCGGCATAGGACTTCGCCTTGGGCGCGGGACGGTGCGGCTCGAACACCTGGTACGCGATGCCGTTGCGCGTCGCGAAGGCGACCGCCTCCTCCCGGGTGTCGAATTCGAGCTGCACCTGCTGGAGCATGTCGCCCGAACTCGTCCAGCCCATCAGCGGATCGGGCGCGCGCGGGCTCTGCGGCTCGTATTCCAGAAGCCACATCCTGGTGCGGGCCTTGCCCGACTGCATCGCGTTCCTGGGTGGCTGATAGATGCGCGCGCGCATGAAACTCCCTCGAGTCTGGCCCGATGGTCGGGGCGGCGTGATTTGAACACGCGACCCTCTGCTCCCAAAGCAGATGCGCTACCAGGCTGCGCTACGCCCCGGACCGGAGCGGTTCAGATAGCGGAAGGCATGGGCTGCGGCAAGCTGCTGCCGCGCTACGGCGCAGCAGGTGCGGCGCCGGCGCCGGCGGTTCCGGCCGCCGCCGTATCGATGTTGTGGAATATGGTCGCATGCACGCGGTCGCCGGGCCGGATGCCGAGCGCGTAGGCGCGGCCGCCGTTGATCTCCAGCACCGCACGCACCGGCTCGGCCGACGGTATCGGATCGGTCGAATACGGCACCGCGTTGGGCTCGATGCTCGAGACCGTGCCGTCGGCGCGGATGAACAGCATGTCGAGCGGGAGCTCGGTGTTCTTCATCCAGAAGGCGATCCGCTCGCTCTGGTGCAGGTCGAACAGCATGCCGGCGTCGGAATCCATGGTGCTGCGGAACATCAGCCCACGCTCCTGCGAGGCATGGTCGGATGCGATCTCCACCCGGAAGGTCTGCGGGCCCGCTGCGGTATCGATGCGGATGGTCTCTACCGGCAGCGGCTGCTGCGCGAAGGCGGCGCACGACACCAGGACTGCGGACGCAATGAGACTCACGAATGCCAGGCGCATTTCGACTCCCCAAGCAGCTATTATTGTTTTGGGAGAGCGTGCCGCATCGCGCGCTGAATGGCAAAGAGTCCGAACTGCGGGACCCAGTGGCTGACGGTGCGATAGTCGCCGCGCCACCAGCTCGGCCGCGCGAGGTTGGTTTCGATGTGGTCGAGCGCGGAATTCAGCAGCGCATCGCTTCCCGCCGCCTTCGCAAGTGCGAGAAGGGCCCAGCCGCGGCTGAAATTGAGCGCGTAGTGATGCGGCTTGCGCGGCTCCGTCACCGGCCGGAGCGCCAGGAGGCGCGCGCCGGCCTTGTCCATGATCGCGGCGACGGGAACCGCACCCGAGCGCACCATCAGCTCGCAGAACATCGGGGTCACGGCCATGAAATCGGGCCAGCCCTCCTCGTCGGCTTCGGCGGGGAGCCGGTCGAGCAGCGGCGCCATGCGCGCGGCGGCATCGCGCGCGGTGTCGGCAAGGTCGGAACGGCTCTCGACCTCCGCATAGTCGAGAAGGTTGATGAGCGCCCAGCACGGGTTCGCGTATTCCCGCGCGAAGGGATCGATCATCGCGTTTCTGTACTGCGTCGTGAGCGAGGCGGCGATGTCGCGCGCGAAGAACGTCAGCCGCGTCGATCCGCTCACGCGCCGGTCCTCGAGCGCAAGCCGGAGGAACCAGGCGCGACCGTAGGGCATCTCGAACAACGGCCGGGCGGCGAGATCGGCGGCTTCGGCGGCGAGCTTCGCGGGCATCAGGATGCCGTCGACGATCGGCTCGTACTGCGCGTCGCCCGTCAGGCCCTGATAGGCGAGCAGCGCCCACACGCCGTGGCAGGCGGAGTGCCAGTCGATGCAGCCATGGAACGCGGGATGGGCGGTGTCGTGGCGGAGCACATGGCGCGCCGGAACCTGGGCCAGCAGCGCCGCCCAGTGCGGGGCTTCGTTCAGGAACGCGCGGAAACGCGCCGCGGCGTCGGACATGGCGGGGCTCGTCTGAAGGCTTCCGCCTCAAGGATCGAGGACAAAGACCTCGGCTGCAAGCTCGCCCTTGGGGCCGTCGCCGGTGCGGACGCGGACGCGCTGGCCCTGGCGCAATTCGCGGATGCCGGCACGGCGCAGAGTCTCCATGTGCACGAAGATGTCGGGCGTGTTGGGACCGCGCGACAGGAAGCCGTAGCCCTTGCCGCGGTTGAACCATTTCACGATGGCCTCGAACGCATCGCCACGCGCCTCGGCGACATAGCGCTGCTGGCGCGGCTCGACCACCGGCATCGCCTGGGCCGTCGAGTTGTCGAGCGAGATCAGCCGGCGTGCCTGAAGCCCGCGCGGGCCCTGCACCGCTTCGCAGACGACGCGCGCGCCCTCATACGCAGTCTTGAAACCGGACTGGCGCACGCAGGTCTGGTGCAGAAGGATGTCACCTTCGATGCCGCCAGAAGGCGTGATGAAGCCATAGCCCTTGTTGAGGTCGAACCATTTGACCTGTCCGATCACCTCGAGGGGAATGCCCTCGCCGGTGGTGGGGGAAATCGACCGCATAACCATCCCTTACCCCATGCAATCGTCGACAAACCTGCGCTAGAAACAATCGCGCGCCGGTAAAATCTGTCATGCATGTAACGTGACCGCCTACCCCCCCATTTGAGGGATATCCGCGCAAAGAGCGCAGGGAACCTTTTTCATTCTGGAGTTACGTCATGGATTTCACCGGCCGCTATGTGATCGCGGCGCCGCCACGGAAGGTCTGGGACGGGATCAACGATCCCGCGATCCTGAAAGCCTGCATTCCGGGCTGCGAACAACTCGACAAGACGAGCCCGACGGAATTCGTCGCCACGGCCAGGATCAAGGTCGGACCGGTGAGTGCGACCTTCAAGGGAAAGGTGACGCTGTCAGACATGGAGCCGCCGCGGCGTTGTCTCCTGACAGGCGAAGGACAGGGCGGCGTCGCCGGCTTCGCCAAAGGCGACGCCGAAGTCATTCTCACCCCCGAAGGCAACATGACCGTGCTCACCTATACGGCGAAAGCATCGGTCGGCGGCAAGCTGGCTCAAATCGGCCAGCGCCTGATCGACGGCGCGGCAAAGCAGATCGCCGACGACTTCTTCAAGCGGTTCGCAGCGCAGATCGCCCCCGAGCTTGCCGCCGATCCGACGACGGCGGAGCTGGCCGGTCGCGCCGCGACGGCAACGGCGGGCGTCATCGCGACGGAGCCCGGGACTTCGCGCGGCGGGCTCTCGCCGGCGATCTGGGTCGGCGGGCTCATCGCCGTGATCGTGGTTTTGCTACTGGCTTTCGGGCTGCGGCCTTAGGCGCAGCCTTCGCCGCCGGCTTCGGCTTGCGGAACAGCGAGTCGAGATCGAATTCGGGCGCCTTCGCCGGCGCGCGCTCGCTCAGGAGCTCGCCGCCGATCGCCCAGCTGTCGCGCTCATGCTCGACGATGAGCACCTGGGTCGCGCCTCGCTCGAGCTCGAAGATCTCGCTGACCGCATCGGTGATGGCGGCGGCGAGACGGCGGCGCTTCTCGAGCGGGCGGCCCTTGGCGACATGCGCCACGACGAACGGCATGGGAATCTCCCCTTTTCGCCTACGACTATAGCAGCGCTTGACGCGCCGGGGCGCAGCCCCGAGACTCCGGACTTCGCTATCCCAATCCGAGGTAACAGATGACCGTTGTGTCGATGACGGTGAACGGAAGGCCGGTTTCAGTCGAGACCGAGGACCGCACCCTGCTCGTCCATTTCCTGCGCGAGCAGCTCCGCCTCACCGGCACGCATATCGGCTGCGACACCAGCCAGTGCGGCGCCTGCGTGGTTCATGTCGATGGCAAGGCGGTCAAGTCCTGCACCATGTTCGCGGTGCAGGCCGAAGGCGCCCAGGTCACGACCATCGAGGGGCTCGCCAAGGACGGCAAGCTGCATCCGGTGCAGGAGGCGTTCCGCGACAATCACGGCCTGCAATGCGGTTTCTGCACGCCGGGCATGATCATGACCGCGGTCGACATGATCCGGCGCAAGGGCGTGATGGACCGCACCACGATCCGCCACGAGCTCGAAGGCAATATCTGCCGCTGCACCGGCTATGTGAACATCGTCTCGGCGATCGAGGACGCCGCAAAGCGCATGGCGGGGGAGAAGGCGGCATGATCACCTATCCCTTCACCTATCGCCGGGCGAAGACGCTGGCCGAGGCGGAGGCGCTCATCAAGGCGGCGCCGGACGGCAAGCTGCTCGCCGGCGGACAGACGCTGATTGCGGCGATGAAGATGCGGCTCGCGAACCCGTCGGACCTGATCGACATCTCGTGCATCAAGGAGCTGAACTACATCCGTGCCGGCGCCGGCGCGGTTGCGATCGGTGCGGCGACGATCCACCACGACGTCGCGAATTCACCGGAGGTGAAGAAGGCGATCCCCGCCCTCGCCCGTCTCGCCGCGCTGATCGGCGACCCCGCAGTGCGGCACAAGGGGACGATCGGCGGTTCGGTCGCCAACAACGACCCGGCGGCCGACTATCCCGCCGCGGTGCTGGCGCTCAACGCGACGATCAAGACCAGCCGGCGCAGCATCAGGGCGGACGACTTCTTCACCGGCATGTTCTCGACCGCGCTCGAGGACGGCGAGATCGTCACCGAGGTGTCCTTCCCGGTGCCGGAGAAGGCGGCCTACCAGAAATTCCCCAACCCGGCCTCGCGCTATGCGATGGCCGGCGTGTTCGTGGCGAAGTTCAAGGACGGCGTGCGCGTCGCGGCGACCGGCGCCGGGCCCTGCGTGTTCCGCGTGCCCCAGATGGAGGCGGCGCTTGCGAAGAGCTTCACGCCCGATGCGGTCGCGAAGATCGCGGTGGCGGCGGACGGCCTCAACTCGGACATCCACGGCTCGGCGGAGTATCGCGCCAATCTCGTGACCGTGATGGCGAAGCGCGCGGTGGCGGACGCGGCATGAGCGTGGCGGCCGAGCGCGACGTGCTGGAGACGGCGGCGCAATGGCTCGGCGAGGGCCGCAAGGTCGCGCTCGGTACGGTGGTGAAGACCTGGGGCTCGGCCCCGCGCCAGGCCGGCAGCCAGATTGCGGTGCGCGACGACGGCGCGTTCGTCGGCTCGGTCTCGGGGGGCTGCATCGAGGGCGCGGTGATCGAGGAAGCGGTCGCCGCGATGAAGGACGGCAAGGTCCGCAACCTCGAATTCGGCGTGAGCGACGAGACCGCCTGGTCGGTCGGCCTCGCGTGTGGCGGGCGGATCGAGATCTTCGTCGAACCCGTCGCGTGACCCTCGTCCTTCGACAGGCTCGGGACGAGGGTATTGTTGCAGCCTCATGCCGGGCCTGTCGAAGCATGAGGTGGCATGAAGACCGAAACCCTTAGAGCCCTGAATGCCGCCCGGCGCGAAGGCCGCGCCGTCGTGCGCGCGACCGATCTCGCGACGGGCGAAGAGAAGCTCATCGATCCCGCGCGCGACAGCTCGCCGCTCGGCGAAGCAGCGGCGGGCGCGGCGCGTGCCGATACCTCCGGGCCGGCGCAGATCGAGGGCCGGAGCTGGTTCCTCTCGGTCTACAATCCGCCGCTCGATCTGGCGATCGTCGGCGCGGTGCACATCGCCCAGCCGCTGGTCGCGATGGCGCGCGAGGCGGGCTACGGCGTGCGCATCATCGATCCGCGCACCGCGTTCGCGACGGCGGCGCGGTTTCCCGGGGTTGCGATCAGCCACGACTATCCCGACGAGGCGCTGGCGAAGGCGCCGCTCGGGCCGCGCAGCGCGATCGTTTTCCTGAGCCACGATCCCAAGATCGACGACCCGGGGCTGATCGCCGCCCTGCGCTCCGGCTGCTTCTATATCGGCACGCTCGGCTCGAAGAAGACGCAGGCCGCGCGCTTCGCACGGATGAAGGCCGAAGGGTTCGGCGACGACGACCTCGCCCGCATCCATGGCCCGGTCGGCCTCGACATCGGCGCGCGCTCCCCGGGCGAGATCGCCGTCTCCATCCTCGCCGAGATGACGCTGGTGCTTCGCGGCAGCAAGCGCTAGCGAAGTCCGCCTCGCGCATTTCGACCCGCCCTCAAGGGGAGGGTCGAATCCGATCAATGATCGCCGCCACGTCCGTCGCGGTCGCCGCGATGCTGCCAGCCACCGCGCCCGTGGAAGCGCGGTTTCATCTCGTCCGGCGTGATCACGCCGTCGTTGTTCCTGTCGAGCCGCGCAAACAGCTTGAGCGGCGGGGCGGCGAACTCGGCCAGCGAAAGCTTGCCGTCGCCGTCCTTGTCGAGACGCTTGAACATGCGGTCGTTCATCTCGCGATAGCGGCCGGAGAGATCGGCGACGAACTGGGCCTGGGTCATGGTCGGTGCGCCCCCGGTCGCGGACTGGAAGTGCTTGAGCATGATCTGGTCGAATTCGGCGCGCGTGACCTTGCCGTCGCGGCTGATGTCGCTCTCGCCGCAGAAGCGGGCGCGTCCGAATCCGGCGAAGCCGCGGCCGCCCCGGCCAAATCCGCCGCCGAACCCGCCCCAGCCGTGACCGCCGCGCCAGCCGTGGCGGCCGCCGCGATCATCGCCGCCGGGCGGCGGTGCATCGGGCGGCGGCGCGGTGCCATCTCCGAAGCCCGCGCGGCTCACCGGATTGCACGACACCGTGCCGCTGCCGTCGCGATCCATCATCTGGAAATGCGCGCGCTGCGGCGCGACGAATTCGTCGAGCGTCAGCTTGCCGTCGCCGTTCCAGTCGATGCGGCGGAACATTTCGCCCGCATGCCTCTGGAAGTCGGCCTGGTGGATGGCAGCGAACTGATCTTCGGTCATGAGCTTGCCGCGATGCGTCGCCACCGCGAAGCGCGTTCCGAGCACGTTGTTGAACTCGGCCCTGGTGATCTTGCCGTCGTGGTTGGTGTCGTAGTCCTGCAGCAACCGGTCGGCGAGCCGGCCGCGGTGGACCAGCCCCTGCATCGGGCCGTCCGGCGGCGGCGGACCGTCCATCTGGGCAAAGGCGAGGCTCGTCCCGCCGACAATCACCGCAGCGCCGACGAGCAGCGCGATCTTCGTGTTCCTGGTCATGAGAAAATCTCCGCGTCCTGTGCGATGAGTAAACGCGGTTATGGTCGCGAAACTGTGCCGGAACAAAACGTGATCGTCGCAAAATGTACGAAACCCGGAGACGCCGCAAACTTCGTTGCAAATGAAAAATTGCAGAGGTGGGTCCGAAGGCCCAAATTGCCAACAGATGACCAAGGACGAAGCCAAACCGCACATTCTCGTGGTCGAGGACGCGCGCGACATCCGCGAGCCGCTCGCCCGCTATCTGCGCGATCAGGGCTACCGCGCCACCACCGCGGCCGACGCCATCGCCGCGCGCAAAGTGATGAAGGGTTCGGCGATCGACCTCGTCGTGCTCGACATCATGATGCCGGGCGAAGACGGGCTCTCGCTCTGCCGCTTCATCCGCGAGACCTCGCAGATTCCGGTGATCCTGCTCACCGCGCGCGGCGAGGAGGTTGACCGCATCATCGGCCTCGAAATGGGCGCCGACGACTACATCGCCAAGCCCTTCAGCCCGCGCGAGCTGATCGCCCGGATCGCGGCGGTCCTGCGCCGTACCCAGGCGCTGCCGCCACGCCAGAAGCCGCCCCACGCCGAGCGCATCCGCTTTGGCGACTGGACGCTCGATACCGGCCAGCGCGAGCTGATCGGGAGCGACGGCGTGGCGCTTCCCCTGTCGAGCGGCGAATTCCGCCTGCTCTCCGCGCTCCTCGAGCGGCCGAAGATCGCGCTCACCCGCAACCAGCTGCTCGACCTCACCAAGGGGCGCGACGCGGACCTGTTCGACCGCTCGATCGACAACCATGTCAGCCGGCTGCGCAAGAAGATCGAACCGGACCCCAAGAACCCCCGCTACATCAAGACAGTGTGGGGCGGCGGCTACATCTTCGCGATGGACCCCGAACTGCAATGAGGCTGTGGCCGCGGGCGCTAGGTACCCAGCTCATCGTCGTGGTCGCCGCGGCGGTGCTCCTGTCCAATCTCGCGGTCGCGGCCTGGTTCCAGCTCGGCGCCGAGCGCATGAGCGAGAGCGATCTCCACGAGCGGCTCATCGACCGTGCCGCCTCGATGTCGACGCTGCTCGCCGCGATACCGGCGCGCGCCCGCGACGACGCGGCGCTGGCAATGAGCTCGGGGCTCTGGCGCTTCGAGCTCATCCACGGCAAGGCGGTCCAGCTGCCGATGACCGACGAGGAGACCCGTCTTGCGAACCGGCTGCGCACGATGCTCCCGGAAGAGAAGGCGGGCCAGCCCGTCTCGGTCAAACTGATCACCGCGGCGCCGCCGAACGACGGCCGCGCCCGGCCGCACCGGCCGCCGGGACCGGCGATGCAGTTCACGATTCCCGTGGTGCGCGGCACCCAGCTGAACGCGACGTTCTACCGGCCGCCCGCGCCCGGCTGGCCGGTCGAGGTCACGATCGCCGCGTTCATGGCGATCGTCGTCGCCTCGGCGGCGTCGGCCTATGTCGCGCGCCGCGTGGCGCGGCCGCTGACCGCGCTCGCGACCGCGGCGACCCAGGCCGCGCGCGGCGGCACCGCGCCCCCGGTGCCCGAGGAAGGCCCGGACGACGTGCGCAACGCCGCAGCCGCCTTCAATGCGATGACCGCGCGCGTCACGCACACGCTGGAAAGCCAGCGCCAGCTTCTCTCCGCCGTCGGCCACGACCTGCGCACGCCTCTCACCGCGATGCGGATCAATCTCGAGTTCGTGGCGGATGCCGAGGTGCGCGAGCGCCTCGCCGCCAACCTCAACGAATTGCAGGCGCTCACCGAGTCGGTGCTGTCGGCGGCGCGCGGCGCCGGCGGCGAGACCAAGCGCAATATCGACCTCTCGGCGCTGCTCGAAAGCCTGTGCGCCGACCTCGACGACCTCGGTGAGCCGGTGATCTGGCACGCGCACAAGCCGGCGCCGCTGGCCTGCCGGCCCGACGAGATCCGGCGCGCGGTTCGCAACCTTGTGGAGAACGCGATCGCTTATGGCCACCGCGCCGAGGTGCGGATCAGCGAGACGCCGGGAGCCTACGATATCGTCGTCGAGGACGAGGGCCCCGGCATTCCCGACTGCGACCAGCAGCGCGTGTTCGAGCCGTTCGTGCGGCTCGAGACCTCGCGCAACAGCGAGACGGGCGGCACCGGCCTCGGTCTCACGCTGGTCCGCGCCATCGCGCAGGGCCATGGCGGCGGCGTGACGCTCGAGAACCGGCCCGAGGGCGGCCTGCGCGTGCGTCTGCGTCTGCCCCGCGAGACGGCCACGCAGGACGCACCCCGCACTTTGGGCGTGTGATTTGCGCACAGCCCTCTAAGATCGCGTCATGAAATTCGACACCGTTGCGACCGCTGCGGCTCTCGGCGGCATCCTCGCCCATGGCGTGCGGGCGGGCGAGAAGCGCTTCAAGAAGGGGCGCGTGCTCGCGCGCGCCGATCTTGCCGAGATCGAGGGTGCCGGCATCGCGACCCTCGCGGTGGTGCGGCTCGAACCCGGCGATATCGGCGAGGACGAGGCCGCGGCGCTGGTGGCGGCCGGCTGCGGCGGCGCGGGCGTCCGCACCGGCGCGGCGTTCACGGGCCGGGTCAACCTCTATGCCCTGGACGACGGCCTCGCGCTGATCGACGCCGCGACCGTCGACGGCATCAATGCGCTGGACGAAGCCGTCACCGTCGCGACCTTGCCGCCCTTCGCGCGCGTCGCGAAGAACCAGATGCTGGCGACGGTCAAGATCATCCCGTTCGCAGCGCCGCGCGCCGCAGTGGAGGCGGCGGAGCGGCTGCTGGCCGAGCGCGGCCCCCTCGTCCGCGTCCAGCCCTTCGCGCCGCATCGCGCGGCGCTGATCTCGACCATGCTGCCGGACAGCAAAACGTCGCTGCTCGACAAGGGCCGCAACGCCATCGCGGAGCGGCTGACCGCGCTCGGCTCGGCACTGGCGTTCGAGCGGCGCGTCACGCATGAGACGGCCGCACTGGCCCAAGCCCTTCGCGAAGCGGCCGCAGGCGGCGCCGATCCGATCCTGGTGTTCGGCGCGAGCGCGATCACCGACCGCCGCGACGTGATCCCGGCGGCGATATCCAAGGCAGGCGGCACGGTCATCCATTTCGGCATGCCGGTCGATCCCGGGAACCTGTTGCTGCTCGGCACGCTCAAGGGGCGGAGGGTCGTGGGGCTTCCGAGCTGCGCCCGCTCGCCCAGGCTCAATGGCTTCGACTTCGTCCTCTGGCGCCTGCTGGCAGGTCTCGAAGTCGGCCGCGCGGAGATCGCGGCGATGGGGGTCGGCGGACTCCTGACCGAGATTCCGACCCGGCCGCAGCCGCGCGACGAGCGCCCGGCCGAGGCGCCGCGAATGCCCAGGATCGGCGCCATTGTCCTGGCCGCCGGACTGTCGTCGCGGATGGGTTCGAACAAGCTGCTGGCGACCGTCCGGGGCAAGCCGATGGTGCGCCATGCGGTGGAGGCGGCGCTGGGCAGCGCGGCATCGCCGGTCGTCGTGGTGACCGGAAACGGCGGGGCCGAGGTGCGGAGCGCCCTTGCGCCTCTTGAACCTCTCTTCGTCGACAATCCCGACTTTTCAAGAGGTTTGAGCACTTCGCTCAAGTGCGGTCTCAAGGCGCTGCCGGCGGACTGCGACGGCGCACTCGTCCTGCTCGGAGACATGCCGGACGTTTCGCCGGCCCTGCTCGACCGGCTGGTCGCGGCCTTCGATCCGGAGGAGAACCGGGCGATCTGCGTCGCGACGCGCCATGGCAAGCGCGGGAACCCGGTGCTCTGGGCGCGGCGGTTCTTCCCGGAAATGCTGGCGATCGAGGGCGATGTTGGCGCCCGTCATCTCGTCGGCCAATATGGCGAACTGGTCTGCGAGGTCGAGGCGGCGGATGACGCGCCGCTGACCGACATCGACACGCCCGAGATGCTTGCGGAGTATCAGTCGCGATGAGCGATCCCCTCTACAAGAAGGAGCTCCTGCGGCTGGCGGCCGATGCGGTCGGCGCCGGTCGGCTGTCGGTGCCCTGCGGCACGGCTTCGGTCCACAACCCGGCCTGCGGCGACAAGGTGACGGTGGACGTGGCGCTCGAGGGCGGCCGGATCGCGGCGATCGCGCACGACACCAAGGCCTGCGTCCTGACCCAGGCCTCAGCCGCGATCCTGAGCAGCGGGGCCTCGGGCATGAACCGCGAGGAGATCGTTTCGCTGCACGGCGCGGTGGCCGGCATGCTGTCGGGCGGCGACGCGCCGGACGCGCCGTTCGAGACCTATGCCGTATTCGACGGCGTCATCGATCATCGCAGCCGGCACAGATGCGTCCTGCTGCCGATCGAGGCGGCGTTGGCCGCCTTCGAGGCTTCCCAGTCCTCTACCACGGAAGACTCGAAATGAATATTCCGGCCATCGATCCGCACGA
>Ga0335070_10006074_pt1 | contig 14214 bp, 12 predicted proteins | sample Lox_Sample_13_FD_206722 | JGI IMG/M metagenome (GOLD analysis project Ga0335070, IMG submission 206722) | Soil microbial communities from Loxahatchee National Wildlife Refuge, Florida, United States - Lox_Sample_1.3 | ecosystem: Environmental > Terrestrial > Soil > Wetlands | place: USA... | reverse complement strand
GCGACATGGTGCTGGCGGCGGCCGGCAACGTGAAGCACGGCGATCTGGTCGCGCTCGCCGAGCGCCAGTTCACCGAGCTGCCCGCCGGTCTCGCCAACGGCCGCGCCCCTGCGCGCTACCAGGGCGGGGCCTACCGCGAGGGCAAGGACCTCGAGCAGCTCCACGTCGTGCTCGGCTTCCCCGGCATCTCGTTCACCGATCCCGACTACTACGTCTACTCGGTCTACTCGACGCTGCTCGGCGGCGGCATGTCGTCGCGCCTGTTCCAGGAGGTGCGCGAAAAGCGCGGCCTCGCCTACAGCATCTATTCCTTCGCCAGCTCGTTCATCGATGGCGGCATCTTCGGCGTCTACGCCGGCACCGGCGCGGCCCAGGTCGAGGAACTGATCCCGGTGATCGGCGAGCAGATGGCAGCCGTCGGGCGCGCGCCCGGCGACGCCGAAATCGAGCGCGCGCGCAACCAGATGAAGGCCGGGCTCCTGATGTCGCTCGAGAGCACCAACGCGCGCTCCGAGCAGCTCGCCAACCAGCTCCTGGTCTACGGCCGGCCGATCCCGGTCGAGGAGATCGTCGCGCGCATCGACGCGGTCGACGCCGCGGCGATCAGGCGCATGGGCGACCGGCTGCGCTCGGGACCGGTCACGGTCGCTGCGCTCGGCCCGATCGACTGGCTCGAAAGCCACGACGCGATCGCGGCGCGGTTTGCGTAAGAGAGTGGCCGCTCGCCTCTAGGCGTGGCCGGCGTCGCCGGAGAGCTTGCCGAAATCGATGCCGATCTTGGCGACCGAGCGCTGCCACTTGCTGTCGATGTCGGCGTCGAACACCAGCTCCTCGTCGGCCGGCACGTGCAGCCAGCCATTGGCCTGGATCTCGGTCTCGAGCTGGCCGGGGCCCCAGCCGGAATAGCCGAGCGCCAGCAGCGAGCGGCGCGGCCCGGCGCGGTTGGCGATGGCGTGCAGGATGTCGACCGAGGCGGTGAGCGCCAGCCGGTCGTCGACCAGCATGGTGCCGTCGCGCCGGAACTCCGCCGAGTGCAGCACGAAGCCGCGGCCGGCCTCGACCGGCCCGCCGGAATGGACGCGGATCTCGTCGCTCATCTTCCGATGCTCGATGCCGAGCTGGTCGAGCAGCTCGCCGAACGACATGGCCTCGAACAGGCGATTGACCACCAGGCCCATGGCGCCCTCGGCCGAGTGCGCGCACATGTAGATGACGGTCCGTTCGAAGCGGGGGTCGGGCATGTTGGGCATGGCGACCAGCAACTGTCCGGCCAGGTAGCCCATCTCATTGCGGTCTTGTTTCATGGTCCGACACTCGCCTCGCGTGGTCCCGTCGTCTTGGTCCCGCTTTAACAGCTAGGCGCAGCCCCCGGTTCCGACAAGCGCTTAACAGGAAAGTGACTGTTAAATCATTGTCGCAGGCCTATATTTCCTGCAAGTAAACCACATCGGCCCAGGCAAGGCAAAGCGTCCGCAGCCATGGCAAGAGGCTTCCTTCGTCGGAGCGGCGTGCGCGCCGCGTTCGCGTCTGCGCTGGCGCTCGCCGCGCTCGCGCTCGGCGCGTCGGGCGCGCGGGCCGCGGCCGCGTCCGACTGGTTCGCGACAGAGCAGGGCCGCGTCCGCCTGATCGCCGCGAGCGGCACGACCGGCGACGGCAAGAGCGTCGCGCTCGGCCTGCAATTCGAGCTGAAGCCGGGCTGGAAGATCTACTGGCGCTCGCCGGGCGACGCCGGCTTCCCGCCCGCGGTCGACTGGTCCGGCTCGCGCAATCTCGCCGGCGCGGCGCTCGCCTGGCCCGCGCCCGAGCGCTTCGTCGTGCTCGGCCTGACCACGCTCGGCTACAAGGACGGCGTCGTGCTGCCGGTCGACGCCATGCTCGCCGAGCCGGGCAAGCCGCTGCACGTCGAAAGCAAGGTCAACTACCTGACCTGCGACGACATCTGCATCCCCTACGAGGCGCGCCTCGCGCTCGACCTGCCGGCGGGGCCGGCGCAGTCGACGCCCTATGGCCATCTGATCGACCGCTTCGAGAAGCGCGTGCCCGGCGACGGCGTGGCGGCCGGGCTCGGTGTATCGCGCGTCGAGGTGCGCCGCGCGCGCGGCGGCGAGACGCTCGCCGTCACGGTCGTGTCGCGCGAGCCGCTCGAGCATCCCGATCTCTACGTCGAGGGCCCGCGCGGCCTCGATTTCGGCGCGCCGCGCGTCGAGCGTCTCGACAGCGGGCAGGGCCTGCGCCTCCTGCTGCCGGTACATCGCGGACCGGAGGGGCAGACCGCCGTCGGCGCGCCGCTCACGCTGACCCTGGTCGACGGCGCGCGCTCGCTCGAGACGAAGGTGACGCCGGTGCTGGCGAGCGGCGGCGCAAGCGGGGACGGCGCGAGCTTGCTCGCGATCCTCGGCATCGCGCTGCTCGGCGGCTTCATCCTCAACTTCATGCCCTGCGTCCTGCCCGTCCTGTCGATCAAGCTGCTCAACGCGGTCGGCCATGGCGGCGGCGAGCGGCGGCAGGTGCGCCGCCGCTTTCTTGCCTCGGCCGCCGGCATCGTCAGCTCGTTCCTGGTGCTGGCCGGCGCGCTGATCGCGCTCAAGGGCGCGGGCGCGGCGATCGGCTGGGGCATCCAGTTCCAGCAGTCCTGGTTCCTGATTGCGCTGATGGCCGTGATCACGCTGTTCGCGGCCAACATGTGGGGCCTGTTCGAGGTCAGCCTGCCCGGCGCGCTGGCCGACGCGGCGGCGCGGCCGGGATCGCGCGCGAGCGCGGGGCTGGGCGGCGATTTCCTGACCGGCGCGTTCGCCACGCTGCTCGCCACGCCGTGCTCGGCGCCGTTCCTCGGCACCGCCGTCGGCTTCGCGCTGTCGCGCGGCCCGTCCGAAATTCTGATGGTGTTTGCCGCGCTCGGCCTCGGCCTCGCGCTTCCCTATCTTCTGGTCGCGGCCGCGCCGGGCCTGGCGACGCGCCTGCCGCGGCCGGGGCGCTGGATGATCCGCCTGCGCGCCATCCTCGGCCTTGCCCTGGCGGCGACGGCCTTCTGGCTCGCCACCGTGCTCGCGGCGCAGGCGGGCATGGCGGCCGCCCTCGTCATCGGCCTGCTCATGCTGGCGGCGCTGGCGCTACTCTGGCTGCGCCGTCGCTATCGCGCCGCGGCGGGCATCGCGCTGGGCGGCGTCGCGGTCCTGGTCGCGCTCGCACTGGCGCTGCCGGCGGCGCTGCCGGCGCGGGCGCCCGGCGCCGCCGTGGCCAGCGCCGCCTATTGGCGGCCCTTCGACGAGGCGGCGATCGCCGGCCTCGTGCGCCAGGGCAAGACGGTGTTCGTCGACGTCACCGCCGATTGGTGCATCACCTGCCAAGCCAACAAGAAGCTGGTGCTGAGCCGCGAGGCCGTGGCCGGCCGGCTCGGCGCGCCCAACGTCGTCGCCATGGTCGCCGACTGGACGCGCCCGAACGACGCGATCGCCGCCTATCTGGCGAGCTTCGGCCGCTACGGCATCCCGTTCAACGTGGTCTACGGCCCGCGCGCGCCCGAGGGGCTCAAGCTGCCCGAGCTCTTGACCGAGGCGGCCGTGCTCGAGGCGCTCGACCGGGCCGGCGGCGGGCCGACCGCCGCGGCCGACGCCGGCGGTCGCTAGGCCGGGCCGGCATCCCGAAGGGGGTGGATTTCGCCCACGGGAGGACTATTCTTCCCGGCGGCGCGGGCGGCCGGGCGGTCGCCCATCGGATGTAACGCAAGGGGAGCGCCATATCGGCGCGCCGCGGCCGCTCAAGGCAGCTGCCATCAGCTATAGGGGTTCACGATGACCATCAAAGTCGGTGACAAGATTCCGTCCGCGAAGTTCAAGTATCTGGGCAAGGACGGCATGGCCGAGATCTCGACCGACGACCTGTTCAAGAGCAAGAAGGTCGTGCTGTTCGCCGTGCCGGGTGCGTTCACGCCGACCTGCTCGGCCAAGCACCTGCCGGGCTTCCTGCAGCACGCCGACCAGCTCAAGAAGAAGGGCGTCGACACCATCGCCTGCGTGTCGGTCAACGACGCCTTCGTCATGGACAATTGGGGCAAGAACCAGAAGGTCGACGGCAAGGTCATGATGCTCGCCGATGGCAATGGCGACTTCGCCAAGGCGGTCGGCCTCGAGATGGACGCCTCGGGCTTCGGCATGGGCCTGCGCTCCAAGCGCTACGCCATGGTCGTCGAGAACGGCGTGGTCAAGCAGCTGCACGTCGAGAAGCCCGGCGCGTTCGAGGTGTCGAGCGCGGAGTACATCCTGAAGCACCTCTAAGGCGCGTCGCGCACTGCTCGCGCTATAGCGGCCACATCACCCCCACCCGCCTGCGGGCCGAAGCCCTTCGGCGGGCGAAGGCCCGGCGCTGCGCGCCGACCTCCCCCGTCAAGGGGGAGGTGGACTCGGTTGACCCCTCCCCCCCCTTTGCGGGGGAGGGCGGGGTGGGGGGTGAACCTCGCCGTTACGCCCCGTTGCTGGTCCTCGCCAGAAAGGGCGCCATGCCCTGGCGCGCCAGCGCATCGGCGCGCTCGTTGCCGTCGTGGCCGGCATGGCCGCGCACCCAGTGCCACTCGATCTCGTGGCGGCCGCGCGCGGCGTCGAGCCGCTGCCACAGGTCGACGTTCTTGACCGGCTTCTTGTCGGCGGTCTTCCAGCCCTTGGCCTTCCACGAATGGATCCAACGCGTGATGCCCTCGCGCAGATAGGTGCTGTCGGTGTGCAGGCGCACGCGCACCGGCCGCTTCAACGCCTCGAGCGCCCGGATCGCCGCCATCAGCTCCATGCGGTTGTTGGTGGTCGCCGGCTCGCCGCCCGTGAGCTCGCGCTCCTGGCCCTTGAACACCAGCAGCGCGCCCCAGCCGCCCGGCCCCGGATTGCCGCTGCATGCGCCGTCGGTGTAGATCTCGACGGTGTTCGCGTCCTTGTGCGAAATCGCGGCCGCGGTCATGGCGCGCGCTCAGTCGAGGCCATAGGCGCCCGGCCCCGCGACGCCGCGATGGAAGCGCAGCTTCTGCAGATATTCGTGCGGGTCCTTCGGCTTGACCAGCGCGCCCGCGGGATGGTGCAGCCAGTCGTAGAGCCGCGTCAGCAAAAAGCGCAGCGCGCTGCCGCGCGCCAAGAGCGGCAGCGCGGCGAGCTCCTCGGGCGCGAAGTCGCGCACCTTGCGATAGCTCGACAGCAGGAGGCGCGCCTTGGTGACGTTGAAGCTGCCGTCCTGCTCGAAGCACCAGGCGTTGAGGCAGATCGCGATGTCATAGGCGTAGAAATCGTTGCACGCGAAATAGAAGTCGATGAAGCCCGAGAGCTTCTTGCCGAGGAAGAAGACGTTGTCGGGAAAGAGGTCGGCGTGGATCACGCCGGTCGGCAGCGCGCGCGGCCAGTCGCGCTCGAGCGCATCGAGCTCGGCGGCGAGCTCGTGCGCCAGTCCCTTGGCCACGCGATCGGCGCGCGCCGCCGATTTCTCGAAGAGGGCGCGCCAGTCGTCGACCGAGAGGGCGTTGGCGCGGGTCATGGCGAAGCCCTCGCCCGCATGGTGCAGGCGCGCCAGCGCCTCGCCGAGCGCGGCGCAGTGCCAGCTCTCGATGCGCCGCGGCCAGAGCCCCTGCAGGAAGGTGACGATCGCCGCCGGCCGGCCGCACAGCTCGCGCAGCGCCCGGCCGTCGCGGCCGTGGATCGGCGTCGGGCAGGGGAAGCCCTTGGCCGCCAGATGGTCCATGAGGCCCAGGAAGAACGGCAGGTCGGAGCGCGCCACGCGCTTCTCGTAGAGCGTCAGGATGTAGCTGCCGCGGAAGGTCTGCAGCAGATAGTTGGAGTTCTCGACGCCCTCGGCGATGCCCTTGGCCGCGACCACGTCGCCGATGTCGTATTCCGCGACGAACCGGCACAGCTCTTCGTCGGGCACTTCGGTGTAGACGGCCATGGCTAGCGCGCCCCGGGCGAGGACGCGCGGGCCGGCGGGGCGGGCCTGAGAAGGGGCTGTTCTGTCACTCGACCGTCATCGCGCTTGCCGCCTAGGTCATAGCGCGGCGGGGCGGAGCGAGGCAACACGCGGCCGGCGCGCCGCCGCCCTTGTCCCGGCCGGGCCGCTCCCCTAGAGTTGCGCCGTCGCGGGAGCCGGGCGAACCCGGCCCGGCCGAGGGAGCGGAGCATGGCGGACCCGAAGATAGCCCAGAAATCGCCCTATGGCGTTCAGGTCGAGGCAGGCAAGACCTATTTCTGGTGCGCCTGCGGCCAGAGCAAGAACCAGCCGTTCTGCGACGGCTCGCACAAGGGCTCGACCTTCACGCCGGTGCAGTACAAATCCGATGCGACGAAGCAGGTGTGGTTCTGCGGCTGCAAGCACACGAAGAACCGCCCGCTGTGCGACGGCACGCACAGCCGCATCTGATCCGTCTTTCATGACGCGATATCGTTCCCTGCCCAAGGCCGCTGCGCTGCTCTCGCGCCGGTCGCTCTGCCTCGGCGGCGCCGCTCTCGCGCTCGCCGCGACCGTCGGTCTCGCCGGCTGCTCGACGACGCCCACGGCAATCTGTCCGCGCGTCGCCGTGCTCGAGCAGGCCTCCGCGCTCACGCGCTTCCAGCCGGGCGGCGGCCAGGCGCGCGACGATGTCATGTTCAAGGCCGACATCAACCGCGTCGACACCGACTGCAAATATTCCGGCGCCGGTAATGCCGACCTCGAGGCCAATCTGCGGCTCTACATCACCGCCGAGCGCGGCCCGGCACTCAAGGGCAACACCGCGAACGCCGAATATTTCGTCGTCATCACCGATCGCGGCGGCATCGTGCTGGCCAAGCGCACCTTCCCGCTCAAGATCGACTTCGGCAATCTGCAGGCGGTCAACCTGACCGAGGGCACCTGGCAGTATTTCCGCCTCAATCGCGGCGGCGGTGCCGGCTACGAGATCTGGACCGGCTGGCAGCTCTCCGACGCCGAGCTCGAATACAACCGCCAGGCCCGGCCTTAGAGCGCGCCGCCCCGCGACGGCGCGCGCCTTGACTTTGCGCGGCCGATGCATAGGGTACTGGCGCGGTCCGGCTCGCCGGTCCGCCCGCCGATGAACCCTGCGGGAGAGGTCGGCATCGTTTCCAAGCCGCTGCACGGAAACGCCGCCGGCGCCGAAGGAGCAACCGCCCCGGAAACTCTCAGGCAAACGGACCGCAGGGGGAGGACACTCTGGAAAGCAGGCTGCGGGATGCGTGCGCCCGCGGCCTCACCGAAGGGGTAAGCCCGGGCCGCGTCCCGTCCGGGTCAAATCTCTCAGGTCCAGCGACAGAGGGGGCATGGCGCCGGCCGCAATTCGGCCGGCAGACTGTGCAACCTTGTCGGAGGCCCCGTGGCCGACACGACGTCCGAGAAGCTCGCCCGCGTTCCTCTCGACGGCCTGCACCGGTCGCTGGGCGGCAAGATGGTGCCGTTCGCCGGCTATGAGCTGCCGGTCAACTACGCCGCCGGCATCCTCGCCGAACATCGGCACACCCGCACGTCGGCCTCGCTGTTTGACGTGTCGCATATGGGCCAGGTGGCGCTGCGCGGCGCCGCCGCGGCCGACGCGCTCGAGACGCTCCTGCCCGGCGACATCAAGGGGCTCGGCGCCGGGCGCATGCGCTACAGCTTTCTCACCAACGAGCGCGGCGGCATCCTCGACGACCTGATGATCACCAACGCCGGCGACCACCTGTTCCTGGTGGTCAACGCCGCGTGCAAGGCGCAGGACATCGCGCATCTGGCCAAGGGGCTCGCCGGCAAGGCCGCGGTCGAGCCGCTGCCCGACCGAGCGCTGCTCGCGCTGCAGGGACCGAAGGCCGCCGCGGTGTTGGCGCGGCTCGCGCCCGGCGCGGCCGACATGGCGTTCCTCTCCGGCGCGGCGCTCGCGGTCGGCGACATTCACTGTTTCGTTACGCGCTCGGGCTACACTGGCGAGGACGGGTTTGAACTGTCCGTGCCGGCCGCCCATGCCGAGGCGCTGGCGCGGCGCCTCCTGGCCGAGCCCGAGGTCAAGCCGGCCGGCCTGGGCGCGCGCGATTCGCTGCGGCTCGAGGCGGGCCTCTGCCTTTATGGCCATGACATCGACGAGAGCACGACGCCGGTCGAAGCCGGGCTCGCCTGGGCCATCGGCAAGCGCCGGCGCGAGGCCGCCGGCTTTCCGGGCGACGCGGTGATCCAGCGCCAGCTCGCCGAGGGCCCGGCGCGGCTCCGCGTCGGCATCAGGCCCGACGAGCGCGCGCCGGCGCGCGAGGGCACCGAGATCGCCGACGGCGCCGGCCGCGTGGTCGGCAAAGTGACGAGCGGCGGCTTCGGCCCGACGGTCGGCGGCCCGATCGCCATGGGCTATGTCGAGCTCGCCTGCGCCAGCGAGGGCACGCGGCTCGGCCTGCTGGTGCGCGGCAGCGCGCGGCCGGCGCGCGTCGTCGCCATGCCCTTCGTGCCGCACCGTTATGTCCGTGCATCCGCACACCCAAAGCCCTGAGGGAGATCCCATGAGCGACCTCAAATACACCAAGGATCACGAGTGGCTGCGCGTCGCGGGCGACAGCGCCACCATGGGCATCAGCCAATATGCGCAGGAGCAGCTGGGCGACATCGTCTATGTCGAGCTGCCCAAGGTCGGCCGGAAGGTGAAGGCGGCCGAGCAGGTCGCCGTCGTCGAATCGGTCAAGGCGGCGAGCGAGGTCTACGCGCCGGTCGCAGGCGAGGTGACCGCGGTGAATACGAAGCTCGCCGAGGATCCGACCCTGGTGAACAGCGCGCCCACCGGCGACGGCTGGTTCGTCAAGCTGAAGATCGCCGATCCGAAGGAGCTCGCCGCGCTGATGGACGAGGCCGCCTACAAGGCCTTCGTCGCCAGCCTCGCGTAAACGCCGGGAGCATCGATGCACATCGCCAAGACGGAACGAGCGGGAATCATGACCACGAGCGGGCCGCGCCTCGACGCGCTGGAACAGAAGACGGATTTCGCGCGCCGGCATATCGGCCCGTCCGACGCCGAGATCGCCGCGATGCTCGAGGCGCTCGGCTTCGCGTCGCTCGACGAGCTGGTCGACCGCGCCGTGCCGAAGAGCATCCGCAGCACGACGCCGCTCGATCTGCCGGGCGGGCGCACCGAGAGCGACGTGCTCGCCGCGCTGCGCGGCTTCGCGCTCCAGAACCGCGTGCTGACCTCGATGATCGGCCTCGGCTACTACGGCACGATCACGCCGGCGGTGATCCTGCGCAACGTGCTCGAGAATCCCGGCTGGTACACCGCCTACACGCCCTATCAGCCGGAGATCTCGCAGGGCCGGCTCGAGGCGCTGCTCAACTTCCAGACCATGGTCGCCGATCTAACCGGCATGGAAATCGCCAACGCCTCGCTGCTCGACGAGGCGACGGCGGCGGCCGAGGCCGTGGCGCTGGCGCACCGCGCGGCGAAGAACGACAGCGCCGCCTTCTTCGTCGACCGCGACTGCCATCCGCAGACCATCGCCGTGATCGAGACGCGCGCGCGGCCGCTCGGCATCGCGGTCACGGTCGGCGACTGGCGGAAGGATTTCGCGGCCGGACGCTTCTTTGGCCTGCTCGCGCAATATCCGGCGAGCCGCGGCGCGGTCCGCGACTATCGCACGCTGGTCGCGGACGCCCACGCCCAGGGCACGATCGTCGCGGTCGCGGCCGACCTGCTCGCGCTCACGCTGCTCGCGCCGCCCGGCGAGTGGGGCGCCGATGTCGTGATAGGCAGCGCCCAGCGCTTCGGCGTGCCGATGGGCTTCGGCGGGCCGCACGCCGCCTTCATGGCGACGCGCGACGAGTACAAGCGCACCATGCCCGGCCGCCTGGTCGGCGTCTCGGTCGATGCGCGCGGCGCGCCGGCGCTGCGTCTGGCGCTCCAGACGCGCGAGCAGCACATCAGGCGCGAGAAGGCGACGTCCAACATCTGCACCGCGCAGGTGCTGCTCGCGGTCATGGCCGGTTTCTACGCCGTCTATCACGGACCAGACGGGCTGCGCACGATTGCCGCGAGGGTCCATCGCTACGCTGCGATCCTGGCCGAGGGCCTGCGCCGGCTCGGCTTCGCGCCGGTCGATGACGCATTCTTCGACACGCTCGCGGTCAAGGCGCCGGGCCAGGCCGCCGCGATCGTCGCGCGCGCGCTGGCGCGCGGCGTCAATCTGCGCCCGATCGATGCCGACCATGTCGGCCTCTCGGTCGACGAGACGACGACGCGCGCAACGGTCTCGGCCGTGCTCGCCGCCTTCGCCGGACGCGACGATCACGGTCTCGACATCGCCGCGCTCGACCGCGACGCGCCCGACGCGCTGCCGGCGGCGCTCAGGCGCCAGAGCGCGTTCCTCGCCCATCCGGTGTTCCACGCGCATCGGTCGGAGACCGAGATGCTGCGCTATCTGCGCCGGCTGCAGGACAAGGACATCGCGCTCGATCGCTCGATGATCCCGCTCGGCTCGTGCACCATGAAGCTCAACGCCACGACCGAGATGGAGCCGGTGACCTGGCCGGAATTCGCCGACATCCATCCCTTCGCGCCGCTCGATCAGGCGCAGGGCTATCTGGCGTTGATCCGCGATCTCGAGGACCGGCTGGCGCGCGCGACCGGCATGGCCGCGGTCTCGCTCCAGCCCAATGCTGGCTCGCAGGGCGAGTTCTCCGGCCTCTTGACCATCCGGCGCTATCACGAGAGCCGCGGCGATTTGGCGCGCACCGTGTGCCTGATCCCGAGCTCGGCGCACGGCACCAATCCAGCGAGCGCGGTCATGGCCGGGCTCCAGGTCGTGGTCGTCGCGTGCGACGACCAGGGCAATGTCGACGTCGACGATCTCAACGCCAAGGCCGAGGCGCACAAGGATCGCCTGGCCGCGCTGATGATCACCTATCCCTCGACCCACGGCGTGTTCGAGGAGCGCATCGTCGAGATCTGCCGCATCGTCCACGACGCGGGCGGCCAGGTCTACATGGACGGCGCCAATTTCAACGCGCTCGTCGGCCTGGCGCGGCCGGGCGAGTTCGGCCCGGACGTCATGCACCTCAACCTGCACAAGACCTTCTGCATTCCCCATGGCGGCGGCGGGCCGGGCGTCGGCCCGATCGGCGTGGCGAAGCATCTCGCGCCCTACCTGCCCAACCATCCGCTGGTGCCCGAGGCCGGCCCCAAGACCGGCCTGCCGATCGCCGCGGCGCCGTGGGGCAGCGCGCTGATCCTGCCGATCTCCTGGGCCTATATTGCGCTGATGGGTGCGGAGGGCCTGAAGCGGGCCTCGCAGGTCGCGATCCTCAACGCCAACTACATCGCCAAGCGTCTCGCGTCCTATTATCCCGTGCTCTACACCGGGCCGGGCGGGCTGGTCGCGCACGAATGCATCGTCGATCTGCGCGGCCTCAAGGCGAGCGCGGGGGTCATCGTCGACGACGTCGCGAAACGACTCATGGACTATGGCTTCCACGCGCCGACCATGTCCTTTCCGGTCGCCGGCACGCTGATGATCGAGCCGACCGAGAGCGAGGCCAAGATCGAGCTGGATCGTTTTTGCGACGCCATGATCGCGATCCGGCTCGAGATCCGCGCCATCGAGGCGGGCGCCATGGACCGCGAGCGCAACCCGCTCAAGGGCGCGCCGCACACCATGGCCGACCTCGCGGCCGAGTCGTGGGACCGGCCCTATACGCGCATGGTCGCAGCGTTCCCGGCGCCCGGCCAGACCGACGCCAAGTACTGGCCGCCGGTCAACCGGGTCGACAACGCCTATGGCGACCGTCATCTGGTCTGTTCCTGCCCGCCGCTCGACAGCTATAAAGACGCCGCCGAATAACCACCGGGAAGGGGCGGCCGATGCTTCCTAGGATCGCCGCGCTGGGCGCGGCGCTGCTGCTGGCCACGCCGGCCGCGGCCGACTATGACGGCGGCGTCGCCGCCTATGTGCGCGGCCAGTTCACCGAGGCCTATCAGGCCTGGAAGCCCCTGGCCGAGGCCGGCCAGCCGCGCGCCCAGCTCGCCCTCGGCAAGCTCTATTCCGAGGGCCGCGGCGTCTTGAAGGACGACAAGATGGCGACCGAGTGGTATCGCAAGGCCGCCGAGCAGGGCCTGGTCGAGGCCCAGGTGCTGGTCGCCGAGGCCTATCTCTACGGCACCGGCGTCGCCGCCGATCCGAAGACCGCCGCCGACTGGTTCAAGCGCGCCTCCGACCAGGGCGACATGCAGGCGCGCTTCACGCTCGCAGCCATGGCCATGTCCGGCACCGGCGTCGAGCGCGACGAGGCGCTCGCCGTCCGGCTCTATCGCGAGGCGGCCGACGCCGGCTATCCGCTCGCCATGACCACCGTCGGCGTCCTCTACTACAACGGCGACTATCTGCCGAAGAGCGAGCAGCAGGCGCGCGAATGGTTCGCGCGCGCCGCCAAGGCCGGGCAGAGCGACGCCATGGTGTTCCTGGCGCGCTCGCTGTCGCGCTCGGCCGCACTGCCGCGCGACTACGTCATGGCCTATTACTGGTACACGCTCGCCATGAAGGCCGGCGACCCCGCCGCGCCCAAGGAGCGCGCCGAGGTCGCCCGCGGCATGCCCGACTACGAGGTCCGCCGCGCCGAGCAGCTGATGAACAGCAGCAAGACCGGCGAGCTGTTCGGCCGCGCGCTCGATATCCCGTCCGAGACCGAGGGTCGTTAGGCGCGGCGTCCGCCGGCGAGCAGGTGATTGACCGCGCGCTCGACGCGCTCGTCGAGCTCCCTGGCCGACGGCTTCGGCTTGATGCCGAGCAGCAGGCGCAGATGGGTGTAGCCGCGCAGCAGCTCGAGGAACTCCTCCGCGGCGCGCCAGGGATCGCCGAGGCGCAGCTCGGGGTGATGGGCGTGGCGCGTCAGGTAGTCGGCTAGCACGCGGATCGAGCCCTGCGGCCCGCCCTCGTAGAACAGCGCGCCGAGCCGGGGAAAGCGCTTCGATTCGGCGACCACGATGCGGTGCAGCGCGATCGCCTCGTCGGAGAAGATGATGGCGAGCAGGCGGCGGCCGAAGGCGGACAGCGCCTCGGCCGGCGGCCGGTCGACCATCAGCGCCGCCAGGTCGTCGTCGACAATGCGGTCGCAGGTGTCGGCGATGACGCCGGCGAACAGCTCCTCCTTGTTCTTGAAATAGCGGTAGACGGTCATCTTCGAGACGCCGGACAGCGCCACCACCTGATCCATGGTGGTGTCGCCGAAGCCGTGCTCCATGAAGGCCGCCGTGGCGCCCGCGAGGATCGCGCGGCGCTTGGCGTCGCTGCGCGGCCGGCCGACCTTGACGGCGGGCGCCGGACTTGACGCCATTGACTGCCTCCTTGACCGTTTCGATACCGGCCAGTATCGTATTATTTGACCGACGACGCCAGCGTCCGATGCGTGCCGTGACATACGCCACGATGCGCTCCTTGTTAAGGGCGGCGGGCGCCGGCCGAGCCTCCGGAGGATAGCCTATGACCAGCATCAGCACCGCCGAGCTGCGCCGCCTTGTCCAGCCGGGGCGCGTCCATCGCCGCGTCTATACCGATCCGGCGATCTTCGACCTGGAGATGGAGCGCATCTTCGGCCGGCAATGGATCTATGTCGGCCATGAGAGCCAGGTGAAGAACCCGGGCGACTACGTGCAGGGGCGCATCGGCCGCAAGCCGGTGGCGATGACGCGGCACAGCGACGGCAAGGTTTATGTGCTGCACAACCAGTGCCCGCATCGCGGCGCGCAGGTGCTGGCCTGCGAGCGCGGCCATGCCGTGGAGTTCCGCTGCGCCTATCACGGCTGGACCTTCCACACCGACGGCCGCGTCAAGGCGGTGCCGCTGCAGCACGGCTATCCGGCCGATTTCGATCCGAAGAGCCCGAAGACCGCGATGGTCAAGCTGCCGCGCGTCGCCTCCTATCGCGGCTTCGTGTTCGCGAGCCTGGCCGAGGACGGCGAGAGCCTCGAGGACTTCCTCGGCTATATCGCCACCTCGCTCGACGACATGATCGACCGCGCGCCCGACGGCGAGATCGAGGTCGCGGGCGGCGTGTTCAAGCACACCTACAACGCCAACTGGAAGGTCTATCTCGAGAACCTGTGCGACGTCGCGCACCCGCTGTTCGTCCATCACTCGTCGATCGAGGCGGCCAAGGCGCAGGACGACGCGGTGCCGAGCGACGGCGCGGGCGAGATCGCCATCCGCCAGATGCGCCAGAATGGCGCGCCCTACAGCTTCTGGGAATCGCAGGTCGGCATCT
>Ga0335070_10006073_pt1 | contig 14214 bp, 8 predicted proteins | sample Lox_Sample_13_FD_206722 | JGI IMG/M metagenome (GOLD analysis project Ga0335070, IMG submission 206722) | Soil microbial communities from Loxahatchee National Wildlife Refuge, Florida, United States - Lox_Sample_1.3 | ecosystem: Environmental > Terrestrial > Soil > Wetlands | place: USA: Florida... | reverse complement strand
CCGGTTCTTTTTAACGGGTTCATTATAAATCTTGACGACTATGCCTATATAACCGGAAATCCCCCGGTGATAGCAGGTCTCACCTGGAAGGGGATCATTTGGGCCTTTACCGCCGTTCACTCCTATAACTGGCATCCGTTGACATGGATCTCTCACATGCTTGATGTCCAAATTTTTGGATTAGGTCCAACGGGACATCATCTTGTTAGCGTCTTATTTCACGTAGCGAATTCTTTGCTCCTTTTCGGAATATTCAGGAAATTGACCGGGGCCTTCTGGAGGAGTTTGTTGGTTGCGGCCCTTTTTGCTTTCCATCCCTTGCATGTCGAGTCTGTCGCATGGATTGCTGAACGAAAAGATGTGCTCAGTACTTTTTTCGGCTTTCTGGCTATATTGACTTATGTCGATTTTGCAAAACGTTCAAAGACTTCCACGTATCTCCTTCTTTTGTTGTTTTTTGTTCTGAGTCTCATGGCCAAGCAGATGTTCGTAACTCTCCCATTTCTCCTATTGCTCTTGGACTATTGGCCGCTGCAAAGGTGGAATTTTAACCTGGCATGTTCTGATATTCCCACGGGAAAACCCGGCTCCAAGCCTTTCACTTCTCTCGTTTTAGAAAAACTCCCACTATTCATTTTGGCCGCCGGGTCGAGTATTATCACTTATTTTGTGCAGAGAAAGTCAGGAGCGCTCAATTTCGATACTCCTCTAACGCTTAATATGGGCAATGCTCTTATATCCTACGTAAGGTACATCGCCAAGATGTTCTGGCCCCATCCTCTCGCTGCCATCTATCCTTTTAATCCGGATGAGATTAATTACCTGAATATCATCGCAGCAGGCATTTTTTTGTTGGCTGTGTCATACTTTGCCTTCAGGCAAATGAAAAGCCGCCCCTATTTCTTGATGGGATGGTTATGGTATCTTGGGACTCTCATTCCTGTTATCGGTCTTGTTAGAATTGGCGATCATGCCATGGCCGATCGTTATACCTATGTTCCGCTCATTGGTTTATTCGTCGCGCTTGTCTGGGGCGCTAATGAGCTGATAGAAAGGCTGGACCCAAATAAAGGGGTTGCTTTTGCTTTATCAATCGCCGTATTGTCCATTCTCTCATTGATAACGATCATGCAAACGAAATACTGGAAGAATGATTTCGTTTTATTTCAGCACACGATCGAAGTAACCGTCGATAATGCGCCGGCTCATAGGAGACTCGGAAAGGCCTATGGCAGTTTAATGAATGTTGAGAAATCTTTATCGGAGTACAAGATTGCGAGGTTGCTTCATTATCAATCCCTGAGAAAAGTTAAACCAAATGATTTTGAAGTCCGCTACATGCTCGGCAATTCTTACCTGGAGCTTCAGAGATACGACGAGGCCATCATCGAGTATCTATCTTCTCTAAGGTTGAATGACAAAAGTTCGAAACTTTATAACAACCTTGGGATTGCCTATTACAGCGTCGGGAATATTCTTGAGGCGAAGTGTGCCTTTATTCGAGCGAGTATCCTTGATCCCGGCAATAAGGAAGCGTTACATAATTTGGATATCATAGAAAAGATGCCGAAACAAAATCATTAGGCCCAAATATCATGGAATCTCTTTCGGGAATCAATCACAGGATCACGACCCATCCTGCCCATAAAAAAGCCCTGCTTGTAGTCGTTCTTCTTGTCGTTACGTTTGCTGTCTTTTGGCAGTCAACAGGCCACGAATTCATTGTTTATGACGACGGTTTATACGTAAAAGAGAATCTCCATGTCAATACTGGACTGACATATCGGAACATGCTCTGGGCGTTCACAACGATGGAAGCTTCGAATTGGCACCCCATGACATGGTTGTCACATATGGTGGATTGTCAACTCTACGGATTGAACCCCAAAGGCCATCATCTGACGAATGTCCTTTTTCATATCGCAAACACCCTTCTGCTCTGGTATCTGTTATTCTCAGCAACTCGGAAATACTGGCAAAGCTTGTTCGTCGCAGCCTTATTCGCACTGCACCCGTTGCATGTTGAATCCGTTGCGTGGATTGCTGAACGAAAGGATCTGCTCAGCGCGTTCTTCATGTTCGCGACGCTGATTTTCTACAGCCGGTATGCCAAGAACTCCCGCCCACTGTTTTACATATCCGCCTTACTTCTATACGCCTTTGGGTTAATGTCTAAACCGATCCTCGTGACGCTTCCATTTGTCATGCTCTTATGGGATTTCTGGCCGTTGGGCAAGCTGCGTTTACGAGCACCGCTCGAAGAAGATACAGAAAAGAGCATGCCTGATGAGGCCTCAACGTCAACTCTACTGCATTTGATTCTTGAAAAACTTCCTTTCTTTGCCCTTTCACTATTATCCAGCGTGGTCACTTATTCTGCCCAAGCTCGCTGGGGATCTGTTGCCGGAGCGCATGCAGTACCTTTTACCTTCCGTTTGGTTAATGCGTTTGTGAGCTACTCTAAGTATATTGGAAATATGTTATGGCCGCATCATCTTGCGGTCATCTATCCACTTTCCCCAACCCTGCCTTGGGTGCAGGCAGCCGTTTCCGGTCTCATTTTGCTCGGAATAAGTCTTATTGTTTGCCGTCGGGCCCGGAAGAACCCGTTTCTAATGATGGGTTGGCTCTGGTATCTCGGCACCCTCGTTCCGGTCATCGGGTTCGTACAGGTTGGCCGACAGGCCATGGCGGACCGGTATACTTACATCCCTCTGATTGGGCTTTTCATTATGATTTCGTGGGGAATCCCGGCTTTGGCAGATCGGTTGCCGTATCGGCGATTTGTAGTTACGACCGTGGCACTCTTCGCCCTCGCCGGAGCGACAATAGGCACCTGGATACAGGTCGGCTATTGGAAGAATGACGTTACCTTGTTCACACACGCTATTCGGGCTGTCGAGAAGAACTATGTTGCACATATGAATCTGGGGCTGGCGTTTTTTCAAAGAGGCAAGATCGAGGAGGCGATTGAGCATTACTACGACGCTTTCTCCTTGAGCCCCAGGAACGATGATCTCTGCTACTATCTTGGGTTGGCATTTGGTGAACAAGGAAATCTCGATAAAAGTATCGCTTATTTTAACGAGGCTGTTACAATTAATCCCAAATTTGCTGTTGCACATTACAATCTGGGTGTTGCCCTCGCCAGGCAAGGCAGGCTCGACGAGGGCATTCGCCACTTTATGAAGGCCCTTCAGATCGACCCTGATTTGGTGGAAGCGCGAAAGGCCCTCGAAACAGCGATGAGGTTGAAATCTGGACAGTCGCCCCATTACTAAGGCGCGTGTTATCTTTTGAAAAATCTGAAAATAAAGAACGCCGCCCACAGGGCGGGGCTTTTGAACCTAAATTCTAAAACCCAAAACCGAAGATCCCGAAACAAGTTCGGGATGACAAAAGGACCAGAACCGAACCGTCATGTCATGCTGAACTTGTTTCAGCATCTGATTTATTTTTTCTGCTTTCAGCAGACGCACCTTTCATCCCCGTCCATCCCGGTAAGACGGGACAGGCACGACGGGGTTTTCAGATGCGGTCTTAATAAAAATTGAGAATGGAAGATGCGCAAGCCAGAGGAGATGCGGAATCGAGCTAATGGGGACCTGTGATCTGGGATTTTTAGTCCCTAAGTGAACAGAAATTTGAACGGCAGCTTTTCAAAGCAGTGAAGTGTTACCGGAATTACTAAGGAGTCCATAATAATATAGACACCATCGATTTGAGGGTCTGGGCATTTGAAACCCCTGGACTGGACTCCGGCTTTCGCCGGAGAGACGAATTTGAGGCATCGTCCCTTTTGGTCATTCCGGCGAAAGCCGGAATCCAGTGGTATTTAAGGAAGAGTTTGATGTCTATGCAATAGTGGCCTTATTAGTAAGAGGCGTTCAGGAGGATTCATGCTAAATGGTAAGAAAGTTGTTGTGGTCATGCCCGCCTATAATGCAGAGAAAACACTCGCGAAGACTTACAGCGAGATCCCCTTCGAGTTTGTTGATGATGTGATTCTTGTCGACGATGCAAGCCGCGATCGAACTTCGGAAACGGCTAAAAGCATGGGAATCAGGACCATCGTTCACGAAACAAACCTTGGGTACGGAGCTAACCAGAAGACCTGTTATAAGACAGCCCTGGAGCTCGGAGCCGATATCGTCATCATGGTTCACCCGGATTACCAGTACACGCCCAAACTGATTCCGGCCATGGCATCCATGGTCGCCTACGGTGAATTTGATGCGGTTCTTGGTTCCCGGATTTTGGGCATAGGGGCATTGCAAGGCGGGATGCCTCTTTACAAATACATTTCCAACCGCTTTCTCACGCTATTCGAAAACTTGCTGCTGAATCACAAGCTCTCGGAATATCACACCGGTTACCGTGCATTTTCCCGGGAAATCCTCGAGCGGTTGCCACTGGAGAAGAACTCGAACGACTTTGTTTTCGACAATCAGATGTTAGCGCAGCTTATCTGGTTTGGCTACCGCATTGGAGAGGTTAGCTGTCCGACCAGGTACTTTCCCGAGGCATCATCCCTCAATTTCCGGCGCAGCCTGAAGTATGGTTTGGGTGTGCTGAAGACATCGCTGCAGTTCCGTCTACAGAAGTGGGGAATTCTCTCGTCAGCAATTTTCATAAAATGACGGGAATTCCGGTTAATGATCATCCTGCTTTTCGCTCCAGCACATATACATTGAATTGCGATCTGGGCCCATTTTTAATGGATTCGTCATTCCAGTAAACCTTCGAGATCCCATTCGGATCAATATCTGCAAGCCCTACAAGACGATAATTCAAGTCAAGGTATCTCTGTGCCCACTTAAGAAGAGTCATATCGGAATTCTGTCTTACAAGCCAGGAATAAGGGATATTGACGAACACGATATACTTGGGACGGGCATTCTCAATCTCATGGATCATCTCACGCTGCATCCTGGAGGCAAACTCCTGAGGTTCCATCAAGCCGTAAACGTAGATATACCCTGTCGCGGATCTTCTGTCGGCATAAAAATAGATCTGAGGTTCGGAGCCAATGACTGCGATTTTGTCATCTTCCGTTGAATGGTTCTTTATATACTCTCCGATCTCTATGGATTCAGGGAAAGGGTTCTCGCCGTACATCATGCGACACGCCTCTGCCGGAGCTGCCGTAAAGAAAAAACGGGTGAATATGGACATGGGACCAATAACAGCCCCTGCTATGACCAGCAGCGGAAGTATTTGTACTGCGAGGGGCATTTTCTTATCAGATAAAAATTGTCTCGTTGCACTCGCGGTGACACCGGCCAGCAGCGCTACCGCCGGAAGTAGCGTCACAAAATAGTGACTTCGAAAAAAGAATCCTGGACAGACCGACAGGAATGAAAACAGAGAAAATCCGATTAAAAAAATCCCGTTTGCCCGGGCCTTGTCATTCCAGACAATCGCCGTCAGACCCAATCCAGCGGTGGCCCAAACCCAGAGGCTGATCGCCCTGGGTGCAGATATCATGAAATTTCTTACCCCGATCGATAAAGGAAATTCTGAGACATATTGGCTCGCATAGGCAAAAGTCCAGAACCAGAATTTTCCGAAGACGCCAGCCGCATAAAGCGTCACGCAAGTGACAATGAAGGGAGTCATCAGGGCGAGTGTAAGTAAAATGCCTCCGATGGCTAGCTTCCTCAAATCAAGCGGCCGCGCCCGGAAGGTACTCCAGATAAAATAGAGCAATGCAAAAACCAGAAAGAAGACGGCGTGTTGTTTCATAATAAATGCCAACCCAAACAACAATCCGCTCAGAAAAAGCGTCCCGTATCTGCCCGAATCAAGCGCCCGCAACAAAAGAACGGCTCCACCCAACACAGGAGGCACAATGAATTGGGTGGCGTGGGCGGAGGTTCCCAAGACGGAGGGACTCAACGATAGAAGGGCATAGCTCGCGGCAGCCACGAGGCCGGCAACGTCATCGAAAAGGCGACGGGTGAGCAGAAATAGAAGGAGGGTGGCGATCGCATTGACAACCATTAAGCCGACATGGATACCAACAATTGTCTGTCCAAATATTGCCATCACCAGAGCATATGCCGCATAAATTCCGGGGAGTTTCATGTTATATGCCAGCAGATATGGGGGAATTCCCTGAAGCATCAACTGCCCCATGTAGGCAAATTCCCCCTCATCCCGTTCCAACGGGATTTCGAGCAACCCCATGCGAATGGTTACAACGAAGACAATAATGATGGCAAGAGCGATCCACGCCCAGTGCTTTGAAAGGTTCGCTTGCGCGCCCGGGGAGTCGGTGGATCCAAGGGGGGGAAAAAGATATTTCTTATGCATCAGGATGAAGGACCTCCGGAAAAAATTGCTCTCAAAGTTCATCTCGGTATTTTTGCCAACCCTACAAATATGAAATTCCAAAGCGAAAGAAGACCTGCACTTAAAAACCCTGAATAAAAGAACTTCTTTGGGAGTCTCTGCCATTTGTAAGCCAGGAGAAGAAGAAAGATGCAGAACACCGGAAACAGGTATCTTCCTTGGGCTTGAAAGGCGACTGTCCAGGAATTAAGGAAAGAGGCAACGCAGGAGAAAGCCATTCCAATTATTGCAATAGAAAGAAGGGTCAGCTCAGGTGAAGCGAATGGTCTCGATGGCAGGAGAAGTCGTCCAAACAAGAGGACGTAGAGGAGAAAAATCGCCCAATAATACCAAGTCGGACTGAAGACATTCATCCAGCCATAGACTCCAACCATGCTCTTAAAAGAGATGGAGTGCCATTGATAGACAGATAGGAGCTCCTGAAATGGGCGCCCCTTTGCATGCATATTCACGTGCCACGGCGAGTACCACGCAGTTACTTGGGAGGGCTTGAATCCAGGAGCTGCCATCTTCTCCATTTGTGCAACCCGCTTTTCTGAAAGGTGAAATTCATTCACCCATTGCTGATAGACGATTTTCGGCATGGCGATCAGCGCCGCAACAAGCAGAACCTTCAGCCATTCCTTGGCAAGAACCCGCCGCCGGCCTACTTTGGAATAAAAAATTGAATGCCATAGAACCACTCCGACGAGTAGAAGAATGAGTACGTAGTAGTTCCGCTTTGCCAGGAGAAGCAATCCAAGCCAGACCCCGATTCCAATTCGGGGCTCGGCTCTTTCGGGATCCCTTATGAACTTTGAAAGCTCCAGTACCAGACAACTGCCAACAAAAAAACCGAATGCATCGCCGTTAAAGTAACTGAATACGTACCAAATCTGAGGACTCAGGAGCAGGATGCCATAAAATGGCACTCCGATGTCAAAGGATATTTTCAGCAAGAACACGAAAAGGGCGATAAACAGCCCAAAATTGAATGCCCGGGCCAAAAGATACGGCGGCACTCCCGTGAAGCTGAGAACCTTAGTAAATTTCCCGGCCAGAGAATAAACGATATCAGGCTCATCCAAATAAGAAATTCCAAAGTAGCTATATGTATACTCTGCCTTCGCATCACCCACCCTCGGCGGGAGCCAATAGGACATGTAGTATTGTGCAGCTTTAAAATGAAGGTGTTCATCGGGGTGGGCATTAAACCGGGTAATACCCATCATGACAAAGATCAAACAGGTTGCGAGAGTAATTAAAACGATACAGGGGATCGCCAGATTAAACGCTTTGACCTTTAGAATACCCATTAGAGTTGCACAACTTTCAGACTATCTTTTCAAATAAATGTCTGTCCTCATTCGCTCATCTCTCGTCATCAGCGTCCGAAATTGGTGTTCAACAAGTTCCGAGATATTTAATTCGGGTATGTTGTTCACCTTATAATCAAGAACGGGAAAAGATACTCGTCGGTACGAATATCTCCCGAAAAAATCAAGGAATATTCTCCGGTGAAGATCCCCCAACCCTTTTCTGAAAACGATGATGTCGGGTACCCCCCGTGTATCTTCCTCTAAATTGTTTCCCACATAACCGATAATTACCTTCGATCCCAGGTAGTACATGAATGAAGTCTCCTCGTAGTTAGTGGCGATAACGAGTCGGTCAGTATCCTTATAATTCTCCTTTATAAAGGGGATGAGATAGTCCAGGGGACCTTTGTATTGATGGAACAATTCATAGACATGACCCTCTATGTACTTAATATTTGTCCCAATGTTGTTCGAAATGAAGCCCATGAATACCATTAGCAGTATGACTTTGTAATACTTACCCTCCCGCGGCAGCCGCATTGAGATAAGATTAAATATCAAACCTATGTCTAAAATGATCATGACCGTTAGTACGGGTTGCAAAGCGATGAAATACCTCGTAAAAGGAAAATTTGGAATTTGAGCTATGGCAAAGAAATAAACTACAAGAATGATCGCTAAGAAATTGGAAAACATCAGTTTGCGCCTATCTAAAGGTGAAACATCTTTGAGCGAAAACTCAACACAAGCAAGCAAAAGGCAGAGCTTCAGAAAGATCGCCAAATAGATGAAATCAAATGATCTAAAATATCTCCAGATTATCGAAAGGTTAACCAGATACATTTCCCATTCGGAGATGTCGAATAATATCCTGTTAAACTTGGCTGTTTCCTCGGCAATATAAAAGGTCTTGAAAAAGGATATCAGGGGAGAAACTGCAATTAGGGAAAGAATGAGGGGAACCAAACTCTGAAGATAATATTTGAATGATTGGCTGAGAGGAGACCTGCCATAGGGAATTTGACTGCTTTTCTCAGCACGTTTTGAAAAGAGGCCCTTTACAAAATCAATTGACTCATAAAGAAATATTACGATTAGGAAAATAAAATAAACGGGCGAGAAAGTAATAAACAACAAAAATAAGGGAAGGGCTAAAAAAATGGCATATATCGAATATTTAGTCTTCTTCAGGATTCTATATCGAGTATATACGAAGATAGTGAGAGCGGTCAAAAAAACAGTTAAAGAATAATATCTTGCCTCTCGCAAGTGGAGCACCAACGGTACTGAGATTAGCTCAAAAAATGCAAATACGATCCAGAAGCCTTTCCTCGAAGAACTGCTGTCGAAAAATTCCGCTCCGAGCAGTCCAAGTATGGCCAGTCCAATTAATCCAGCAAGAGCAAAAGGGATTCTAAGGATTGCCGTCTTGGTAAAAAAGTCATCACTCATTTGGGCCAACTTTATGGCAACGGCCGCAAAGTAATACATCCCCCAGTTTGCACCACCGATGTAAGCATCTGTTTTCTCGTCGAGACCTAATTTTGGATTTGAATGGCGGAGGTCATAGATAACGTTCTTGCCATCATGCACTTTTGGATAGCCGTATTCCAACACCCTTTTCCCGTGCATGACTGTTATGCTTTCATCAGCCCAAAGAAGAGGATAAGAGATGTTCTTGAAAAGACTCACTACAAACAGCAAAGATAAAGAATAAAAAATGAATGCCAAACAACCTGTGCGAAAATTCTCTACGACCAAAATCTTTTTGACGAATTCAAACATATTTTCTTCTTTCAAAGATGTATGCTATGGGCTGTTAAATCGTTCTGATCTTGTGGATCCGGACAGCCTACGAAGTTTTTCCAGGATTCTCCGCTAAGTCAAGCCTGCGTTGTGCCTCTTTGAAATCGGGCTTGATCCGCAAGGCTTCCCGAAAACAGTCGATGGCTTGGTGAAGTTGACCATTCTTGGCGTAGGCTAATCCAAGGTTGTACCACGCGTCAGCGTAATCTGGATTAGTTTCCAAAGCCCTCCGGTAGTACATAATTGCCTGTTCGGGCTGACCCAGTTGATAGTAGGCTGCGCCAAGATTGTTCCACGCTTTGGTATAATCCGGTTTGATTCGCAGGGCCTCCTCGTAATAAATAATCGCCTTTTGGGGTTGGCCAAGTTTGTGGTAGGCCGCCCCAAGGTTATTCCATGCATCAACGTAACCCGGCCTGATTCGCAGGGCTTCCCGGTAACGAACGATTGCCTGTTCGGGTTGACCCAGTCGATCGTACGCTGCGCCAAGATTGTTCCACGCCAACCAGTTGTCCTGCGTGACCGTCAATGCTCTCGAGAACAGTGTGACGTCGTTACGCCAGTAGCTCACTTGGCTCCACGCGGCCACAGAAAGCACCGCTACAATCGCACCCCCTAATACCCCGAGCGCAAGGTTTCGGAATCGTATCTTTGAAAACAGATTAGGAATGCCCCAGGCAATGGCGATGAAAACTCCTACCAACGGCACATAGGTGTATCGGTCCGCCATAGCCTGATAGCCCACCTGCACCAATCCGATTACAGGAACCAATGTTCCTAAATACCACAGCCACCCCACGGTGATATATGGACGGCGCTGACCCTCCCAAAATGCCAAGAAGGAAAGTCCCCCAATCAGCAGGATAGCCCCCGCAATCTCCCACATGGGAATAGCGGCGTGGGTACTCGCCGCATGCGGGTAGAATATTGCAAGCGAGGAAGGCCAAACCATCTTTTCCAAGTAAGTCACACAGGAAACAACCGCATTGAAAATTCTCATTCCGAAAGGTATGTAATCGAGCGGTTGGACTACTTCACCCTTGGTTTGAGCCAGGAAGGTAACGATACAAGAAGCTGCCGACAACCCAAAAAGGGGTACCTTTTCCCACACTAACCGGGAAAGCTTCGATAACGGAAACGGGTGGGAAGCAGGATCCGGAGAACCTATTGGAGTCACTCGCCGGAGCGGCCACCAGTCCAGCAAAAGAAGAACAAACGGCAACGTTATCAGCATCGGTTTGCACATCAGCCCCAGGGCAAAAAATATCGCTACAGGTAAGTATCGCCCCAGGTCTGGACGCCTGACATATCTCAAATACGCTCCCGTCGTCAGTATCAAAAATAGGGTACTCAGCACATCCTTACGCTCTGCTACCCAGGCCACGGATTCCACGTGCAGCGGGTGAACCCCGAAAATGGCTGCTACAAAAGCACTTTGCCATAGGCCTCCGGTCATTTGCCACAAGACAAGATACAACAAGAGCGTATTCACCAGATGGAATAATACGTTCATGCGATGGTGCCATCCGGCGTTTGTACCAAACAGTTCCACATCCGCCATATGAGATATCCATGTCATGGGATGCCAGTTTGAAGCGTAGAAGGTCGTGAAGGTCCAAGAAACTCCCTCAAGAGTGAGACCTTTTTGGACATGAGGATTCTCGTAAACGTAAACATCGTCGTCGAAGGCAACAAAGGAATAACCCCCTACCCGCCAATACACGGAAAAAATTAAGATGGTTAGACCTACGGCCACAAGATACGGAGTTATCCGAAGAGGATTTCGAGAGATTGACGTTGTCAGATGATTCATGGATACTGCGCAGATGTTGGCGACATCAATGATTAGGGGATGACCTGGTCCCTCTCTCCAATCGTTAAACGGTGCGGGCGATCAGGATTCCTGCCAATCCTTTGTGGCTAATTAGGGCCGGATTCAACGAGTCCAAATTTCTGCATTCGGTACCGGAGGGCGTCCCGACTGATATCTAAAAGTCTAGCCGCTTTGGATTGATTGCCATTGGTCATTTTCAGGGCTTGCCTCACCAGGGCTTCTTCCACTTTTTCCATCGAAATCCCTCCCGGAGGAATTCGAATCCCTTCGATGACCCCTCCCTGTTTGGAAGCCTGCCCAAGAATCTCTATGGGTAAGTGCTCCATCAGAAGAGTATCTTCTTCAACGAGGATCATTGCCCTTTCGATCACATTTTTCAGCTCCCGTACATTGCCTGGCCAATTATAATTCCTGAGAAAATCCTCCACCCCTTTCGAAATTTTCTGGACATTCTTATGGAACTCCTCGTTGTACCTTTGCATGAAGTATTTCGTCAGGGGAAGGATATCACTCGGCCTCTCACGAAGGGGAGGAATTCTAATGGAGGCGACATTGATCCTGTAGAAAAGGTCCTCTCTGAATTTGCCTTCTTCCTTCAGGGTGAGAAGGTCCTTATTGGTCGCCGTGACGATTCTTACGTCTACTTGAATATCCTTTAGGCCGCCTATCCTTCGGAAGGTCTTCTGCTCAACCAATCTCAAAATTTTCCCTTGCAGGTTCAGATTCATATCGCCTATCTCATCCAAAAAAAGGGTCCCTTTGTCTGCCACTTCGAGAAGTCCCTTTTTCACTTCCCTGGCATCGGTGAAAGCTCCTTTTTCGTGGCCACAGAGTTCATTCTCCAGCATCTGTTCCGGGAAATTAGCACAATTGACAGTAATAAAGGACATATTCTGTCTTCGACTCCGCTCATGGATAAGGTGAGCGATCACTTCCTTCCCTGTTCCGCTCTCCCCTTGGATCAACACTGTTGCTGCCTCGCTTTGCGCAATCTTTTCAGAAATCTGGAGAACTCTTTCCATCTCCGGACTGACGGCCACGATGTTATCGAACCCGTACCAATTTCTCTTTTCCCTTCTGAGATGTCTGACTTCATTCTTGAGCTGTGAGGCTTCCAATGCCTTCTGAATGGATAAGTAAACTTTGCTAAAGTCGAACGGTTTGCTGATATAGTCAAAGGCTCCCAATCTCATTGCTTTGACCACCTTATCAACCTCGTCGTAAGCAGTGATCATGATAGGGATGATCCCCTCGTCTATCTTCAACGCTCTCTCGAGGACTTGATAGCCGTCCATCCCGGGCAGCTTTATATCGAGAAGAGCTATATCAGGTGCTCCCTCCTTCACTTTTTCCAGTGCCTCCTCACCCGTCTCCGCAAGGAGGACTTCGTAACCCTCCTTCTCCAAATTTTGCTGAAGGGTCCACCGGATTAAATATTCATCATCGACCACCAAGATTCTTGCTTCAGACAAGGTTCTTACCCCGCAAAGCGCATGGCGCAGAGCGCATAGCAATCTTTAAGTCAAATTCCAAATCCCAAATTACAAGCTCCAAACAAATTCCAAATATCAATGTTCAAATGACGAAAACTATTCTGACTTTGCAAGAATTGAAGAAAATATCTTTTTAGCTCCAACGCTTCGTTTAGAAGGTTCTTCCCTTCTTGTTTCCACTTTTCATCATTCGTTTCTACTATTAATCTCAGCCAATAAGCTGATTCTTTCGCTTCCTTACGACATATCTTGACCCTCATCATAAAATCTTTTTTACTTAAAGCCTCATTAGCCTCTATATAGTTTGCTCCCACAGAACCCGATGAATCCACGACCTGTCTACTGTATTCCAGGTTTGAAATGGTTTTAGGTAATTGTTTTATGTAGAGAGCCACACTCTTTGAAAACTGAAACGTTCTTTCTTCCAAATCGTATCGTTTGGAATTTTGATTTTCACTCATTGGAGCTTATTTGTCATTTGGTGCTTGGAAATTGGTGCTTCCTGTCTTCTACTATGCGCTATGCTTTAATTAATGGCCGGAAGAGTAATCACAAATTTTGTTCCCACACTGACTTGGCTCTCCACCTCTATCCTTCCCCCATGTTGCTCCACAATATTTTTTGTAATGGCTAATCCCAAACCGGTTCCGTCCGAACGGGTTGAGAAGAAGGGATTGAAGATCTTGGGCAAGTTTTCTCCCGGGATTCCGACACCGGTATCCTCGAATATGATCTGGACCTCACGGACCTCTTTTCCGTCGTCATTCCTCTGGGGAAGCGCAACCGTCGACACGGTAAACGTCCCCCCTTTGGGCATCGCCTTCTGGGCATTGAGGATGATGTTCAGAAAAGCCTGCTCCATGGAACTTGGATCGATCAACGTCCTAGGAAGGGAGGAAAATAATTTCTTCTCAATTTTGTAATCCACCGGCACTCCTCGTTGGGTAACGAAGAAGGAGAGGACTTTATCGACCAGTCCATTGATATCCGTAGGCAGATAATTCGCCGGGACAGGTTTGGCATAGTTTAAGAGATCCCTCACTAGTCGCTCCAATTTATAGATCTGTTTCTGAATCTCATCGGTCACTTGCGTCCGAGGATCCTCTTTCGGAAATCCCTCTGCCAGGATTTGAATAGCTCCCTGAATGCCTGCCAATGGATTCCTAATTTCATGGGCAATTCCGGAGGCCAGCTCTCCGATCGTGGCCATCCGGTCAGCCCTCTGGATCAGTTCCTGATGATATTGCTCCGCTTCTTGCTTGGCCAAATTGAGTTTCTCGATCATGATGTTGAGATTTTCGGCCAGACTTCCTATCTCATCTCTGCTCCTCACGTTCACCCTTACAGTCAAATCGCCCTCCTCCGCTTTCCTCATCGTCTCAGTCAGCTTCTTGATCGGAATGTTGACAAATTTTAAAAACAGGAAGCC
>Ga0335070_10006072_pt1 | contig 14215 bp, 11 predicted proteins | sample Lox_Sample_13_FD_206722 | JGI IMG/M metagenome (GOLD analysis project Ga0335070, IMG submission 206722) | Soil microbial communities from Loxahatchee National Wildlife Refuge, Florida, United States - Lox_Sample_1.3 | ecosystem: Environmental > Terrestrial > Soil > Wetlands | place: USA... | reverse complement strand
CCGAAGCGGCGTTCTTCACGATTTACGGCAATGCGTACCTGGCATACCTCGCGGAGCAGGACGAAGCGAAAGGACGCGCCGGCGAGGCCCCTGCCGATCCACGCGACCGCCCGGCCGTGCAGCAGGCGCTCGCGCGCATCGACCAGGGCGGCTACGCCGAGGCGTTCGCGCGCGTCGGTTTCCTGCTCGCCGGCACCGACGAGCCCATTCCGCTGTCGCTCCTGACGACGGTGCAGGAACTCATCAAGGACTACGCCGACCTCATGCCGCAGCTGCCGGCCGACGAGTGGCGCCGGATCCGCGGCGTCCAGGAAATCATCGTGCGCTACGAGCCCGAGCGCGCGCTCGAGACGCTGCCCAAGCTGCTCGACGACGCGCAGCGTCAACGTCTGGCCTTGCTGCTCGAACGCGTGGTCAGCGACAGGCGCGTCCTGGAACGGGCGCCTACGGCCCAGCAGTCCGTGATGCTGGAACGGGTGCGCAAGGCGCTCGCCGGTGGGCGCAGCCGGCAGGCTGGATTTCGAGCCGAAACCTGAGCCGGCAAGTTCGCATGCCTGCGCCGTCGCGCCCGAAGTCCGTGAATGGGACGTACGTCGCGCCGTAACGGATGTTCGAGTATGAGCACGCATCTTTCCGGATTGACGCGCCAGCGCCTGCGCCGCGTGCCGGTCGTTCTCGGATTGAGCGCGCTTATCGGCGCTCTCTACGGAATCGTAGTCAGCGTTTCTCCGTCCCCGTTCGTCGGGGCGCTGATCGGCGCGGTGAACGGGCTGGTGATCGGCGCCTGCATCGCCTGGTTCGAGCTCTTCGCGCTGCGAACGGGGTCCCTGCGAAGGCTCTCCGCAATCCCCTTCAGTCTCCTGCTCACCCTCAAAGTCGCCGTCTACACCATTGCCGTGGCGGCCATCATCGCTTATGGACCGGGCGAGCACCTCCTGGGTGTCGCGGGCCAGATGGATGCCTCGACGCTAGCGAGGACTGTGGGCTTCTCGATGGCCGTCACGCTGATCTTCGTGGTGATGCTTCAGGCCGCGCGGCTCGTTGGCTATCGAACCTTCGCCGCGCTCCTGGCCGGGCGGTACCACCGCCCGCATGCCGAAAAGCGCTTCTTTCTCTTCGTGGACGTGGTCGGCTCGACTGCGCTCGCCGAGCGCCTGGGAGCTCTTCAGGTACATCGCTTTCTCGCACGTATCTTCACCGCGCTCGCCGAGCCGATCGCCGCCTCGCGGGGCGAGATCTACCAGTACGTAGGCGACGAGATCGTCGTTACCTGGGAGGAATCTGATGGCCGCGGCGATGCGGGTCCGCTTCGGTGTTTGTTTGAGATGCGATCGGCTCTCGCCAGGCTCGCCGACGCCTTTCGCGCCCGCTTTGATGCGGAGCCCGAACTTCGCGCTGCGGTCCACTTTGGCGAGGTCATCACGGGCGAGGTCGGCGAGGAGCGCCGTGCGATCGTGTTCCACGGTGACGTCATGAACGTAGCCGCGCGTCTCGAGCAGGCGACGCGAGAAACGGGCAGCCGATTCATCGCCTCCGAAGAGGCGCTGCTGGCGCTCGGGACCGTAGGGGAGCTACAGTGCCGTGACCTCGGACGCCTGGCGCTGCGTGGGCGACTCGAGCCGATTCACGCTTTTGCGGTCGATGAGCTAAGCGCGCCCGCTTGAAGGTGGTCTGGAGCGCGTGCATGACATCGCATCGCGCGCTCTTGGAATTTCCACATGCGCAATCGCCGTCCGAGCAACGTTCCTCCTCCGAGTCTCGCCGTGCCAGATGAGAACGCGCAGTGATTGACGAGTGGAGCGATCGCTCGCAACTCGGGACGCACGGCAGGCTTCGAGCCCTGATCGAGCTTGCGCCCGACATCGTTGCACTCATCGACCGCGACAGGCTTATGAAATACCTCGGCACGACGGTCGGGTTTGGTTCGACTCTGCTCCGGGCAAGGGCGCCGCATTCTACTTCTCGCTACCGGGCAGCATGCGGAAAGTGGCGAGCTGACGGGGCAGGGGCGGCGGTCTGCCTGAGCTCGCGATGCAGCACCTTGCCGATCGGCGACTTCGGCAGGGCGTCGCGAAACTCGATGCGCACCGGGCGCTTGTAGACGGCGAGGTGGCGCGCGCAGTGCTCGGCGAGGGCCGCCGCCGTGAGCGCCGGGTCGCGCTTGACGACGAACAGGGCGACCGCCTCGCCGCTGCGCGCATGCGGGACGCCGACCGCGCCCGCTTCCTTCACGCCGGGATGCGCGAGCGCCACCTGCTCGATCTCGCTCGGATAGGCCTTATAGCCCGCGACGACGATCACGTCCTTGCGCCGCTCGAGGAACCGGACCCGGCCTTCGGCATCCATCGCGCCGAGGTCGCCGGTGCGCAGCCAGCCGCCGGAAAAGAACGCCTGCGCGGTTTCTTCGGGCGCGTGCCAGTAGCCGCGCATCACCTGCGGGCCGCGCACGCAGATCTCGCCGATTCCGCCGCGCGCGAGCTCGGCGCCTTCTTCGTCACGGACGGAGACCTCGGTGCGCGCCAGGGGCAGGCCCAGCTTGCCGCTGAACGCGCGCGCATCGATGGGGTTGGCGCAGACGCTGGGGGAGGCCTCGGTGAGCCCGTAGCCCTCGACCAGCGGCACGCCCGTTGCCGCCTGCCAGCGCTCCGCGACCTCGCGCTCGAGCGACATGCCGCCCGCAACCGCGACCTTGAGCGCGCCGCGGTTTGCGCGGCACACCGCGGCGAAGCCTTCGGCGTCGAGGAGCGCCTTGTACAGCGTGCTCACTCCCGTGATCGCGGTGAAGCGCGTGCGCTGCAGCTCGCGCAGGAATGCGTTCAGGTCGCGCGGGTTGGCGATCAGAACGTTGCGTCCGCCGAGGCGCATGAAGACGAGAAGATTCGCGGTGAGCGCGAACAGGTGATACAGCGGCAGGGCGGTGACGACGGTCTCCTCGCCCTCCCTGAGAACGCCGCCGATCCACTCCGCGGTCTGCGAGACGTTCGCCACCAGGTTGGCGTGCGCGAGAACGGCGCCCTTGGGACGGCCCGTCGTGCCCCCGGTGTACTGCAGCAGCGCGATATCGTCGGGCTGCACCAGCACCTCCGGAAGCGCCGGCTTGCCGGCGATCGCGTCACGGAAAGGCACCGCGCCCGGCAGCCGCCACGGCTGCACCATGCGCTTCAGGTGCTTGACGGCCGCATTGGCGACCCAGCGCCGCGGCGCAGGCAAGAGGTCGCCGACCTGCGTCGTGATCGCGCGCCGCACGCGCGTGCCGGCGAGCGCGTGCTCTACCGTATGGGCGAAATTCTCCAGCACCACGATCGCCGCCGCCTCGGAGTCGGCAAGCTGATACTGCAGCTCGGACGCGGTATAGAGGGGGTTGACGTTGGTCACGCTCAGCCCCGCGCGCAACGCGCCGATCAGCGCAATCGGATACTGCAGGAGATTGGGCAGCATGAGGGCGATCCGCTCGCCCGGCATGAGGCCCAATTCGGTGCGCAAGTACGCGCCGAAGCGGGCCGAGAGGCGCTCGACCTCGTCGTAGCGCAAGGTGACGCCCATGCTGCTGAACGCCGGCCGCCGCGCGAAGCGCTCGCAACTCGCCTCGAACAGCTCCTTCAAAGTCTCGGCGTCCTTGGGAGCAATCCCGGGCAGCATGGCGGGGCGGGTCCGACGCTACCTGCGCTTCCGATAGGAACCCACCAGCTCGGCCTGCGAAAGGACGTGGCCCTTGATCTTCGCTTCGAGCTTCGCTTTCGACGGCTTGCCAAGGTCGGGCAGGACGGTGTCGAGCGCATAGAGCTTGTGAAAGTAGCGGTGCCTGCCGATGGGCGGACAAGGACCGCCATAGGCCGTGCGCTTCCAGTCGTTCACGCCGTGCAGCGCTCCCGCGGGCAGCGACTTGGCGCCCTCCGGAAGCGCGCCTGCGCTCGCCGGGATGTTGTAGAGCACCCAGTGCACCCACGTCATCCTGGGCGCCGCCGGGTCCGGCGCGTCCGGATCGTCGACGATCAGCACGAGGCTCTTCGCGTTCGCCGGAACGCCGGACCAGGCGAGCGGCGGCGAAACGTCCTGCCCCTCGCAGGTGTACTTTGACGGAATCTCGCCGCCGTCGGCGAAGGCGGTGGAGGTCAGTTTGAGCGTCATTGCCGAACCCTCCTTTTGCTGGGCCGACGCGCTTCCCGAAGCCAAGGCGATCAGGACGATGCACGCGGCGGCGATTCCGTTCATCGGTCTGCGCTTGAGCTGCGGGGCGACTGGCGGACTCGCACCTGCCTGGTCCGGCCGAAGCCGTGCTCGGTCAGTCCTCGGGCCGGTCGAGGAGCGGATCCTGCATGGAAGCATCCCGGACGGCGGGCGCGTCCCGGTCACGACGGCAGATCGTCGGGCTCCACGCTGTCCAAGCGCGGCTCGTCGCGCTGCGGATTCCGCTTCAGCTGGCGTTTCACGCGGTCGTCGCGCGATCTGCTCCTGCCCGTCCCTTCCTGAACGTCCGGCGCGAGCGGCTGCCGCGCGCGCGAGCCGCGCGACTTTGCGTTTCGCTGAGCGAGTCCCGTTGTGCGCTTCTTCATTGGTCCCGGCCTCGACTAGCCACGCTACACCGTGTGTGCGCGCCCGCCTTGCGCGAGGTCAAATGCCGGGACCGGGAATGAGATTCTCTTCGCTCAATGCGGCGGCGGGCTCCGCCGGAAGACGGCGCGGCAGCCCGGCCAAGGTTCGAACTCGGGCATCGCCGCAGGCAAGGTCTCGTGAACGCCGATCACGAGAGCCCCGCCGGGTCGCAGCCGTTTCGCGATACGACCGATCGCAATGCGCGCCTGGTCCTCCGCAAAGTACGTCAGCGCGACGTTTCGGCACAGGACCAGATCGAAAGGGCCCGCCGGAAGCGCCGAGAGCAGATCCTGATGCTCGAACCGCGCGCGCCGGCGCCATGCTTCGCGCAGACAGAAGAGCTTCTCGCGGCGCTCGAAAGCCTGGTCGCGCCAGGCGGCCGGCAGCGCCTCTACGCTGCTTGCCTTGTAGCAGCCCGCCCTGGCGCGCTCGAGCACGGTCGAATCCACGTCCGTGCCCAGCACCCGCAGGTCGACCCCCGGAAACCGCTGCGCGAGCAGCATGCCCCATTGGATCGCCAGCGTGTAGGATTCCTCGCCCGACGCGCAGCCTGCGCTCCAGCATCTGATCTGATCACCTCCCCGTGACCGGGCTTGCTCGGCGAGCGCGGGGAGAACGGTGGAGCCGAGGCAATCGAACACGTCCTTGTCGCGGTAGAAGCGCGAGATCGAAACGGTGCAGAGAGCCGAGAGCTCCTGCCATTCGGCAGCGCCGGGCTGCAGCAGCCGGCGGTACGCCGAGAGGTCGGTCAGATCGAGCTCTGTCAGGCGCCGTGCAATGCGCTTGCAGACCTGCCCGCGGACTCTGCGGAATCCTTTCCAGCGCAGTCCGATCTGCGGCAGGGCCCATTGCAGAAAGGACGCGCAATCGCTGCTTTCCATGCTGCGCGCAGGCCGCGGATCCACGCGAGGCGAACATAACCCCTTGCTGCGAAGGGAATTTGATACAGGTCAAGCTGCCCGGGCGCCGAGCAAATACAGTGTATTGGCCGTACCTCGACGGCGGCTTCGACATCTCCGCAAAAAGGACATCCCATGGGCGCCCCAATGGACGAAGGCCTGGAGTACATCGAGAACAAGACCTACGACGAGATCAAGGTCGGCGACGGCGCGAGCCTGCAGCGCACGCTCAGCGAGCGCGACATCCAGCTGTTCGCGGTGATGTCGGGCGACGTCAATCCGGCGCACGTCGATCCCGATTACGCCAAGAACAGCATGTTCCACGAGGTGATCGCGCACGGCCTGTGGGGCGGGGCGCTGATCTCGACGGTGCTCGGCACGCTCTACCCGGGGCCGGGCACGGTCTACATCGACCAGTCGCTGCACTTCTCGCGCCCGGTGACGCTCGGCGACACCATCACCGTCAGCGTGACGGTGAAGGAGAAGTTCGACCGCACGAAGCACGTCGTGCTGGATTGCCAGTGCGTCAACCAGGACGGCCGCACGGTGATCCGCGGCGTGGCCGAGGTGCTCGCGCCGAGCGAGAAGATCCGCCGGCACCGCGCGCAGCTGCCGGAGGTGCGCCTGCACGACACCGCGCAGCGCTACCGGCACCTCATCGAGCGCAGCAAGGGCATTCCGGCGATCGACATGGCCGTGGTATACCCCTGCCACATCGAGTCGCTCGGCGGCGCGCTGTCGGCCGCCGAGGCAGGCCTCATCCGCCCGGTGCTCGTCGGGCCGAAGGCGCGCATCGAGGCCGCCGCGCGCGAGCTCGGCGCGGACATCTCGGCCTACCCGCTCGTCGATGCCGACAACGCGCACAACGCCGCGCTCCGTTCGGTGGAGCTCGCTCGCGACGGCAAGGTGCGCGCGCTCATGAAGGGCAGCCTGCACACCGACGCCCTGATGGGCGCGGTGGTGGCCGCCGACTCGGGCCTGCGCACCGACCGGCGCGTTTCGCATGTTTTCTTCATGGATGTGCCGGCGTACTCCAAGCCGCTGCTGATCACGGACGCGGCCATCAACATCGAGCCGGACCTGCGGGCGAAGCGCGACATCGTGCAGAATGCGATCGACCTCGCGGTGGCGCTCGGCATCCAGTCGCCGCGCGTGGCGCTGCTCGCCGCAGTGGAGACCGTGGATCCGAAGATGCGCGCCACCGTCGACGCCGCATCGCTGTGCAAGATGGCCGACCGCGGGCAGATCACGGGCGGCCTGCTCGACGGCCCGCTAGCGCTGGACAACGCGGTGTCGCTGACGGCAGCCAAGACCAAGGGCATCATCTCCTCGGTCGCCGGGCAGGCCGACATCCTCGTCGTGCCGGATCTCGAGGCGGGCAACATCCTCGCCAAGCAGCTCGAGTACCTCGCCGATGCGGCCAGCGCCGGCATCGTTCTCGGCGCGCGCGTGCCGATCGTGCTCACGAGCCGCGCGGATCCCGCGCCCGTGCGCGTGGCGTCCTGCGCGCTCGCGCTGCTGCTCGCCGCCAAGGCGAAAGCGGCGGCCGCGTAGCGCGGGAGCCGGCTTCATGGCCGAGCGCGCCGACACCGGGCGGCGCGAGGCCGCGCGCTCGCTCGGCCCCGCCATCGCCATCGCCGCCTTCTGCGCGCTGCTGATCGCCGGCGTCGCGGCGCTGACGCAGGAGCGCATCAGCTACGAGCGCGGCGATGCGGTGCGCGAGGCCACGCGTCTGCATTCGATTCTCGCGCGGGCGCTCGAGGCGCACGTGCTGCGCGGTCTGCACGTCGCCACCGCGCCGGCGGCGGTCGCGCCGGACGATCTCCTGTCGTTCGCCCCGGGCCTGGACCTGGGCCGCAGCGGGCTCGTGGAGGTCACCGGGCTGGATGGCCGTGTACACGCGCGGCTGGCGGGCGGCGCGCTCAGCGGCGCGTCGGCGCAAGTTGACGGCGCATTGCTGTCGGCCGCGCGCGAGAAGCGCGAGGGCAGCCTGGTCAGCACCAACGCAGACGGCGTGTCGCGCTATCTGAGCTACCGCGTGCTCGAGGGCTACCCCCTGCTGGTCGCCGTTGGCGCCGGCGTGGAGGAGACGCTCGCGCAGTTCCGCGCTCGCGAGCGCGGCTACGTGCGCACGGCCTGGCTCGTGACGATCGGGATCCTGCTGTTCGCGGCGAGCCTGATCACCGCCTGGGTGGTGCTCGACCGCAGCGACGAGCGCTTCCGTCAGCTCGCCGCGCACGTGCCGGAAGCATTCTGGATGACCGACCTGCGGCGCGGGCGCGCCTGCTACCTCAGCCCGGCGTTCCGCGTCATCTCCGGCCTGCCGCCGCAGTCGATCGAGCACGCCTGGGAGGCCTGGAAGACGCTCATCCACCCGAAGGACCGCGTGCAGGCGCTCGAGGCCTACACGGGATCGGAGAGCGGGCGCCCCGAGGTCGAGCACCGCATCCTGCGCCCCGACGGCAGCCTGCGCTGGGTGCGCGCACGCTCGTTCACGGTGCGCGACGCGAGCGGCGCGCCGTACCGCATCGCGGGGACGCTCGAGGACGTGACCGAGCGGCGCGCGGCCGAAGAGCAGTTGCTGCACTACGCGCACTACGACGCGCTCACCGACCTGCCCAACCGCATCGTCTGCCAGGACCGCCTCGGCCGCGCGCTCGCGCAGGCCCAGCGCAAGGGCTGGGGCATGGCGGTGCTGTTCATCGACCTGGACCGCTTCAAGCTCGTCAACGACATGCTCGGGCACGCGATCGGCGACGCCGCGCTGCGCAAGGCGGGCGAGCGCGTCGCGCGCGCCGTGCGCGCTGGCGACACGGTCGCGCGCATCGGCGGCGACGAGTTCGCGGTGGTGCTCGCCGAGATCGCGCGGCCCGAGGACGCGGGCGCGGTGGCGCAGAAGATCCTCGAGGCGATGTCGCCGCCGATGGAGCTCGAAGGCCACGAGGTGTTCGTGAGCGCGAGCGTCGGCATCGCCGCCTTCCCCTCGGACGGCACCGACAGCGAGACGCTGCTGCGCAACGCCGACGCCGCCATGATGAAGGCGAAGGAGGCGGGGCGCGCGTCGTTCCAGTACTACACCGCGGCGATGAACGAGCGCGCGCTGGAAAAGATCGCCCTGGAGAACGACCTGCGCCGCGCGCTCGAGCGCGAGGAGTTCGAGCTCTACTACCAGCCCAAGCAGGAGCTGAAGAGCGGCCGCATCGCCGGGCTGGAGGCGCTGCTGCGCTGGCGCCATCCCGAGCGCGGAATGATGTCGCCCGCGCAGTTCGTGCCGCTGCTGGAGGACTCCGGGCTCATCGTCAAGGTGGGCGATTGGGTGGTGCGCGCCGCCTGCCGGCAGATCGCCGCGTGGCAGGCTGCGGGCGTGCCGCTCGCGCCCGTCGCGGTGAATCTCGCGGCCAAGCAGTTCCTGCACCACGACCTCATCGCCACGATCGAGGGCGCGCTCGAGATCGGCATCGATCCGGCGCTGCTCGCGCTGGAGATCACCGAGAGCGACGTCATGCAGCGGCCCGAGGAGGTCGTCGCCATGCTGACCAAGCTCAAGATGCGCGGCCTGGTGGTCGCCGTCGACGACTTCGGCACCGGCTACTCGAGCCTCGCGTACCTGAAGCGGCTGCCGGTGGATGCGCTCAAGCTCGACCGCTCCTTCGTCACCGGGCTGCCGGAGGACGCGGACGACGTCTCGATCGCGCGCGCCGTGATCGGCATGGCGCACAGCCTCGGCCTGAAGGTGATCGCCGAGGGCGTGGAGACGGCGGCGCAGCGCGACTTCCTCGCCCGCTGGGATTGCGATCAGCTGCAGGGCTACCTGCTGTCGAGGGCGCTGAGCGCCGATGACTGCGCGGCGTTCCTGCGGGCGCGCTCGGCGCCGGCCGGGACCCGCGAGCGGGTCGCCTGACTACGGCTGGCGCGAGCGCAGCTGCGCGGCGACGATCGCCAGCAGTTCTTCGGCCTGCAGCGGCTTGGTGAGCAGCGGGAAGCCGAAGGTCTTGCCGGCGATCTGCGGGCGGTTCTCGACGCTGGTGATGAAGATCACGGGCAGGTCCGGAATGGAGGAATCCGCGCGCAGCGCCGCGACGAACTCGTCGCCGTTCATGTAGGGCATCTTGAAGTCGGCGATCACCAGGTCGGGCAGGCGCTCGACGACGCAGTGGCCCGCGGCGATCGCGTCCTCCGCGCAGATGACGCTGTAGCCCGCATCGCGCAGGTTTATGCCGAGCAGCTTGCGCGACATCGGATCGTCGTCGACCACGAGGATATGCGCGATCGGGGCCGTCGCCGGCTGGTGGTACTCCGCGCGCCGCTGCTGGGGTCCGGTGAGACCCTTCATCGGCTCAGCGCTCGAGGACGTAGGTGCCCGGCGCGTCGGCGAGCTTCTCGTAGGCGCCGGCGACCAGGGGCGGGGGCGTGCGCGGCTCGCCGCAGCGCGGCGCCAGCCAGGCCGTCCAGTCGTCCCACCAGCTGCCTTCGTGGCGCTGCGCGCCCTCGAGCCAGGCGTCCGCGGCCTGGCCGCGGTGCGCGCGGCCGGCGTGGAAGCTGCGCTTTGGCGGCGTGACCGGCGGGTTCACGATGCCGAGGATGTGGCCCGAGCTGCTCAGCACGAAGCGCTTCTCGCCGGTGACGTAGCCGTTGATGCGGAAGGTCTGGCGCCAGGGCGTGATGTGGTCGTCGGCCGCGCTCACTTGGTACAGCGGAATGTGGATCGACGGGAGCTCGAGCGGCACGCCGGCGATGTTGAGCGCGTTCGGCTTGATGAGGTTGTTGTTGAGGTACAGCTCGCGCAGGTAGAACTCGTGCATGCGCGAGGCCATGCGCGTGCAGTCCATGTTCCAGTACAGCACGTCGCTCGCCGGCAGCGGCTCGCCGTACAGCCAGCCGTGCACCATGTAGTGCCAGATCAGGCTGTTGGAGCGCAGCAGGCGGAAGGTGGTCGCCATGTCCGAGCCGTCGAGGTAGCCGCGCGCGCGCATGCTGTCGATCAGCCAGGCGATGCTCGCCTCGTCGATGAACACCTCGATGTCGCCCGGGGACTGGAAGTCCACGAGCGTGCACAGCAGGGTCCAGTGCGCGACCGGGACCTGCTCGCGCGGCAGCTGCTTGCTCTTCCAGGCGAGGTAGGCCGTGAGCAGCGTGCCGCCGATGCAGTAGCCGCAGGCGTGCACCTTCTCCGAGCCCGAGATCTCGCAGGCGACGCGCACCGCCTCGCCGACGCCGTCGGTGATGTACTCCTCGAAGCTCGTGTTGCGCATCTCCGCGCCCGGGTTCTTCCAGCTCGTGATATAGACGTCGAAGCCCCGGTCGAGCAGGTACTTGATGACGCTCTTCTTCGGCTGCAGGTCGAGCACGTAGAACTTGTTGATGCAGGGCGTGACCATCACGATCGGCACCGGGTGCACCTGCGCCGCAGTGGGCGCGTAGTGGATCACCTCGAGCAGCCGGTTGCGGAACACCACCGCGCCCGGCGTGACGGCGAGGTTCTTGCCGACCGCGAAATCCTCCTGGCCGGTCATGCGGATGTTCTTCGCCTCCAGGTCCTTCAGGAAGATGTCGAAGCCGCGGCGCAGGCTCTCGCCGCGCGATTCGATCGCCTTGCGCATCGCCACCGGGTTCGTGACGAGGAAATTGGTCGGCGCGACGGCGTTCAGCCATTGCCGCCACCAGAACGCCGCGCGCCGGCGCTCCTTGGGCGACAGGCCCGGCGTCTGGTAGAGCGCATCCTGCAGCGCGCGCGTCCAGAACAGATACCACTGCTTGAGCAGGTCCCAGCCCGGCTCCTTGGTCCACGCCGGGTCGGCGAAGCGCGTGTCGTCGGGTTGCGGGCGCACCACGTCCGGAGTGTCCCGGCCCAACAGCCGGCCCGCGCTGTGGATCTGCAATGCGAGCAAGTCGGCCGCCGAGCGCATCCAGAGCTCCGAGAACTCCTGCGGATGCGCCGCCCAGGCGGCCTGCGCGTGCACGATCGGCGCGACGATGCCGAACGGGTCATACACGCTTTCGATGGTCTGGCGCAGGGCACTGGCCCGCTTGGCGGGCAGCGCGAATTGCTCGCCGATGCCGGCACCTTCGGCGGCTACGGGGGCGGGAAGCTGGGGGGCGTTCATGGCGGCGGTCCCTCTGGGGAGGCGCAGGAATTCAGGCTAACCCGCGCGCGCGACGCGCCATTGACTCAGATCAAACGTGCGCGTGCGGCAGGCCCTTGATCTGCAAGGAAGCGTGCGGGCGCCGCGCGACTACCGCGTGCGCAGGCGCGGGTCGAGCGCGTCGCGCAGCGAATCGCCGAACAGGTTGAAGGCGAACACGGCGAGGCTGATCGCCAGGCCCGGGAAGATGGCCATCCAGGGCGCGGTCTCGGCAAACTCGACCGCCGCGCCGCGCAGCATCAGGCCCCAGGCGGCGACGGGCTCCTGCACGCCGAGGCCGATGAACGAGAGCGAGGCCTCGAGCAGGATCGCCTGCCCGAGGAAGGAGGTCAGCATGATGAGCGTCGGCGCCATCACGTTCGGCAGCATGTGGCGCAGGATGATCCGGTTGTGGCTGAAACCGGAAGCGCGCGCCGCATCGATGTACGGCATCTCGCGCACCGCGAGCGCGCTCGAGCGCACGACGCGCGCGCAGCGGGGAATCATCGGCACCGCGATCGCGAGGATCACGTTCTGCACGCCGGTGCCGAGGATCGCGATGACGACCAGCGCGAGCACGATGAGCGGGAACGACAGCAGCATGTCCATGAGCCGCTGCATGTAGAGGTCGAAGCGGCCGCCGAAATAGGCGCTCGCGACGCCGATGACGGCGCCGAAGATGGCGCCGAGCAGCGAGGCGCCGAGGCCGACGGCGAGCGCCGTGCGCGAGCCGTAGATGACGCGCGAAAACACGTCGCGCCCGAACGCGTCGGTGCCGAGCAGGTGCTTCAGCGTCGGCGGGCTGAGCATCGCGTCGTAATGGTTGATGAGCGGGTCGTAGGGCGCGATCCAGCCGGCTGCCGCCGCGGCGATCACCATGAATACGATGATCACCAGCCCGATCGCTCCGAGCGGCCGCTCGCGCGACATGCGCCAGGCCTTGGCGACCAGGCCGGGCGGCCGCGCCGCGCGCAGATCTTCGAGGGTGCCGGGAGTGGCGGCCATGGTCAGCGGTAATGGATGCGCGGATCGACCCACCCGTAGGCGATGTCGACCAGGAAGTTGACCAGGACCGTTGCGGCCGCGACGAGCAGCACCAGCGCCTGGGTCATGGTGTAGTCGCGGTGCGAGATCGACTCTACGAACAGCAGACCCAGCCCGTTCAGGTTGAATACCTGCTCGGTGACCACGAGGCCGCCGAGCAGAAACGCGAACTCGAGGCCGATCACCGTGATCACCGGCAGCATCGCGTTCTTCACCGCATGGCGCGCGAGGATCAGCTTCAGCCACAGTCCCTTCGCGCGCGCGGTGCGGATGTAGTCCTCGCGCAGCACCTCGAGCATCGAGGAGCGCATCATGCGCGTCGAGACCGCGGAGTAGCGGTAGCCGACCGCGAGCGCCGGCCAGATCAGCTGGGCGAGGTTTTCGGAAGGGCTGACCCAGAACGGGGTGAACACCATCGGCGGCACCCAGTGGAACACGAGCAGCATGCACAGGATCATCAGGATGCCGAGCCAGAACGAGGGCATCGCGAGCCCCGCGATCGAGAACACGCGCACCGCGTAGTCGATCCAGGTATCCTGCTTGACCGCGGCGAGGATGCCGAGCGGAATCGCGAGCAACGTGGCGATGATCGAGGCCATGATCGCGACCTGCAGCGACAGCACGAAGCGCAGCTTGATCTCTTCGGTGATCGGCGCTCCGGTCCACATCGACAGGCCGAAATCGAGGCGCGCGAGCCCCGCCATGTACGTGGTGAACTGCTTCCACAGCGGCTGGTCGAGCCCGAGCTTCTTGCGCTCCAGGTCCATCAGCTCCTGCGACTGGAACTGGTTGCCCTGGGTGAGGTAGCGCGCCTCGACCACGTCGCCGGGCACGATGCGCAGCAGCACGAAGGTGAGGATCGCGACGCCGACCAGCGTCGGGATCATCAGCAACAGCCGCTTGACGATGTAGACGGTCATGCCGCCAGCGGCTCGCCGCCGGACCGCGCCGGCGGGAGCGCGCCTATGCCCGCTACGGCGACAGCCACACGGTGTCGAGCGTGTTGTTCAGGTAGTGGCTCGGCGTGATCTGCCAGCCGTGCAGCCGCGACGAGTGCGGGATGATGCGGTGCCACTGCAGCGTCATCAGCACGTGGGCCTGCTCGTCGAGCAGCCGCTTCTCGAACTCCCGGACGATCTTCTTGCGCTCCTCCACATTGGTCGCCTGGCTCTGCTTGTCGTAGAGCGAGTCCAGCACCGGGTCCTCGTAGGCGCCGTAGTTCGCCGGATTGCGGCTGAGCGAGGTGAAGCGGTACATGTCGAGGTCGGGCTCGACGATGTAGCCGCACTGGAAGTCCATCGCCGCATCGAAGTCGCCCTTGCGCAGCACGCCGAAGTAGGCCGCCGGCTCGATCACCTTCTGCGTCACGTTGAGCCCGACCTGGCGCCACTGGTCGATCAGCCAGACGCCGAGCGGCTCGTACGGCATCGGGATGCCGCGGTTCGAGAACGTGAACGAGAAGCCTTCGGGCAAGCCGGCCTCCTTGAGCAGGCGCTTGGCCTCGGCGCGCGACTTGCCGATGTCGCGCCAGTAGCCCGCCAGCTTGGCGAGCTCGTC
>Ga0335070_10006071_pt1 | contig 14216 bp, 13 predicted proteins | sample Lox_Sample_13_FD_206722 | JGI IMG/M metagenome (GOLD analysis project Ga0335070, IMG submission 206722) | Soil microbial communities from Loxahatchee National Wildlife Refuge, Florida, United States - Lox_Sample_1.3 | ecosystem: Environmental > Terrestrial > Soil > Wetlands | place: USA... | reverse complement strand
ATAACGCTTCCCCTCTCCGTCGTGCGTGAGTTGGACGGGCTCACCCCCGAGCCTCAGTCCCGACGTGAGCGGCACAACGTAAAGCTCGCCGATCCCCCTAGAGAAAAACCGGATAAAGGCAAGTTTCTTCCCATCAGGTGAGATAGCAGGGCTACCCAGAGCTTCGGAAGAGGAGCGTGCAGCTAAAAGCTCCTGCTTTTCACCCGACTCGGCAGAGACGAGCATTAATGTGCTCAACCCTTGCGAGTTCTTCTGGTCTCCACAGGAGATCCATTTGCTATCCGCAGACCAACTCATTGTTCTCACGTCCGGTGTCGTGTTGGTGTTCAAATCCGCGAGCTTTCGCTCCGCCCCTCCCAGGGCAGTGATGACCCGCAACTCCTGAACGCCCGCTGGCTGAATGCGTAGGAATGCGATCCAACGCCCATCCGGGGACCAGGAGGGTGCATAGTCATGAGGGCCGCTCGTCAATCGGAGCGGATCTCCGGGCCCGATCAGTTTGACGTAGATCTCATTGTGGTTCTCCTTCCGCCAGGTGAAGGCAACCTGGTTCCCATCCGGTGATAGGCTCGGATAATACTCCTCTCCGGGATAGCTCGTCAGCGGGATCGTTTGCATTGGCGCCTCCGTTCCGCTGAAGTTCACGTGTGCGAGCCATGCCGCGCCTGCTGCTGCGGCAGCGACCACAACCACCGAGAGGGTGACCCACCGGCGCGTGCGCTTACTTGCAACTCGAGGAGGAGCCTTCGCATCAACGAGCTTTCCGGAGTCGGATTCTTCCTTCAGCTCTTCGAGAGCATTCCTCACATCCTGCATCGATTGCCATCGCCGTCCGGGGTCCTTTCGGAGGCACATGGTGATAATTCGCTCCAGCTCATGCGGAATGCCTTGGCCGACCTGGCTGGCCGGGCGGGGCTCGTCATGTAAGATGGCATTCAGAGTAGAGACTCTGGATTTCCCCTGGAACGCCCTCTGACCGGTTGCCATTTCGTACAACACGCACCCGAAACTGAACGTGTCGCTGCGCGCATCCACCGCCTTGCCTTCCGCCTGTTCCGGGCTCATGTAGCCCGCCGTCCCCAGGATCGTCCCGTCTTCCGTGAGCGGCGGCGTGTCGGCCACTGGGCGAGTACTATCGTCCTCGCCAGCTTGCGGTGGCTCGGAGAGTTTTGCCAGCCCGAGGTCCAGGAGCTTGACTGAACCGGATTCGTTGATCATGACGTTGCCGGGCTTCAGGTCTCGATGTACGATTCCGGCGTGATGGGCAGCCGCGAGTGCGTCCGCGATCTGAATGCCATACTGTAAGGCGTCCTTGAGGCTGAGGCCCCGCTTGGGAATCACCTGGTCAAGGGTCTTGCCCGGCAAATACTCCATCACCAGCACGTCGGACCCTCGCTCAGACAGAATGTCGTACAACACGACAATGTGAGGGTGATTCAAGGCGGACACCGCTCGCGCTTCCTGGATGAACCTCCGGCGCCGGTCCTGGTCAACCATCCGGTCGCCGCGCAGGACCTTCAAGGCAACGGTGCGGTGGAGGCGCTTGTCCTTGGCGCGATACACTTCGCCCATGCCACCCGCGCCCAAGCAGGTCTCGATCACGTATGGTCCAAGCTCCAGCCCGGGCGCAAACCGCTGCTCACTCCGGCTCTGCTGCGAGGCTATGGTCTCGACGGCTTGCCGGATGATCGGCTTCTCCAGGAAACAGGAGCTAGACGGGTCCGAGGCGAGCAGCGATTCCACCTCGCGGCGGAGATCATCGTCGTCCCGGCAGGCTTCAGCTAGGAAGGCTGCCCGTTCTCCCGGCTCGCGCTCCCGAGCCGCATGGAACAGTCCTTCGATCTGGCTGAGACGCTCCGGAGTCGTAGACGCCTCCGAATATTTGTCTCCACGATACTCTTCCCGTTACTGAGCGGCAAGCGGGCTTAGCGTGCGCGACCGCGCCTTCAGGCCGTCGTAAATCAGGCCGGCGTCCTCCGGGGCGAAACGCAAGGGCTTGCGGCGCATTTCGGAGTAGTCATTATCATCCCACCGACCCTTCATGATGCCAGTAGTGGAGTGCCGGTCGATTCCTTCGAGGACGTGGGTGATTTCGTGAACCAGCACATGGGCCAGCACCGACGGCCCCCCGTTGCGATTCATCTCTTGCACACGTTGAGGAAACACTACGATGAGGTTCCTGCCGTATGGCTGAGCAAAGGCCAAGGTCTTTGACTTGCGAGTGCCAGGCGGGTCGTACGACATTCGCACCTGGATCGCGTTCGCCCCCGCCGGGCAGGAATCCCGGTCGTGCCAGTCGATTCGCACACCAATGCTCGCGAACATCCTCGAGGCCAAGGGCCGGACACCCATCAGGACAAGCGGGTCGGGGTCCATACAGATGGTCACAGTTGCCTCTTGTGTTGCTGCGATCTGTCCGGCACAAAGGCTTGCACCCGCCATTACCATGATCGGAACCAAGCGTGCGATCTTCATTGCCTATCCCCTCCACCCCTGCGGGCGGAAGGGGGCGGGAAAACCGGCCACGGCCGTGATACTTTTTGTGAGGGATTGCAATGGCTCTGCCTCGATCGACCGAAATCACTGGTTTATTAAGGGCTTGGGGTGGTGGCGATCAGACGGCGTTAGACCGGCTAGCCGCCCACGTGTACGATGAACTCCGCCGCATTGCGCGGCATTACATGAGGAATGAGCGGGCCGGGAACACGCTCCAGACAACGGCATTGGTGAACGAAGTCTACCTTCGCCTAATAGACGTGAAAGACGTCGACTGGCAGCAGCGCGCCCAGTTCTTTGCCATATCCGCCCAGATGATGCGCCGAATTCTGGTAGACGCGGCACGAGCGCGCGGGTCGCATAAGCGCGGACGCGGCGCAGTCAAAGTGAACGTCGACGAAGCAGCGTTCTTGTCTCCGGAACGCGATTCATCACTGGTGGCGTTGGATGAGGCACTGGCGGCATTCTCGACTGTGGCTCCACGCCAAGCCAAGGTCGTGGAGCTGCGCTATTTTGGCGGGCTAACCGAGGAGGAGATTGCAGAAGTCCTGAAGACCTCTCCGCGGACGGTGAGGCGCGACTGGACGTTCGCCAAATCCTGGCTGATGCGGGAACTGAGCCGATAGCGGCGCCGCTCTACAGCGCGTTGCAACCACGCACCACTGGTCGTCGCTCATGAGTTCAGGGCCGATGCCGATGGGCTAATGAGCGGCGAACCAGTTCCTATCGTCCACCAATCCGCATCAGTCCCGTGACACGCCGCACTCGGAAGTGAGGGCGGCCGGAGACCCTGAAACCCTCGACCTGCGATGGCGTACGGACCCGTCCGCACTCCTTCAACGCAGCAGCGGGCGGAAAATATTCTTGGACGGTTTGTCGAATTCCGGTCCGGCCGTTCGTCGATCTAGTGAAGGAAGAGTCATGACACAGTATTTGGTGGCTATTTACCGCCCCGAGAACTACGACCCGGCCGTCTCAGAGGACGAAGCGATGGACCGCGAAATAGACGCGCTCAACGACGAGATGAAGGCTGCTGGTGTCAGGGTTTTTGTTGGCGGCCTGCAACTGAAAGCAGCGCGAGGTCGCTGCGGTTGCAGCCCGCCGGTAAGGTGCTCATCACCGACGGGCCGTACGCGGAGACCAAGGAACACATTGGCGGTTTTTGGGTGCTGGAAGCCGCTGACCTGGACGAGGCGCTGGCGTGGGGGCGCAAGGCCGCCGTCGCCTGTCGTGCGTCGGTCGAGGTGCGTCCGTTTCACTGACGGCGGACCCGCGGAAGCAACTGAGCGGCATGGACGCGGCGCAAAATCGAGGGCGATCATCTCTGGCGTGAGTTTCTGGGTGCAGTCTCCGATCAATTCTCGATGGGCCGTTTCGCTCCCCCAACGCATGATTCTATTTCAGAACTTGCTTCAGACGGTTGCCCAGCAACTCGATGCGGTTGCACAAAGGACCCTTTCTGAAACGGCATTGTCCACCGGGTCGTAAAACGCCCGAACTGCGGAACTGGATGTTGCTCGGTGGCGATTCCCTCGGCGACGAATGGTCCCGTCTCGCTCAGAGCGCCAGCTCGCCCTTGTACATCATGTCCTTCAGTGGAAATTTGACCGACAGATGAAACGGAGCAAACGAGCTCTCCAGTGTCACTAACTTATCCGCCACTCGGATCGGGTCCACTCCCCGCGGGAAAAAGAGGAGCACCTCGGTCGCCGTAACTCCCGGCCCCGTGAACAGGTGGGCACACGGAATGCCGGGCTTGTCCTTGCGCTCCAGCCGGCTGCCCTGCTCAATCGTCTGCAGCATGCCCTCGTTCGGATTCGGCGCACCCTCTTCCGGCTGGGTCTTCGGCGGCGGCATCAACGGCAGCCCGCGCAGCCGGATCACGTAAAACTGCCCGGTCAATTCCGGCAGTTCCGGACCGCCCGCCAGGCGCACTGGCTTCGCGGTCTCCCATCGCACCAGGACACGGAACTGCACCGGATGGCCCGGATCAGGGTTCGGCGGCGGCGGGGGCGCCTCGCCGCCGATCGGTACGCTCCGCACGCCCCCGGGCGGGAGGCCGGGTCCGGTGGCCGGCATGTCGCCACCCAGCCTCCCGTTGTTCCCGTAACCTGGGGTTGTGCGCCGCTCTTTCCCCTCCTCCATGCGCACAAAACCTTCCCGAGCCCAGGGCGATTGGGCGAGGAGAAGCTGCTTCTCATCGTTGCTCCAACTGGCAGGGTCTTTACTATTCCAGAATTCATTCCGCGCAGCCCGCAGGGCGAGACATGCCGGCAACATCGTCGCGGCCTGCAACCATTGCCTTCGCGTTCTGATCACTCATTCCATCCTACCCTCACCGCAACAGTCAGAATAGTCTCGACGCCAACCGATTGAACGCTCCAATCCGAACGCCTCGTCTGACCCTGGGCCATCTTGACCGAATCGCTCGTCTCAACTTCGAACAGACTGTCATCGAGTGAGAAGAAGGGCCGCCGGTGCAATCGTGTCGGGCGCTGAGCGGTCCACTTGACGGGAAACGCGCTAGCCGTGGAAGTGCCTTGTTGTGCCGTCTCCGTTGGATCGGATATTGGTGCTGAACACAGCGGCGGGCCGAAAAATGGGATTCCAGGGCTGGCCCGCGAACTGGCGATCGAAACCACGAAAGCCGGTTTCGCGACGGGCGGCGGGGGCGAAATCAAGATTTCTGCCGGCGAGGTCAGCTGTCTGAGCGTGGGCGACACTTGCGTCCGAGATCACTCCGTCGGTGTCGGCGAGTTCCTAAACACGATCAGTCATTCCCCCATCGATCAGAAGTTCGCTGCCGACCGTGAATGCGGATTCGTCGGAAGCGAGAAATACAATCGCACTGGCGATCTCACTGGCATTTCCAAAGCGCCCGGCGGGAATTTTGCTTTGCAGGGAAGCAGACGCCGCTTTGAGATCCGCTTCCGAGAGGCCGAGCTTGCTATAAAGAGGCGTCGAGATGGGACCGGGGCTGACTGCATTCACGCGGATGCCGCGCGAGATTAGCTCACCGGAGAGTGTGCGGGCCAGTGAAAGTAGCGCGGCCTTGGTGGCTCCGTAGACACTGGTGTTCGGCATGCCGATGTGCGCGTTGACGGACGCGTTGAGGACAACGGACGCGGGATTGGCGAAGACCGGCAACAACGCCTGCACCAGGAAATAAGGTCCCTTCAGATTGATCGCAACGGAACGATCGAAGGCAGCCTCATCCCACTGCTCAACCGGCCGCAGGTCGGCGATGCCCGCGTTGAGGAAGAGAATGTCGAGTCCGCCAAACGCCTGGCGAACGGTCTCCGCCAACGTCTTCTGAGCTGCCACGTCACTCGCATCGGACGGGAGAATCAACACGCCGCTCCCGAGTTCCTTGCGCGCCGCTTCGGCCGTCGCGGGATTCTTGCCGGTTATGGCGACGCGGGCCCCTTCGCTCAGAAACTGACGGGCGGTTTCGAGGCCGATGCCGCTGGTGCCGCCCGTAATGAGGGCACGCTTGTCCTTAAGTCGATTCATGATGATTTAGTGCTTTGGATTACCGAGCGTGCGAAAGGATGCAGGATGTGACGGGCTAGGCTATTTTTTCAGCAGAGCATCGATGGCGGTTTGGGCGATGGCCTCATCGACCTCGGAGGGAGCGCCGCTGGCAGCGATGGCGCCGATGGTCTGGCCGTCGACTTTAATTGGCAGCCCGCCCTGGTTGGGGAAAGCGTCCGGGAAGGCGAGGACCTGAAGGTTGCCGCCCTTAAGCTGGTCGGCGGCGTCCTTGGATGGACGACCGTAAAGCGCCGCGTGCCGCGCTTTTTTCTGGGCGAACTGGATGGTATTGAGACCCGCACCGTCGGCCTTTTGGAGAAAGAGCAGGTTGCCGCTCTCGTCCACGATGCAGAGGGTCACCTGCACGTTGCGCTTCTGCGCTTCAGCTTCGGCGGCAGCGACCATCGTCTTGATGGCGGCCAGATTCAGCCATTTCTTTGTCGGGAGATCCGCGGCAGGCATCAGCGTCACAAAAGAAACGAGCAGAGCAATGAGCTGGGACATGGGCATTATACTAGCAGTTCAACGAGAGGCGAGCGGCGGGCGAGGGGTGCCTCGCCCCTACATCTATTGGCGCACGCGAGTGTTTAGCGACGGCTTTCGATCTGGCGGATGGCGTTCTGGGCGGCGCGGGACAGATCGAGCGGGGGCACCAGGCCAAAGCCACGGCCGGCGGGCGCTACGGGCTCGGCTTTGGCAGCGAGATCGCGCAGAGCGGGTAGATCGGAGGGATCACCGCGGTCGCCGATTTCGCGTAGAGCAGCGAGGCGCAGCGGGACGTCGCGAGTGGCCATCAATTTTCGCGCTACGGTGAGCACCCTCGGATCTTCGGACTGCACGGCGCGACTGAGGGCCATAGCGGCGACGGGCCCGCCGCTTTCGGCGAGGCTCAACAAGGCCGGCAGCACGCCTGGATCCTGATACTGAGCGAGGCCTTCCAAAGCATTGCTCGCAACCACCAGGTTGGGGTCGCGCGCGGCCCGGGCAAGGGGCTCGATCAGCTCGGGCCTGCTGAAGGCACCCAGTTCACGAGCCGCGGCGGCGCGTGTCTCCGGATCCGTGGCTGCGAGAGCGCTCTTGAGTTCTTCGATGGCACCTGCCTCGCGCAGAGTGCGAGCGGCGCAGGCGCGAACTTCGGGGCTTTCTAGGGCACCTGTCAGTGCTGCGATGGCTTCCGGCGAGCGAACGCCACGCAGTTCATAACACGCGTTGTTGCGCTGCGCGACGTTGAGTGCAGAATTGAGCAGGCGCGCGGTGGCGGGGTCCTGGGCGCAGGCGAGCGAAGCAAAACTGAGAAATAAGATGGCAGTTTTCATGGTGACTCCGGGGGCGACGCAGTGCGCCGCCCCAATTTTTAGCGTGCTCAAATTGTCGGTGTTCCGTGACCGTTGGTGCCGTCTTGCTGGCTATGCGAGAAACCGGCATGTGGCGGCGCGTGGAACGGGAAGTGATCGAGGTAAGGAACGTCGTTCGAGTTCACACCGTCGCCCAACTGGTTGTTGGGTGCGATATCGAATCCGCCGACCAGCACTCCGGCAACTGCGCGGAAGCCGATATCGACCACGTCGTCTCCGATGCGGCGGCCGCCGAAGGGCCAGCCGGCGAGGTCGCCACCCAAGGGCCCGAGCCGATTCTGGCTGGCGAGGGGCGTGGGAGGAATGGTGAGGTCGATGCGGGTGATGTCGGGGACGTAGACGCTCAGGAGATCAGCGCGCGGCGTCGGCGGCACCTTCAGACCGAACACGCCGTGAAAAACCGCCGAGGCAAGGACGGGATCGCCGATGTAAGCGGCAAACTGCCGGTCGTCGGAAGGCCGGCTGCGGTTCCAACGATCCTTGAGGGGAAGCGGAATCAGGGCTTCGACGGTCAGCGGATTTCCGACGCGATCGACTTGCACCCAGTCGCCGACGCCCTGCGGGTCGTCACTGCCGCGCCGTATGGTGACGGCCTGGCGGTAGGTGGAGGCCCATCCGCCGATTTTGGCGTTGGAATCCTTGGGATCAGTGGGTACCTGCCCGTTTGCCGTGAGCATAGAGATGGGAACTTCGACGGCGATCAAGCTGATGTTGTAGCCGGCGAAGCCATCCACGGCATTCGGGAACGGGCTGCCGGGGCCCTGGTCTGCGGCGCCGGCCAGTACAGGCGCCGGTGCGCGGAAATTCAAGAAGTCGAAAGTGGCGGCGCTGTCGAAATAGAACGCGTCATCGCGCGGTCCGGCAAAGACGCGAATTCCACCGGGCAACGTGAAAACCGAAGCCTTGCCGAGGTTGTTCTCATAATCCGGTGTAGCTTTAGGGCCCTGGTTAGGGGGAGCGACCGAGAGCGCGTGGCCGTTGACATCCGCCACGTAGGTCACTTCGTGCTGGCGGTTCAAATTGCGAATCGTGACCTGGTAGGTCTGATAGAGCAGGATTCCGGGATTGTCGATGGAATCGATCGTGCCGAAGTACGAAAGGAATGTATTGTTGGGCCGCAGCGTGGTGTTGAAGCGGAAATCGATCTGGATATCGGGGTTGCCGTCCAGGCCGCGGGAATTGTTGACGTTGAAGCGGTAGAGCACACTATCCGAAAACTTGTAGTAACTGGGTCCGTTATCGGGATTCTGGAATCCCTGCGCGCTCATGCTCATCACGACGCGGTCGCTACGGCCGGTTTCGTAGCTCCTGAAGATGTAAAAGTCGTTGAGGTTCGCGGTTTGATCTTCAAGCAGCAACGGCCCATTGCGGTGGCTGGCGGCGAATGCGCCGGCGGTCACGATGAGCGAAGCTGCGCAAAAACGTAGAATCTGTTGTCGCACGTCCGTCTCCTTTGAGGTGAACTTTCAAAGGGAATACGGGAAGGAGGGCGAATCGGATTTAGGAGGTTCAGAAAATGCCGGCGACGGTTCGGGCTAGACGCGGGCCATCGGGATCGCCACGGCGTTCTCGCTGCGCGGCGCAGTGCGGTTCAGCGGCAGCCGGAAGCAGAAGCGCGCGCCCTGCCCTAAGTTGGACTCAGCCCACATATCGCCGCCATGGTCGAGGATAGTCTGTCGCGAGAGGGCCAGGCCGAGGCCCAGGCCGTTCTTCTTTCCGGAGCTGACGAAGGGCTCAAACAAGTGATCGCGTATCTTCGGAGAAATACCGGGGCCGGTGTCGGAGACTTGTATGGTCACCGTGTCGGAATCCACGGTGGCATCGATTCGGATTTGACCGCCATTCGGCATGGCTTCCAAAGCATTGCCGACCAGGTTGATAAAAACCCGTTCCACGCGCGCGCGCTCGAGGGGGATCTCGATGGACTCCGGGATCTCGAGGCGGCACTGTACGTGTTGCAGGTCGGCGGTCTGCGCCAGCGAATCACAGGCGGCCGCGGCGACTTCACGCAAGCGGCAAATCTCGGCGCCTTCGGTTTTTCCGCGTCCGACGTTGACCAGGTCCTGTAGCAGCTCCTGAATGCGCCGGGAAGCGCGGTAGATATTGCCGGCGAGACGTTTGAGTTGCGGCGGGGCCATCTCGGAATCGATCATGAGCTCGGCGCCACCATAAATGGCTGCCAGAGGATTGCGCAGATCGTGAACGATGGAACTCGAGAGGCGCCCGATGGTGGAAATACGCTCCTGCCGGATCAGCTCCTGGCGCGCGCTCTGAATCGAGTCGCACATGTTGTTGAAGGTCACCGCGAGACGACCCAGCTCATCGTGGCTGTCAACGGGAACGCGATAGCCGTAGTTCTGGTGAGCCACTTCCGCGGCGGCGCGATCGAGTTTTTCGACCGGCCGCATGATCTTGTGAGCCAGCAGATAGGTAAAGCCAAGCCCGGCCAGCATAGCGAATAAGCCGACCAGAACGAACTCGCGCCGCAACAGAGACAGGCGCTGGCTGGCGTTCTCGAAGGAGCGGAAGATCCACAGCTCGCCGATGGTGCGGCCTTCGATGTCCTGGAGCGGTGTGGGGAGCGGGGCGTACTCGACGACGCCGTCGCTAACCGGCTCGATGCGGGAGGAACTCCGGGCCAGAGACTTGCTTGCGCGAGCCGCAACAGCACGAGCCAGTTCCGCGGTGGCCCGCGGATTCAACGTCGACGCAATGACGCGCCCCTGCGCGAGAAACAGGAACTCACTTCCACCGGTGGATTCTTTGAGGCTCTGCGCCACGAGGTGATCCACCATGAAGCCGGCCACCAACACGTCGAGCAGGGCTGAACCCGGGCCGGATTGTACGTAAACCGGTGTCACGGCCACCTGGTACAGATGCCCGTCCTTGAGCATAAAACCCGAAGCCTGCTTGGGGAAATGGCTGGCGGCGGCCGGGACCACCTCAAGATCACGCCAGGCGGCGGACTCCGGCGCACCGCCCAAAGAGGCGATGAGCCGGCCTCTGGGGTTGGTCACCAGAAACAGAGCGTTCTCTTCAGAGACCTTAGACCATAACTCGCCCGCGGTGTCGCGGATGGTCACCACATCTCCGGTATTGAATGCCGCGCGGACGTCGGACATTTCGCTCAGCACCAGGCTCACCGAGGCCAGCATGCGTTCGCGCGACCTCCACAGCGACTGGTATGCCTGGAAGCTGGCCTGTACCTCATCTTCCAGACTGCGGGAAGTGGTAGTGAGCGCGTTGTTCTCGACAATCCAACCGGTAATGGCGAACAGCGCTGTGATGGCAACGGAGGTTGAAAGCAGGATCTTCCATAACAGCGAGAGCCGTGAAAATCCGAATCCCTTCACTGTTTCGCTCCCGGGTAAGCCGGCTGCTGCTCGATAACCGGAGGATAATCCTTTCCGTATTTGTTCTTGTGCTCCAGCGGCAAGAAGCCGCTTTCCGAGATCTCGAGCGAAGGGAACTGGAGCGCGGCGGCCTCGACAGTGACTTTTCGTGCAAGGGAATCAAGCACCTCCGCGGAGGCTCGTTCGTGGAACACGTGGAACTGGTATTCCCCAGGCGGCACATTCTCGATGGTGAAGGAACCGGCCTTATCCGAAACGGCGAAGTAGGGAGTGTCGAGGACGGCGATGACCGCGCTCATGTGGGGGTGAATGTTGCAGAACACGCGCACGATTCCGGGCCGCTTGAATGCAACGGTCTTGCTCTGACCCGGCTTGTACAATCCGACATCGAAGATCTGGCCGTTAAAATTCGAGAAGGCATTGTGAAAGATGGGATCGAGATTGGGAAACGACACACTCCCGCCGACCGGGATGGCGAGGACGTGCGGGGTGAAGGTCTTGTTCTTCTGGATCATCTGCGCGGGCCGCGAGGACAGTAGAGGATCTACGGCACCCTTGAGTGGTTCCAGCCAGACGACGACACCGGAGTAGTCCTTGTGCTTGCGAACCAAGGGATCGCGCGACGCCACGAGCGTGACGGATCCGCGCACGGTGGTGGCGGCCAGGGGCAGCGCGGCGAACATGATCGCGAGAGCGCTAAAACAGATACGCGAAGCCAAGGTCATAATAATTGCCCAGCCGTTTGCCCGTGTCCACCCGGTTGGTCCGCACCTGGCCGGTTTCCAGGCTGAGGATGACGTTGGGAGCCAGGCGATACATGAAGTTCCCGGCATAGGACCAGTTACGGTTCACGCCGGAGTACAGCAGGTCCCGGCTGCGGTTGTCCTGCTCACCTCCGAACAAGTTAAACGTCAGCCGCGGCGTGGCTAAGAAGCTCAATTGGGCCCAGCCGCCGCTGGAGTGCACAGGAATGACGTCGCCGTAGCTCACGATGGTAAAGCCCTGACCGATGCCACCGAGATTCGTAAGATTCGAGCCACGAAAAAATGTCCCTGAAATTTCCAGTTTACGCCAAGGGTTGGTGAACCCGTCGAGCGCAAAGACACGCGAAGGAACGGAAACACCGGTGACATGCGACGTAGTGGCACTGAAGCCGGCGCCGATTTCGACGCGCCGATCGTCATCGAGGCTGTGGGCCAGAGAGAAGCGGCCCTGCGCTGCCGGCCGGACATTCTCGAACGATGAGGAGAAAGCGGGCGGCACGTAGCCGTAATCCTCGCGCGTAGCGAAAACTCCGCCCTGGGCGCGGAAGGTAGTGTTCTCGTCAAGATGAAAGCGCTGTTCGACCCGTGCTTGCGGCTGCCAGAGCCACAGGTTGCCGGCGCCGGTGAGAGGAGAGAGACCCACTTGCGCCAGTGAATTCGGGTCGCGGGGAGAGATGAGCGGTTTGTCCTGTCCGAACATGAGGCTGGTGTTTTCCCAATTGATCTCGAGCCCGGCGGTGCGCAGGCGCACGATGCTGTCATAGGGCTCGCCCGAACCACCGAAGAAGTCCATGTTGATGAAACCGTGAATCTTGCCGCCGCCGAAGAGCTCCGGCCCGCGAAAATCCAGGCCGAAAATGGTCTGGCGCAGGGTGGCCCCGCCGGTGAGCGCGGTGTTCCCCGCCGGGACCACAACCGGCACTACGTGTTCGTCATTGGGATGAGAATTCAAAAACGCGTTGAACAGGGCCATGCCGGTGATGCGAATGGGAAAGTGCTGCGATGATTCCACTTTGGTCTGCGCCTGTTCTTCCAGGCGGCGCTCTTGGACGTCCATGCGCTCGGCGAGATCGGCAGGTTGAGTGCCCTCGGGGGCTGGCGGGGCCGCCGGCTGACCCGCCGCGGGTTCGCGAGAATGAGCCAGCTCAGAGCGAAGCGCGCGGACTTCCTGAATGAGTTGCTGGTTCTCTTGTTCCAGCCGATCAAGGCGATTGAGGATCTGAGTGAGCACCGGCGAATTCTCGGGAGGTGTTTGCGCCGCCGCGGCAAATGCAACCAACGACAGAAGAATGGCGCGAGGCCCACTAAGGAGAGGGCGAGGATGAATTTGCATCGAGAAGTTGCTCCAGTTTTCGCCGCACTTGGGCGGGCGAGTAGGGTTTGCCGAAATACGCGTCAGCGCCCAGGCGATAGATGCGTTCGGGCGTGCGCGGGTCGCTATCGCCGCTGATCACCACGATAGGAAGGCGCGCGGTCCGGCTATCGGACCGGACACGCTGGATCAGTTCGAAGCCATCCATTGCGGGCAGGTTCAGGTCTGTGACTACGGCACAGAATCCTCCGTCCGCCGTGAGCAGATCGAGGGCCTGCCGGGCCGTGGGCGCAACCCGCACTTTCATGTGCGGAATCGCCAAGAGAGCAATCTCGAGCGTCGTAGCGCAAGACTCCGCATCCTCGACAATCAGGACCGTACGATTTGGAGAGTCCGTGGCCACAACGATTCTATTTTGACCGATGCCCCTGAGCCCAGAGCACGAGGTATGTTAACAAATTGTTAAAGGATGCCCCTGGGTGCGGACGCCTCATGGCACGAACCGATAACCCACACCGTGGACGGTCAGGAAATGGCGGGGCATGTTAGGGTCGGGCTCGAGTTTCTGGCGCAATTTTACAACATGCGCATCCACGGTACGGGTGTTGGGGAACGATTGATAACCCCAGACCGAATTCAGAATCATGTCGCGCGTTAGCGGGCGATCGGGATTCTGGAGGAAGTAAGTCAGCAGGTTGTATTCCGCCGGCGTGAACTTCAGTTCCTCGCCGTGCCGGGAAACGATGCGCCGGTCCAGGTCGATCTCCGCATCGGCGAAGTGAAAGACCTTATGCGCATCGGGCGCAGTCCGGCGCAGTAGAGCACGAATCCGTGCCAGCAGCTCGCGGGTTCCAAACGGTTTGACTACGTAATCGTCGGCGCCGATTTCGAGGAGCAGCACTTTGTCCACCTCGTCACCGACCGCGCTCAACACGATGATGGGGGTCTGTATCCGCGCCGTGCGAAGCTGCTTGCAAATCTCCACGCCGCTCATCCCGGGCAAACGCAGGTCGACCAGCACCAAGTCCGGCTTGAGGAGAAGCGCCTTCTCGAAACCCTCGCGCCCGTCCGCCACCAGCACGGCGTTGAAACCTTCCTGCTCGAGAAGAACACCGATGGTGTCGCGCAGGCTTTCGTCATCATCAATCACAAGAACGGTTTGCATGCGGGGTCACGACTGCTGAATGAGCGATCCTACTGCGATTGTACGAAATAGGCGGAGAGGGAGGAGGGCAGGCGCGTGTTACAGAAGTAACGTCGTTGGGCAAGCCGCTGGAACACGCTCAGGGGCTCTGAGGGTCCTGCGGTGGCGGCATGAAATGCCGGCGTTGAATCCGGGCTAATCTAATTGCCCTGAACGCGGTGGTCGTGCTCCTGAATCGTCGTGCCGAAAGACCGGCCC
>Ga0335070_10006070_pt1 | contig 14219 bp, 11 predicted proteins | sample Lox_Sample_13_FD_206722 | JGI IMG/M metagenome (GOLD analysis project Ga0335070, IMG submission 206722) | Soil microbial communities from Loxahatchee National Wildlife Refuge, Florida, United States - Lox_Sample_1.3 | ecosystem: Environmental > Terrestrial > Soil > Wetlands | place: USA... | reverse complement strand
ACAAGCGCCACCTGGGCACCGCAGGCTTCCAGCGCGGCACGCAACTGCTGCGCGCGCTCGCGATCCAGTGCGGTGAAGAGCCGCAGGGGCAGATCAGGGTCACGCCCGACCTGTGTTGTCGCCAACGTCAGCGGCAGCCGGTTGAGAAACTCCTGCGTCCGCGCCCGGGCAACATCGTTGCGGTATCCCAGGAGGAGAACGTCGAACAGGGTGCCGTCCGCCATGCGGCATATAGTCTACCGATGGCGCCGTGCCAGTTCCACCGAGTTTCGGCGACCGGAAAAAGTCAGACCCGTCGCAGCCTCTCAATGCACGACCTTCGGCATGTCCGTGGCGGCCTGGATCTGGCCGAAGGCCTGCTCGTAGCGGCCGACGTTCTCCTCGATGGCTTTGAGGATGCGCTTCATGTGCTCCGGCGTGGTGATCACCCGCGCCCGCAGGTTGGCCACGGCCTGTCCCTGCGGGGTGCGCTGCGGTTGGACGAACAGGAAGTCGAGGATGAACTCCTCCTTGCGGTGACTGATCATCATCAGGTTTGAGTACACGCCGGTGGCGTTCTGCGCATCCATCTGGATGGAGATCTGCCGTTGTTGTTCCTGCGGTTGGTCTGCCATCACGCCCTCCCTGCGTAGTGTTCGCGCTCAGCACCTGTCTTCATGTCAGTTTCGCCAACCATTCGACAGTCACGCGTATGATCTCTTCCCACACGTCGCGCGCCGGACGGCGCATTGCTTTCGGCACCGCAAACGAGTGATCGCCGCCGTCGATGACGTGGAGCACGACCGGCGCACACAGGTTCGCAACCGTCCGTTGCAGCAAATCGAGTCGGCAGAGCGGGTCGCGCGTGCCGGCGACGAACAGCATCGGCACGCGAATCGCGGGCAGGTGTGCGACGCGCAACTGCTCTACTTTCCCCGGGGGATGCAGCGGGTAGCCGAGGAGGATCAGTCCTGCCACCGCCTCGCCCTGCGCCGCCAAATGCGACGCCATCCGGCCGCCCATCGACTTCCCGCCGATGACGAGGCGGCGCGGTGCGAGATGTGGATCGGCACGCACACCAGCGACGACGTGCCGATAACAGTCCTCGAGCACCGGCGCGCGATCGGGCGCGCGCCGACCGGCTTCGGTATAGGGGAAGTTGAACTTCACACTCACGTAGCCGCGCGCCGCCAAGCCTTCGTGCACCGCTGACAGAAAGGGACCGCGCATGTCGTTGCCTGCGCCATGTGCGAGGATGACGGCGGTCGGCGAGGTCGCCCGGGGCTCGGGGTGCGCCACGACGGCAGAGACGGTTGCGCCGTTGCCGATCGGGATCTGCCGCCGCTCGAGGGTCATGCGTGGAGAGTAACACGTAGGGAGACGGCGGCGCGGGTTTTACGTTTTGCGGATTGCGCTTTACGCACTCGTGGCAGGCACCGGATGCACGACGCGCAGCGCGCCCGCGCTACGTGGCGGCGCGATGCGGCAGTCGCCATCCAAGCAGCCCCCCGGCTTGACGACCAGGCTGTGCGTCTCCACCGTCCCCATCAGCCGCCCTCCCGGACCGATCTCGACGCGTTCGGCGCCGCGGATGTCGCCGCGCACCTCGCCGAGGACGACCAGCTTGAGGGCACGCACGACCCCCTCGACCACCGCATCTTCACCCACGACCAACAGATCGGTGGCACGCACTTCGCCTCGCAGACGCCCGTCGATGCGGGTCGGCACGGTAAAGCTCAGTCGCCCACTCACTGCGGTGTCGGGTCCCAGCGACGGACGCAACATCGGCACCGGTGCCACCAGATGCGCCTCGGGCACCTTGGCAGCAACCGGAATGGGCACCCCACCCTTTGTCCCTGACTTCAGCCCCACTCGATCCTTCCAGAACACCACTCTCCTCCTTCCCCCACTCGCTCAGGGTCACATCCTATGTCGGGAATACGTGACAGGACACGGCATGCTTATTCTTGCCTATTAGCAGTTTCGGCTCCTCAGTGCGACACCGGTCCTCCGCAAATTTGCAGCGCGGATGAAACGGACAGCCGGGCGGCGGATGGATCGGGCTCGGCACGTCGCCCGGCAGCAACATGCGCTCGCGCCGCGTCGTCGGGTCGGGAATCGGCACCGCCGAGAGGAGCGCTCGAGTGTACGGGTGGCGTGGGTTGCGATACAGCTCGTCGCTCTCGGCCAATTCGACGATCTTGCCGAGGTACATGATCGCCACGCGGTGGCTGATGTGTTCGACGACCCGCAGGTCGTGGGCGATGAAGATGTAGGTGAGGCCGCGCTCCTCCTGCAGGTCCTGCAGCAGGTTGACGATCTGCGCCTGAATCGACACGTCCAGCGCAGAGACCGGTTCATCGGCGACGATCAACTTGGGTTGCACAGCTAGGGCGCGTGCGATGCCGATGCGCTGCCGTTGCCCGCCACTGAACTCATGCGGGTAGCGGTCGTACGCGTCGGCCCGCAAACCGACGCGTTCCAGGAGGTCGATCACTCGTCGCCGCTTCTCAGGGCCACGGGCCAGCCCATGAATCTCCAAACCCTCACCGACGATGCTTCCTACGCGCATCCGCGGGTTCAACGAGCCGTACGGGTCCTGGAAAATGATTTGCATCTCGCGGCGCTTCCGGCGCAAGGCCCGCGGGCGGAGCGTGTCGAGCCGCTCACCGCCGACCCAGACCTCACCGCTGGTTGGCTCGAGCAAGCGCAGGATCAGGCGGCCCAGGGTGGACTTCCCACATCCCGACTCACCGACGACTCCAAGCGTCTCACCGGGCTGGACCGTCAGGTCAACCCCGTCCACCGCGCGGACTGACTCGCGCGGGCCGAACAAGCCGCCGCCCACCGGGAAGTACTTTTTCAACTGCCGGAGTTCGACCAGCGGCGTCCCGAAGAAATCGGGTGTCACCACCCCGCCTCCGACGCGCGCACGCACGCAGCCCAGTGCGCAGGGAGCAATTCACTGAGATCGGGATCGATGGCCGTGCAGCGCGAGATGGCCCGGGTGCAGCGGTCGCGGAAGTGGCACCCGGATGGCAACCCCAACAAATCCGGCACGACACCCGGAATGGCTTCGAGGCGGCGCGTTTTCTCGGCACCGACCCGTGGGAGCGAACGCAGCAGGCCGCGGGTGTACGGATGCAGCGGGCGCGCAAAGATCGCTTCCACCGGCGCGTACTCAACGATGCGGCCGGCGTACATGATGGCCACGTGGTCGGCGCGCTCCGCGACGATCCCCAGGTCGTGTGTCACCAGGATCATCGCCATCCCCAGGCGCTGCTGCAGTCCGGCGAGCAGGTCCAGGATTTGCGCTTGGATGGTCACATCCAGCGCCGTCGTGGGTTCGTCGGCGATCAGCACGCGGGGATGACAGGACAGTGCCATGGCGATCATCACGCGTTGCCGCATACCGCCGCTCAGTTGATGCGGGTACTCGTCCACACGCCGCTCGGCTTCGGGAATCTCCACGAGTCTCAACATCTCGATTGCTTTGTCGCGCGCCGCCCGGCGGCTGAGCCCGCGGTGCAAACGTACGGCCTCAGCGATCTGATTGCCGACCGTAAAGACCGGATTGAGACAGCTCATCGGCTCCTGGAAGATCATCGCAATGGCATTGCCCCGAATCGCGCGCATCTGCGTTTCGGCAAGCGTGAGCAAGTCGCAGCCGTCGAACAGCACGCTGCCGGCGACGATGCGCGCCGTCGGGGGCGTGAGCCGGAGGACCGACAGCGCGGTCATCGTCTTGCCGCAACCGGACTCCCCCACGAGCCCAAGGGTGCGCCCGGCATCGATACTGAAACTCACGCCGTCGACGGCGCGTGCTTCTCCTTGCGGCGAGAAAAAACTGGTGCGCAGATTCCGAACTTCCAGGAGAGCCACGGCCGGTGTCTAGCAGCCTGGTCTGAAAAGCGGAAGCTCGTGTGATTGACCTGTTTCCAGTTTTCGGTTGGCTGTTTCCGGTTTTGCATTCTCTCGCCGCCGGCGCAGGGGAAATGGACAACCGGAAGCGACAAAACCAAGACGGGAAAGCGGGAAACGATCTTGCCCAGTGCGGTTCAGGGCACGACAACCGTGGCTGGGCGCCCCCCTTCGAGGTTTGGATCGTTGCTCGATGCCGAGGGCGCTCCGGACCCGGGTACGGTGAAACGGTCGATCACCAACCCGACGACCGGCACATCGGTTCCGCGCACCATGAGATGCGCCGTGTCCGTACCCACCGACGACTGCCGCAACGCTGCCAAGGAGCTGAAGTTGATCCGGTTGAAGCACTTCACCGTCGTCGATCCGGAGAATTGCTGCTCCAGCTCATTGATGACCGCCAGCTGAATGTTGGCGCTCGACGGCGTCTGCAGTTCCAGATTCTGCGAGCACGGCACCAGGATCAGCTCGCTGTTCGACCCGGGCTTCTGCGTCAGCACCTGGAAATGCAGGCGGTCGGGGCACATCTCGTAGTCGACGCCGTCGAGAGAGAGGACACCGGTGAAATCTCCGGAGCTCAAGCGGCGGAAGGCAATCGCGCTGTAACCGACGGTCTGCGCGTCGCTGGTCGACGTGTTGGAATCCGTGACCAGGGCGCGCCCCTGCAATGCATTGTAGGAGCTCACGTCCGAGGTGCGTGGCACCACAAAGCACTTCAGTTCGCCGTCGCCGATGAAGGGCGGGGCGATGCGGCGGCCGTTGCCGGCCATGCCCGTGCCTGCGGCCCACGACAGCGGCTGGCTACCGGTCAAGCTCACGAAGAAGCCAATCTCGTTGCACGTCCCGCCTTGTACATAGAAGCACTGCACGGACACGGTTCCGCTGGTCAGGTTCATCAGCTCGATGCGCGTGTCCTGCGTGGCCGAGACGCGCACTAAGGGGTAGATGAGCAGCGCCGATGGCAGCTTTTGCGCCGGCGGCACGCCGATCACCTCGAAGCCGAGCGGGTCGGTATTCGAAATCGGAGCGCTGGGGAAGGGCGTGCCCGTCGGTGTCGGCGTACGCGTCGGGGTGGCCGTGCGCGTCGCCGTGCGTGTCGGCGTGCCCGTCGGTGTATTGGTGCCGGTTGCCGTATTGGTAGCTGTTGCCGTCGGCACCACGGGTAACAGCTTTGAGGTCCCCTGCGTCAGGTGTTGCATGTACATCGCGAGGAAGGCCGCGAGTATGCGAAAGAGCTGTGCCATGCGCCTATGGGAACACCACGGTTGCGGAGCGCCCGCCTTGGAATGAGGGTTCGTTCCCGGCAATCCCCGTCTTACCTTGGAACGCGACTTCGTCGAGCACCAACCCCAGCAACGGGCCGTTGACACCGCGGATGATCAGGTGGGCGGTATCCGTCCCGAGGTTCGCCCGCAGCAGCGCATCGGTGATTTGATTCAGCGGCGCGCGTTCGAAGCAGGTGACGCTGATCGACGTGGAGAACGGCTGCTCAAACTCGTTGATGACCAGGAACTGCACGGTGATCGTCGCGGGAACTTGCAGCAGCAGGTCCTGCGAGCACGGCACTAGTATCAGGTCACTGGTCGTGGCCGGGGTCGCGGTCGGCTGGTCGGCAACGACATCGAAGTGCAGCTTGTCAGGACACTGTGCGTAGGTGGTGCCATCGAGCGACACCACACCGGTGAAATCACCCGGGCTGAGCCGCTGGAACCCCACGGCGCCATAGGACACGGTGCGACCCGTGGAGCTATACACCGTGGCGCGCCCCTGGAGGGTGTTGTGGAACTGCACGTCCTGTTCGTCGGCAGGTGGGACCACCGCGCATTTGAGCTCTCCCTGCCCGATGAACGGTGGCGCCGCACTGCGTGTCAGGACGTCGTTGAGTCCCTCGGTGGCCAGCCAGGAAAGCGGCTGATAGGGCGTCAAGGACAGGAAAAAGCCAATCTCGTTGCAGGTAGTGTCGCCGAAAACGTAGAAGCATTCGACGTCCTGTCTCTGGCCGGACAGGTTCAGCAACTCGACGCGGGTGTCGCCGCCACTCTCGTCCGCTGCAATTAGCGGGAACACCAAGAGGGCCGAGGGCAACTTTTGGGCAGGTGGGCCGGCGAGCGCGGGTCCAGACAGCACGCTGCACACCGCCAGGGTAACCAGGGGAGAGGCTGTCCGCCGCAGAAAACGCTTCATCCAACCACCGCAGAGGCGCATGGTAGATGCGTCATTCCGACAAAGCAACTGGAAAACCCGGCCAAGTGGGCAAAATGGCGACGGTGGCGGTGGCCACTGGCTGGCACCGCTGCGTCACGCCGGGCTCGACGGCAGCGCTGTGGGCCCGTCGAGCAGCAGGCGTTGCGACCGCAGCAGTGGCTCGATCCGCCGCCGCAGGCGTGGACCGTAGAAGCGCAGCGTGTTTGCAGACAGCAAACGCATGGCATAGTCGATGTCGATCTGCGGATTCTCGGTGATGCGCTTGACGCAGTCGCGCAACACGCCGTCCCAGTGTCCGTAGTCGACGGACCACCCGGCCAGCCGCTCACCGACGCTACCGAGCGCGGTCCGCAGGTAGAGCGGTGCGGGGTCGTCCGGCTCGAAGGTGGTGAACACCTGGCCGCGGGCGAAGTACTCTTCGGGATTGCGCTGCAACGTGCGATGTTCGTACAGATAGGCGTCGCGGTCGACCGCACCGTTCGACTGCGGCGGCTTGCGGCTCCGCGCCAGGCCGAACAGGTTCTTCGCCTTGCGCACCCAGCCGACCCGCGGGTTGCGGTCGCGCATGGCCTCGATCGCCAGCTGCAGGGTCGGCGGCTGATAGCGCGGATCGAAATCGCGAATACGTTTCTCCCAGTGCTCGTGCAGCGCGTGGATGAGGTCGGGGAGCCAGCCGCAGCCGGCTTCGAGGAAGCCGAAGCGCAGGCGCGGGAAGCGTTCCAGCACCCCGTCCATCACCAGCTTGGCGATCGCCATCTGCTGCTGGTTGCGATGGCCGAAGATGTGGACCAGCGCAAAGGTGTCCACCTGGTCCGCGGCGCCGCCGCAGAGATACGCCCCGGGCGTCCCGTGGATGCCGATGGCCACGTCCATCGCCTGCGCTGCTTCGTACAGCGGATAGAATCGCGCCTCCGACAGATGACGCGGCGCGCGGATTTCCGGAAACGCATCCGGCGCGTGCGGGTGCGGCACCGGGACGTTGGGCGAGATGCTTACCGCTGGCATGCCGAGTTGCTCGACGCAGCGGCGCAACTCGTTGATCGCCTCCGGCACATCCTGCAGCGGGAGGACCCCCACCGGCACCAGGCGGGTGCGGTGTGCTTCGCAGTCGTCGTGGATGTAGTCGTTGTAGGCGCGGCACAGTGCGACGGCGAGGTCGACATCGATGAGGCTCGCCAGCGCCAGCGTCAGCGAGCCGTAAATGACCTGCACATCGATGCCTTCGCGGTCCATGTGCTGCAGCCGGACGCGGTTGAACAGTGCACCCATTGCCGTCTCGGCGTGGTAGGCGCGGTAGGCGCCTTTTCCAAAGCCGTCGGGTTGCGGGTACAGGCGAACGAGATCGGCCGCGCCGGTGCGCGGGTTGCGGTCGGTGATCGCCACGCGCTGTTCGCCGTACCGGTCGGTGACTACGCGCACGCGGTCGCGGTAGCGCGCCTCGACGTAGTCGAGGAACACCACCGGATTTTCGATCTTATGCGAATCGGCGTCGATGACCGGTGCGCCTCGAAACATTGGGCCGTCCCGCGAGTCTGCCTCCCTGATTACGGCAGGGGGTTGCAGGGGTCAAGGCGGTGCGATGGCATGGCGAAGAGACTGTCGATCTGGCAGGTCGACGCCCGGCAATCGCTGTGCGAGGTGCCACGTCGACTGCCGCACCTCAAGTTGATAAGGACAGAACCATGAGCGACGGGCGCGTGCACATTCGCCGCGGCCGGCGCACCGACTTCACCGCCGTCATGGCGCTGTTGGCCGCCAGCGGCGTGGCGGTGCCCGTCCCGGATCGGGCCACCCTGCGGCGCTGGCGGCAGCTGGTGGCCGACCTGGGCGGCGATCTCTACCTCGCGTTGGTTGACGACGCGGTCGTCGGTCTCGTACATGTGACCTATGCGCGGCAGCTCGCCACTCCACCCAGCGCCCGGCTCGACCAGTTGGTGGTTGCGCCCAGCGTGCGCCGCCGAGGGATCGGGTCGGCATTGCTGGCGTTCGTCGAACGGCGCGCCCGCCAGCGCGGCTGCAGGACGTTCACCTGCGTCGTGCCCGACGCGGACGCCGCGGTGCGCGCCTTTCTCGACAAGGCAGGGACGGCGGCGGACGCGCAGCGCTTCTCCAAGCCGCTGCGTGACTGAGATGCAGCAAAGGGTGACCGGCAATGGCTGAGCTGTCGAAAGCCATCGCGCGCCTGATGGAGGAACGCGAGCGCGCACAACCGCAGGCCGCAGTCACCGATCCGCCGAAGCTGCGCGATGTGCTCGAGGCGGCGCGCAGCAAGCTCGTCCCAGGGGAACGCCCGTTGGTCGAATCGTTCATCCGTCAGCTCTTCGACAAGGCCGGCTCCGATGTCCTCGACACCGGCGCCGTTCCTGAGTTGGCGGCGCTGGCGGTGACCGGTTGCCGCTTCCTCGCCGAGCGCACCCTGCAGGAGCCGCGGGTACGGGTCTTCGACCCCGACCTGACCACTCACGGTTGGGAGGCGTCATGCACGGTGGTCGAAAGCGCTATGCGCGATCGGCCATTCATCATCGACACTCTGCGCGACTGCCTGCGCGAATCGGGCTGCGGGATCCGCCGCCTGTTGCACCCGGTGCTGTCCGTCGAGCGCGACCCACGCGGCACGGTGCTGGCGATCCATGCCCCGCGCACCCTCGGCCGCAGGGAATCGTTCGTCCACATCGAGATCGACCGGGTGCCCGACCCGGAGGCGCTGACGCAACTCTTGACCGAGCGGCTCGGCGATGTGGTGCTGGCCACCGACGACTATGCCGCTATGCGCGCGCGTGGCGAGGCGCTCGCGGATGACCTGCGCGGCCGTACGCTGGCGCCCCCGTGGAACGCCGACATCGATGAGATCGCCGCTTTCCTCGACTGGCTCGGGCAGAAGAACTTCGTCTTTGTCGGCTACCGCGAGTACCAGTTCGGCGGGCACGGCACCGAGCGCACCGGTGTGCTGCGGCGCCGCTCCGGGCTGGGCATTCTGCGCAAGGAGGAACGCTCGAGCTTGGCGACCCCGCAACTGCTGCCCGAAGCGTTGCGCCGCCGCCTCAGCGAACCGCCCTTGCTGATCGTCTCCAAGACCAACGCTCTGAGCACCATCCACCGGCGGGCGCCGATGGATTACATCGGCATCAAGGAGATCGACGCCGCCGGCATCGTCGTCGGCGAGCGTCGCTTCCTGGGCCTCTTCACATCGAAGGCGTACGCCGAGGAACCGACGGCGGTGCCGCTGCTGCGCCGCAAGCTCGCCGCCATCGTCGAGGAAGAAGGCGCGATCGAAGGGGCGCATGACTATAAGGCCATCGTCACGCTGTTCAACAGCATGCCGAAGGTCGAGTTGCTGGGGACGGCGGTGAGCGATCTACGCGCCGCCATCAAGACCATTCGCGCCGCCGAAGGCACGCCCGGCAGCAGCCCCAACGCCGTGAAGGTGCTGCACCGCTCGGACGCGCTCGGCCGCGGCGTCTTCGCCCTGGTGATCCTGCCGCGCGAGCGCTTCTCCCAGGAACTCTTCCGGCGCGTCGAATCCCGCCTGGCGCAGGTGCTCGCGGCCACCGGCCTCCTCGAAGAGCGGCTGGCGTTGGATGAGAGCGATCAAGTGCGCATGCATTTCTACTTCGCAGCGCCGGCGGACAGGGCGCGTGCGGTGCCGGCGGAAGAGCTGTGCGCCGAGGTCTCCAGCCTGCTGCGCACCTGGGATGATCGGCTGCGCGACGCGCTGCGCGAACGCTTCCCGCGCGAGCACGCACGGCTGCTGGGCGATCGTTATACCGCGGCCTTCTCCGACGAGTACAAGGCAGCTGCCGACGTCGTGCCCGCCTTGCGTGACATCGGTTGCCTGGAAGCCGTGCTGGAAACGCGCAGCCCGCAGGTCGACCTCACCAACGCGGTTGCCGCCGACCTCGGGGAGGGTGAGGCGCGCTACTCGGCCGTGAAGCTCTATCTGCCCGGCGAACGCCTGGTCTTGAGCGATTTCCTCCCGGTCCTCGAGAACCTCGGCCTGAAGGTGCTTGCCCAGGATCCGCGAGACGTCATCCTGCCGCAGCTCGGCCGCGTGCACATGCACACTTTCGTTGTGCAGGACGCCGCCGGCGTGCCGCTCGACGTCGAGGCGCTGGCCCCGCTTCTCCAACCCGCGCTTCTGGCCCTGCACGCCGAGCGTGTCGAAAGCGACCGCCTCAACGCGCTCATCATCAGCGCCGGCCTCACGTGGCAGCAGGTCGATGCGCTGCGCACCTACGTGAATCACGGCGTGCAGGTCGGTGCGGCACCCAGCCGCGCGGCGTTGGTCAACGCGCTGGTGAGCCACCCGCATTCAGCCCGGCTGCTGTGGGACTACTTCGAGGCGAAATTCGATCCGCTGCGGCCAGCCGCGCCGCGCGACCGCTTGTCGGACACCCTGCCGGCCATCGAGCAGCGCTTCCTCACCAGCCTCGATGACGTGCAAGGCGCGGTCGACGATCGGATTCTGCGGGCGCTGTTCAGTGCCGTGGCCGCGACGCTGCGCACGAACTTCTTTCGCAAGCCGCAGCAGCCCGAGGACAGCACCACGACGCGGCGGGCGCTGGCGATCAAGCTCGAGTGCGCGCGCGTCCCGCACCTGCCACGCCCACACCCCCTCTACGAGGTGTACGTCCATGCTCCGCAGGTCGAAGGGATCCATTTGCGCGGCGCGACCGTGGCGCGCGGCGGCATCCGTCTGAGCGACCGCCCCGACGACTTCCGCACCGAGATCCTGGATCTCATGGCCACGCAGATGGTCAAGAACGCGGTGATCGTCCCCGCCGGTGCGAAGGGCGGCTTCGTTCCCAAACGGCCGCCGGGCGGCCCACCGACCGCGGGCCAGGTCGTCAGTGCGTATCGGACGTTCATCAGCACGCTGCTGGAATTGACGGACAACATCATCGATGGCCGCCTCGTCCCACCAACCGAAGTTCTCGCCTACGATGCACCCGATCCGTACCTCGTGGTGGCGGCGGACAAAGGGACCGCAACGTTCTCCGACGTGGCGAACGAGGTGGCCGCGCAGCACCGATTCTGGCTCGGCGACGCCTTCGCCTCCGGCGGCACCCACGGCTATGATCACAAGAAGGAAGGCATCACGGCGCGCGGCGCGTGGGAGTGCGTGCGGCGCCATTTCCGCGAGCTGGGACGGGACGCCGACCGCGACCCCCTGACGGTGATCGGCATCGGCGACATGAGTGGCGACGTCTTCGGCAACGGCCTCTTGCTGTCCCGCCGCATGTGCTTGCGCGCCGCCTTCAACCACCAACACATTTTTCTCGACCCGAACCCGGACGCCGCCCGCTCTTTCGCCGAGCGCGAGCGCTTGTTTCGCCACCCGCGCTCGACGTGGCTGGACTACAACCCCAGCATCGTCAGTGCAGGGGGCGGTGTCTTTCCCCGTCAGGCGAAGAAGATTGCACTCTCCGAGCCTGTGCGACGGATGCTCGGCCTGGACGTCGACAGCGCCAGCGGCGACGAAGTCGTGCGTGCCATCCTGCGCATGGACGCGGATCTGCTCTGGAACGGTGGAATCGGCACCTACGTGAAGGCCGGTGACGAGACGCACGCCGAGGTCGCTGACAGCAGCAACGACGCGGTGCGTGTCAACGGCGCCGAGCTGCGCGTGCAGGTGGCGGCGGAAGGCGGCAACCTGGGGTTCACGCAGCGCGGGCGCGTCGAGTATGCGCTGCACGGTGGCCGCATCAACACCGACGCCATCGACAACTCCGGCGGCGTCGACATGTCGGATCACGAGGTGAACCTCAAGATTACCCTGGCCCCTCTGGTCAGCAGCGGCGACCTCTCTTTCGAGGCGCGCAATCAAGTTCTCACCGACTTGACCGCAGAGGTGACCCGCCGGGTGCTCGCCCACAACCAACGTCAGGCACGCATCCTCAGCCTCGACCAGCAGCGCAGCCAAGCGCACCTCGCCGAGTTCCGCGAGCTGATGTTGCAGCTGGAAGCCGAAGGGTACCTCGACCGGCGCCTCGAAGGCCTGCCGGACCGCGATGCGCTGCGCAACCGCCGCGCCAGCTTCCTCGGCCTGACGCGGCCCGAGCTGGCGGTGCTGCTGGCGCACAGCAAGCTCGCCTTGCAGCGACGGCTGCTGGCGTCGCCGCTCCCGGACGATCCGTTCTTCGAGCGCCACCTGCGCGCCTACTTCCCGGAGGCCATCAATGTCCAGTTCGGCGGGTTCGTGCGTAGTCACCGCTTGCGCCGCGAGATCATCGCGGTTGAGACGGCCAACGAGCTGATCGATACAATGGGTGCGGCCTTCGTCAACCGCGTCGCGCGCGATACCGGCAGCGATGTCGCCGCCGTGGTTCGTGCCTGGGAAGTGGCGATGGCCGTGAGCGACGCCGCCGCTCTGTGGGCGGAGCTCGGTGACGCCGATCCGCCGCTGCCGCTCGCCGGCGAAGCGCGCTGCTGGTTTGCCTTGCAAGCCGCCATCGAGCGCGCCGCGAAGTGGATCATCGAGACGCCGCCCGCCGACGTTCCGGCCGGCGATCTCATCGCGATGCTCAAGGACCCCACTCGCGAGGTGTTGGAGCTGCTGCCGCAGGCGTTGCCACCAGCCGCGCAGCGTAGCCTCAGTGCCGCCATCGAGGCGGTGAGCGCGGACGGCACGCCGCACACACTCGCGCAGCGCATCGCGCCCCTCGACCGGCTCGCCGAGCTTTTTGAGATCGTGCACCTCGCGGCGGACGTCGACGTCAGCCGCGCCAGTGCCGCTGAGGTGTACTACCGCGTTGGCGAGGTCGTCGACCTCGACTGGGTGCGGCAGAACCTGGGCGCGTTATCTGCCGAAGGCCGCTGGGAGCGGCGCGCAGTCGAAGGACTGCACGAGGGGCTGCGGTATGCGCGGCGGCAGATCGCCCACGACGTCCTGCTCTGCCACCAAGGCGCCGGAGAGGTCGGGTTGGTTGGGCAGGTGGACGCCTGTTTACGCGAGTACGTCGACAGTCATCAGGAGCAACTGGTGAAGTTGCGCGGCTTGATCGACGACATCAAGAGCGCGCCGCAGGCGACACTGGCGGCGCTCCTGGTCGTCGTGCGCGAACTCGGACGCCTGGTCGGGCGCCCCGCCTGAAGGAGGGCGCGTGGCCGTTCGGGTCACATTCCTCGGCAGCGGTGACGCCTTCTCGGCCAGTGGGCGACATCAGGCCGGCTACTTGGTGCGGGACGGGCATACGTCCGTCCTGCTCGATATCGGCAGCAGCACGCTTGGATCGATGAAGCAGCACGGTGTCGATCCGGCGAGCGTTGATCTCATCCTGATCAGCCACCTGCACGGCGACCATTTCTCGGGCCTGCCCTTCCTCTTCCTGCAGTACATCTACGAGCAGAGGCGGCAGCGCCCCCTGCACATCGCCGGACCGCCGGGGACAGAAGAACGGGTCTGGGCGCTGTTCCGCGCCGTGTATCGCGACCTGGCGGCCGAGCCGTTGCCCTTTCCGGTGCACTTCACCGAGATGGCGCCGGGTGCTCCCGTATCGTTCGACGCGGTCCACGTCGACCCGTTTCGCGTTCCGCATCAGGAGAAGGACGTTTCGCTGGCGCTACGCGTCAGCCTGGCCGGCCGCAGCGTGCTCTACTCGGGCGACAGCGGTTGGACGGAAGCGCTCATCGAGCACTCGGACACCGACCTGTTCATCTGCGAGTGCAGTTTCTTCGAGACGCGCGTCGCCATCCATCTGGACTACCCGCGCCTGGCGGAGAACCGCTCCCGCTTCGGCGCCAAGCGCATGATTCTCACCCACCTGGGCCGTGAGGTGCACGAGCGCCGCAGCGAAGTAGAGATCGAGATGGCGACCGACGGGCTGGCGGTCGAGATCTGAGATGTACACCAGCGTACGCTACGGAGGCGCCCAGGGGGCGCGGATGTCATCGGAGAGGCGAATTGCAGTTGAGCCGGTGGGCATGTGACCATCCGCGAGGCATTGTCCTACGCCGCATGGCGTGCCGAGGAGATTGAAGTACCGCTGCTGGTCCCGTGAAGCTGGTTGTCGATATGAGCCTCTCCCCAGACTGGGTAGCGGTTCTTCAACAGGGTGCGCTGGTGACGGTCGACGAGGCGCGATCTCGCGTGCGGATTCTGCCCATCAAGCGGAATG
>Ga0335070_10006069_pt1 | contig 14220 bp, 13 predicted proteins | sample Lox_Sample_13_FD_206722 | JGI IMG/M metagenome (GOLD analysis project Ga0335070, IMG submission 206722) | Soil microbial communities from Loxahatchee National Wildlife Refuge, Florida, United States - Lox_Sample_1.3 | ecosystem: Environmental > Terrestrial > Soil > Wetlands | place: USA... | reverse complement strand
GCGAACACCAGCACGCCGATCACCGAGATGGCGAACTGCAGCGCGCTCGACGCCAGGAACATGTTGACGACCGCGGCGATCAGGATGCCGATCAGGCCCATGAACAGGAACGAGCCGAAGCCGCTCAAATCGCGCTTGGTCGTGTAGCCGTAGAGGCTGAGCGCGCCGAACGTCGCGGCCGTGATGAAGAACACGCGCGCGATGCTTGTGCCGGTATAGGCCAGGAAGATCGTCGAGAAGGCGACGCCATTGAGCGCCGCGTAGATCCAGTAGGTGATCTGCGCCGAGGCGAAGCTCATCTTGTGGATGCGGAAGCTGAGCAGCAGCACCAGGGCCACCGGGGCCAGGATGAACAGCCACATCAGGCCGCTGCCGAAGACGACCTGCTGGATCGCCGGGGTTGAGGCCACCCCATAGGCGACCGCGCCGGTCAGCGCCAGACCGAGCATCATGTAGTTGTAGACGCGCAGCATGTACGAGCGCAGGCCTTCGTCGACCGCGCCAGCTTCAGCCCGCGTTACAAAGCGATCTTGTTCGCGGATAGCCATAGTTAACCTCTCCCGGCCAAGTTTCTGTGCCTGACTATATTGGGTGCCGCGGCTGCGAATCAATACGTGGGGTTCCGGATCGGCGCCGTCTAACCCCTTGAGAATCCTAGTGTCGGCCGGTGCCTATTCGTTGCGCAGGAGGGTTGCGGCCTTTTGACCGAGCGCCCGCCAGGTGCCGGCGAAGCCGAAGGCCACCGTGATGGCGAGGCATAGGAGGGCGGTGAGCGCGACATTCTGGGGGAAAAACACCCAGGGCGCGCCCATGATCCGGGCGATGACGAACCAGGCGACGCCCGTCCCGAGCACGGCGGCGATCGCCGCCGTCGCCAGGCCCAGGCAACCGTATTCCACCAGATAGGCGCGCAGCACGTCGCGCCGCGTGGCACCCAGCACCTTGAGCACGACCGCGTCATAGACCCGGCGGCGGTGGCCGGCGGCGATCGCCCCGGCCAAGACCAGCGTGCCGGCGAGCAGGGTCACGACCGCGGTGGCGTTCACCGCCAGGCCGATATTGCCAAGGATCTGGTTGACCGCGTCGAGCGCGTCCTTGACCCGCACCGCCGAGACGTTGGGCAGCCTGCCGGTGACGGCGTCGAGCACCGCCGCCTCCTGGCCGGGCGCCGCGCGCACCGTGGCGATGAAGGTGTGCGGCGCCGCCTCGAGCGTGCCCGGGGCGAAGATCACCGTGAAATTCATGCCGAGCGTCGTCCAGTCGATCGTGCGCAGATTGCCGATGCGCGCCTCGATGTCTCGGCCGAGCACGTTGAAGGTCAGCGTGTCGCCGATGCCGACGCCCATGCCGGCGGCGAGGCCGGCGTCGAACGAGATCAGCGGCGGGCCCTTGTAGTCCTTCGGCCACCATTGGCCGGCGACGATGTGCGAGCCGGGCGGCGGCGCGGCCGCGTAGGTCAGGCCGCGGTCGCTGTCGACCGCCCAGGCCGCCGATTTCGCGACTCTCGCCTGGTCGACCGGCACGTCGTTGATGCGCACGATGCGCGCGCGCAGGCTCGGCATCTCCTGGATATCTTCGACGCCGGGCACCGATTTGAGCGCGGCATTGAAGATCGCCAGCTCGTTGCTCTGGATGTCGATGAAGAAATAGGTCGGCGCGACCGACGGCAGTTGCTCCTCGACCTGGCGCTCGAGATTGGCCTGGATCAGCGCGATCGCGACCAGCACGGTGAGGCCGAGGCCGAGCGACAGCACGACGCTGCCGGTCGGCGCCCCCGGTCGGTGCAGATTGGCGAGCGCCAGGCGCAGGCGCGGCCCGAGCGCGCCGGCCCGGCCCGGCCGGTTGATCAGCGCGGCGGCGTGCGCGATCAGCCAGGCGGCGAGCCGGAAGGCGACGAAGCTGCCGGCGGCGGCCAGCACGAACCACGCAGCGAGGCGACGGTCGGGCGCCGTGACCCAGGCGAGGCCGGCCAGCGCGGCGAGCAGGACGGCCGTCGCCAGCTGATAGCCCCAGGGCGGCATCCGGCGTGTGGGCGCGACGAGATCGCGAAACAGCGCGGCCGGCGCCACGTCGCGGGCGCGCGCCAGCGGCCACAGCGAGAAGGCGAGCGCGGTCAGGACGCCGTAGGCGGCGGCGAGCAGCAGCGGACCGGGATAGACGCCGAGGCGCGCCGGCACCGGCAGCTGCGCCTCGACCAGCTTGACCAGCGCATAGGGCGCCGCGGCGCCGACGACCAGGCCGATGGCGATGCCGAAGGCCGCGAGGATGGCGATCTGCGCGAGATAGGTGCGGAAGATCAGCGCCGCCGGCGCGCCCAGGCATTTCAGCGTCGCAATCGTGCGGGTGCGGCCGTCGAGATAGCTCTTCACCGAATTGGCGACGCCGACGCCGCCGACGAGCAAGGCGGTCAGGCCGACCAGCGTCAGATAGAGCGTGATGCGGTCGACGAAGCGCTGCATGCCGGGCGCGGCGCCGGAGAGGCCGCGCACCTGCCAGGGCGCGTCGGGAAAGCGCGCCTTGAGATCGCTCTCCCACCGCGCCGCGTTCGTGCCCGGATCGAGGCGCACGCGGTAGTAATAGTTGATCAGGCTGCCGAGCTGGACGAGGCCGGTCGATTTGAGGTCGCGCGCGGCGATCATGACGCGCGGGCCGAAGATGAAGACGCGCGTGCCGCGGTCGGGCTCGCGATCGATCACGCCAGCGATGCGGAAGGTCGCGTCGCCGATGTCGAGCTTGTCGCCGACTTTGAGCACGAGCCGGCGCAGCACGTCGGCATCGACCAGCGCGCCGCCGAGGCCGTCCTTGTGCGCCAGCGCCGCCGGCACCGAGCCGGCCGGCGTCGTGTCGATGCTGCCGTAGAGCGGATAGAGATCGTCGACCGCCTTGAGCTCGACCAGGAGGCGGCGCGCATTGTCCGCGCCTTGGCCATCGGCGCTCGCCATGGCGCGCATCTCGACCGTGCCGGAGACCGCGCCCGACGCGTCGAGCGCCGCGCGCACGTCGGCGCCGATCGGCAGGTGGACGCTGCGCACCTCGGCGTCGCCGCCGAGGATCTGGCGCGCGTCCTCGCGCAGGCCGGTCTGCACCGCCGCCGACAGCGAGCCGACCGCGGCGATGGCGGCGACGCCGAGCGCGAGGCACGCGGTGAAGATGCGGAAGCCGCGCAATCCGCCGCGCAGCTCGCGCCGCGCCAGACGCCAGGGCAGGACGAGCGCGGCGCGCACGGCGGCTTCGGCTCAGCGCGCTTCGGCGCGGCGGCGGCCCCTGCCGTCGTCGGCGATGCGGCCGTCGGCGACGCGCACGACGCGGTCGCAGCGCGCGGCGAGGTCGGCGTCGTGGGTGATCAGCAGGAGCGTCGTGCCGAGCCGGTCGTGCAGGCCGAACAGCAGGTCCATCACCGCCTGGCCGGTCTCGCCGTCGAGATTGCCGGTCGGCTCGTCGGCGAGCAGGAGCTTCGGCTGCACCGCGACGGCGCGCGCCAGCGCCACGCGCTGCTGCTCGCCGCCGGAGAGCTGGCCCGGATAGTGCGTCAGGCGATGGCCGAGCCCGACGGCGTCGAGGCCCTCGCGCGCCCGCTCGAAGGCGTCGGCGCGGCCGGCGAATTCGAGCGGTATCGCGACGTTCTCGAGCGCGGTCATGGTCGGCACGAGATGGAAATTCTGGAACACGACGCCGATCGTGTCGCGCCGGAACAGGGCGAGGCGGTCCTCGCCGACGCCGGCGAAATCGAAGCCGGCGATGCGCACGCGGCCGCTGGTCGGGCGCTCGAGGCCGGCGATGACCATCATCATGGTCGACTTGCCGGAGCCCGAGGGGCCGACGACGCCGACCGCCTCGCCGCGCGCCACGTCGAGATCGACGCCGCGGAGAATATTGACCTGCCCGGCCGCACTCCCAAGTGTAAGATGCACGTCATCCAGCAGCACGAGCGGCTCGTCGGCGCCGTGCTTCAGCGATGTCATGGATGCGGGCTTGGCGGACATGGACAGGGCCTCAGGAACGACGATCGGCGGACGGCGTCATGCGGCCCGCTGGCGCGAACGGTCCCGGCGGCTCCGGCCATGGCCCCGATATGGGCTGGGCCCGTGGCTTTTCAATGGCATAGCGGCCCTGGGGCTGACCCTTGGGATGCTCTTGCCGGGCCCGGCGACCGCCGCGGCCGAGGCGCCCGTCCACATCCTGACGCTCGGCGACAGCCTGACGGCCGGCTACGGCCTGCCGTCGGACCAGGCCTTCCCGGTCAAGCTCCAGGCGGCGCTCAAGGCCAAGGGCATCGACGCGGTGGTCGACAATGGCGGCGTCTCGGGCGACACCACGGCGGGCGGCCTGGCGCGGCTCGACTGGACGCTGCAGGGCAACAAGCCGGCCTACGCCATCGTCGAGCTCGGCGCCAATGACGGGCTGCGCGGCCTCGACCCGGCGACGACGCGCGCCAATCTCGACGCCATCCTGAGCAAGCTGCAGGCGGCCGGCGTGCGCGTGCTGCTCGCCGGCATGTACGCGCCGCCCAATCTCGGCCGCGATTACGGCCGCGAGTTCAACGCGATCTATCCGGCCCTCGCCGCCAAGCACAAGGTCGCCCTCTATCCCTTCTTCCTCGACGGCGTCGCCGCCAACCCCGCGCTCAACCAGGCCGACGGCATGCACCCGAGCGCCGCCGGCGTCGACGTCATCGTAGAGCGCATTCTGCCGGCCGTGACCAGGCTGATCGACCATGACGGCTGAGACGCCGAGCTTCGCGGTCGCCCACGCGGCGGGCGGCGACTGGGCGCAGCTCGCCAAGAGCTGCGCCGACCGGCTTGCCGACGCCGGCGGCGATCTCGGCTTTCTCTACGCGACCGATACGCTCGCCGATCAGCTGCCGAGCATCCTGACCTTCCTGCGCGAACGCCTGCGCATCGCCGATTGGGTCGGCTCGATCGGCATGGGCGTGTGCGCGACCGGCCAGGAATATTTCGACGAGCCGGCCATCGCGGTCATGACCGCGCGCCTGCCGGCCGGCAGCTGGCGCGTCTTTCCGCCGGTCAAGGGCGCGGCCGCGCTCGACGATCCGGCGACGCGCGAGCGCCTGGGCGCGCCCGCGAGCGGCCTCGCCGTCGTCCACGCCGATCCGCGCAACGCCCAGGTGCCGGCGATCATCGCACCGCTCGCCGCGCGCCACGCGCATTATCTCGTCGGCGGCCTGACCTCGTCGCGCGGCAGGCACAGCCAGATCGCCGGCTCGGTCACCGAGGGCGGCGTGTCGGGCGTGCTGCTCGGCGAGACGGTGCCGGTCGCCGTTGGGCTGACCCAGGGTTGCCGGCCGATCGGGCCGCCGCACCGCATCGCCGGCGCCGCCGGCAACGTCATCCGCGAGCTCGACGGCGAGCCGGCGCTCACCGTGCTGCTACGCGAGACCGACGCCGATCCCAAGCAGCTCGCGCGGGCGCTGCGCAACATCCATGTCGCGCTGCCGGTCGAGGGCTCGGACACCGGCGACTATGTCGTGCGCAACCTGATCGGCATCGATCCCGAGCGCGGCCTGATCGCCATCGGCGACGCGGTGCGCGACGGCGCGAGCGTCATGTTCGTGCGCCGCGATCCGGTCAGCGCCGCGGCCGATCTGGGCCGCATGCTCGACGGCCTCAAGCGCCGCCACAACGCCCCGCCCAAGGCCGGGCTCTATTTCTCGTGCATCGCGCGCGGGCCCAATCTGTTCGGCCCGCGCTCGGCCGAGCTCGGCATGATCCGCGACCGGCTCGGCGACTTTCCGCTGGTCGGCTTCTTCTGCAACGGCGAGATCTCGCACGACCGGCTCTACGGCTATACCGGCGTTCTCGCGCTGTTCCTATGACACAGAGGCCGCCCGGCCGCGGTTGACGGCCGGGCCGGCCCTCGCTACAAGGCCTGCCTTCGGCGCCCGCGCGGCGCCGGCCCGAGCGGTCCCGCATGCCGGGACCCGATGCAGGACGAGCGCCCCGTCATGATCCGCCTGTTCGTCGGCCTGGCCTTGCCCGAGGCGGTACAGCGGCAATTGGATTCGCTGTGCGCCGGCGTGCCGGGCGCGCGCTGGGTCGCGACCGAGAGCCGGCACCTGACCCTGCGCTTCATCGGCGACGTGCCGGAATCGGTCGCGGCCGACGTCGACGACGCCCTGTCCGAGATCGAGTCGCCCGCCTTCGACATGACGCTCGAGGGCATCAGCCAGTTCAGCAACCGGTCCCAGGCGCGCATGATCTGGATCGGCACCGAGCGCAACGAGCGGCTGATGCACCTGGCGGCCAAGGTCGAATCGGCGGTGGTGCGCGCCGGCCTCGAGCCCGAGGGCCGCAAGTTCATTCCGCATGTCACGCTGGCCCGGCTCAAGGACGTGCGCGTCGATCAGCTCGGCCCCTACCTCGCCGACCACGCGCTGTTCCGCGCCGGGCCGTTCGACGTCGACCGTTTCGTGCTGTTCTCGAGCTTCCTGTCGCGCAACGGCGCGATCTACACGCCCGAGGCCGAATACCCGCTGAAGGGCGCGCCGTCGGCGTAGTTTTCAGTCTCGCACAGGCGGCGTGCGTGCTTCGAGACGGCGCGCTGCGCGCGCCTCCTCAGCATGAAGACCATCGGGTTCTGCAACACGAGTCCTCATCATCCTGAGGAGCTCGCGAAGCGGGCGTCTCGAAGGATGCGGGGCGAGTCTCAGCGGTGCGACGGCAGCTCAGGCGACCGGCACGCTCTTGAGGCGCAGGGTCCAGGCCTTGAGCGCCGCCATCTGGGTCTTGATCAGGTCGAGCGCCATCTGGTCCTTGAGCCGGCCCTGCTCGTCGAGCTTGGTGTTGGCCTGCGCCACCATGATCTCGGGTTTGTGCAGGACATGGGCGTCGAGGCAGCCGAGCACCTGGCGGAGGTGATACTGGCCGCGGATGGTGCCCCAGACGCCGACCGTCGCGCCCATGATGGCGACCGGCTTGTCCTTGAACGGCTGCTCGGGCGGGCGAGACACCCAGTCGATCGTGTTCTTGAGCACGCCCGCGATCGAGAAATTGTACTCGGGCATGGCGATGACGACGCAGTCGGCCGCGGCGATCTTCTTGCGCAGCACCTCGACGGCGGGCGGGAAGCCCTGCTCGCGCACGTCCTCGTTGTAGAGCGGGATCGGCGCCAGATCGTAGACCTCGAGGGTCATGCCCTCCGGCAGGAGCCGCCCGGCTGCTGCCAACAGCTCCTTGTTGAACGACTTCTTGCGCAGGCTGCCGGCGAAGCCGAGCGCCTTGATGGTCTGCTTGGTCGACATGAAAGCGATCCCCTCAGCGTCTAAGAACCCCGGGGGCGAAAATGAGGCTAGGCGCCGAACCGGTCAAGGGTGCGCGCCACGGACGCCGGATAGCCGCCGCCGAACAGCCGCGCGTGCACCAGGAGCGGATAGAGATTGTAGAGATCACGCCGCTCCTCGAAGAAGCCGGGCCGCAGCGGCCGCAACGCCTCATAGCGGGCGAAGAAGGCCCGGCCGAAGGTCGAGAACAGCGTCGAGAAGGCCAGCTCGATCTCGGGGTCGGCGTAGTAGATGGCCGGATCGACGAAGCCGGCGATGCGCCCGCCCTTGGCCAGCACATTGCCGCCCCACATGTCGCCGTGAATGAGCGACGGCCGCGACGGCTCCGCGAGCCAGCGGTCGAGCCGGCCGGCCAGCGTCTCGATGCGGCGCAGGGTCGCGGCGGGCAGCCGGCCCGCGTCATGGGCCTCGCGCGCCATGTGGAGCAGGCGCTGCTCGGCGAAGAAGACGAGCCAGGACTCGGTCGGCGGGTTGGGCTGGCGCAGGCCGCCGATCAGGGTGTCGCGCTCCAGGCCGAAGCGCGGCGCGGTAACGTCATGCAGCGCCGCCAGGAGCTCGGCGGCGTGGCGCTCCGCGCTGTCGTCGAGCGCGTCGCCGCCGGCGATGAAGCTCATGAGCAGCAGGTCGTCGTCGACATGGAGGACGTCCGGCACCGGCAGCGCCGAATGCTGGCGCAGATAGCGCAGCATCCAGGCCTCGGTCAGCAGCGCGCCGGGCGCCCGGCCGAGCTTGGCGACGACCAGGTCGCCACCCTCGAGCTCGACGCGATGGATCTCGGCGATGCAGCCGCCGCTCATCCGCGCGAGCCGCCGCGGCCGACGGCCCAGGGCCTGTTCGATTCGTGCGGCGAGGTCGGCCGCCACTGCGCTAGCCGGAGAGATGCGTGCGGCGCAAATCCAGGAGCAGCTTCTCGGCCGCGGTCTCGATCAGGTCGAGCACGTCCTCGAAGCCGTCCGGTCCGCCGTAATAGGGGTCGGGCACGTCCTTGACGCCGAGCTCGGGCGCGTAGTCGAGGAACAGGCGCACGCGCTCGGCCGCGCCCTGTGGCGCCATGGCGCGCATGACCCGGCGCGCGCGCTGGGCGGTGATGTCGACCGCGCGCCTCAGCGCGGCAGCGCAAGAGCGCTCGTCGGGCGGCTCGCCGACATGGTAGCCGTGCGTTCCGGCCGAATCGACGGCCACCGCGTCATCCAGGCCGGCCTCGGCGACGAGCTTGCGGAACACCCCCTCGGCGGTGGGCGAGCGGCAGATATTGCCGGTGCAGACGAACAGAATCTTGACCAAGCTGACCTCGCGGCGCACTACCTTGCAGCCCGCGCCGCGGATATCATGGCGCGGTCAACGGAGATAAAGCGACTTTCATGAGCGGTGACAAGATCGTCATCCTGACCGGCGCCGGCATTTCGAAGGAATCGGGCCTCGACACCTTCCGCGACGCCGACGGCCTGTGGTCGAGGGTGCGCCTGGAGGACGTCGCGACGCCCGAGGCGTTCGAGCGCAATCCGGCGATGGTGCACGAGTTCTATAACGCGCGCCGGCGCGGCCTGCTCGGCGACAACATCCGCGCCAACGCCGCGCATCACGCGCTCGCCCGGCTCGAGCGCGAGTTCCCGGGCGAGGTTCTGCTGGTCACGCAGAACATCGACCATCTGCACGAGGCGGCCGGCAGCCGCAATCTCGTCCACATGCACGGCGAGCTGCTCAAGGCGCGCTGCGCGCACTGCGCCGACGTCCGCGACTGGCGCGGCGACATGGACCTCGACAGCGAGTGTCCCGGCTGCGGCCGGACGGGCGGCGTGCGGCCGCATGTCGTATGGTTCGGCGAGATGCCGCTCGAGATGGGCCGCATCTACCGGGCGCTCGCCGAGTGCGACCTGTTCGTCTCGATCGGCACCTCGGGCAATGTCTATCCGGCCGCGGGCTTCGTCGAGGAGGCGCGCGCCATGGCGGGCGCGCACACGGTCGAGCTCAATCTCGAGCCGTCGGAGGGTGCCACGCTGTTCGCCGAAAAGATCTACGGGCCCGCGACGACAATCGTGCCGGCCTATGTCGAGAGGCTGCTGCGCGAGGCGAGGTAGCGCCGATGCCGCCGCTGCTCGACCGCAAGAACGTCTCGGCGCCGTCGGTCTTCCGGCCTGCGGCTCTCCTGCGCGAGGCGCGGCGGCAGAAGGGGCTCCCCGCCGTCGACGTGCCCGCGATCTGCATCCTCGACCCCGACGGCGACATCGTCCGCCGATTGCGCCGCGACGGCCTGGCTCGGCGGTTCGAAGGCTGGCCCTGCTATCACACGGCGCTCGACGTCTTCACGCTCGGCGGCCGGACGGTCGGCATCGTCGGCTGTGCGGTCGGCGCGCCCTTTGCCGTGCTGATCGCCGAGCAGCTGTTCGCCAGCGGCTGCCGATTGCTGTTGAGCGTGACGTCCGCGGGACAGATCACGCCCTCCGCGCCGACGCCCTATTTCGTCGTCATCGACCGCGCCCTGCGCGACGAGGGCACGAGCTATCACTACGCGGCGCCGGCCGACTATGCGGAGGCCGAACCGCATCTCGTCGCGATGGCGGCAAAGGCGCTCGAAGGGCGGAAGCTTCCGGTCATCGTCGGCGCGACCTGGACCACGGATGCGCCCTATCGCGAGACCGCCGACGCGATCGAGGCGGCGGGCGCCAGGGGCGTGCTCGCGGTCGAAATGGAGGCCGCGGCGCTCTACGCCTTCGCCCGGGCGGGCGGCGCGGCGGTCCTCTGTCTTGCCCATGTCACCAACACCATGGGCCAAGGCGGCCAGGACTTCGAGAAGGGCGAAGCGGACGGCACCGCCGAAGCGCTCCAAGTGCTCGCGGCGATCGTGGCGGCGGCATCCGATGGCGCGTGAGGTCGCGGGTCGGCAGCTCGCACAGCCCACCCTCGATGCGCTGCTCGCCGAGGTGCGCGCCTGCCGGATCTGCGCGGCGCATCTGCCGCTCGGGCCGCGGCCGGTGCTGCGCGCCAGCCCGACGGCACGCCTGCTCATCGTCGGCCAGGCGCCCGGCACCCGGGTGCACGAGACCGGCATTCCGTGGAACGACCCGTCGGGCGATCGGCTGCGCCAATGGCTCGCGCTCGACCGCGACACGTTCTATGACGAACGGCGCATCGCCATCATCCCCGCCGGCTTCTGCTATCCCGGCCGCTTCGAGCGCGGCGGCGACAGGCCGCCCCGTCCCGAATGCGCGCCGACCTGGCACGGCCGCCTGCGCGCGCTGCTGCCGGACATCGAATTGACGCTGTTGGTCGGGCAGTATGCCCAGGCATTCTATCTGGGCGAGCGACGCCAGGGCTCGCTGACCGAAACGGTGCGCCACTGGCGCGCCTATCTGCCGGCGTTCCTGCCGACGCCGCATCCGAGCTGGCGCAGCATCAACTGGCTGAAGCGCAATCCGTGGTTCGAGGCCGAGGTCGTGCCGGAATTGCGCGCGCGCGTCGCCGCGCTGGTTGTGCGCCGTTAAGCCTTCAGCTCCGGCCGGTCGCGGTAGAGGTCGAGGGCCTCGGGGTTGGCCAGCGCCTCGCGGTTCTTGACCGGGCGGCCGTGCACGACGTTGCGCACGGCGAGCTCGACGATCTTGCCGCTCTTGGTGCGCGGGATGTCGGCGACCTGGACGACCCGCGCCGGGACATGGCGCGGCGTGGTGTTGGCGCGGATCTGCTTCTTGATCTTGTCGATCAGCTTGTCGTCGAGCGTCAGGCCCTCGCGCAGGCGCACGAACAGCACGACGCGCACGTCGCCGTCCCAGTCCTGGCCGATGACCAGGCTCTCCAGCACCTCAGGGAGCTGCTCGACCTGGCGGTAGATCTCGGCCGTGCCGATGCGCACGCCGCCCGGCTTGAGCAGCGCGTCCGAGCGGCCATAGATGATGACGCCGTCATGCTCGGTGATCTCGACGAAATCGCCATGGCACCAAATGTTGGGGAAGCGGTCGAAATAGGCCTCGTGATATTTCGTGCCTTGGGGATCGTTCCAGAAGCCGATCGGCATGGACGGGAACGGCCGCGTGCACACCAGCTCGCCGCGGTCGCCGCGCACCTTCTTGCCGTCGTCGTCGAACGCCTCGACCGCGAGGCCGAGGCCGCGCGCCTGGATCTCGCCGCGCCACACCGGGCCGATCGGATTGCCGAGCACGAAGCAGCTGATGATGTCGGTGCCGCCCGAGATCGACGCCAGATGGATGTCCTTCTTGATGCCGCGATAGACGTAGTCGAAGGACTCGGGCACCAGCGGCGAGCCGGTCGAGGTCATCAGGCGCACCGAGTCGAGCTTGTGCGTCTTGATCGGCTCCAAACCGGCCTTGGCGCAGGCGTCGATGAACTTCGCCGAGGTGCCGAACACCGTCATCTTCTCGTCGTCGGCGAAATCGAACAGCACGTTGCCGCTCGGATGGAACGGCGAGCCGTCGTAGAGCAGCAAGGTCGCCTCGGAGGCGAGGCCGGTGATCAGCCAGTTCCACATCATCCAGCCGCAGGTGGTGAAGTAGAACAAGCGGTCGCCCGCCTTGAGATCGCAGTGAAGGCGATGCTCCTTCATGTGCTGGATGAGCGTGCCGCCGGCGCCGTGCACGATGCACTTCGGCACGCCGGTCGTGCCCGACGAGTACATGATGTAGAGCGGATGGTTGAACGGCAGGCGCGCGAACGGGATGTCGCCGCCCTTCCGGTCGGCGACGAAATCCGCCCAGTGCACCGCGCGCTTGATGCTCGAAAGGTCGGCGCGCTTCTCGACATAGGACGCGATTACCGCCGCCTCGACCGTCGGCAGGCCATCGAGAATGGCCGGCAGCTTGTCGAGCGAGCTGAACGCCTTGCCGTTGTAGAAATAGCCGTCGGCGCTGATCAGGAAGCGCGGCCCGATCTGGCCGAAGCGGTCGAGCACGCCCTGCGCGCCGAAATCGGGCGAGCAGGACGAGAAGATGGCGCCGACCGACGCCGTCGCCAGCATGGCGATCGCCGTCTCGGGCAGGTTCGGCATGTAGGCGGCGACCCGGTCGCCAGGCTTGATGCCGCGCGCGCGGAGCGCGCCGGCGAGCTTCGCCACGGCGTCGTAGAGCTCGGCCCAGGAGAGCGTGCGGCGCACCTTGTCCTCGCCGCGGAAGATCATGGCCGGCGTCGCGTCGCGCCGGCGCAGCAGGTTCTCGGCGAAATTGAGCCGCGCATCGGGGAAGAACTGCGCGCCTGGCATCTTGTCGCCATCGACCACAACGCGCTGGCCGCGCGTCTCGGCCTTGATGCCACAGTAATCCCAGACCAGGGTCCAGAACGCCTCGGGCGCCTCGATCGACCAGCGCCAGAGCGCGGCATAGTCCGGCAGCTTGAGGTTGGTGCGGCGCTCGGCCTCGGCCATGAACGCCTTCAGGTTGGAGGCGGCGATCCTCGCGGGCGAGGGCTGCCAGAGCGGTCGGTCCACGGCAGGGGCTCCCGGATGGGGCAATGATCTGGCTTAGTTTTAGCCCAGGCGCGCCGGGCGACGCCACTGGGCGGTCCGATCAGGATTGCTCAATCTGGGCTTTGATCAGCAAAATCTCGGCCTCGTGGCAGGCGATCAGGCGCTGCCAGCGGGCGTCGTCCATGTCGATGTCGCGCCAGGCGATCAGGCTGACCAGGCAGCGCTCCTCCGACCGGCCGGTCACCGGCCCCGGTACCACGCGCGCCATGATGCGCGGCATCAGCGCGCTCCGGCCGCTGCCCAGGTGATAGTCGATGGTGAGCCGCTCGGCATCGCCCGAGGGCCGCACCCAGGCCTCGCCGCCGTCGAACAGCGAACGGCCGACATAGAGCCCGTCGCCCCTGTCCTCGGTCGCCCAGGCGCCGAGCGCCCAGCCGCCGAGCTTGCGGCCGTCCATCAGGAAATCGTAGGCCCGCTGCGCCGGGGCGGCGACGTCGACGGTGACGCAATGGGACAGCGCGGGCGAGGCGATCATGGCCGTAGCTCCATCAGAAGCCGGCCAGGCGCGGCAGCGCCAGGCTCAGCCACGGTACCGCCGAGACCAGCAGCAGCGCCACGAGATTGACGGCGATGAACGGCAGGGCGGCGCGGATCACCGGCGTCAGGCCGCAGCCGGCGATGCGCTCGACCGCGAACAGCGAGACGCCGAGCGGCGGCGTCAGCAGGCCGATGTTGAGATTGAGGATCACGACCACCCCGAAATGTAGCGGATCGATGCCGACCGCGGCCGCGGCCGGCGCCAGGATCGGCGCGAACAGGATGATCGACGCCGACGGGTCGATGAACATGCCGAGGATCAGCAAGAGGATATTGGCCAGCAGCATGGTGCCGACCGGGCCGAGGTTCCAGCTCGCCACCTCGGTCGCGAGCCGTCCGGTCACGTTCTCAAAGCCCATGACCCAGCCGAAGGCGGCGCCGCAGGCGACGATGATGATGAGCTGGCCCGAGAAGGCGACGCTGCCGCGCAGGATCTCGGGCAGCTGCGCGAGCTTGAGCGAGCGGTAGACGACGAGGCCGACGACCAGCGCATAAGCCGCGGACATGCCGGCCGCCTCGGTCGGCGTCATCAGGCCGCCCAGGATGCTGCCGAGGATGATCACCGGCATGCCGATGGCGAGCGCGGCGCGGCTGCCGGCGCGGCCGATGGCGGGCAGCGAGCGGTCGGCCGGCTCGGGCTTGATGCCGAGGCGGCGCGCGATGAACCAGACGAGCGCCATCTGCACCAGGCCGAGCAGCACGCCGGGCACCACCGCGGCGGCGAACATGCCGCCTATGGAGACGTTGGTCACCGAGCCGTAGACGATGATCGGGAGCGACGGCGGAATGGTCGGGCCGATGATCGAGGCCGAGGCAACGATCGCGGCGGCGAGCGGCGCGGGATAGCCGGCCTTGGTCATGGCCGGGATGAAGATGCGCCCGAGCGCCGCGATCTCCCCGAGCGCCACGCCCGTGA
>Ga0335070_10006068_pt1 | contig 14221 bp, 14 predicted proteins | sample Lox_Sample_13_FD_206722 | JGI IMG/M metagenome (GOLD analysis project Ga0335070, IMG submission 206722) | Soil microbial communities from Loxahatchee National Wildlife Refuge, Florida, United States - Lox_Sample_1.3 | ecosystem: Environmental > Terrestrial > Soil > Wetlands | place: USA... | reverse complement strand
AGCCGACTCTGGCTGTCCGCCTGGCGCAGCCCGGTTTCCGAGGCGAGCTCAAGAGCACAAGATCAGTATGATGGCAGGTAAGTCCCGAGGGCCGGAGCTTTGCTCCGCGGACAGCCGAGGGCGGCTGTCCTTACATTAAGGCAACCCGCAGTTTCCTGGCCAGCATCATGAGGATGAGGTACGTCGGAGGGATTGACTTCGGTCAAAAACTCTGGCAAAACATAGCGAATTATGTCGCAATGGAAGGTCACGGCGCCGGCGTTATTGGTCCTCAGCATCGTAGTGTTTTTTATGCTGGTGATCGTCGTGCTGCCCGAGGTGGATCTGCCCGATACGGCATTTCATCAGGACACTGCGCCCCTCGTAGTCCATACACGAGCGGTCACGGCGCCTCCAATCATCGCTGTTGCTGCTTTGTTTCAGTTTCCGCGAATCATTCAGTTCTGGCATCCTGAGCGCGATCTGCAACTGGTGGCAACCCATCAGGATCCCAATTTCCGGCCCATTCTGCTGCGTTCCATTCGGCGCTAAATCACTTCGCTGACTGCACTCAAGCTTGCTTCGTCGAGACGAAGCAGGAAAGGGGGCAGTCCGGCGAGGCCTCTGGGCTCCCGGGGGGGATTTCCCGTGTCTCGCCCTGCCCCTCTTTCAAGCACCAAACCGATTTCAGTCAGGAGCAGGAAATGAGCTTTTACCGTACCGAGGCGGCCGATTACAGCTACCTTCTTCAGGAAGCTGCCGCCCGAACCGGCTTCAGCGCTTCTGAGATGCAGGAGTTGCTGGAGTGCGAGTTGAACATTGACGACTTACTGATCTACATCACGGCCGTGGTATCGAATCGAATGAATTGATGTGTATTGTCCCATCGCGCCGGGAGCCCCTCGCTATGCTCGGCTCCCGGCCTTTTCAGTCTCTGTCCGCGGCTCCACTCGGAAATCCCCCTTCGACTGTGTTTTAATCTCGGCATCTTCAAATCCATATGTCGGGATATCGACTCATGAAGAATGCCTTTTTCCGAGGTGCGCTGGGCGTGTGGTTGGTGATGACGGTCGGACTTTCGCTGTTGGCCCAAACTGCGGCGGGGTCAGGCGCACCGCCTCAGGATCTCGACTCCTACGTCGCGAACTCCATGAGGACCTTCGACGTACCGGGAATGGCTGTTGCCATCGTGAAAGACGGCAGGGTCGTCGTCAGCAAAGGGTACGGCGTACGCAAACTCGGGGATCCGACTCCGGTGGACGAGTTCACGATGTTTGCCATCGGTTCGAACACCAAGGCTTTTACCACCGCCGCTCTGGCCACGCTCGTCGATGCAGGCAAGCTCTCCTGGGATGACCGCGTCTACGAGCGGTTGCCCGGATTCGTGATGTATGACCCGTACGTGTCGCACGAGATGACGATCCGCGACCTGCTCACGCATCGCAGCGGAATGGGGCTCGGCGAAGGCGATCTCCTGTTCTGGCCGCATACCACCTACACACGCGACGAGATCATCCACAAACTGCGCTTCATGAAGCCGCAGTCGAGCTTTCGCACCCGATATGCCTATGACAATCTGCTTTATATGACGGCCGGACAGATCATTCCCGCTGTGACCGGTACTTCGTGGGACGACTACATTCGCCAGCGAATCTTCACACCACTGGGGATGGCTCACTCCACTACGAGCAGCAAAGCATTCCAACCGGCGGATGACTATGCCTCGCCGCATTCGCGGGTCGATGGCAAGCTGCAGGTGATTCCGTTGGAGGATCTCGACAACGTTGGCCCGGCAGGCTCGATCAATTCCTGCGCGGCCGACATGGCGCAGTGGGTGCAGGTACAGCTTAATCGCGGAAAGTTTGTGGACCGGGATGGGCGGTTGTTCTCCGAATCACGTTCGCGCGAGATGTGGGCGCCTCAGACGATTCTTCCCGCTGGCGATCCTCCAACAGCTTTGGCGGGACTCAAAACGAATTTCGCCGATTACGCCCTCGGCTGGGGCGTGCGCGACTATCACGGGCGCAAGCTCGTCGGGCACACCGGAGGCGTAGCCGGCTTCGTTTCGCGTGTGATGCTGGCGCCGGACGAACACCTGGGCGTGGTGATTTTAACCAACGCCGAAGAGACCGGGGCCTTCGACGCGATTCTCTATCATGTGCTCGATCACTACCTCCAATTGCCGCCGACCGACTGGATCGCAGGATTCAAGACGTTAAAGGACCGGGAGGAAAAAGAGGCTGCCAGCACGATGAAGAAGGCGGAGGGTACGCGAGCAGCGAACTCCAAGCCGTCACTACCGCTGGAGAAATACGCCGGGACCTACAACGACGCGTGGTATGGACCGATCACAATCCGGATCGAGAACGGAGGGCTGGTGATCAGCTTCGATCACACGCCAGGGATGATCGGCGACCTGCAGCACTGGCAGTACGACACCTTCAAAGCCCACTGGCGGGTGCGGACGATTGAAGATGCATTCGTGACCTTCTCGCTCAGCCCGGATGGCTCGATCGAAAGCGCAAAAATGCAGGCCGTATCGCCCATGGCCGACTTCAGCTTCGACTATCAGGATCTGCTCTTGAAACCCGCAGTGAGTTCTAAGTAGCGCCGGCCTCCGGCCGGCTGTCGCGGGGGCTTTCCAGCTCAGGCATCCATATCGCAATGGCCCTTCACAAAATCCGCTCGTGCGGATACCCGGCCGCAACCAGCGCCGTCAGCAACTCCGAGATGTGCTCCGGTCCGCGCGTTTCCATCGTGATGTCAATGGCCGTATCACCAAGATTGACCCCGTGGTAGGCGCGATCGTAGGCCGTCTCTACGATGTTGGCGCGATGGTCAGCGAGAATTCCGGTCAGCCTGTGCAACGCGCCGGGATAGTCGGGAAGGTGCACGCGCAACCGCACCAGCCGCCCGTCTTTCACCAGGCCGCGCTCGATGATACGCGCCAGCAAAGTTACGTCGATATTTCCACCGCAAACCAGTACTGCTACTCGCTTGTCCTGCAACCGCAGCTTGCGATTCAGCACTGCTGCAATGGCCGCCGCCCCCGCGCCCTCCGCGAGCGTCTTCTCGCGTTCGAGCAGTAGCAGGATCGCATTGGCGATCTCTTCCTCTTCGACGGTGACGATATCGTCAACGTATTTCTGCACCAGCGGCAGCGTTCGCTCTCCCGCTCGTCGCACAGCGATTCCATCGGCAATCGTCTTGGCGGAATCGAGCGTTACCGGTTTGCCTTGCGCTACGGCTGCTTTCATCGACGGCAAGCGCGCCGGTTGCACCCCATAGATCTGCACCTTCGAGTTCGTTTCCTTGACGGCACAGGCAATACCGCCGATCAGTCCGCCCCCTCCGATGGGCGAAACAATGGCCTCGATGTCGGGAGTTTGTGAAAGGATCTCGAGACCCAGCGTTCCCTGCCCGGCGATCACAGCGTCATCATCGAAGGCATGAATCAGAGTGAACCGCTCCTGTTCGCTCAATTCGATGGCCTTACCGTAGGCTTCGTCATAATTCGCGCCGTAGAGCACAACATCGGCGCCGTAGGCACGTGTCGCGGAAACCTTGGTCAATGGTGTCGGCAGGGGCATGACGATGTGCGCGCAGATTCCGTGCCGCCCCGCGTGATAGGAGACGCCCTGCGCATGATTCCCCGCCGATGCGGCAATCACACCACGATCGCGCTCCTCGCTCGAGAGCATGAGGAGTTTGTTGAGTGCTCCACGTTCTTTAAATGCTCCAGTGCGCTGCTGGTTATCGAGTTTCAGGAAAATGGAATTCTGCGTGAGCCCGGAGAATGTCTCCGAATGCGTGCAGGGCGAAACCCGGATGTCTGCGCGAATCCTGTTAAGGGCCGAATGGATATCGGAGAGTTGAATCATCGTTGCGGGAAAGGCGCAGTGTCCTAAAAGCGCCAGATCGCTCCCCCACCAACGAAGAAATTATGCTGGCGGGTGTGTCCGGTTGGAGCCAGTGGGAAATCAGGCTCTCCCGCCCAGAAGTCGCGCACATCCATGCGCAGGCTGAGCTTTTTCCAGACCTTGACGTCCAACCCGAATCCAGCCTCGATCACCGCGCTGGTTGTCGACTTTCCGGGGTTCGTGCCGCCGAAAAGCAGTTGCTTGTATTGACTGGTGTGTCCGAATCCCGCGCCAAAACTGACCCATGGGGACACTGCCGTAGTGGGAAAGAGGTTCACGCGAGCCGCCGGCGTGATGAACAGCTTCTTGAGATCGGGGGGGACCACCGAATGCCCGTATTCGCCCGCGTTCAGATCGACGTCCCAGTTGTAAACGAACAGACCCTCCGCCGAAATCGCGTAGATAGGAGTCACCCAGAAGCGGCGCGCATACTCGCCTTCGATCGTGAGGCCCTTGCCGGAATGGATGGTCGGATTAAAGAAGTTCGCGTTCTGGATGCCCTGATCGCTAATGAACGTGCGACCAATAATTCCGCCGATTTCATTTTTCTCTTCCTGCGCAACCGCCGAGACTGCAAAGATTGTCGTCACAACCAGCAATGCAACACAAAGCCGTTTGCCAGACATTTCCCCTCCAGCGAAGTGCCCGCTGCTCTTAACTTGTTACGGCGGTAAGACCTAGCCTAGCACGAGCAAGCCCGTTTTGAACCCCGGGAGAACGAATCTTTCTGTTCAAATTCCGCCGGGCAAAGACGATCCTGAAACCTCGAGATTCGGATTTTCTTTGCGACCTTCGCGGGTTTTCTTGGCGTCCTCAGCGGTTAAAATCGCGCTCCGTAGGCGCATCGGCGTTACTCATGGGAGTCAATGAGTTTCGGCGCAATGCTAAAATAAAAAGATTGCATGCCAGTACAAGACGTCACTGTCAGCGGTTCCCCTGAGTTGAAGACGAAATCTCCCAACAATTCGCGGGACGCCGGAACCCGCGCGCAAAAGGTCGGATTCGTCAGCCTTGGCTGCCCCAAGAACCTGGTCGACAGCGAGGTGATGATGGGTATGCTCGCGCGCGCCGGCGCCGAACTCACCCGTCGCGCTGAAGACGCCGACGTCATTGTCGTCAACACCTGCTCGTTCATCGACAGCGCCCAGCAGGAGTCGGTCAATACGATCCTGGAGATGGCCGGGCATAAGGCGGCAGGCAAAGCAAAAAAGTTGGTCGTTGCCGGATGCCTGGTCGAGCGCTTCCGCGATCAGATTCGCAAGGACATTCCTGAAGTTGACGCCGTCGTCGGCACCGGAGAACTGGTCAACATTCTCTCCGCGACCGGCATCGCTCCTGCGCAGTCAGGGACGAATTCTCCCTTCGTGGTGTTGAACTCGCGTCCTGAAGGCGATGCGCGCGCCGCGCAAGGCCGCTTCTCGCGCGAATCGTGGGATGGCGCCATTGCCGACCTGCCCAACTATCTTTACGACGAAGACACGCCGCGCATCCTTGCCACGCCAAAGCACATGGCGTACATCAAGATCGCCGAGGGCTGCGATCATCCCTGCACGTTTTGCATCATTCCGCAGTTGCGCGGCCAGTTCCGCTCGCGCCGCTTCGAGTCGGTGATCGCCGAGGCCGAACGCCTGGCGCACTCCGGCGTTCGCGAGATTACCCTTGTCGGCCAGGATACGACCTGCTACGGCGAAGACTTCGACCTGAAAGACGGCCTCGCGCTCCTGCTGGAAAAACTCGCCGGCATTGAGGACCTGCGCTGGATTCGCTTTCTCTATGCCTATCCCAACAAGATCACGGGCAAACTGTTGGAGACGATCGCCGCGCACGAGAAGATTTGCTCCTACATGGATGTGCCTTTGCAGCACGCCTCCGCGTCTGTCCTCAAGCGGATGAAACGCGGCGGCAGCGCCGAAGTCTTCCTCAAGTCGATCGAGAAAATGCGCCGCGTGATCCCCGATCTTACCTTGCGAACCTCGTTCATCGTGGGCTTCCCGGGCGAGACCGAAAAGGAATTTGAGGAACTCTGCGACTTCGTTCGCGAAGCTCGATTCGACTGGATGGGGGCCTTCTCCTACTCCGACCAGGAAGGCGCCCGCGCCTACGATCTCGAGAAGAAGCTGTCGCCACGGGAGATCGAGCGGCGCCGCAAGCGCCTGATGTCGATCCAGCGCCAGATCAGCAAAAAGAAGAAAAAGGCGCTGATTGGCCGCGAATTCGATTTCTTGCTGGAAGGCGAATCCGAAGAATCCGAACTGCTGCTCGAAGGCCGCACACCCATGCATGCCCCCGAGATAGACGGCAAAGTCTTCGTCAACGAATATCCTGAACACCTCACTCCCCAGCCGGGCGAGTTCTACCGCTGCCAGATCACCCAGGCCCACGACTACGATCTGGTGGCCAAGATCATCTGACGGCGATGGAGCTCACTGTTTTCAATCTGCAACCTGAAATCTTCCATCTACAATAGATAACAGAGGCCCATGCCCCGGAAGCGCGCCGTCAAACTCCGATGCCCGATCTGCAAGAACCCGGTCAAGAACACCGGCCCCGACTTCCCTTTCTGCAGCGAGCGGTGCCGCACGATCGATCTGGGGAAATGGGCCAGCGGCGAGTACGTGATCTCCTCGCCAGTGAAGGACGCGGAAGAACCAATTCGGGATGCTACTCCGGAAGATCGGGACAGAGATCAGTAGATGAACGATTTCGGAACTTCGGGTGCGTCGATGTGGGCGAACCTTACTGCGACGTTTTTCGGCATCGGGCACATGCGCCCGGGTCCGGGCACCTGGGCTTCTGCGACAACCACGCTCCTCTGGGCCGCCCTTGCGTATGTTCTGCCGGCGTCCGCTCGTGCGCCGGTACTGATCGTACTCGCAATCTTCGTCACCCTGGTCGGCATTCCCGCTGCCACTCGCGTCGCCCGCGCCGCTGGCAAGAAAGATCCTGGCCTCGTCGTCATCGATGAGGTCGCTGGCCAGCTTATCTCGCTCATCGCCGTTCCGCTCGCGTGGCAAACTTTTCTCGCCGGTTTTATACTTTTTAGAGTCTTCGACATTCTCAAGCCTCCTCCCGTCCGACAACTTGAACGACTGCCAGAAGGAACCGGGATCATGCTCGACGATGTCGCGGCAGGAGTGTACGCTCTGGCAGTGATGCAACTTCTCCTGCACTGGGTCTACTAAAATAGTTACGAATCACGAGCATCGAGCCCCGAGCGCAACCGTTCTCTCGGTACTCGTTACTCAGTACTCGGTATTCGTTCATGGGATTTTCCGATCGCATCCTGGGAAGAAAGAACGTCAATGGGACTCCGCTCATTGAGTCCGTGTCGCCCTCCGCAGCGCTTGCCGGGGGGGAATTGCGTATCACGGGCTCAGGCCTGCGCCCATCACAATTGGTCCGCCCCACGGTGAAATTCGGCGACTACGAAGCGCCCGTGATTGTGAGCTCCGACGCGTTCGTCGTAACTCGCGTTCCGGAAGGCGCCACCTCCGGTCCGGTCGTGGTGGCAACCAACGGACATGTCAGCAACCCGCAGACCGTGCGGGTTGCGGTTCCCATTGCCGAGAACCTGCATCCCGTAACTAATCCCGCCATCGACGCCGAGGGCAACATCTACGTGACGTTCTCGGGATCGCGCGGGCAGAAAGTTCCGGTCTCCATCTTCAAGATCGACACGAACTACAACGTAAAGCCGTTCGTCACGGAAATGATGAACCCGACTTCCATCGCCTTTGATCGGCAAGGACAGATGTACGTCTCATCCCGCTTTGATGGTGCGGTCTATCGGGTCGCGCAGAACGGCACAATGACGACGTACGCGGAAGGCATGGGAATCGCCACTGGCATCGCCTTCGACCGCGAAGGCAGTCTGTACGTCGGCGACCGCAACGGGACCATTTTCAAGATCGCGCCCGACCAGCAGGTCTTCGTCTTCGCCACGCTCGAGCTCAGCGTCTCCGCCTATCACCTCGCGTTCGGCCCTCAGGGCGATCTCTACGTCACCGGTCCCAACGATCGCGTTTTCAAGATTGATCCCAGTGGAACAGTCAGCACGTTCTACAAGGGGCTGGGGCGGCCACAAGGACTAGCGTTTGACGTGGATGGCAATCTCTACGTAGCGGCATCTCTTTCCGGCACGCGCGGCATCGTCCGCATCACCCCCGACGCGAAGGCCCGGCTCGAAGTGTCAGGTCAAGGATTGGTGGGACTCGCCTTCGCCCCGGGAAAAAGTGTGATCCTTGCCACCACCAGCGTGGTCCATCATCTTTCGTGGAATATCCAGGGCCTGCGCCTGGTGCCGGAGTGATTTCTCTCTCCTCTGCCTCCTCCGCGTCCTCCGCGGTTTTCATTTACACTCGTAGCGCGTGAACGCAGAAATTATCGCGGTTGGTTCCGAGATGCTCACTCCCCACCGCGTCGACACCAACTCGCTTTATCTGACCGAGCAACTGAACCTGCTCGGCGTCGATGTCATTTTCAAGAGTGTAGTCGGAGACAATCTGCGGCATCTGGTGGCCGCCGCCCAGCATGCCCTGTTCCGCTCCGATATCGTAATCTTCAGCGGCGGCCTGGGTCCCACCGAAGACGATCTCACGCGAGAAGCTGTCGCCGAAGCTCTAGGCGTCGGGCTTGGCCGTGATCCCGAAATCATTGCCAAACTGGAAAAGCGCTTTGCCGAGCGCGGCTGGAAGATGACCCCCAACAATGTCAAGCAAGCCGACGTGATCGATGGCGCCACGGTGCTTCCGAATCCCAATGGCACCGCCTCGGGCCAATGGCTTGCGGGACAGTTTGAAGGACGCGAGCGTATCGTCATTCTTCTTCCTGGTCCTCCGCACGAGATGAAAGGCCTCTTCGAAACGGAAGTCCGGGAGCGCCTGCGCTCCAAGGTTCCGCCCTCGCATCTGTTCACGCGCACGCTGAAGATTGCGATGTTAGGCGAGTCCGCCGTCGACGCCCGCGTCGCCCCGATCTACAAGCGTTATCCGGACGTCGAAACGACGATCCTCGCCGGTGCCGGGGAAATCGAACTCCATTTCAAGGCACATGGAAAGACTCGGGACGCGGCACAAGCTCGCGCGGATGAAGTTGCCGGCCTGGTAGAAGACGAACTCGACGATGCCGTGTACTCCCGCGATGGCCAATCGCTCGAACAGATCGTCGGCTATTGGCTGCAGATGCGCAATGCCACCTTAGCCGTTGCGGAATCCTGCACCGGAGGCCTGCTCGCCGAACGCATCACCTCAGTCGCCGGCAGTTCGCGCTATTTCCTCGGCGGAGCCGTCGTGTACTCCAATGCTCTGAAGACCGAACTCGCCGGCGTCCCCAACGAGATGATCGAACGCCACGGTGCCGTCAGCCGTGAGGTCGCGGCTGCACTGGCAGAGGGAATCCGATATCGCTGCGAATCGACGCTGGGAGTAGGAATCACTGGCGTAGCGGGTCCAGGAGGAGGCTCTCCCGAAAAGCCCGTGGGGCTCGTATTTCACGCCGTCGCAACTGACAGTGGCACAGATGTCATTCAGCGCAGCTACCCCGGCGATCGCAAGCGCATCCGCCGCTTCGCCTCGACGATGGCGCTGGATATGGTGAGAAAGAAACTGATGTAGTCGCGAGTAGCGAGCACCGAACAATTCTGATTCAGACTCGGTACCCGGTACTCGCAACTCGGGACTGTTTATGCGTCTCTTCATCGCACTCGATATCGACGACTCCATCCGCCACCGAATCACGCGTTTCGTTGAAGGAGTGCGCAATTTTGCGCCCGACGGCCGCTGGGTCAAGCCGGAGTCGCTGCACGTCACCCTGAAATTCGTCGGAGAGCAGCCCGATACTGCGGTCGAGAAAATCAAGCAGGAGCTGGCAAGCATCTCTTGTGCAAGTTCCGAGATTCACTTTCGTGCATTCGGCTTCTTTCCCACGCCGAAATCCGCTCGCGTCTTTTGGATCGGAATGGAGACCGGCCCCCCAATCGCGCAGCTTGCCGCCGTCATCGATGACAAAATGGCATTAGTGGCGATTCCGAAAGAAAATCGACCCTTCAGCCCGCATCTCACGCTGGCGCGTGCTGGAGGCGGATCCGGTTCTCCGCGCTGGCGCAAAGGCGACGGGCCCAATCGCACATTTCAGCTTCTCCAGAGTAAGCTCGCCGCCCTCCCTGCGCCTGACTTTGGTACCATGACTCCCCACGAGTTCTTTCTGTATCAAAGCCAAATCTCCCCGAAAGGATCGAAGTACACGAAACTAGCCAAGTTCGCATTAGGGTAGCGCCGGCGTCCTCGCCGGCTGTGGCGCGGGCCAACCTTGCCCGGGCATCCAGCTAAAATCAAACATGCCGAAACCCGTGATAATCCTCGCTCTTGCGTACCTCTTAGGCTCAATCCCCTTCGGCTATATTCTGGTTCGAATCTTTCGCGGCGAAGACGTCCGCAAGAGCGGCAGCGGCAACATCGGCGCGACGAACGTCTCCCGCAAATCGCCGGCGCTTGGTGTACTGACACTTTTACTCGACGCCGCGAAAGGGTTTTTCGCCGTCCAAATCACCGCCGCTCTTGCGCCCCTTGATGCCGGCGGCGCGACCACCGATCCTAACCTCGCACGTCTGACGGCTGCCGCAGCCCTGCTCGCGATCGTCGGCCATATGTTCCCTGTCTGGCTCAAATTCCGTGGAGGAAAAGGCGTCGCGACCGCGCTGGGCGCCTTCGTACGCTTGTATCCGATGGCAGTCGGAGTTGCGGTTATCATCTTCGCTGTCGTGGTGCTGATCACGCGCCGCATTTCCCTTGGATCCATTGTCACTGCCGCGCTCTTTCCCGCCGCGGTGTGGTCTCTGGGACTGTCCAAAGATCCTCTGGTCCTGCTTCTGATCGGCATGGCCGCGTTATTGATCATCGCCCGCCATTACAGGAACATCCTGCGGGTCATTTCTGGCGACGAACCGCGATTCACGTTCAGGCGCAAAGAGGACGCGCGCACGAGGACGCCGGAATGAGCCGGATCGCGATCATCGGCGGTGGCGCGTGGGGCACCGGCCTTGCTATCGTCCTGGGCCGCAAAGGATCCCACCGCGTCCGCCTCTGGGCGCACGAGCCGGATGTTTGCGATTCCATCAATCACAAACATGTAAACCAGAGATTTCTTCCTGGAAGTCGCATTCCCGAGTCCGTGTCGGCCAGCAATGACCTGGCCTCCGTGGTGGAGGGAGCCGAAATTCTGGTCAGCGTGATGCCCTCGCAGCATTGCCGGGGACTCTTCGCGCGTTTAGGCCGCATGATTCCCCGGCAGGCCTTGATTGTCAGCGCAACTAAGGGCTTGGAAGAAGGATCCTTGCTGCGCATGAGTGAAGTGATCGGCGATGCCCTCACGCACGACGACCATCTACAGCCACGCGTCGGCGCGCTCAGCGGGCCATCATTCGCGCAGGAGGTCGCGCGCGGCGATCCCACCGCCATCACCGTTGCCTCCGGCGACCCGGGGCTGCTCCGCGCAGTGCAGCAGGAATTCAGCGACGCCGCGTTCCGCGTCTACACCAACACCGACATCATCGGCGTAGAACTCGGGGGCGCACTCAAGAACATCATCGCGATCGCAGCCGGGATCTGCGACGGACTCGGCTTGGGGCACAACTCTGTAGCCGCGTTGATCACGCGCGGCCTCGCCGAAATGACGCGCCTGACCGTCGCCTGCGGCGGCCGCGCCGAAACTATGGCCGGCCTCGCCGGGCTGGGAGATCTCGTTCTCACCTGCACCGGAGGACTCTCGCGCAACCGCAGCGTCGGTGCCGAACTCGGCCGCGGCAAAAAGCTGCCCGAAATTATTCCCGCGATGCACGGTATGGTCGCCGAAGGAGTCTTCACCACGACCGCAGCAGTTGGCCTGGCGCGCGCCCGCGGCGTTGAGATGCCCATTACCGAGCAGATGCATGCCATCCTGCACGAAGGAAAAAGCCCGCACGAGGCGATTCAGGAATTGATGACCCGCTCCGGCAAGAACGAGATCGCCAATTAGGCCCTCGTCCTTTTCCGTTCGTCGCCTCGTTGTTTCATCTGCGGGCCACACCCACAATTCTGCACGTGCTTTGAATCAAGCTTGGCAGCAGTTGGACCGTTCCGTCGCAACCGACAAAGGGAATGGAGACCCATCCGGAGGTCATCAGAGAATCTAATCTTCGCCGACCTTCTGCCGATAGCTCTTCTCAGGGAGTGCTATCGATGCCCCTTTGGGTTTGGAGTGCGCTGGGAGCGCTCGCAGTCCTTGTCATCGGCGAGGAACTGCGGATCTATAATGCCCGCCGCGAGTCTCGCAAGCGCGACGAGATCTTCCAGGCCGTCACCGAAAACGCCGCCGACATGATCGCGCTCGTCGACGTCAAGGGACGCCGCCTATACAACAGCCCTTCCTACAGGCGCGTGCTCGGCTACACTCCGTCGGAGTTGAGCGAAACCTCGTCGTTCGAGCAGATTCACCCCGATGACCGCCTGCGGGTACTCGAAGCCGCACGCGAAGCGCGCGAGAGTGGAGTCGGCAAGCGCCTCGAGTACCGCATCAAGCACAAGGATGGAAGCTGGCGCGTGCTTGAATCTGTGGCCAGCACCATCCGCGACGCCAAGGGCGACGTCTCGAAACTGGTCATTGTCAACCGCGACATCACCGAACGCAAGCGCGCTGAGCAGCAACTGGAATACAACCTGTTCCATGATCTGCTCACCGGACTGCCGAATCGCCGCATGTTCATGGACCGCCTGCAGGTAGCGTTCGCGCGCGTGCGCCGTGAGTCCGGCCGCTCCTATGCCCTGCTGCTCGCTAACGTCGATCACTTCAAGGTCTTCAATGAATCGATGGGGAATAAAGCCGGCGACCACATTCTGACGGAGATCGCGCGCCGCCTTTCGGTCGAGTTGCGCCGGGATGACGCCTCCGTCCGCGAACGCAGCGCGGCGGCCGGCGAGGCTTCCCCGTCTCGGCTGGGAGGAGATGAATTCACCATCCTGCTCGAGAGCGTCGGCGATCCAAGCGATGCGATGCGCATCGCCCGGCGGATCCAGGCCGCGGTCGCCGCGCCGTTCCAGGTCGAAACGCGCGAGATACGTCCTGCCCTGAGCGTGGGCATTGCCTTGAGCACCGCCGTACACGCCCGTCCGGAAGATGTGTTGAAAGACGCCGATGTGGCTTTGCGGCGCGCCAAGGCGCTCGGCGGTTCGCGCTGCGAAGTCTTCGATGAGGCAATGCACACGCGCGCAGTGGGCAGGCTGAAGCTCGAGTCTGACTTGCACAGCGCACTCGCCGAACGCCAGTTCCGGATTCACTATCAGCCCGTGCTTGAGCTCAACACGCGGCGCATCGTGAGCTTTGAAGCCCTGTTGCGCTGGGAGCACCCCACCCAGGGACTGATCTCGCCTTACCGCTTCATCGAGGCCGCGGAAGACACTGGCATTCTGGTATCAATCGGACATTGGCTCATTGTGCAGGCTTGTCGGCAGCTTCGCGAGTGGGAGGTGAACGACCGCTCCGGTTCCCCGATGAACGTCACTGTCAATGTCTCCGCCCGGCAGTTTGCCGATGCGCGGCTGGCCAATGACATTCAGGACGCGCTGCAGCAGACCGGCATCGATCCCTCGCGCCTGCAACTGGAGATGGCCGAAAAGATCGCCTCGGTCGATCCCAGCCTGACGGTAACCCTGTTGTCCCACCTGAAGCACATGGGGATTGGAACTGTCCTCGACGATTTCGGCACCGGGTCGACCTCTCTGGTCGGATTAACCCAGTTCCCCATCGATGCTCTGAAGATCGACCGCTCATTGATCCGGGAGATGCAGGCCGACCGCAGCACCTCGGATGTCGTCGAACTCATCATCACGCTGGCGCACAAGATGAATCTCAAGGTAGTCGCCGAAGGCATCGAAACAGCCCGGCAGTTGGAGCGGCTGATCGAGTTGGGCTGCGATTGCGGTCAGGGGTATTTCTTCTCTCAGCCAATGGAAGCCAAGGCTGCGTTGATGTTCATGCGGCAGCAGATCGCATCAGTGAAGAAGAGCGGCGCGGGCGCAAGTTAGCGGATCGGAGGTAGCGCCGGCAGCCTTGCCGGCTGTCGCCGAGGGCATCCTGCCTTCGCCGCGGCAAGATGCCGCCCCGACAGCCGCCCGGGAGGGTGGCGCTACGAACGACGCGAGTTCAGGATGACAACGCTTTCGGATTGGAACGTTTAGCGCGTGCCGCTCCCCGGCGAGACTACTCGACCATATTCGGTTGCACGACTTAAGCGGTCGAACATCCTCCAGGTTTCGAGCGACACCTTCGTGATGGCTTCTTCGCCCTCACGC
>Ga0335070_10006067_pt1 | contig 14221 bp, 15 predicted proteins | sample Lox_Sample_13_FD_206722 | JGI IMG/M metagenome (GOLD analysis project Ga0335070, IMG submission 206722) | Soil microbial communities from Loxahatchee National Wildlife Refuge, Florida, United States - Lox_Sample_1.3 | ecosystem: Environmental > Terrestrial > Soil > Wetlands | place: USA... | reverse complement strand
ACGAAGATCAATTCGGCCGAGATTCGCATCGATCCCAAGACGGACAAGAAGGGGCCGCTGACCCTCGCCGCCGCCGGCACCTACAACAGCAGTTCGGGCGACAGGAGCAAAGAAGGTCGATTCGTCGTCATCGGAAGCTCCAACTGGGTGCTGAACAACATCGTGCGCTTCAACGGAAACCGCGACCTGTTTCTCAACATGATGAACTGGCTCAGCTCCGATGAAGATCTGATCTCGATTCGCCCCAAAGAGCCCGAGGATCGCCGCCTGAACATCAGCGGGCGCCAGATGTCGGTTCTGTTCTACTCGAGCATGGTTTTCCTGCCCCTGATCGTTGTCGTGTCCGGCTTCGCGGTCTGGTGGCGCCGGAGGTAGCACATGAAATTCCGGGGCCTACTTGCGGCCGTAGTCGTGCTGGCGGCGCTCGGCGGCGCTGTCTGGTGGTCCGAGAAGAAAGAAAAGGCTGACGCCGGCAAACCCGCAGCCGACGCGCCGCCGAAGATCCTCACCATCCCCGAGGACCAGTTCAAACAGGTTCAGCTGGTCCGCAAGTCCGGCGAAACGACGGAAGTGAGCAAGGCCAGCGGCAGTTGGCAGATCGTCCAGCCCAAGCCTCTGGCCGCCGACGAAGCTTCCGTCACTTCCCTGGTTTCTTCCCTCGCCTCGCTCTCTTCAGACCGCCTGATTGAAGACAAGCCGTCGGATTATTCAGCCTACGGGTTCACCTCTCCGGCCGAGCGCGTCACCATCACCCGCAAGGACGGCAAGGTGCAGACCCTGCTCATCGGCGATGATACGCCCACCGGCTCGGGCGCCTTCGCGAAAGTGGATGGCGATCCGCGCGTTTTCACCATCGCCAGCTACATCAAAACCAGCCTGGATAAAACCTCGAAAGACCTGCGCGACAAACGCCTGCTCACTTTCAATTCCGACAAACTGACGCGCGTCTACTTAACCGCCAAGGGAGGCCCCATCGAATTTGGCAAAAATACTCAGAATGAATGGCAGATTCTGAAACCGCGTCCCTTGCGCGCCGACGGCCTGCAGGTAGACGAACTGGTCCGGAAGCTGAAGGACGCCAAGATGGACACTTCCGGCACTGACGAGGACGCCAAGAAGGCCATCGCGGGCTTTTCCACCGGTACCCGCGTTGCCCAGGCTGCGGTCACTGACGCCGGCGGCACGCAACAGATCGAGGTCCGAAAAGACAAAGACAAGAACTACTACGCCAAGAGTTCCGCCGTCGAAGGCATCTATAAAGTGACCAGCGACTTGGGCGATGGCCTCGATAAAGGCCTCGACGACTTTCGCAATAAGAAGCTGTTCGACTTCGGCTTCAACGATCCGAATAAATTGGAGATTCGCAACGGCACCGCGCAAGCCACCTATCAGAAGAGCGGCGAGAAATGGATGTCCGGCGCCAGGCAAATGGATGCTCCCAGCATCCAGGCGCTGGTGGACAAGCTGCGAGACCTGACTGCCACCAAGTTCCTCGAATTCGGCGCCGGTCCCCCTATCCTCGAAGCCACCGTGACCTCGAACGATGGCAAGCGCACCGAGAAGGTCTCCATATGGAAGCAGGGCGCCACCTACCAGGCCCGCCGCGAGGGCGAGACGACCGTCTACGAACTCGATGCCAAGGCTGTGGAGGACCTGCAGAAGGCCGCCGGCGAAGTAAAGGAGTTCCAACCACCAAAAAGTGGTAAAAAGTAAGTGGCACCGTACACGCAGGATCTTGCGCCACAAACGTGACCGGACTCCTCACCGATCTTTATGAACTGACCATGGCCGCCGGCTATTTCGAAGCCGGCAAGGGCTCCCAGAAAGCCACTTTCGAGCTCTCCATCCGCAGGCTTCCCAAGCAGCGCAATTTCATCATTGCAGCCGGACTTGCGCAATGCGTCGAGTATCTGCTCAATCTGCGCTTCACGGCCGAGGAGATCGATTATCTGCGCGGGCTGCCGCAGTTCGCCCGCGTCTCCAGCGGCTTCTTCGATTATTTGCGTGATTTCCGGTTCACGGGCGACCTGTTCGCGGTCCCCGAAGGCACGCCTTTATTTGCCGGCGAGCCCATGCTGACCGTGCGCGCCCCGCTGATCCAGGCGCAGATTCCTGAACCGGCCCTGCTTTCCGCGATCACTTTTCAGTCTCTCATCGCGACCAAAGCCGCCCGCATGCTGGCGGCCGGCGCCGGCCGCGGGGTCCTGGAGTTCGGCACCCGCCGGGCCCACACACCCGAAGCGGGCGTACTCGGCGGCCGGGCGGCTTACATAGGCGGATGCATCGGCACCAGCAACGCACTGACTGGTTTGCGCTACGGGGTGCCGGTATTCGGAACGGCCGCGCACTCCTGGGTGCTTTCCTTTCCCAGCGAGCTGGAATCCTTCCGGCAACTGCAAAAGCTGCTTGGTCCGCAAACCGTTCAACTGATCGATACGTACGATACGTTGCAGGGCGCGCGCCGCGCCGCGGAACTCGGCCCCCCGCTGTGGGGAGTCCGCCTCGATAGCGGGGACGTGGCCGCGCTCGCCCGCCAGGTTCGGTCTGTTCTCGACGATGCTGGATTTCAGCAGGCCAAAATCATGGCCAGCGGCGACCTGGATGAGTACCGCATTCAGGAAATCGTCGCCGCCGGCGCGCCCATCGATGTCTTTGGCGTCGGCACCGAGCTTGCCACGTCCGGCGATGCGCCATCCATGAGCACGGTGTACAAGCTCGTGGAAGTCGATGTCTGCGGCATCAAGCGCTTCATCGCCAAATTCAGCCAGAACAAGGAGTCCATTCCCGGATCCAAGCAACTCTTCCGCTTCCCCGACCGGGATGTGCTGGCGCGCTCCGCCGAGTGTTGTTCAGGGGCCGAAGCGCTCTTGCGGCCTGTGATCCTCGGAGGCAACCTCGTCGAGAGCTTGCCCGACGCACATGCAGCGCGGGCGCATGCTATGGAATGCATGGCCAGGCTGTCGCCCGAATTACGCAGCCTGGATGTTGTTGATCCCCGCCCCCTCGAATACAGCAAGGATTTGCTGACGCTCATCGACCAGACAGCGAAGAATCGGAAATGAAGAACGCGTTCTTCGACATCGACACGCAGATCGACTTCCTGTTTCCTGCCGGCAGCCTCTACGTGCCCGGCGCCGAGCGGCTCATCCCGGCGCTGGAACGCCTGAATCATTTCGCCGGAGATCACGCCATTCCGTTGGTCTCGAGCATGTGCGCCCACGCCGAGGACGATCCGGAATTCCGCGAGTGGCCCGCTCATTGTGTCGTCGGCACCGTGGGACAGTTCAAGCCACCGGAATTATTGCTCGAAAAGCGCGTCACGCTGAGCGTTGCGCCCGGCGCCTGCGCGATCGAAGGCGCGCAGCAGATTCTGTTCGAGAAGAACCAGCTCGATATCACCACCAGCCCCAACTTCCGCCCTCTGCTCGAAAAGCTAGCCGCCGATCGCTATGTCGTCTACGGCGTGGTAACCGAGTACTGCGTGCGCTTCGCCGCGCTCGCGCTGCTCGAATCCGGCATGCCCGTGAGCCTGGTGACGGATGCCATTCAGACACTGGATGCCGCCGCCTCGGCCAAAACCCTGCGCGAGTTCACCGAACGCGGTGGACAGCTCGCTACGGTCGCCGAGATCTGCGTCTAGTTGGATCCCCTTAAGTACGTTTCTCGAAAGCCTTGCCTGTCGCCGTCCAATCACGAAACAATGGGAGAGGTGAGATTTATACGTCTAGCTCTGGTTTGCAACGTTTCTCTGGCGATAGCCACGGCACAGCAGCCGATCATCAACAACAATGGGGGCGTGAACGCCGCCAGTTATGTTCCGCTAGGTGCGCCAGGCTCTCTCTTGGTGGTGTTTGGAACCAACCTGGCGAGTAAGACGATCGTTGCCAGTTCCACTCCCCTTACAACGCACCTCCAGACCGACACGGACGACATTAGCGTCCAAATCGGCGGGCAATGGGCACCAATCTATTACGTGTCGCCGACTCAGTTGAGCGTACAAGTTCCTTGGGTGTTCGCGACCAGCGGATCTGTCATTATGGCGATGACGCGGAATGGAAAGGAGTCTGCGCCGGTATGGGTCCCGGTTGCCCAAGTTTCACCGGGCATTTTCACGGTCAGTCAGAACGGCCAGGGTATGGGTTGGGTGATCAACGCCATAACCGGCAAGGTAGCCCAGCCCGCGGGCTCAATTCCGGGTGTGGCCAATGTTGGTCCGGCTGCGGTTGGCGACCATCTGTTCCTTTACGCCACAGGGTTGGGCCAGGTCGCGCCGGCGGTAGATAATGGCGCCGCCCCTTGTCCGCTGAGCGGCTGTCCGCCCGGCGCCCGGCAGAGCACAACGTTCGTCACCCCCGTAGTGAGAATTGGCGGAGTTCAGGCTAAGGTCGAGTTCTCCGGGCTTTCCCCGCAGTTTGTCGGCGTATACCAGGTCAATTTCCAGGTGCCGGCGGAGGCGCCAACAGGCAATTCTGTGCTGTTGCAACTGCAAGCAGTCGGGTACAACTCCAATACGGTCACTCTGGCGATTCAGTAGGCCTATCGGGTCAAGGGGGCAATCGATGATGCGCACCTCAATCGACGCACAAGTGCCAACTGCGGGCCAAGAAACCAAGATCAGATAGCCAAATGCACCGCTTTGCTGGTCCTGGTGAGTCGCGACCGGAAGTCGATGCGACGGTGTAGATTTTGTAACTGTGAATTCCCGTGTCTTCGCGTTCACTCGCGGCCAGTTGCCAGACCGCCCCTACAGAAACGCGTTCAACAGAGGATCCACGCAGCTCTTCTGCTTCTCCGACCGCGACGTGCTGGCGCGCTCTCGCCTCGAGCGAAAACGTTCCGCGAGTTTACCGAACGCGGCGCACAGCTGGTGACCGTAGCGCAAATCTGCGGGTAGCACTTTTCGTGGAGTATCCCGGCGCTTCTAAGGGCCGTTCGAATTGCATTCTGTATATTTCCTACATATACTTGAAGTGTGGGCGAATCCAAAGACCCGCTCAGCGCCTGTATCGGCTTTGAATGGGACGAGGACAATGCACACAAAAACTGGGACCGCCACCGGGTCACTCCAGAGGAAGCGGAGGACGTCTTCTTCAATGAACCCCTGGTGATTCGTGGCGACACCCGCCATTCCCGGCAAGAGAAAAGGTATTACGCACTCGGACAGACCTCCGCCGGGCGGAGGCTCTTCGTTGCGTTCACGATCCGCCGCTCGCTGCTGCGGGTCATTTCCGTTCGAGACATGAACAGGAAGGAGAGCGATATCTATGTCAAGCGCGAGAAAGAAGCCAGTGCCTGAATTTCGATCTGAAGATGAAGAGCGCGAGTTTTGGGCCAAGAACGATTCGACAGAGTTCATTGACTGGAAGGCCGCCCCGCGCCGCAAGTTTCCGAACCTGAGGCCTACGCTGCGCACGATTTCTCTCCGCCTGCCGGTTTCGATGATCGAGGATCTGAAGGTGCTGGCGAACAAGCGAGACGTTCCGTACCAGTCTCTTTTGAAAGTGTTCTTGGCCGAACGGCTGGAAAAAGAACGCCGGCGCGCGTAGCACCCTACAAAAACGCCTTCAGCAGCTTTTTCTGCACATCCTTCAAACTGGAGTTGGCATTGGCCAGTTCCGCCATCGTCGCCTGCAGCTCTCGCATCAGTTGCGACCGCTCGACTCCACTCTGGATGATCAGCAGCAACTGCGCGTTTTCCCATGGTTTCTCGACGTACTGATACAGATTCACTTCGTTGATCGCCTGGATGGCGCTTTGCTTGTCGGCGTGTCCGGTGAGCAGTACGCGCGTGGCTTCGGGCTGCAACTGCTTGGCGCGTGTCAGGAACTGAATGCCGCTCATGCGCGGCATCAGGTAATCCGAAACGCAGATGTCCACCTGGTTGCTTTCCAGGAACTTCACCGCCTGCTCCGGCTCGGTGAAACCGTGGACCTCGAAATTGGTTTCCAGCTCCAGGTAGGCCCTCACGCTGGTGATCACCATCTCTTCGTCGTCGACAATCAATACGGATGCCTTCTCGTTCGTCCCCAAGTACAGCCTCCAGAAACGTTAAACGGCCGATCCCTTCTTCTGCTCCACAGGAACCCGGATATGGAATGTGGTTCCCACCCCCATCTCGCTTTCGAAATCGAGCGAGCCCCCGTGTGTTTCCTCCACTATTTTTTTGGAAAGCGCCAGGCCCAGGCCGGTTCCCACACCCACGGCCTTGGTTGTAAAACCGCCGGCAAAAATTTTGGACCGGTTCTCGGGTTTGATGCCCGGCCCGGTGTCCCCAATCGAGATGTGGACGGTGTCGCCCTCGTGACGAGTGCGCACCGTGATTTTTCCTTCGCCTTCGATCGCTTGTCCCGCATTCACCAGAATATTCAGAAACACCTGGCTGAGCATGCTGGCGTAGCATTCCACCGGCGGAATCTCACCTAAGTCAGTCTCCACCTTGATACGCTGGCGAAACTCGCCCTGCGTGAGCTTCAAGGTATCTTGCAGCTGCTCGTTCAGATCCGCTCTGCGCGCTTCGGAAGTTTCAACGCGAACAAAACCCTTCAGGCCTCGCACTATGTCGGAAATGCGCTCACAGGCAATCTTATCCACCGCCGTCAACGACAGGCACGTCTGCACCAAACGGCCCGCCTTTGCCAGCGACACCTCGTCTCCGCTTGCCAGCGCCGATTTCACCATTTCGAGCGACCGCAACAGCACCTGGTTATTCGAAAGAATCGAGCCAATCGGGCTGTTGATCTCGTGCACGACGCCCGCCAGCAGGCGGCCGAGCGATGCCATCTTGTACTCTTGCGCTAACTGCACGGCCAGGTTGTCGACCTTCGCCCGCAGGTGCTCGAGCTCGTTCACTAACTCCGGCTGATCTGAAGGCTGGCTCACTGGCGCCCGCTCCTCACCTCACAACCATTGGCGCCGTCATTGGCCCACTAACTTGCGGAAACGTTTGACCAGCGTTGAAAAAATAGCGGCTGTGATTTCGGCGTTGTCCGAGAGAAGGTCGTAAAAATCATCGCGGCCGATGCGCAGCAGGCGCGTGTCCTCCACCGTCTTGGCCGTGACCGGCATTGGATCGTTGTCGAACAAGGCCCATGCGCCGAGCACATCGTTCTGCTTCGCCGTGTGCAACACCTCCCCATCGCGGCTCAGCTCGACCGACCCGTCCACCACCACCAGCAGGGCGTCCATCGGAATCGACGGATCGAGAATCACCTTGTTGGGCGGGTGCTTCACCTCGCGGGCGATCGAAGCGATCCGCGAAAGCTGCTCCGGCGTCAGGTTCTTCAGCAACTCCACGCCTTCGAGCGCAATCACTTTTTCGACAATGTTGAGTCCAGCCATCTCTTGCCTAGGTAGCTTAACACAACGTTTCTTCACCGCAGAGCAACGGGCGCGTTACAGTAATGCTATGGATTTGCGCCGCCTGCGCGATCTTTTGCTTCCCGACTCCGCGAGCCAGGACTTCCAGTTCGTGTCCGAAGTGCGCCGGCTGAGCCATGCCGCCGTCCGGATCATGGGATGGACCGAGATCGCGCTAGCCGCCTTTGTGTTTCTCGCTCGCATGGTTACCGGTGCCCTGGTGACCGGCGCCGCCGGCAGCGAAGCGCCCGTCTCAGCACGCGCCTGGCAGGCAGTCCTGGTGGTTCTGGTGGCGGTGCTCACTCTCTGGGCCGCTGAAACCCCGCCCGGCCGGCGCCGTCCGGCGCTTTTCCTGTGCCTGTCGGGGTGGATCTCCTCGGCCGTGGTGATCGCATCATCTCTGGTCCTGATGCCTCATTCTTCCGACGAATACATCGCCGTGCACATCACCACCATCTTGCTGGTAGCCATCACGGTGTGCCCGCTGCGGCCCATGGAGACTCTTGTGTTGGGCGGGTCCATATGGGTGGCGTACCTGGCCGCATTCATCGGTGGCGCGCTGTCGGGAGTCCTCGACTGGAACACCTGGGACCCGTCCCACCTGGCCTTTCTGCTCCTGCTGGTCCCGCTGACCACCGCCCTGGCCGCCGTTCTCTACGCGCAACGCGGCCTCAACTATCGCGCACAGCAGGAAAGCCTTCGCATCGCCCAGGAACTTGCTGCGGCGCCGGTGCGCGCCCTGCTTTCGGAGAATGCCATCTCCGTGGGCAGGCTGGCGGCAGCCCTCACGCACGAGCTGAATACCCCGCTCGGAGCGCTCAAGAGCTCCATCGATACCATGATCGTGCTCGCCGCCAAGCAGGCCACTGCGCCGCCGGAACAACAAGCGCGCCTCGTGACTATGCAGGCCGAGCTCCGGCGTTCAGTCAATGACGGCATGGAACGGCTGAAGAAAGTGATCGCCCGGCTGCAGAGATTCATTGATCTCGATCACACCGACCGCCAGGCAGCCGACTTGAATGAGTTGCTGGGAGACGTAGCCGTCCTGGTAAAATCCGAACTCCAGGAGAAGGTGAAACTCGAGTTCGATTTTCAGCCCCTTCCACCGCTACACTGCCGCCCTCAGCAGCTCACCACCGTTTTTTCGAGCCTGTTGAGCAACGCCATCAACGCGGTGAACGGAGAAGGCCGTATCCTCGTCTCCACACGGAAAGTGGACTCCATGGCCCGCATCCGAATTGAGGATAATGGCCGCGGCATGGAGGCCCTCGAGCTCGAAACCATCTTCGACCCGGGCTTCCGGGTGCTCGCCGGCCGCGTCTCCACGGGAAACTGGAGCCTGTTCAGCTCACGCCAGATTGTCTTCGAGCACGGGGGCGAGATTCAGATTACCAGCGAGCCCGGCAAAGGCACCACCGTCGACGTTCTGTTGCCCATCTGAGCCCCGGGGCCTTATTTCCACGGCGGCAAATCGTACATCACCGCGCCTTCTCCCTTTTGAGTGACCGCCTCCTCGAAAAACTTCACGATCTTGTCGCGGCGCGCAAGCATCGCTTTGATCTCAGTCTTGGTCAGGTACGGGCGCAATTGCTCGTTCAACGTGTCTTCATCCAGTTTGCGCATGTTGGCCAGCAACCTGCGGTCGCACATCACCAGGTTGGCTTCGTTTGGGATCTTAGTGATGGTACGAAACGCGCGCGTGTGATCGATCATCCACATGCGCCATTGCTTGTCGATCACCAGGTTGCCGAGATTGCGATCGGTGTTGTCGATCAACTGGTCGAATACCCGCACCACGTACATCTGCTTGTTCCAGGCGTCGAGGTCGGGAGGCGCGATACCTTGCTTCACGCGGTCCACTTCGTCGAACATCTTGTCGTCCACCCACCACGTCACGGCAGACGATTTTCCGGCGACCTTGCGCTCCACCGAGACGGGGATCATGTTCAGATCCAGAATCTTGTCCAGGCGGTATGCCGCGATGTTGTATTTGTAGGTGTCTTTGAAATTCAGTTCCGTGCCGCGACTGGTCTTGAATTCCGCCTTCGTTTCATCGATGCTCTGGATGTGCGCAAGATGTTCCAGCTTGCCGTCGGAGAGCGTGGCGCGCATCGAGTTAGTCACCCCCATCCCCAGTTCTTTCTTGCTCACAATGTTCGCGTTCAGCAGAAACACTTCCATTTCTGCGCGCGTGTAATGTTTGGCTGGCTCCTCGGCCAGCATGAGCTGCGATATCGCAAAAAGGACCGGCAGGGCGTATCTTAAGTAGCGTGTGTTGTGATGCATGAGCAGACCTCGTTTCAGGCGTTCTATTGTAGTCGGGCTGGTTTACAAATTCAACAGCACTCATCCGTCTGTTCCGCGCCCATCTGCTTTCCAGATAATGTTGTCTCTATATCCCCTGGTTGTTTGCCCTGCGGCGTTTGACATCCGTAAATCTCTCGGCTATATTCGTTTAACATACTGATTACTATTGGTTTGTCTGTGGTCTTGCGCTGCGGTTTCGTGTGGAGGGGTACCCGCCGGAATCTCGATTCAACTCCCTGTTTTATGAGACATCGCGAATTCCTTGTTTCCGCGAACCTTTAAGAAATCAGTGACGCCGGAGATTGGCAATGGCCGTCGACCAGAACAACGGGAAGGTGGAACAGCCCGTTCCAACCAACGCGCAGGAGTACGAACACCTCCTCGACGACTACAGCCACTTCGTTCCCCCCGCTGAAGGCGAAATCCTCGAGGGCCGTGTGTTGAAAGTCACTGGCCAGGAGGTCATCATCGACTTCGGATACAAATCCGAAGGCCTCGTCCCCATCGAACAGTTCCGCTCTCCCGACGGCGAGATCCACGTTCATCCCGGTGATGTGGTCGACGTCATGATCGACCACGGTGAAGAGGTGGAAGGCTACATCCTGCTTTCCCACGAGAAGGCTGCGCGGCTGCGGGTCTGGGAGAATCTCGAAAAAGCCTTTCAGGAACAGTTGATTATCTCCGGCCGTGTGCTCGGGCGTGTGAAAGGCGGGCTCTCAGTGGATGTCGGGATTAAAGGCTTCATGCCCGGATCCCAGATCGATCCGCGGCCGGTGCGCAACCTCGACGCCTTTATCGGCCAGGACATTCCCGTCAAAATCATCAAGCTGAACCGCCGTCGTGGCAACGTCGTGGTTTCCCGCAAGCTGGCCGTGGAGCAGGAAGCCACCGAGCGCAAGACAGCCACACTCGAACATCTGCAAGAGGGCACCGTGGTGACCGGCGTTGTGAAGAACCTCACCGAATACGGCGCGTTCATTGATCTGGGCGGCATCGACGGCCTGTTGCACGTCACCGACATGTCCTACGGACGCGTCGGCCACCCCTCCGAGGTCGTGCATCCCGGCGACGAGATAACCGTCAAGATCCTCAAGTTTGATCGCACCCGGGAGCGCGTGTCGCTCGGCATGAAACAACTGGCGCCCGATCCCTGGGAAGGCGTCGCCCAGCGCTATGCGGTGAACAGCCGCGTGGTCGGACGCGTCGTGAATGTTACAGATTACGGCGCCTTCGTTGAGCTCGAGCCGGGCGTCGAGGGCCTGATCCACGTGACCGAGATGACCTGGTCGCGGCGCATGAAGCATCCCGCCAAAGTCGTCAGCCCCGGCGATCAGGTGGAGGCCGTGGTTCTCGATGTGCACCCCAAAGAGCGCCGTATCTCGCTGGGATTGAAGCAACTCGAGCCCAATCCCTGGACCACCATTGAAGACCGGTACAGCGTGGGCTCGGTCGTCGAAGGCCGCGTCCGCAATATGACGGATTTCGGAGCATTTGTGGAAATCGAAGAGGGCATTGACGGGCTGGTGCATGTCTCCGATCTTTCCTGGACCAAGCGCGTCAAGCATCCCTCCGAGGTGCTGAAGAAAGGGCAGGTGGTGCAGGCCGTGATCCTGGCCATCGACGCCAAGTCGCATCGCCTCTCCCTAGGCTTGAAACAATTGCAACCGGATGCCTGGGAGCGTTATTTCCAAGCTCATCATGTCGGTGACATGGTGCATGGCCGGGTTTGCCGCCTCGCCGGGTTCGGCGCGTTTGTCGAACTGGCCGAAGGCGTTGAGGGGTTGTGCCATTATTCTGAGGTGCCGGGCTACAGCGGACGCAAGTCGGAGGCGCCGCCCATTGATGTCGGCCACGAATACGACTTCAAAATCATTAAAATGAATGAGTCGGAGAAAAAGATCGGGTTGAGCCTGAAAGCGGTAACGGAGGATGAGGAACGTGCCCGCCTGGAGGACTACCAGCGCCAGGCGACCGCCGCCACTACAACCATAGAAGAGGTTGTAAGCGTAAAAGAAAAAAAGACTTAGCTACGATCGGCACACTTGTTTTGGGTGGATCCGGCACAATTCGCGTTGCATTCTCCCCGGGTGGCGCGCGATACTGTTCGGACTGTAATCTATTGAAAGATCATTGGTTTTTCGCTAATTTAGCTAGGAGGCGTGAAAATGACGAAGGCGGATCTGATTGAAGAGGTCTCGCGCGTGGTGGAAATGACCCGCAAGGAATCCGAGGTCATCGTAGAGTCCATCTTCGACAGCATCGTAAAGGCCCTGCGCGGCGGCGACAAGATCGAAATCCGTGGTTTCGGCAGTTTCCGCACCCGCCAGCGGCAGCCTCGCATCGGCCGCAATCCGAAGACCGGAACCCGGGTTGAGGTGCCTGCCAAAAAGATTCCTTACTTCAAGCCCAGTAAGGAACTTAAAGATGTGGTGAACAATTCGGCGGCCACGAAAGAACCCGCGCCAGCGCCGGTCGATCAACCTCAGCCTCACTAAGGAATCCACCGGCCATGGACCACCTCTGGACACCATGGCGGTATCGTTACATCAGCGAATCCAGGCCTTCGGACGCCTGCATCTTCTGCATCAAAGCGTCGGAAAACAGGGATCCTGAGAACTACATCCTCCATCGCGGCAAACTGAACTTCGTTCTGCTGAATTTGTTTCCCTACACCGTCGGCCACATGATGATAGCGCCCTACCAGCATGTCGCCACTCTGGAGGAATCGCCTGAGGACGTCCTTTCGGAAATGATGCGTTTGACGCAACGCGCCGAGATCAATCTGCGAGCGGTGTACCATCCTGCCGGCCTGAATATCGGCCTGAACATTGGTGCCAGCGCCGGGGCCGGTGTGGCGGGGCATATCCACATGCACGTTGTGCCGCGCTGGACCGGCGACGCCAACTTCATGAGCACGATTGGCGAAACCCGCGTCATGCCGGAAGACTTGAGCACCACATACGAGAAGCTGAGGAACCTGCCCTGGGCACAACGATAAACCCCTTTTGCCTTCCCCCTTTTGCCTTTTGCCTTTTGCCTTGATCTACTATCTGCATGCTGCCCGAGTTGATCGCGGAGTTCTTCGGTACCCTGGTCCTGATCCTGTTCGGCGATGGCGTCGTGGCGATGGTGGTGCTTTTCGGCAACGGCGTGCCAGGCGAAGTGGTGCACGGCGGCTTCACCAACATCACCATCGGCTGGGGCCTGGCGGTTACCATGGGAGTCTACATCGCCGGCCGCATCTCGGGGGCGCATATCAACCCGGCGGTGACTGTTGCGCTTGCCATTTATCGCGATTTCCCCTGGCGCAAAGTCGGGCCCTACATCGGGGCGCAGGTGTTGGGGGCTTTCGTGGCCGCCGCGCTGGTGTTCTGGAACTATGCTCCGGCATTTCGCGCCACCGATCCGCAGCTTGACCACACGGCCGGCGTATTCACCACGTTTCCGGCTTTCCCGGATTCTCCTTCAGCCGGACTGCTGGACCAAACCATCGGCACAGCGCTACTGGTGCTGCTGGTGCTCGCGATTATTGACGAGCGCAACCAGCCGCCAGGAGCCAACCTGGCGCCGGTGCTCATCGGCGCAGTGGTGGTGGCGATTGGAATGTCGTTTGGCGGTATGCACGGATACGCCATCAATCCCGCGCGCGATTTCGGACCGCGCCTGTTCACCGCCGTAGCCGGCTTCAAGAACAATGGCCTGACCAACGGACCCAAGATCTTCTGGGTGCCGATCGTCGGTCCCATCCTTGGGGGCATCCTGGGAGCCGCAGCCTACGATTATGGAGTGCGGCGCTTTCTGCCGGAAGCCAACAAATAGGGCCGGGCGGGTCTTGTAGTGGTTCGACCTGTTTAAAGGACTTCGGACTCAGCCCCCGCCATGACGCTGTCTGATGGCGGCAGATCCTCCTGAAGTCTAAATTGCGCTGTGAAGAAAAAGGTGCTGCCAAGCCCCAGCCGGCTCTTCACCACGATATCCCCGCCCATCAAATTCGCCAGTTTCTTGCTGATGGCCAGCCCCAGTCCGGCGCCTGTCTTGGAGTGCAGGATGTCCGACTGCCGGAACGGCTCGAAGATAAGCTGCCGCTTGTCCTCCGGGATGCCAGGGCCGGTATCGGAAACCGAAAACAGGGTCCGCGCCGTCCGAGACCCCAGTTCAACAACGCGCACTTCCACCGCAACATGCCCGCGCTCGGTGAACTTGATGGCGTTGCTGAGGAGGTTGAACAGAACCTGCCGGACCCTGGTCGCGTCGCCGATCACGCAATCGGGAACCTGGTCATCAATCGCCTCGTGCAGCTCCAGGTCCTTCTCGCGAGCCGCGGCCTGGAAAGTACGGATCGCGTGCCCCACGCATTCACGCAGGGAGAAACAAGCTGCGCTTAGTTCGATCCGACCCGCTTCGATCTTGGAAAGATCGAGAATTTCATTCAGGATCGCCAGCATGTTGCGAGCCGCCGCCAGCCCGTCGTTCAAGTATTCATGCTTCTCGCTGATGTCCTCCGTGTCGAGCGCCAGTTCTGTCATTCCGATGATGGCATTCATAGTAGTGCGAATTT